>Ga0265780_10005580_pt1 | contig 15886 bp, 20 predicted proteins | sample P1T30metagenome_FD_192432 | JGI IMG/M metagenome (GOLD analysis project Ga0265780, IMG submission 192432) | Plant litter microbial communities from East Loma Ridge, Irvine, California - P1 T30 | ecosystem: Environmental > Terrestrial > Plant litter > Unclassified | place: USA: California... | reverse complement strand
TCAGGCCGGAGGTCAGATGTAAGATCTGAAATGTTGCAAGACGAAGATACGAGCGCTGGTCGTACATGATTGCGAATGAGCGCGCTGTGTGCGCTACGGTATCGTTGAGTCGTTACTTGTTATGCATTATGCCTGGAGGAACTATACCCGACGCACAAACGTCACCCATCTAGGCTTGAGATGCATGGAGGAATTTGCTACGTCGCATGTCTAAGGAATGCGCGAGTTTCGTTTTGTTTCTAATTGCATAGCATCGCTTTATACCATTGATCGACAGATGTCGTCAACCATAGAATTCTATGACTGTTCTCACTACATTATGTCTCCTCCACCCTTGAACGCGCACGCCCTGATGAACCATCAGTACAATTGCTCCTACCTAGATGCAGGCGGGCTTGGGGAGGAAAGCTTACAAGTACCAGTCGGCTGCCATGTTGGCGTGTTCGGACTCAGCGCAGGTGAGGCCGACGACCACGATCGAGCATTTGCAAGACCAGCATCGATGCGCAGCGCCAGATTTCGAGGCTGCGATATAGTAAGCAGGGAAGTAAGGTAGCAGTGAAGCAGTGGAGTAGGTATTTGACAAAGGTCCGGGCATACATTTTCATCCTTGGCCCTGGGGAGCCTGAGGTTCAGCACCATCTGCAGTCTCACTTCCACCTTCGGCAGGCGGAGCAATCTTGATAGCGGGAACATCATCGGTAAGCGCAGCAACCTCGGTAGCGGGGACACCGACAAGCGGTTATTCTTCCATCTCATTGTCGGTCATTTTAAGGGTCTCCATGGCGTCAGTCGCATCCTTCACATGCTCCTGCAGAAGTAGAGGTACGAAGTCAGCATGTCTCACATGCACATCGTGTAACTAGAGCTTACCTCGTGCGCCGTAGCATCGTCATCTTCCGACTCGTAGTCTCCGTGCTTAGTCCGCTCCAACTCGACACCCACTTCGTCTAAAAATCCGCGCAGCTCGTCCGTGTACCTATCGAGTGCAGCATTCTCGCCCTCTGGATGCCGACGCCTATGTGCACGCCACAGCGTCTCCGCCTCCACGCGACAGTTGTTCGCGTCTTCCCAGTCACCCAGTGTTGAAGCCAATAACATGAGCGCTTTCATACGATGGTGTCGTGATGTAGACTTATGAGCGAGAAGGGCGCGGGCCATTTCGGTACATTTGTCCAGGCGGTCCTTGTTGCAGAAACTGCCTGCTTCGTTCAACGCCTTAGTGAAGGCCTTGTCGATATCGCTGGCAGTGGTCATTCTGCAAAGTATCCACGGGTCTTGTATAGTGTCTGTCGCTGGGTGAAAGGTTTCCACGATGCTTGTGTGTATTTGTGTGTTGTGGGCGAGTGAAATCAATTGACTCAACCTTGAACAGTTACCTACCTACCTAAGTATGAAAACCATCACGAATACCATAGTGTGACTTCACTAACAGTACCAAACAAATACAGACCCCTGTCTCAAGTCGAAGGCGCAATCTTTTCTTCGCTGGTGTTGAAGGTGTCTCGTCATAATACGGGAGCAATCTTACCTATAGTGCTTGAATGTTGTCAGGCTTTTTGTATCAGTCGATACAAGTCACCCAATGAGTCCTCATTTCCGCAAAGTTAGTTGTATCCTACCAAAACAATTCTTGTGTATGTGTGGCACACCTCATGAGACCATGTAGTTCTGTCGGGACTTCAAGGTGCTGCGGCGAACGCACGTGCCTCGGTAGTGCTCGGAACGTTCCGAACGCGCGCCTCGATGACACTTGGCTTCCATTCCACTCTTCGATACTGCGACCTTGCGTCCTCATGTTCCCACACCAGTGACCGAGCACTATGGCGATATCGAACGTGTCATTTGACACTCTGGGTCCTTTCCTAGTGTGGCAGTTTCTCATTCCCGTCGTAAGCTAGCCCTCACACCTGCGGCACGGCAATATCTAACGCGACACAGGCAGCGGGATGGGCCCAGTCCATTCTCTACAGCATCTTCATTCGCGCTGGCGACCCGAAACCGCAGCCCGGCACTCCGCGCTTCATAAAGCACCGCCGCAACATCTTGATCGCCATCTACGCCGCCTACTTCGCCTTCACCATTTACGAAGTCGACTTCAACTTGCAGCGCTCTAGCAATGCATACAACGACCTTGGTGTACCGCTAGACGTCGACGAGAGCGCACTGAATACGCGATTCAGGAGGCTAACGATTCGATACCACCCAGATAAGATTGGGCCGAACGTGGATAGAGAGAGGGCAAATGACTTCTATGTTCATCTGAAGCGAGCCAAGGACATCATAACGGATCCTGTAAAGCGATTCGCATATGACCGCTTCGGACCAAGCATCTTTGCGCAATGCCAGAGCTGTTTGACTATCAAGGACTACACAGACAGTGCGCTGCTCACTACCGCTACCACATACGGCGTACTCTTCATCATTCTAGTTGGCGCAAACGCTCTCGGCTTCCTAACAGACGGGTCATACTGGCGCTACCTAGGACTTCTCGCTGTTGCGACTTTCGAAATCCGTACCGCTCTTCGTCCAGATTACCCCACCTTTCTCTCGAAATACTTGAACCCGTTCGTCGCAAGAACCAACCTGCGTCCCCCATACCTACCCTTTCAAATCATCACGATATTGAAGAAAGCTGCGATCTCCCTTACGCAGTTTCTCGGTCTGCTCATGCCACTTTACCGAAGCGACCCTCAACATGCCGCTAAAGCCAACGACGATACCGAAGACACTCGCCACAAGCAGCTTGATCGTCTCAGCGCGCTTGTTGCGGAGAGTAATAAGGATGCGAACAGACTGCTGGAGCTTGAAAGCGTGCCATATAGGGATAACGAGAGGGCAAAGGGCGAGCTGAGGGAAGCACTTAAGAAGTACATGGTGCAGAACGTGGTGCATCAGGAGAAGGAGGTGAGGAATGCTATGGGTGAGGTCATGATGCGGAGAAGGACGGGTGTTCCGCACGGTGCCGTGGGCACGAAATAGTACTAATCCGAGCCGATCGATATCTGTTACCAATACACGGCTTTTAATCTCTGTTCTATGGATACAGCAAGAACGCGTTTCTGGACTCTGTCTACCATGCTCCGCTGCCTGGTGATTCTACTCAGAATGTCGAGCTGACAACATGGTTGAATAATGGCAGATTAGAAAAACAGGATAGAAGATCCCTGTGCACTAGCGAACTCGGCCTCTATCAGGATGTATCGCAGGTTCATGAGCGGGTGATTAGTGCTATGGTTTTAGCCCTTTGTTGCTAAACCCGACTTTTGCCCCCGCTATGGAGCGAGCCCGACGATCCGCCAATTCCCCGCAGCCTCCCCACATCTTCTAGGACCATTTCAGCAACCTTTCCGGCAACTCAGTGGAACATCTCGCGGCCGTCGGAATAATCGCGTCCGCTTTAGCCTAGAAAGAGAGGCACGATGATGTCGATGTGCTTTCTGTCATAGCTTCTGATGGCACATGAAGCTCAAGTAGCCGTGAGAACATGGTACGGCTACCTCCATAAACCACCAACGACCTCAATACTTCCATAATGGCCTCACTCAGAGTCGCCGTCATCTCCCTCGCAGCATCCGTTGTCTATGCATACCCGACGACGGATCACTCCGGAGCTGGATGCCTAAGCGTACCAAAGACAGCAGAAGGTGCTTCGATACCACATAGCAACTCCTTTGCCTCATTCTCATTCGAACCTGCCTTCTGGGTTGAATTCTTCGGTAATGCTAGTACTCCCAACAACCTTACTTTCAGTGTCTTGAACAGGATCCATGAGCATGGTGGAAGTCCTGTCATCCGACCTGGCGGCATTACCATGGACAGCATGATATTCGACGCAGACGGTGGCGACGTGGTGCGTACCACTAGTCCGGAAGGCGGCGTATGGCGGACCACTGTTGGACCTGACTACTACAAGAGTTGGAGTAATTTCCCCAATGGCACCAGGTTCATCTCAACTCTCAACTTCGGTAATGAGAGTTTGGAAATCTCTACAGGCCTTGCAGTCGCATCGCTTACCTATCAATCCGACAAGGTCGCGTACCTTGAGCTTGGTAACGAGCCGACCAACTATGACGAGAGCCGGTGGAACGATTCGACTGCAGCCTATGTGCAGCAATGGAAACAGTACACAGCTAGTATCGATACCGCGCTGGATGCTTTGAACAGTTCAGATCTTCCTCAAGAGCGCTGGTGGGCATCTTCCGCCACGACTGATGACTCAGGCCTAGAGGTTCGACCTGCAGCACTCATCCCTGCAGGCATCGACTCAGAAGATCAGGTTGGCATATATTCGATACATTCGTATGCCTTCTCAACCTGCGATCCAGAACGCGCCGCCTTGGCCACCATCGAGAACATCCTCAATCATACCGAGCTCACACGCTACTGCGATGAAGAAATTTACCCGTCTGCCCGCGCTGCTCTCGATGCTGGAAACAACTGGAACATTGGCGAGTTCAACTCCGTCTCTTGCTCCGGTGCACCAAACGTCACCGACACATTTGCGCAAGCACTCTGGGTCATTGATAGCGAGTTAATATACGCGACAAGGAATGCCAGTTCCACGCATCTACATCAGGGTGCTACGCTTGCCCTTCAGTCGGACGAACAGCTCAACACGCCCGGTGCAAATGGTAGTCCAGGTTTCAGCACTTATTCAATGCTGTACCCTCGCGACACCGAGTTGAGAGGCCCGGCACGAACTCTGCCCTCTTTCCTCGCGCAGCTATTCATGGCTGAGGCCTTTGCTGTGCCTGACACTCGGGTTCGTGCTCTCGAACCACCTGCTGGCGTTGATCCAGAGTCGTTCTCTGCATATGCGTTCTACGTTGACGATCACCTATCCAAGCTAGTACTCGTCAATATGAAGCCTTTCTACGCCAACTCGACAGATAACTTCTCTGTACATGTTGATCTATCGGGCGCTGTGGGTTCCGACGGCGGATGCTTAGGTGTAAAGAGATTGACGGCACCATTCGTGAACACTGGGAATAGCTCCTTGACATCTTGGGCTGGGCAGTCATTTCCTCAGGGTGAGCCGATGGGCAATGTGGTTGTTGAAGCGGTTGGGACAGATGCTGTAGTGAACGTGAGGGGTAGTGAAGCAGTACTTGTGTTCTTCGACAAAGGCAGCATATATGGTCTATAGATGCTGGAATTTATCTGGAGCTTCTAGTGTAAACGAATAATGGAGGCATTGCGATAGCAGTTGACAATTACGTACAGCGCATGAAACGTGCGTTTATCGCGTCGTCCCTTCTGCGAGATGAAAATGATCAGTCTAGGCTCTAGAATTGAGATGCTGGGATTGGCCGATCGTCACGGCGTTGCATCGTGGCTTAAGCCAAGCTGCGCTGGTGGAGAGGAGTCGCGATCCTTTTGGCCCCTGTCACTGGCTAGCGCATGTATCCTTTCGCTCACCTCAACGCAGCTTCCATCGAAGTCCTTTCACCAACACCAGCTTTCCATCTCAACTCATCATCCCTTGAAGCTCACAATAGCGTCCAATCAAAGGCATCCACTGATGGTGTCGCTCGGGGATCATTTTCGGCCTTCGTGCGGGCCGGAAGCCATTGCCTAGCCACGGATCGCATGGCAGCAATAAGAGACGAAACACGGCAAGCCTAATTACGCCTGGCCACGCCACCAAAACTTCTTGCAGAGGTCAAAATTATACCGATCATATCAGAAGGAGCACACAAAAGACAGCTGCACCACCTATAGGCACAAGCGTCCTGATTCATCTATTGACTCCTACGCTAATGTAAAGTATATGCTTCATAAAATCAAAGATATGCGGATGACCTTTGAAATTCGACGTCACACGGTCGCTAGATTTATGCGCAGTCCCGTCCCTCTGAGAGTCTCTACCACACTTCCTATCTTCAGCATGAACTGCGCAGCTTCGTAGGAGAAGCGCTCGTAATCACCATCTCCCAGAGACCCTTGCGCTAAATCGACTTCGATTACGACCTCAGTTCGAGCGGTCTTGATGACAGTGAGGCCCTCAATGGTTTTGCAATATCGCCGCTCTTCAAACAGCCGCTTCTCCGGCAACAGAAACGCAAAGTCAAGCGGCCGAATCTGTATGTGCAAGCGTCTTGCATAATGCGCTGGAATCATTCCCAGCCCGAAACCATCCGTTTCAAGAAACGGTTTGAGCAGAAAGAGCTCGTGATGGGCAAACTTGAATGTACGTGTCCAGTAGTAGCATTCGAGCAATTCTCTAGCAACCTCATTACCCAAACCTCCTGCGCTCATGTATGCTGCGGTGGGGTCTTCGATCCATTGATAAGAATGCTGGCCGCACGCCTGTCGGATGAGGTGCGCGAAGCGTCGGCCGTTTCCGGTTGCTGTGCGCCGGACGATGACTTCGTTGTCATAGGATCCCTGGACGCAGAACGCATACACCCGGTTGCGGAGCTCACGTGGTAGACGTGTATAGATGTCTGAAGCCAATTCTTCGACTCGAGGTGTGCGAGGGTTTTGGCTGTCGTTTCTAGCAAATTAGTCCTGACCGGGTCGTAGTCGCATTCGTCACTCACTGCTTCTTAAGTTGCTCCACAAGGACTTCGCTGTTCCATGCAAAATTCTGCTGTCGCATCATCTCAAATCCGTATGAGACGTCGTCGAATCTGTCCATAACCATCATGTTTCTCTTTGTGATCGACAGCGCTATCGGAAAGTATGTTTTGATGGCATGCTAGTTCCTAGGATATATACTCCAAAGCAGCGGTGTCTCGCTCAAAACTCGAACCCACTTCGCAAATGCACACAGGTAACCACGTGAGTGCTAACTGGCAACGATGCTTTTCGCGAGTGCTTTCGCGGTACATCCTACACTAGTCTGGCCGCCACGCGAAGTAATCCGGATTAGGAAAGCATTGCGCATGGCACGGATCCTGTGGGAAGCGAAAACAGCAGCAATCACTTCAAAGACGCAACGTCTGGCAGCATAAGCCCGAAAGCAACGCCGCAGTCGCCGATATGAAATGACCCGAGTTGAGGCCTAACTGACCGCCTTAAACACCGAGCTCGCCTGACGCATGTAGGTTCTGCGACAGCTTCGCAAGGGCTCCTGCTTTGTGCGAGACCCTCTAAGATTAGTTGCACATTGTAAGCATCTGACATACAACCCAGTCCTCTCCATTGGATCACGCGCCCATCCCTTTGGCCCCTCTTCGCCGCTTTCGCCGAGCTGAAGTGTGCATTGGTGTGAAGGTGCTTATGGTCACGTGCTTACGCCCCCCACTCTTTAGGTACCCACGGGTATGGACACCGGAAGTCCTTGTGCGTTCCGCCCGTTGATGACCTGGGACTCAACACATTTCCCGGGAAAGAGCTCAATATACCAGATGCGAACCATCCGACGACTTTAGTACACCCACTACGGTTCGGACCGCGGATTGGCAGAACCCCCGCATGCGGCACAGCACGCTCAACAATAACGGGAAGCACGATGATGGCACACAATTACAGTCGATCGAGGACCCCATTTCTGTCCAGGTTAGTCGTCGGCGACGTTTGATGGCATCTGACATACGTTTGCTGTGCCACATCCAGGTAAGACGGCGCTTACATACGCCCTGAATCGCAAGCTGCTCACACCGTAAGCCGCACACGATTTGTCGCCAATCGATCGCGAAGATAAACACGACCCCTCGAAATCCATTTCTCATCGTCTCCGTCATCGATTGGTCAGGAGCAGATCTCCTCGCACTGCGCGTCACGACTTTCTCCACCAACATCCATCACAACATCAGAACTAACCGCGATGAAGATCCGTCACTACGAATGGGGACCGTGCCACGTTCTTACCGGGATTCATCCACACCTTTATCTCGACATCGAACCGGGTATCGTGTCCTCCACACCCATACCCCCTCGGGAACGTCCTCTTCGCTTACAGCACGAATCCTTCTGCAACTCAAATTATCCTGCGGCCCCATCCTGATCCATGACCTCGACTACACGTCTCTGGACGTTCAAGGAGATCATCTCCGCGCCGGAAAAGTACTAGAGCACACCCGGACAGTGAACTCCGCCCTCCACCCCGTGTGACGGTAGTGACACGACTTCTTGGGGATGTTGTTGATAGTGGAGAGGCTCGTACGGTTCAATGGGTACCAGATCGTACACGCTGACTACGCTTACCACCCTAGAAATGACGAATTTTCAGCTGCTAGAAGCAAGGCGGGCGAACGCGGCACGCACTAGCTTCATATGTAGTCGAACCACCTCTGTCGTCGCATTATCTCTTGGCACTGACCCGGAGTCAATCGTTAGATCTGGGGTCTCCTCGTCCTCCTTATCCCGTTTGCGTACTCGCCCCTCCCGGTGGTAGAATTCACAATAGATCGCGAGGCATTAGCTGGTTCGATAGGCCCTCACTTCGCATGCCCCGGTCAGGCAGTCTTGTGGCGCTCGCTTGGATCGAGAGATTTCAGGCTAGTATTATGCGGACTCAACCAGTAGTCCATTTTCGACGGTCTTCGTTATCACATCAACCTATTGGTAGATGATCAAGGCGCCAACACGGCCGAACACGATTGCTGGGGACCATGGAGGTCGGCGAGATAGACACATCGTCGACTGAAAGGTTCGCTAGCGACTTTGGCAAGCGCCAGCGCCTAGTGCACTTCTTTCTCCCGCCTTGTTCACGTATGAGAAGCTCAGACGACTCACCGGAGTTCCTCAATGATCTCTGCGGCCCCCTATGAAGGCCTGAGAAATTATGTATAATTTCTTATTTCCATTTCCATGATTGGTCATAGCTGCGTTACCAAGGGGGGATTGTTCAACAAAGAAAATGTCCGAACGCAGCGGCAGGATCACAGCGTGATAATCGAACAAAGGAGGAGCAACATGATCTTCGACAATCTTAACTTTTAAGTGTCGAAAACTCCTTTCTGAATGCCTAATGAGGTATTTCTTCGCGAGAGCACAGAATACAGGAACGCGAACACTAAGGCTTCACCATTTTCGCCCCGTCAGCGGCGTGCTATTGACGGCATACAAGCCGGTTTCGTGCTGCCACAAGGCTCGAAGTCTTCCGAACAGGCCGCAGTTCGTTGGCGAGTCGAACTTGTTGGTGGCATACCAAGTCTTCGCGGGTGTGCTGAGGCTGCAGCAGATCTAGCGAAATCACACCCATCTCATGTCTTACTCGCTAGCGGTAGGCTATTTTCACATCGCTAAAGGCAAAAGTAGTGCTCACTGGCCGGTGAGGACCTTTTCAGCCCGTAAATCACAAGGTTGTTCAGCTAGGCCATGGTAGACCAAGTCTTCGTATGGATGTGTTGAGCACTCCGGGCTACGGGTGAGTCAAGAGTGGCGGAGTCTGGACTACACATCGCGAATGGGTGTAGGTGCGATGAGCGCATCTGCTATGGGGTGACGGGACGGGTGTAAGGGAGTAGAGAGTGATAAGCTTACGCCCTCCTTGTCGCAGTTGGTTTTGATCCAAGGGGAAGATGTCTTCAGTGAACGGTATGTCACGCAGTAGCAAGAACGATGCTATATACATCATTGGCCTGGGCCATGAGTACCCGCCCCATTCGGTAAGACAGGAGCAGTTTGAGGACTTCTTGCAGCGCTTTTGCCCCGATGAAGTAACTTCACCAGCGTCAGTCATCCAGTGTCTTCCGTAGGAACTATTCGTCTAATGCTAATGGCCTCGCCAGTATCCAGAAGCTCATCCAGTTCAACAAGAAAACCGAGATCGTCTCCCGCCCAACTATCCTCGACTACACAGGATGGACCAAAGAGAACAATGCACCGCCGGATGCCGACTCCATCTCCCGAATGTTCCGGACAGAAGGTGTGCAGCTCACCACCTTGGCCTGCAAAGAGGCTATGCGAGAAGCTTGCCTTGAGCCCAGCGACATTACGCACACGGTAGCAGTGACTTGCACTGATCAGAGCAACCCCGGCTATGATCTCTTTGTATGCCAGGAGCTTGGGCTTGGTCCAAACGTGCAACGAGTGCTACTTCATGGCGTGGGATGCGCAGGCGGTCTATCAGCGCTTCGTGCAGCTGCTAGCATCGCCGCTGCCGCATCACAAAGAGGACGGCGCGCCCGCGTCCTGGTGATGGCGTGTGAGATATCCAGTCTCTCTATTCAGGCAGAGGTCCAAGCGGCCTGTGAAGACGACAAGCTACACGTAGCTCCAGCGCTATTCTCCGATGGCGCAGCGGCGCTAGCAGTATGCAACGGTCTTGCGCTGGAGGACAAGCAAAAGCCAGTGTTCGAGCTGAAAGATTGGGACAGTGTAGTCGTGCCGGGTACTTCGAGCTACATCTCGTACGATATCGAGAAGCATGGTACGTTTCTGTAACGCCCAGTGTTGCGTTTCTGTTGCTTTAAGTTGATGTTAATATATTAGCAGGCATGATAGCTACTATCAGCAAACACGTTCCAGGCACAGCCATCGACGCCATCTTGCCCTTGTTCGATCGACTGCGTGCCACCTCCAATACTACTCACGCCGCTACATCGGTGACTCGCAGTCCTGCTTCGAACTACGACTGGGCTATTCATCCTGGCGGTGCGACCATCCTACAGGGGGCCAAACAAGCTCTGCAACTCAACGACGACCACATCAGAGCCTCACTCGATGTGTACCATAACTATGGGAACTCATCCAGCCCAACCGTGCTCATTGTGTTGAACAAACTTCGCCGAATGGGAGAAGGCAGAGAGAACATTGTCGCGACCAGCTTTGGACCGGGGGTTTTAGTTGAAATGTGCTTGATGAGACGATGCCGCCATGACACAACAGCATCATCATCTCCATCTAGCGTACATACGAAGATGTATACTGTATGGCTTTCTCTACACTCACGGTTGTCAAAGAGTTGGACCCAGGTACAGCCAAGGGCCATGAAAGGTATCAAGAGAAGGACGAGCGGGTATGCCTCAATTGTACATTCGTAAATATCTCCGAAATGAATGCATGCGTACATAGAGAACGGTCTCGTGAAAGCTGCGTCGCGGTGGGTGCTATTCGAGTGCACAGGTAGCGATTGGCTCTACGCGAAAGTGGGTCCGATGACGTCAACGCGTCTGGATCTCGAAGGGACGCGACTTGCTATGACCGCGTTCCTTCTCATATTTGAGACACACCGCAACACCCATGGCTCGCACACGCTCAAATCAGCGGCATAGCGTACACGCTGAAGCAGTTCCACCAGTTCTGAGTGATGACGATGTCAGAGAACCCGATTATCAGCTGGCGACACCATCATCTGCATCCTTCCAAGACCGACTGAAGAAGTTCCAATACACCGAAACGCGGACGGAGCAGCGTACCAGACCACCATCTGAACCACTGTTAGAAACTGGAAAGCGCAGTAGGACTACTGTGACGGCAGCCGCAAAGCTCGCACCGGAACCTTCCCCACGACCGAAGAAGAAGAGGAAACCCAGCAAATATGCTGACCCATCCAAATACGCGCATCTATCGCCGCTGGTCGACATACTAGAGCCTAATCTGATCTGTGTCTTCGTTGGCACGAATCCAGGTGTTCAGACGGCCGCTGCAGGGCATGCTTATGCCCATCCCTCGAACCTATTCTGGAAGCTGCTCCACTCCTCAGGACTTACCGACCGTCGACTGAAGCCTGAGGAAGATCGGAGTCTCCCTGCTCTTTATTGTATGGGAAATACCAACATCGTCGAGAGACCCTCCAAAGATGCTGCCGAGCTCTCGAAAGAGGAGACTGCGGCCGGTACGGCACAACTGGATGCCAAGTTCCTCAAATACAAGCCAGAGGCTGTGTGCATAGTAGGCAAGGGTATCTGGGAAGCCATCTGGCGGTATCGCTATGGCAAGAACATGGGCAAGAAAGATTTCAAGTATGGGTGGCAGGATGAGGAACACAACATGGGCAAAAGCGAGGATGGCCAGGAAGAGCAGGATACCGATGGCAATATATGGAATGGGTCCAGGGTCTTTGTTACTACGAGTACGAGCGGTCTGGCGGCAAGTCTGAAGCCGGCCGAGAAAGAGGCCATCTGGAAACCCTTCGGTGAGTGGGTGCAGAAGCGAAGAGCCGAACGGGGCTTTGTGCCTCGGCCAGCGGACGCATAGGAATCCGGTGACGACGTACCGTAACCCCAAGGGTTGTCAATCACGGCAGTCGTCGCTACTTTCGCGAAAGAGTCGATAGCGCAACGTATCTACTGTGCAAACGAGCGGCAGATCATCTATGTGCGCCCCTTTCGACTTCCACGCTACGACTTCTACGAACTGTTCTGCTGCTTTGTCTACCAAGCCACGCGTCGTCTAACAGTACGAAACGATGAGCTGTCATACAAATCGACCCGTTTGTTTGGTACTGACAATCCTGGGATCCCATTGCTTGTATGCTTGTATCGAGATTGCGCCTCACCTGCGCCACAAGAAGTCACCATGCTGGTTAGTCGACTGCCCTCAAAGTCCTTTTACCGCCAAGCCGGCTCCCAACCAGAGTAACAAACATCGCTTTTCGGACCGCAGACTCTCCACTTGGTCGCCGACGGCGTACATGCTGACTTGGCGCCGGACGCATCCGCGCCGCCCAAGGTCTTCGGCATCAATACCACAGTAGCTTTCGGACCCCTTGGCGGTGCGTTCGTCTTTGTGTCAGGCTTCACAAGTAGATTCGTGGCAGGAGTGTGGTAGGCATGATATCGTCAGAGCACAAGCTTCGTCGCTGCTGTCATGCCAAAGGGACGAACGACTGAGCCACTTGACTGGCCCGTCTAATATTGCCTGTTGAAAAGTGGCGCCACAGCTAAGCTGCATTGGTCACTAGCGTCCGGAACAGACGGCAAGCTCGCATATGCAACCCAACAGCACCTCACATGTGCCATTCACGAAAAGGTCATTTCAGCTCGCGCTTTTCCCGGATCAGTGGTAGGAAGTATCGAAAATATATGCATACGATGTTTGTTCACTATGTCTCGCATTTATGAACAGATATGCTTGCAACACCGCACCACGTAGCAAAGCAGTGTTAATCGTATCGTTCGCACGCAGAACGAAACGTTATCAAGTCATGCGCCTTACATACCAAGACTTTGCATACGCGTATGACAAGGGTCGTGCGTCTATCGTAACAGCAGTGGCTTGCCTGGTCCCACTCATGCCTCAGCAAGCCCGAGCAAATGCCACAGCTACGCGCCCTGGCTGCCACACATGTGGCGCCGAGCAAAGCTCACCCGCAGCCGTCCAAAAGTACGGAACGTATACCGGCATGGACGCGGTGAATTACGATGAGCACGTTGGGTCGTGCATAGCCTCTCGCACCCTTTACCTCGCAGATCCGGTGTTGCCGTTTGCCGAAAGCAATAGCCAGGCGCGTCAAGACGTGCAATCTTAAAAGACACGGGTTGGTCCCCCTAAAAGTTCCACTTTGCTGTGCCACACATATCGTCTGCCACACTCCTCTGCCACAGTACACCCTCAACACCAGCCTCTCTTCACTTGCCACACCACGAGCTAGACGCTTCACCAGCCACGAGCCCGCATCTCTATTCCAACGTCAGGCCTACAACATCGAAATATCAAATATGAGCTACCCTGCTCCCCAACAACCTGGCTATTATGGCCCTCCGCAGCCGGGCTATGGTCAGTATCCGCCGCCTCAGCAACAGGTAAGTCTAATCTATTGTCACAATGTGCAATTGCAAGTTTGCGGTGATTCTGGGTGTGGCTGACGCAGTTCGTGAACTAGATGTACTACCAACAAGGACCACCGCCGCCACAAGAGGAACCAAAGAAGGAGAGGGGATGCCTGACTGCTTGGTGAGTCTTTTCTTCCCTTTCGCAACACTGGCTAGGTGTTGCATAGTTAAAGAAGAGGAACGGAGCTAATGCGACGACTAGTCTTGCGACCTTGTGCTGCTGCTGGCTCTGCGGTGAGACATGCGAATGCTGCCTCGATTGCCTGGACTGCTGCGACTGCTGCTAGCCACGCTCACTACAACATGCGACACGGTGAAGACGATGGTTTAGAGGGAAAGGGATGAATACACGCTCACTACGTTCTCTCGTTGCAAGGGCGCCGATATCCATGGGTTTTCGATGGGGGCACAACGGGGAAGAGGTATGGGATAACGGCCTTGGTTCGTCACTGCAGTGACGATGGAGTTAAGTGGTATTGCCTTAGTTTGTACAAATCTGAAACCGTTTTTCTTTGAGTCCGAGTGAGAGAATCACAAGTTGGCTGATCCTTCCTCCTTTGCACTATGCTAACAATACTCGTGGCTCATAAGTCTTAGAAAATACCTGTCGTTACACTCGTGATCCTCCCCTTTTCCCACGCACCGATTGATCGATCGACCGACGACCGAAAGTCCTGCGTTTAGTCGTCGTAGTTCTCCTCGAGTTCCTCCTGATACTCCTCCTGCGCCTCGATGAGCTCCTCGCGCTTCTCCTCCATGGACTCGCGGTCACTACTTGAGATGGAGTCACCGTCGGCGTCATGGGTGGGAACGGGAGGGGGCTCATCAAAGGCCGGGTGGTTGTCATAATCATTAGGGTCTGCTGGGGGAGGAGCGCCATAGGCGGGATCAGCCCCGTAACTAGGGTCAGCACCGTAGCCGCCTGCAGCAGCTGCGGGTGCCGCCGCTGGAGGCGCATATGACTGCTGCTTCTCGTCGTCGCTGCTGTCGTCGGCTAGTATGTGTTAGTCGCGCTGCTGCATGTTATATACACAAAAGAAACATACCGAGTTGATGGCCAATGAAGGCGCCGGCGGCGATACCTCCGACACCAGCGGCGGCGAGCATGGCACCAGAATGGCCCTTCTTCTTCTCAGCCTCGTTCGTGGCAGCTCCAGATTGCGTGTAGTCGTGTCCCTGGTGGCCGTGGGTGTTGCCGAACAAGCCGCGCTCGTCATGACCGGCTGGCGGCATGTAGGGTGCGCCTGCTGCGGGTGGGGCATATGGACCAGGTGGCATATGCGAAGGAGGGTCCCATTGAGTGCGACCAGTTGCTTGCTCAATGTAGAACCATCGCTGGCTGTTCTGGTCCCATTGCTGAGTCCAGCCCGGTGGCATCGGCGGAGGCGCTCCGTACGGCGCTGGTGGACCTGTGGGTGTGGGAGCGCCGCCATATGGTTGCTGTTGTGGATAGCCCTGAGGTGGGTAACCTTGACCCTGAGGTGGATATCCTTGGGGTGGATATCCTTGACCCTGAGGAGGACCCTGGGGCGGGTAACCTTGTCCCTGGGGCGGGTAGCCTTGGTCTTGGGGAGGGCCGCCTTGTCCACCTCCATAGTAGCTATCAGAAAGTGCGCGATCGCCAGGGCCAGCACCGCCGGGAGCAGCCTGGGAGTCTATCCATATAAGTCCTTGGTCTTTTTGTTTGTTATAGAGTTACTCACCGGCTGGCTTCTTGTCGTCGTCATCCATGAGCTCCTTCATCTTCTTCTTGAGGAAATCCATGGTGGGTTGTTACCTGGCAATTGTGTATTTGTCTGGTGGGTATCTCTAAGACGACAGTATGTGGGGTAGCAGGAATCACAGAGAGGAGCAAGTATAGAGGTGATAGTATGCGCGGGGCGCGACAGGACTTTAAGCAAATGGATCTGTGCACAGTCCGTTGCCAGCGGGGCATCTCACAACACCCCCGGAGCGTACTGCCCCAGTTGTCTTTGAGCAAATCACTCATGCTGTACATGCTTGGCCAGATGGAGATGGCATGAGGGGAAGCAGCACGGCTTCTAGTGGAGGGGCATGTCGAAGCTGACCACTCTACTGACAGGCGGGCAGGAAAAGTGGGGTGATGAACCGGCCTGATACGTCTGGCGGCTAGCCGGAGCTCCATGGTTTGCAAGAGCTCTATTAGTGAAGCTTGGCGTGGATATATGAGGGCCGCTTCGCTGCGCGTTCAGTGT
>Ga0265780_10005579_pt1 | contig 15891 bp, 12 predicted proteins | sample P1T30metagenome_FD_192432 | JGI IMG/M metagenome (GOLD analysis project Ga0265780, IMG submission 192432) | Plant litter microbial communities from East Loma Ridge, Irvine, California - P1 T30 | ecosystem: Environmental > Terrestrial > Plant litter > Unclassified | place: USA: California... | reverse complement strand
ACATCCCCAACATCCCCAACTCAAGGCCTGAAGACGAAGGCGCCGATTTCCCCTGCATCCCACGACTCTACAGTAACACAAACCGTCACCAACGGAAACGCAGCAATACAGGCTCGCCGTCGCCTAGATTGGCACCGTCTTTCGCGGGCCTGCGCTCTTTCTCGTCAACGGCCATTCCATCGACTTCATCTTCTAGCGGTCGCGTCCTAGGAGCAACTCCTGGCAGAGCCAACGCGCCGACGATCGCCACATCATCAACAGATAGCCGCAGACCTTCGGACAACGGTCTGAACAGTCCCGATCAGTTCAACTTCTTCGACGCCATGGGCACGGGCACAGTCCGCATGCAAGCCTTCGTTGACCCAGCGGTCAAAAACGGGGTCTTGTATGTACCTCATCCACCCATGCCCGGAGGACCTCCACCTGGAATCCCGCCGCAGCAATCCCCGGCCAGACGCCACAGGAATAACAGCAGCGTGAGCAGTGCCACCATTGACAAGCGGAGGGCTGGGTATGTCTTCGACGACGATGGAACAGACCCTTTCAGAGGCTTCTAAATTCCTCGACGGCAGATGATTTTAACGACGGTACATGGCTCTGATGAAGAACGGGAACGTAAGTTTTCCACTGATGATATGTGGGCTCGCTTCGATGGTAATGATATAGATGATATCATTGTAGGGTATGTTGGGGTTTCGGAAAATCACGAGGGATACGGACCGCGAGCAACCACGGTGCCGGTGCCTTGTGGTATTATAATAATATCTCTTTTGTCTATAACCACACTGTATATGAACGCGCGGGCGAAAGTCACGTGTGATGTATAAACCGTCGCGCTCGTGACTGCATAAATGCGATTATGAAAGATTGAGCCAGTCTCTCCCTTGACCCATCACGATTCATTCCACGTTTTGGCGGTGAATTGTCAACCAGGGTGCTGCCTGAAAGTGAGAGTGAAGTCGGGTTGTCGCGACGCCCACATTGTTTGTTGTGCCCAAAACACCCGGCGCCGAACTTTAGACAACGTCAAGCCGATTCCTCGTCTGGCCTTTGTAACCACAGCCTCCAGCGACACCCGATACCCTAACGACTAACGACATAATGGCTGGCTCCGGAGACCTAATCGACTTCAATGTCATCGAAGGTCACAAGGAGAACATCCAGGCGCTTCCTAGCGGGCGCTCTGCGAGAGCGCTCGCACAGCTTTACTCCCCACCGCTACTCGGCGCCAACCCCTCACCCTCCTTGATCCAAGACGCAAATTCGAAAGAACGCCAGGCCTTTGAGAAAGAGTTAGCGCTCATCGACGAGGCCGACGATCCTCTGGACGTGTTTGACCGCTACGTCAAATGGACACTCGACGCATATCCCACAGCGCAAGCGACTCCCCAGTCAGGACTCCTGCCCCTGCTGGAGCGCGCCACCAAGACTTTCCAGTCATCCTCTCACTACAAAAATGACCCCAGATACCTCAAGATCTGGCTCCACTACATTCGGCTCTTCTCAGATGCGCCTCGCGAAGTGTTCGTCTTTCTCTCACGTCACAACATCGGCGAGAGTCTCGCGCTGTACTACGAGGAGTTTGCTGCATGGTTGGAGAACGCAGGAAGATGGAATCAAGCTGAAGAGGTGTACAAGATGGGAATCGAGAAGGAAGCGCGGCCGAGCGAGCGGCTCATGCGCAAGTTTGGCGAGTTCGAGCGGAGAAAAGAGGCGCGTCCAGAAGATCCGGAAGAGCCTTCTAGTCCAGCGCTGCCTATTGTTCGAGCAGCACTCGCAGCAAAGACAGATCCGTTCGCGGCAGCCTCTCCAGCGCAGCAACAGCAGCCCAAGCCGGCCGCCGCGAAGAAGGGCAAGGCCAAGATGCAGATCTTCGCCGATGGAGACGAGCCAGAGAAGCCGAGTCCAGGACCCAGCCCCAAGGGTTGGGACAACATTGGGACGCTAGCAGAGCGCAAGAAGGAGAACACCCACGCGGCAAAGCCCATGGCAGGAGAGACGCTAAAAGTTGGCAAAACCAACGGCGGCATGCAGAAGATGATGGTCTTCAAGGACACAGTAAGTTTACCCCATTTCCAGCGGCCTCTCGCACGCAAAATGTTTACAAGAACAGGACTAAGTTATCCCTCGTGTATGCAGTCATCAAAGAAAGTTTTCATCCCAAAGCATCTTGCCGAATCGACTTCTGGTAGCATCGACAACTACCAATGTGTGCAGAATCCTAAGACTGGTAGGCTCGAATGTGTCTTTGTCAATCTTGAGGCCGTGTATACCCAAGCGAGCGGTTCGAAGTCTGAGTATTCTTTCGAGGAGTTGAGAGCTCGTCACCGCGGCTGGGCTGACCGGCAATGGTCGAGAGAAGAGTCACGAGTTAGCCCTTCGCCCAACATGGTCCTTAGCCGCCATGGTGAGCAAACAGATTTGGCCGAACCCCCAATGAAGGGATTCAAGATACACCTCGATGAAGAACCAGCGACCAAGCCGAAGCAGCGTGGTTTCAAGATCTTCGAAGACGAATCGTCCGCGTCAGGCCCATCCACCAGATCACCGCAACAGAGCAAGGTAGTGGTAGAATCTTCATCCAAAACACTAGCCCTCAAAGATGAGAACGACGAGAACGCCCCTCCAGCCCAACCCACAGAGGCGGAGATCAGAAAGAAGATGCGACGCGAGGAGCGTGCTAACCGGACACGAAAGATTCAGGTCATGGATGTGAAGCACATCAAGAACGAGACGAAGACAGTGCAGCTCAACTTGGACTCACCTACGAGCAAAACAAAGCCAAAGCGTAAAAAGAACGCCGACAGGACGGCTGAGCCCACCATGACTATCAACACCAAAGAAGCAATGGATGAGATCTACGACATCTTTAACGCGCCTCTCGCGTCTCAGTCTCAGACAGAGCAATCAGAAGAGAGCGAGTCCGAGGTCTCAGACAGCGATGAAGAGGACGACTATACCACTGGTGACGAGAGCACAACCACTGGAAAGTTATCGGCCGCGCCTAGTGATTATGGAGATGAGACTCGTAACGAGCTACTTGCTCAGGCTCCGGATGAAGATGAAGATGAGAACGAGCCTACAGAGCATACCGGCTGGTCAGACTTTACCACGAGCAAACAAGTACCCCGAGAGGATGAGGATCCCGCAGAAGGCCAGGCGACTGGGACTGACCGTGACTGGGAACTCTATAGAGATGAGAGCAGGCAGCCGGACGACGACATGGTAACGCCTGACGAGCAGAATGTCCAAACTCGCAGCGTGCCCATCGCGTCCGAAGACAATCGCCCGCCCTCAGCCCACTTTCAGCAAATGAACATGTTGCCGAATCATCGATTGCCCTTTATGACTCCCATCGCCGAGCAGACGGAATCCAATCTTGGCACCATCACAGCGCGGGCGCAAAACGACTACTTTAACAACACGAAGACGCCTAGTAGGCAAGCTTCTGGTGCCATGCCCGTGCTTGGTGATGATGATGAAGACGATGAGCCTCCAAGCAGTCCCTTCGAGGAGGTGACGGTAGACCTGAATGATGACAAGTTCAAAGTTCTCCAACCAATCCGTACCAAGTCGACCAAGGGAAACATATCCTTGGGCAAAGGCACTGCGGTTTCGCAGAACGAAGCAAAGACTACCGCACCTTCGGCGCCCGAGGCTGTACAAAAAGGACCTATCGTCTTGGAACAACAGTGCAACCCAATGGATCCGTACTTGCGTGAGACCATCCTGAGCCAGATCAAGCCCTCCCTCGGATCTTTCCTAGGCTATCACGACCACTCCAACACCACCTCAGGCCGTACAGCAGAGATCAAGAAGTACATCAGATCGACTTCCAAAACAAACAAGAACAGTCAAGAGAAGAGTGGACAGGCTCCCTCGTTGCCTCCAATCTTGCAATTTGAGGGCTCGGAGGCGACTTACACCGTCAAGCGGGAGCTCGGCGCTGGCACTTTCGCACCCGTCTATTTGGTAGAGAACAGCGAGGCAACACAAGCAGCCGACGATGAGAACAGTGCAGTAGCTCGGGGCGTGGGTGCTCTTGCACACCGCAAGCCACTCGAGGCGATCAAGATGGAAGAGCCGCTCTCCGCCTGGGAGTTCTTCATCTTGCAGCAGTCTCATCGCCGATTGGGTGTCTCCCGAGCCGCAGAGAGCATCGTCCGCGCTCACGAGATGCACGTGTTCCGCGACGAATGCTTCCTGATTGAGGAATACAGAAATCAGGGCACCTTACTCGATCTCGTCAACGTCGCGCGTGCAGACAGTGCCAGCACCACCGGCGGCGGCATGGACGAAGTGATGGCTATGTGGCTGACCGTCGAGCTCTTCCGCACCGTCGAAGCCTTGCACTCCAAGCAAATCATCCACGGCGACCTCAAAGGCGACAACGTCCTCGTCCGCTTCGACGACCCCGGCATGGAAACCGACTGGAGCCCGACCTACTTCCCAAGCGGCGCTCACGGCTGGGCCAGCAAAGGCGTGTGCCTCATCGACTTCGGCCGCGGCATTGACCTGAAGCAGTTTATCCCCAGCGTCGCTTTCATCGCCGACTGGAAGACCAGCGAGGCCGATTGCGCCGAGATGCGCGAGCTGCGCCCTTGGACGTACCAGGTCGACTACCACGGCATGGCAGGCATCGTGCACAGCATGCTGTTTGGCAAGTATATGGAGACCATCGCGGACCGGGGCGCCGCTCTCGGCCAGGGCGCGACCAAGACTTATCGCATCCGCGAGAACTTGAAGCGCTACTGGCAGGTTGAGATTTGGCAAGAGGTTTTCGCTCTGCTGCTCAACCCGCTTGCGCATACTGCGGGCGAGGAGGGGAAGAAGATGCCTGTGCTGAACGGTATGAGGAGTTTGAGGTTGAAGATGGAGGGGTGGGTGGAGGAGAACTGCGAGAGAGGGATGGGCTTGAAGGGTATGATTGCGAGGATGGAGGCTATCACTAAGGAGAAGCTGAGGCGGAATGGAAGGGCTTGATTGCAGACCGCACCGGTTAGGGGGGAAGTTGTTCTTTCGTGTTTCTGTTTTTGCGTCGGGCTGAAGGGCATTTGTTATGGCGGCGTTTTTCTGGATGTTGATACCCAATAATGAACTTTCGTTCTTTCCTAGACCGAGGCTTGCTTCCGCCACTACTACCATGGCTACTGAGCACGGAAGCCGCCGATGTCACTACTGCATTCTTGAGACCTCCATGGAGGTATAAGCCCCTCACGTACGTGAATCAATATCATCTTCTCATTTTGCTCTCGCTGGCCTCGTTGTAATCTTCGAGAGCAAAAGCTACACTGACCACTGTATACTGATGAGATTCATCTTCAAAACACCACTCGCGGAGGGATGTCATCTCAATGTGTCTCGTTGTGTTCGTCATATACGAAAGCCGCTGATGCTAGCATCTAGGAAGCACTCCCCGCCTCTGCTCTGCTTTCGCTCTCACCCTCTCCCCCAGTCGAGTCGAACCAAAACAAAAGAATACTCAGTCTTCACTCGACTCTGACCCTTTCTCTGTCTCAACCCTCATACTCGTTCGTATCGTTCTCGACGATGAGAGACAATGACATTTAGAAGCCTGTGGGTCTAGCCGACGGCCGACTCGCTGTGGGACCTGCGGTCGGGAAGCCTTGCGTCCCAGTAGGCCACGGACCTGCAGTGGCGAAGGGTGGAGGAGAGTCAACCGGCTTCACGGCATTCGAGTCGTAGTGATGCCATGCGACTGGGCGTGGTTGGTGGCGGGGACCTTCGAAGCGCTTTTTGTGCTCTGATTCTTCATTCTTGTCGAATGTCGGTAGTGGGATGTGAGGATGGCCGTGTGGGTTGGAAGCGGTTGGGAACGCTCCAGTTGGGAATGCTCCAGTTGGGAATGCTCCAGTTGGGAATGCTCCAGTTGGGAATGCTCCAGTTGGGAATGCTCCGGTTGGAGAGTGAGGGGCGCCGCTGCTGATGTGTGTTCCGAAGGGGATGGGGATGTGTCCGGGTGGTGGACGTGGAGGTTGGGCGATGCTGGAAGTGGCGAGGAAGGACAGGCATACGAGGGTGAGTAGGTTGGTTAAAGGCATTGTTGTATGTGTTGTTGTAATGGATGAGTGTCGTGGGAAGCGTTGGAGAGGAAAATGGACAGCAGATACGATTGATAAAGAGCCTTGCCGTCAAGCCCTCAGCTTACCACGTGTAGGGATCGATTCGCCGGAAAGTGATGGTAATCCGAGAGTAGTGGACGGCATCTATGGGCATGCCCCCCGAATCAATAAGATGACGCGAACACGAAAAGGACTTATCGTACACCTTCGTACCAATCAATGAAGGCGTAAAGACGGGCCCGTATCAGCCATTGAGCCATATCATGCAAGAGCCATGCCATGTTTGTTGTCGAAGGCCTGCTGGTTGGGGTATCGATCGTCTCACTCACGTTTAGGAAGCCTGGAGGTTCTCAGATAAGAGAGGAAACTTCATCACCCAGGACCGCATACAATCCTGCAGACGTGCCGTTCGGTGGACGAATAGAACGACACCAAACAAATTAAGAGGCGGCCAGATTGTGGTTCTCAGCCGCCTACCACCCATTGATATTTGCCCAAGATGCGCGCATGCAGTGTTGTACGAATGAAACGAGGCCAAGCAAAGTACACGTCAGTCTGGATCTGTAGAAGAAAACAACAGACGCCTCAACTGGTACTCGATCCGTAGCTCAAACTTTCCGTGCCGTAGAAAGTGAGGGAAGTAGTCCTTCCGTGACGTACAGTCATTGCAGTGTTCCGATGTTGGAGAGCGTGCATGGCCTGTAGAAGGGCTGGCGGGCAATGGCCAGAAGCCAATAATGCTCATGTCCATGGTACATGTGTTCATGCAGGTCCGGCAAGCTGTGAGGACCCGAGATATGGCGATTACACGCACATGAGCGGCAAGGCCAAAGCGGCTGGAGGGCTGAATGGGCTGTGGTGATGTGGTGATGTCGAGAAGAAGTTGTTGCCGGATCCTTGGTGAGCACTAGCGGAAACTCAATCTCGATATCCCGACATGCATATCTGGATATCGTCTCCGTCTGCTCAACAGTCTGTCAACGGCTGATAGACTTGTTCTGAGTGACTGCTGTGTAGGCTCGATTCATGATCATGTCCGAATCTTGCCTTGACGTTTCAAGTGTCAATTTCATCTACCACCAGTACCAGCATTACCTTTCTTGCAATTGTGTTGTCAGACGTCGCACAGCATCTTGACGGGCCAGATACTTGGAAGATAGGTATCTTTCATGCATGCAAGCCACTGTGCTGTACCGGTAAGTTAGGCAGTGCTCCGCGTTGGGACTTCTCCTGCATTGTGCGCCTCTGTCTTGGCTTCGTTTGCATCGTACCTAATTTTGTGTCTTCATCAGCACCTCCTCAGCTAGTCGGCGGGACTGCCTTCGTCTTCATGAGTTGAAGAACTGCCATTGTGAACTTCTGGTGGTTCATTACCGACTCTCAGAATCCATGTATCCACGAGCTGGCAGTGTCGGCGCTTTGAAAACGTGCGTTTCTAACTAGGTGATTTGCGAAGACGTCAACTATTTATATCGGTTGTACCATCATGAAAGGGTTCAGTTAGCATCCGCCCCAAATTAAATATCCCAGTCTCGCTTCAACCTCAGTTTATGCTAAAGTCAGTGGGTTCTTGTATGGGTATCACATGACGAAACCGTCTTTATAAATGCTAACAAATCTCCGAAGACAAAGTACGATAGTTACCGGGTCAAGCAGCTTCGGCATGTCACATATATGCTGGTATTAGTGAGGCTCGGGTCTGCCAAGGGGCATCGCATTACACCACAAAGTGGACGGTAAACAGGAAATGCATATTGGCACTCGATTCTAAGCTCATGAATCTGTCTCCAGCCGTGACGATAATGAACGGAGGGTGCAACATCGTTTCGAGAGGCATGTGTGGTGTATGGACGCCCTGATTCTCTGGCTGTCTCCAGTCGCGCTCGACTCTCCAACTGATGTTTTTGCGAAGGATCATTTGCTGGCTCTCATTGCTGCCCGAATCGATGGGAGCTCACTCCCATTTGAGCATAAGGGACAAACGGCGGCCCAGCTGGAGATCCTCCCCTTTGGAAGAGGATCCGCACTCTTCCCCGGCGCGGGTTCCGTTTCAATAGCTTCTTCCGCTTGATGATATTGGCTGCGTCTCGCAGAAGTACTGGCTTTGGCGGCGAACATGACCACCGTTAGCCTGGCAGTCGTCCCACCACTCGTTCCGGTAATGCTGCCGAACACCTTTACCGGACCTAAGCACACGCCCACCAAGATCATTCAACCTCGAAGAGCGTCGTCGTCGACCCCCACGCACCGAAAGCCATTGGTTTCTAACCGGGAAGTCCCAGTGACTTGCATACCCACGATACGACCGCCTGCAGCGTAGCAACCACTCAAGAACTTGTTCTGATAGTGACTGTGTACGAGGTTAACGATACTCAGAAAAGCGAGATCGATGCATAGTATGAGCGCAAAGATCTTGAGGACATTGATCGTGGTGCACCGCCTCTTCTTATGCCGCTGCTTTTCTTCGGTGGTGAAGGTGGTAGACTCGTCTTTGAGTTCGGCGATTTCGACGTCTACCATGGTGTTGTTCTTGTTATTCTCGCGGTCGGGGGAGGATTTTTGGTCCATGTTGTAGTTGGAAGAGCTGGCGCTTTTCTGAAGATCCGTGTTATGTAGTCGATGAAAGCGAAGGATTGAGGAAAAGCGTTCGGTCTGAGAAGTTCTTTAAATACACGACGGGCAGCGTGTCACTTTTCATTTCACGCCCACTCGATCTGGTTAGAGTAGCGGAAGCCAAAGAGATAGACAGCATTGGCAAAGCTGCCCACCTATACGCTGCGTTCAGAAGGTGCCACGATCACGGACAGATCATAAACCAGTACGTGGGCATTCCCCCTCAATCTTAGCCTTGACATGTAAGTGATAAGCTCTTCTGCCTACCTTGTTGTAGAATAATGAGTGGTCAGACGCCGCACATTATCTTGACGGACACGTAAGTTAGGTGAGTATCCTATCATCTTGGACGCTTACGGTCTCAACTGCCTCCTCAGCTGCCTCATGGCAACGACTCTCATGTTCTGCGTTGGTAAGATCGAAGCCGTGCTGGCAGCCGCCGACGATTACAACGGCTATGCCTTCCTCGCCATCAGCTCTCTCACGGGCGTCTCCGTGTTGACAAGGTACCTGATTCCGACCGGCTGCCTCATCTGGCGTCGTTTTTATGGCGCTCCGTTGCCTTCGCCTGGGTGATCGCTCGTCGGTCTTAGTTCGTCGATCAAAATCGTGGCTGTCTACTGCATTCTTCGGCTGTGGTTTCTTGCTTTGCGAGTACTGTTCTCTCTCCTGTCGACGATACTGTTGAACGGATGGGCTAACAAGTTCACAGCTGGCCTCTGGCCCTACCCGTCAACGCCGCTACGATGAACTCGAGCAGCGTGCTTTTCTTTGCTTGCTTCGTCATCAGCATCGTCTTCTGGTCCGCGAAGGGTCACCATGTCTATACCGGACCGGTCGCGCAAATGCGCCGTGAACTGTGAGAAAGAAAGGAGAACAGAGCCGACGAAACTGGAAAAAATGCCGGTTCTGGGTGATAGACTTGTACTTCTTCTATCGACGAACCCCGAAGCTTCCCAGCGTGAGAAAGACGGTCCAACATGTGTTTTGCGCCTTCACTTGTTGGTCGTACACAAGCTCCGCACGTGAAATAGTACACGAAGATCAGCGAGAGACGCACTTTCCGCATGAAAGAAACAATCTGACTGATACACGGATTCCATACCCCATCAAAGCTCCTCCTCGCCGTCAGCGACAGTAGTGTCCCCAACCTCCCGGATCTCACGTCCCTCACGATCCATCTCTCTCAACGGCACGCTCTCATCCTCCTCACCTCCGTGCTCTTACGCAGCAGCAGCAGGAGTCTTCCAGGCCCACGAGTCCAGCACCCTACGGATCCCGCCCTGCTTGTGGATCCGTCAGATCTTGTGACCCGCCCCAAGAATCGCGAGAGCGCCCATGCCCTACCAGATTCTCTCCTAATCGCTGGGATGGCACGGAACGTCTTGCATGAGGCCGTAGCAGGGTGGATGTAGGAAACAGGTGCAGTTCTGCGCTGCTGGATCGTTGGTGGGGAGTGGGATGGAGAGGTTCATTGTCGCTCTCTCGTTGGTCGTTGGTGTCGTTGTTGTGGATGAAGGCGATTATAGCAGTGGATGGTTCGGTGGTGGAATTTGTTGTGTTTTGAACGGATGTAGTGTGTTTCGTAGCGAGTTAGGCGGATGCAAGAGCAATAGTATTGCGAGCTGTTTATTGATGGCGTTGGCGGTGGGAAGAAGAAGAAGAGCGGTCTGGCCTAGATGCGTTATAGAGATACAAGCTAGGAGGTTGGTCGTGCAAGTGGCAGTCCGTCACCAAGAGCATAAAACAGAACCGGCAACCAGGCGAAGGAAACGACAGAACACCGTCATCCCTGCCTCAATCACTGCGCCCTCGTCGTCCTCTCATAAAACTCCAATGTCAAAGCCGCCAACAAACAAGGAATCTCATTCCTGCCTTCCACCCAAAACTCCACCGCCTGCCGAATCTCACCCGCGAAAACACTCTTCGGCCCTCCGCTGACCTTCATAGTCCCATTCTCGCCATCAAAAGTGATACTGTTCTCCTCTTCTTCCCCATCGGGTCCATAATGGCTGGGGTAAAGGATAGAAGTAGCTTTCACGCGGCCGTTGGGCATGAAATCCAACTTCCAGCCCAAGATGGAAGCTACGGCTTCGCGGAACTCGAGCGATTTCGTTTTGAAGATTTGTTTGAGGCGGAGAGTTTTCTTGTCGGTTTGTTGTAGGGTTTGGGTGAGGTCCTCGATTGTGAGACGTGCGGCGGCGAGGGTGGAGGTGGGGACCACTTTTCCAATGCTGCTTGTGTTTCCTTCGACTTGCGCAAGGAGGGCGGCGTTCTCTTCGCGGAGAGTGCGGAGCGTTGAGAGTTTTATCGCTTCTGCATCTGCGGTTGGGTTTGAGCGGAGCTCGAGGACGCGGGTCCGTGAGGTTTCTTTGAGAGACGCGAGCTGCTTTGCATTCGCTTTTAGCTCTGCTTCGAGGAGTGATGTCTGCTTTTGAGACTGCGCGAGGGCTTCTTGAGCCGTGCGAAGTTTGCGGCGGAAAGATTTGTTCTCTTCGCTGGCCTCGTCGTCTTCCTCGCGTGAGCGCTTTCTGGGTGACGAGAGCGCTGGAGGCTGTGATGGTGTCGCAGGCGGTTGCAATTCGAGCTGGGTGAGGTCTGCGTGCAGGCTCTGCAACTCAGAGCGGTATTGCTCGAGCATGGTCTCAAGCTCGTGCACGCGTTTGGTATGCTCTTCGTCGATTTGCTCAGAGTTGAACTCGGCTTCTTCAGCTTCGAAGGTCTTCATCTGTGCACGCAGGTATTCAACTTCCTTGACAGCGAGATTCTTCTGTCTTTCGAGCCTAGCACGCGCTTTTGCGTCACTAGGAGCGGGTGCTGCTGGCGTCGTCGCAGCAGATGTGCGTAGGTTCTCAATCTCGGCCATCAGTCTAGCCTTCTCTTCTTGGAGTTCCCGAATGTTCTCCTCTTTAACGAGAAGCTCAGGCTGCACACTTCCCAGCTGGTCGACCAGACTCAGTCTCTCCAGCTTCTCTTGTAGGAAAGCCTTTGCCATTTGCTCTGGTGTGTCAAAGGTTGCTTCACCCTCAGGTCCCTCAGCCTCGAGATAGCTCGTCCAGCCCTTCTTCTCGTCTTCCAGGATGCGCCTCTGCAGCTGTGCTTCTGATAATTCCCGCCTCAGATCTTCCATCATGCCCACTTTAGCCTCCAGCGCCCTCTTCTCTTCTTCAACGACCTCGACACTTCTCGCCATCTTCCTGAGCCCCTTCAACTCACTGCCCTGCTCGCGGTTCGTCCCCTCGAGCTTGCGAATATACTCCACCTGCGTCGACAACTCCTTCCTCACAAGCGCCAGTGTCTCCTCGTCCCCACCCCTAGCCTTAAGCCTCACAACTTCTCCCTCCAGTCCGCCAACCCTCTCCTCCGCTTCGGCAAGACTCCTTTGCAACCTAGCAACAGCCTCCACCCTCATCTCCAACTCCCTCCTAGCCTCCTCAGCAGCAAAAGACGCGCTCTCACCCTTAGCCCTCAACTCTCCCACTTCCCTCTCGGCCTCCCTAGCCCTCTCTTCGCCCTCAGCCCTCGCCTCCTCAACCTCGACCCTCAACTGTCTCGCGTCCTCCTGGAAACCGCGGCACTTCTTCTCGAGCGCCATCTTCTCATTGACCGCGCGATCGCGCTCCTCGGCCGCCTCGCGTCCAGCGCTCTCCGCTTTCCGAACAGCAACATCCCGCTCCCTCTCCGCAGTCTGCGCCCGGCGGAAGTCCTCTTCGGCGCGTGCCTGCACATCGCGCAATTCATGTTGCGATTCCAGCGTGGCGAGTTCGCGCTCTTGCTTCAGGCTGTCGAGCTCGTATTGTAGTGTGCGCAGTTGCGCTCGCAGGTCTTCGTTTCCAGCGTCTGGGCGCGAGGGAGGGCCCATGGTCGATTGCTTGAAAGCTGCGGTCGATGCGCCGAGTGATTGCCGGTGTCGTTGTGGGGTCTCATTTTGTTGTGGTTCTTGTTGTTGTTGGCGCGATGGGCGTGGTGAAGGGTCGCCGCCAGTGATAATGTCGTAGGCCGAAGCCTGCTGATAGCGCGGCATTGGCGTAGTCCTTTCTCAGTTTGTGAGTGTCAATTTGTTTCCGAGCCGAATTGGCTCGCGTGGGTAAACGACTCTCTTCTTGTGGGTGTGGGTGAAGGTCGTTGCTATGTGAGTGTCTTCATTGTTTGTTGTAGATGCACGGCCTAGTTGATTAATTTGGGGAAGACGCAGTCGGACTTCCGTTTCGGGCTAGCGCTGAGAGATGGGAAGCCGGAAGCCGCGAGCAGGCGATTATCACGAGCAGACAACATGAAGTGAACCCAATTGAACTTCTTAAACTGTTTTGACTTCTAGTCTCTATGCAACTAATGGTTTACCTGCACACTCTCGAAAGCGACAGGAAATATGTTTTCGCTTTCGCTCGTATGCACAGCGATCGAACAAGAAAAACTCCACAAACAGGCGTCTCATCGTATCCTTCTACCTTCTACCACTTTCATCCCACTCTTGAATATATCAAACTCACGTCATGCTTGATCTAAGAAGGGAAGACCTTGGAGGCAGCCTCGCTCTTGAAAGCCTGCGCACCGTCGACCAGACGACGCTCAGTGTTGGCACGGCTGTTGACGAAATCGGGGTAGTTGAGGGTAAGCTCAACGGCACCGTTGACGATCGAGTCGACGGCCTCGGCACCCAGCATGAAACTGTGGTCCTGGTTGCCGACCTCGTAGCGCCAGCTGCCGAAGCGGCCACGCGACCAGATATCCTTGGCCTGGAGCTTGGGGAGGAGCTGCTTGAGCACACCCTCGCGCTCGAGCGAAGGAGTGGGGTAACCGTGGTCGTAGCGGCGGTGGTAGGTGCTGACAATCTCGTCCGTGGACGACATCATCTCGGTGTTGACAAGACCCTGGATGCAGTCGGCGAGCATGGTCTCGTGGTTGACGGGCTTCATCGAGGATTCGGAAACCTCGAGCATGATGCTCCAGTAGGGACCCTCCTGAGCCTCGGTGGAGGAAGGCTTGCTGCCATCAGCGAGCTGGAGGGTGGGCAGCTTCACGCTGGCCTTGGGCTGGTTGTGGGGAGAGTAGTTGGAGAAGATGGTGGCGCGGTAGAAGGGGCAGTTGTCCTCGGGGAAGTACAACCAGCACTTGTCACCAATGCGCTCGGGGCGCTCGCCTCGGATACCGACACCGACGACGTGAGTGGTGCTGTAGAAGAGGCCCTCGGACAGCTTCTTGCACTCCTCATCCTGCATGGCCTCGGCCAAGTGGTCGACGGCCATGGTGTTGACCATCTTCTTGTAGTTGACGGTGGTGCCGTCGCCGAGAAGAACACGGTGGTTGTCGGCGTCGACGCGGTTCACACGGCCGTGCTCACCGAAGCGGGTGTTCTCCTTGGGTAGAGTGTTGGCAACACCAATCCAGATGGCACCAGTGCCGCCCTCGGCAGGGAAGCGGAAGGTGGCGTTGGGTCCCCAGTTACCGGCGGTCTTCTGGAGGACAACGTTCTTGGTGACAACCTTGAGGTTGGGTGCAGCGACACGCTCGCCGAGCCACTCGCATTGCATCTAATGTCCTGTCAGTGTCTTGAATCTTCATCTCCTTTCCCATGCTCTTGTGTCTTTCAACATACCTTGGTGGTGGGCACAGCCCAGACCTTGAAGTTGTATGGTCTCATGAAGATGTCCGCAATACCCTCACCAACGTTGCGCATGATCCACTCGTCGAAGTCCTTGGGCTTTGTAGTGGCCACTCTCGCGTCAAGGGCAGCGTCGATCATGCCTTCCATGCAAGTCACCTGATCCTCCTTGGGAAGCATGGAGATGTTGTTCTGGAAGGGGTAGGGGACCCAGAGGCCCTTGTAGCGGACGTATGAGATGCGCTGGTGGTGGTACCAGTCGGATTCTTTGGGAAGGGCCTCGTCGATGCAGTCGTCGAAGTACTTGTAGTGGGAGAAGATAACGTGGCCGCCGACATCGTAGAGCTGGAAGATGAAGTGTTAGGACGATGATGGCAACTGGAAAGAGGATTTGAGGTACTTACGAAGCCTTCGGGTGTGATGTCGGTGCTGGCAAGACCACCGGGAGTCTCGTTGCTGTCGACGATCAGCCATGAAGGGCCACCCTGCAATCATGGGTTAGCAGGTATGTCTCGACCGGAAGTACGACGAGCGCGCATACGATCTGCTTCAGTCTCTTTGCGGCACCGAGACCAGTCGGGCCAGAGCCGATGACAAGGACATCGACGTTGCTGCGGAATGAATTAGTTACTGGTTGCGGCGGTGGGGAGTTCGGGTGTTGACGAACATTTCCTTGCCATTGGCCTTGCTGATGTTGCGCTTGTGGGTTTGGGGCCCGTTGGCGTCGTTGGAGGGAGTGCTAGGCATGGTGGGAATTGTGTGAAGATGGGTGAAGAGAGGGGGAGGGGAGGAGGGAGGGGAGGGTGGAAGGGAAGTAGTAATAGTAGTAGTAGGACTACCTATGATATTAATTCGCCTCTCCTCTCCCGCACGAGAAAGGCAGGGCCAGATGCAAGCTGTCGCCCACCGCTACTCCCGCCGCCGCCCCTCGCTCGCTCTCGCCGCCTCCTTCGCCGCCTGAGCCTCTCAACTACGCTACACACTACTACTCACCACGACTAAGAAGTCATCGGCTGCCATCCCACCACACGCAGGGTCCATCTGCTTTACCGCCCGGGCCATCGACACGGACCCACAACCACTTTGAAACGGCTTGCGCCAGCAGCAAAAGGCATGCGGCCAATCAACGCCTGCGACTCGGCCATTGTCTTGATGATGATGGACATGAAATGGACGAGGATCACACCAACTAGTCTGTACTACGAGTCTCTACGGACGAGGGCACGCAAAATGATTGCGCGTTGCACGTCAAGGCACCGTCTTGAACACCCGATGCATCGATCCGACGTGTTTCGCACACAGAAGGACACAACAGCACAAACACTTGCTTGATGCAGGTATCCGCGGGCCAGGTCTTGGTGAATGCTTGAGTTTGAAGGCGAGTAAAACCTGGAAGTGACCAAAGGCTTGAGATTGAGTGAAGACGGATGTGACGATCATTATGGTGATGACGAGGATGATAAATAACGACGACTGACATAAGCATGGCTGCTGCATGTATCGATCGGCAGAGTCCACCGTGAGGAAGATCAGGGAGGGATTCGGATGAGGTTTAATCTTTTGTTCGCTGTGACTGCGGTCGAGCTAAGATTT
>Ga0265780_10005578_pt1 | contig 15891 bp, 17 predicted proteins | sample P1T30metagenome_FD_192432 | JGI IMG/M metagenome (GOLD analysis project Ga0265780, IMG submission 192432) | Plant litter microbial communities from East Loma Ridge, Irvine, California - P1 T30 | ecosystem: Environmental > Terrestrial > Plant litter > Unclassified | place: USA: California... | reverse complement strand
CGCTTTCTTCGTCAACTCTTTTTTTGCATCGCATCGTCCTGATGCGCCCCCGAAGAAAGCTTCACAACTGCTGGGCAGCGCTTCGTTTCCGACGAGGGAAAGCATCATACCAAGGCCGAAGGCCCTCCGCAAGGGGGTACAATGCCTGTTTTCCTTTCCGGCTTTGTTGAGTTCCAGCGCCATGACGATCCTGCTTTCCACCCTTAATGCCCGCTATGCCCATGCTTCGCTCGGACTGCGTTATCTGCTGGCCAATATGGGAGCGCTGCAGGAGCAGACGGCGCTGATGGAATTCGTCATCGGCGCCAAGACCACCGAGGTCGTCGAACGCTTGCTGGCACGGCAGCCGCGCATCGTCGGCTTCGGCGTCTATATATGGAACGTGGAAGAAACCGCCCGGGTCGTGGCCATGCTCAAGCGCGTGGCGCCCCATGTCACCGTGGTGCTGGGCGGTCCGGAGGTCTCGCACGAGACGGGCGCACAGGAAGTCGTGCGCCTGGCCGACTACGTGGTCACCGGCTGGGGCGACATCACCTTTCCCAAGCTGTGCGGCGAGATCCTGCACGGCCCCAAGCCGCTGATGAAGGTGCATGCGGGCGTGCAGCCGCCGATGGCCGACATCGCCCTGCCCTACTCTTTATATAGCGACGAGGACATCGCCCACCGCACCATCTACGTGGAAGCCTCGCGCGGCTGCCCCTTCAAGTGCGAATTCTGCCTGTCCTCGCTCGACAAGACCGCCTGGCCCTTCGGCCTCGACACCTTCCTGGCCGAGATGGATACGCTGTACCAGCGTGGCGCGCGCCTGTTCAAGTTCGTCGACCGCACCTTCAACCTGAACGTCAAGACCAGCCAGCGCATCATGCAGTTCTTCCTCGATAAGATCGCCGCCCACCCCGGCGATCCGGTCTACGCCCACTTCGAGCTGGTACCCGACCACCTGCCGGAAGCGCTGAAGGACACCATCGCCCGCTTCCCGCCCGGCGCGCTGCAGTTCGAGATCGGCATCCAGAGCTTCAATCCGGAAGTGCAGGCCCTGGTCAGCCGGCGCCAGGACAATGCCAAGGCGGCCGCCAACATCCGCTGGCTCACCGAGCAGTCGAACGCCCACCTGCACGTCGACCTGATCGCCGGCCTGCCGGGCGAGGACGTGGAGAGCTTCGCGCGCGGCTTCGACCAATTGGTGGCGCTCGGCCCGCACGAGATCCAGTTCGGCATCCTCAAGCGCCTGCGCGGCACGCCGATCATCCGCCACACCGAGGCGTTCGGGATGGTGTACGACCCGTATCCGCCCTATACCGTGCTGGCCACCGACCGCATCGACTTCTCCACCATGCAGCGCCTGGTGCGTTTCGCGCGCTACTGGGACCTGGTCGCCAACTCGGGGCGCTTCGTCAATACGGTCAAGGTGCTGCTTGGCGACAGCCCCTTCGCCGGCTTCATGGCCTTCTCGGATTGGATGTATGCCAAGACCGACGCCACCCACCGCATCGCGCTCGAGCGCCTGGCCAGGCTGGTGCAGGAGTGGCTGCAGCTGCGCGGCATGGCGCCGGAGGCCGCGGCCAGCCTGGTGGCGAGCGATTACGCCGGCAGCGCGCACAAGCCGGCCGACAAGGCAAAACCGGCCGCGGTGGCGCCCGAACGCCAGGTCAGGCACCTCGCCGCCTGACCCTGCAAGACGGAGGGGCTGCACGTCTACTGTAGCGCCGGTGGCGGTGTTGGCGAATCTCTTTTACACTGCCGCAATGCGGATTGAAAATGCGCCAACATTAACCATCGAACATCCAGGAGCCGATACGGAGCAATCCGTGGTGGCGCGCGGCGTATGGCAAGTCCATGCATTCTCCAAGCGCGGCTTCAAGGACATCGAAAAGACCATGAAATCCCTGTCGGGCAAGCGCCTGACGTGGGACCTTTCCGGCATCGTCAGCCTGGACCACATCGGCGCCCAGATGTTCTGGAACACCTGGGGCAAGCGCCGTCCCGAGCAGCTCAAGCTCGACCCGCGCCAGGAAGAGCTGTTCGCGCGCATCGAGAAAGCCAGCGATATCAAGCTGCCGCGTACCCGCACCAGTCCCCTGCACTGGGTGATCGTGCTGGGCAGCGGCGTATTGACCTTCTTCGAGCATCTCAAGGGCTTCCTCAACCTGATCGGCCAGGTGGTGCAGGATGCCGGCCGCTTCCTCCGCCATCCGCTCACCGGGCCGTGGCGCGAAATCTCGGCCAATATCTACCACGCCGGCTTCCAGGCGCTGGGCATCACGGCGCTGGTCGGCTTCCTGATCGGCGTGGTGCTGTCCTACCTGTCGGCGCAGCAGTTGCGCATCTTCGGCGGCGACATCTACCTGGTCAACATCCTCGGCATGTCGGTGATCCGCGAACTGGGGCCGCTGCTGGCGGCGATCCTGGTGGCGGGGCGCTCCGGCTCCTCGATCACGGCGCAGCTGGGCGTGATGCGGGTGACCGAGGAACTCGACGCGCTGCGCGTGATGGGCATCTCGCACGGCTACCGCCTGATCCTGCCGAAGGTGATCGCGCTGGCGCTGGCGATGCCGCTGCTGGTGGTCTGGACCGACGCCATGGCCCTGATCGGCGGCATGGTGTCGGCCAAGATCGAGCTGGGCCTGACGGCGCGCTACTTCATCCAGAAACTGCCGTCGGCGGTGCCGGTGGTGAACTACACCATCGGCCTGGGCAAGGGCGTGGCCTTCGGCATCCTGATCGCGCTGGTGTCCTGCCACTTCGGCCTGCGCATCAAGCCGAACACCGAAAGCCTGGGCCGCGGCACCACCACCTCGGTGGTCACCGCGATCACCGTCGTGATCCTGGCCGACGCCGTGTTCGCGATCGTCTTCTCGGGAGTGGGTTTCTGATGGTGGACATGAACCAGACTCCTAAAGCTGCGCCCGATGCGGACGCCAAAAGCCATCCGGGCGCCAAGAAGCAGCGCGGACCGCAGCAACTGAACCGCCGGCCCGACGAGGATGTGGGCCCGCCGGTGGTCGAGATCCGCAAGCTGTGGACGCGCTTCGGCCGCACCGTCGTGCACCAGGACCTGAACCTCGACATCTATGGCGGCGAAATCCTGTCCATCGTCGGCGGCTCGGGCACCGGCAAGACCGTGCTGCTGCGCCAGATGCTGGGCCTGGAACGCCCCAGCAGCGGCAGCGTGAAGGTGTTTGGCGAAGACATCAGCAGCGCCAGCCCGGAGCAGCTGCAGCGCATGCGCAACCACTGGGGCATGCTGTTCCAGCAGGGCGCCCTGTATTCGGCGCTGACCGTGTTCGACAACATCGCCCTGCCGCTGCGCGAACTGCGCTCCCTGCCCGAGGACGTGGTGCGCGACGCCGTGCTGCTCAAGATGGACATGGTGGGCCTGGGCCCGGGCGACGCCAACAAGATGCCGTCCGATCTGTCCGGCGGCATGATCAAGCGCGCGGCCCTGGCGCGCGCGCTGGCGCTGGAGCCGCAACTGCTGTTCCTGGACGAGCCGACCGCCGGCCTCGATCCCGACCTGTCGGACCAGTTCGTGGAGCTGATCCAGACCCTGCACAGCGAGCTGCGCCTGACCGTCGTCATGGTCACGCACGACCTCGACACGCTGTTCGCGCTGTCCTCGCGCATCGCCGTGCTGGCTGAAAAACACGTGCTCGCCGTGGGCCCCGCCTGCGACGTGCTGGCAGTCCAGCACCCGTTCATCAAACACTTTTTCCTCGGGCCGCGCGGCCAGCGCGCGCTGGAAGTGCTCGAAGAGCGCTACGCACGAAAGGATTCGGAAGACTGACATGGAAAACAGATCGTACGCCCTGATGACCGGCTTTTTCACGGTCGCGCTGCTGATAGCGGCCATCCTGGTCGGCCTGTGGTTGAACCGCGACCGTACCGAAACCCACCCCTACGAGATCGTCACCACCCAGACCATTCCCGGCCTGAACCCGCAGGCGGCGGTGCGCTACCGCGGCCTGGAAGTCGGGCGCGTGGACGACATCGTGTTCGACCCGCGCGTGACCGGCCAGATCCTGATCAAGCTGTCGATCGACGACGGCGCGCCCGTCACCACCACCACCTTCGCCGCGCTCGGCTACCAGGGCGTGACCGGCATCGCCTTCATCCAGCTCGACGACGACCGCACCGGCTCGCCGCTGCTGGCCAGCGATCCGGCCAAGGTGGCGCGCATTCCGCTGCGTCCGGGCCTGCTCGACCAGCTAGAAAAGCGCGGCCTGTCGATCCTGGAAAAGACCGAGCAAGTCGCCGAGCGCCTGAACGACGTCCTGAGCAAGGAAAACAGCGCCAAGCTGTCCGGCGCCATCGACCATATCAGCCAGGCGGCCGAAGCCTACGCCGAGATCCCGCGCCAGCTGCAGCCGACGCTGGCGCGCCTGCCGGCGCTGGAAACCAAGTTCGACCAGACCCTGGGCTCGGTGCAGAAGTTCGCCGACAGCGCCACCGCCACCGCCGACAACTACAACCGCCTGGCCGACAGCCTGCAGGCGCCGGGCGGTCCGCTCGAACGCGCCTCCACCGCCATCGACTCGCTCGGCGGCGTAACCTCCGACCTCGAGCTGCAAACCCTGCCGCACGTGGTCGAGATGGCCGACGAGGCCAAGACCTCGCTGCGCGCCGTGCGCCGCACCGTAACCGGCCTGGGCGACCGCCCGCAAAGCATCCTGTTCGGCGCCCCGACGCCGGAACCGGGACCGGGCGAGCCCGGCTTCGCTCCCCCGACCAAATGAGGAAATCCGTGACTTCGACTCCGACCCGCATCCTGACCGCCGTCGCCTGCGCCCTGCTGTTCGCCGGCTGCGCCTCGCAGAAGGGCCAGCCGACCACGCAATTCGACTTCGGCCCGGCGCTGCCGGCCGCCCAGGGCGCACCGGCGCCGGCCGCCGCCCTGGGCGCGGTGGTCGTCACCGACGTCACCGGTTCGAGTGCGCTGGACAGCGAACGCATGGTGTATCGCCTGAGCTACGCCGACGCGATGCAAGCGCGTACTTACGCCAACAGCCGCTGGACCGCGAGTCCGCTGCAGATGATGACCCAGCGGATCAAGACCCGCATCGGCCAGGCCGGCGCCAAGGTGCTGTCGGAAACCGACGCCTCGCTCGGTATCCCGCTGCTGCGCATCGACGTCGATGAATTCGTCCACGATTTTTCCAGCGTCAGCCAGAGCAGCGGCCAGGTCGCGGTGCGCGCCTCGGTATTCCGCGGCCACACCCTGATCGACCAGAAGACCTTCGTGCATGCCACCCCGGCCTCCAGTGCCGACGCCGGCGGCGGCGCGCGCGCGCTGGCCGCCAGCACCGACGCCGTCGCGGCCGACGTGGTCACCTGGCTCGGCACGCTCGACCTGAACCGCCGATGAGCGAGACGGAAGACGAGGGCGGGCCGCGCGCGTCTCCGGTCGCGCGCGCCGCCCTGCTGACCTATCTGCTGCTGATCGTCTACGCCAGCTGGTATCCGTTTTCCGGCTGGCGCAGCAGCGGGCTGCCGCCCTTCACCTTCCTGAACCTGCAGCCGCAGCGCTACTGGACCGGCTTCGACGTGATGGTCAATATCGTCGGCTACATGCCGCTCGGCGCGCTGCTGGTGCTGTCGCTGCATCCCCACCTGCGCCGCGCCTGGGCGGTGCTGGTGGCGGCGCTGGCCGGCGCGCTGGTGTCGCTGCTCATGGAGGTGGTGCAGAACTACCTGCCCAGCCGGGTACCCTCGAACCTCGACCTGCTGACCAATTCGGGCGGCGCCCTGGCCGGCGCGATCCTGGCGGCCTGGTTCGCCCACGCGCTGCTCGACCAGAGCCGCCTGAACCGGGTACGCCGGCGCTGGTTCGCCTCGCACGCCAGCCAGGGCCTGGTGCTGGTGGCGCTGTGGCCGCTGGCCCAGGTCTACCCGCAGGGCTATTTGTTCGGCAATGGCCAGGTACTGCCGCTGCTGTCGGAATGGCTGTCGGACTGGCTCGACAGCGACATCGACCTGGTGACCATGCTGCGCGGCGACGACCTGATGTCGGTCGAGCAGTACTGGCTGTCCGAGACCATCATCACCGCCTGCGGCATGACCGGCGCCGCCCTCACCCTGCTGTGCCTGGCCCGGCGCGGCGCGCCCCGGATCTGGCTGATGCTGGCGCTGGTGGGCACGGGCCTCCTGGTCAAGACCCTGGCCAGCTCGCTGTTCTTCGCCCCGGCCAATGCGCTGGCCTGGATCACCCCGGGCGCCGAAGGCGGCTTCCTGATCGGCCTGATCATGCTGGCCGGCCTGGCCTTCGCCCCGCAGGCGGCGCAGCGCCGGCTGGCGGTGGTGACGCTGGTGCTGTCGCTGATCGTGGTGAACACGATTCCGGCCAACCCCTATTTCGTCTCGACCCTGCAGGCCTGGCAGCAGGGTAAATTCCTGAACTTTAACGGGGCCGCCCAGTTCCTCGGCATGGCCTGGCCGGTGCTGGCGCTGTGGTTCCTGCTGCTGCCCTCGCACCGCCTGAACCGGTCCTGAATAAAGCCGCCCCTAAGCTGAGAGGCGTATGATATCGGGCATCCCGGCCGCTTGCGGCCCGCATCGCACACCACCGGATACGACATGAACGACGACAAACCCTTCTACGAGCACCACGTTTTCTTCTGCACGAACGAACGCGAAGGCAAGGATGCGCGCCCGAGCTGCGGCAAGCACTGCTCCGCCGACGCCATGAAGCACGCCAAGGACCGCATCAAGAAGCTGGGCCTGAGCGGCCCGGGCAAGGTGCGCATCAACAAGGCCGGCTGCCTGGACCGCTGCGAGGAAGGCCCGGTGGTGGTGATCTACCCGCAGGGCACCTGGTACACCTATGTCGACAACTCGGACATCGACGACATCATCGACCAGCACATCGTCAAGGGCGAAGCGGTCGAGCGCCTGAAGATCTGACCCTGCCATTCACGCCTGGACCATGAACAAGAACTCGCACAAGTTTTACCTGACCGGCCATGCCGGCAAGATGGAATGCCTGCTGGACGAGCCGGAAGAAGGCGCGCCGCGCGGCATCGCGCTGGTGGCGCACCCGCATCCGCTGTACGGCGGCAGCATGGACAACAAGGTGGCGCAGACCCTGGCGCGCGCCTTCGTCGGCCTGGGCTACGCGACGGCGCGTTTCAACTTCCGCGGCGTGGGCGAATCCGAAGGCGTCTACGACGAAGGCAAGGGCGAGACCGACGACATGGAAGTCATGCTCGAGCACATGCTGAAGGAATACCCGGGCCTGCCGGTGGCGCTGTCCGGCTTCTCCTTCGGCACCTTCGTCCAGGCCCAGCTGGCGCAGCGCCTGGCCGCCCAGGGCCGCCCGGCCGAGCGCCTGGCCCTGGTCGGCACCGCCGCCGGCAAGTGGCCGATGCCACCGGTCCCGGCCGACACCATCCTGATCCACGGCGAACTTGACGATACGATCACGCTGCAGCAGGTGTTCGACTGGGCGCGCCCGCTCGATATCCCCGTGACCGTGATTCCCGGCGCCGACCACTTCTTCCACCGCAAGCTCGTGCACATTAAAAATCTTGTCGCACAGCTGTGGAAACGTGACATCTAGGCCCTTCGTCGGCCTATACTAGCGATCTGTCTTTTTCTTGGGCAATGCTCCCTGGGCATTGCCTGCGCTTCGCCATCCACCCTGCTGACCCCTTGCTTCCCATGAAAAAGTTAATCACTGCCCTCGCCGCCAGTGCCCTCCTGATGTCCGCCGCCAGCGCCCAGACCGTGCCGGCCCCGCAAATCGCCGCCCGTTCCTGGCTGCTGCTCGACGCCACCAGCGGCCAGATCATCGCCTCGCAGGATCCGGATGCCCGCATCGAACCGGCGTCGCTGACCAAGGTCATGACCGCCTACGTCACCTTCCAGGCCATCCGCGACAAGAAGCTGAGCGTGGACCAGATGGTCAACGTCTCGGTGCGTGCCTGGAAGGTCGACGGCAGCAGCTCGAAGATGTTCATCGACCCGGCCACGCCGGTGAAGGTCAACGACCTGCTGTACGGCCTGATGGTCCAGTCGGGCAACGATGCGGCGGTGGCGCTGGCCGAAGCGGTGGCCGGCGACGAAGGCACCTTCGCCACCCTGATGAACCGCGAAGCCCAGCGCATGGGCATGAAGAACACCAAGTTCGCCAATCCGCACGGCCTGCCTTCGCCGGACAATTATTCGACCGCGCGCGACCTGTCGATCCTGGCCATGCACGTGATCAAGGACTTCCCCGAGTTCTACAAGATCGACTCGGTCAAGGAATTCACCTATAACAAGATCAAGCAGCAGAACCGCAACCGCCTGCTGTGGCTGGACCCGACCGTGGACGGCATGAAGACCGGCCACACCGAAGCATCGGGCTACAGCATGATCGCCTCGGCGCACCGTCCGAACGGTCCGGCCGGCGAGCGCCGCCTGATCTCGGTGCTGTCCGGCGCGACCTCCGACGGCAACCGTACCGCCGAAAGCCAGAAGCTGCTGAACTGGGGCTACCAGAACTTCGACACCGTGCGCCTGTACGCCAAGGGCCAGGCGATCGCCACCCCGGAAATCTGGAAGGGCGCCAGCCCGACCGTGAAGATCGGCTTCCTGAACGACGTGCTGGTGACCGTGCCGAAGGGCGTGGCCCAGAAGATGAAGCCGGTCCTCGAACGCAAGGACCCGCTGGTGGCGCCGGTCGCGCGCGGCGCCCAGGTCGGCACGCTGAAGATGGTCGTCGACGGCAAGCCGCTGCTGGCGCTGCCGGTAGTGGCGCTGGACGAAGTGCCGGAGGCGAGCATCTTCGGGCGGGCGTGGGATTCGATCCGTTTGTGGATGAAGTAATTTGCGTCTGATAAACGTGGGGTGGGCACGGCGTGCCCACCCCACGTTTATAATAAGCCAACCATTTTCGAAGGATCGACATGACCCACGCCCTGCCCCGCGACCTGTCCTGCCCGCGCATCGCCACCCGCAAGGGCGGCAGCCTCGAACTGTCCCGCATCGTCGCCGGCATGTGGCGCATGGGCGACTGGAACATGACGGTGGAGCAGCGCGTGGCCTTCATCGAGCAGTGCATCGCGATGGGCGTGACCTCCTTCGACCATGCCGACATCTACGGCAACTACGGCGTCGAGGGCGTGTTCGGCGAGGCGCTGCGCGCCCAGCCCGCGCTGCGCGACCGCATCGAACTGGTCAGCAAGTGCGGCATCAAGCTGCTGTCCAACAAGCGCCCGCAGCACGCCATCCAGCACTACGACACCAGTGCGGCCCACATCGTGGCATCAACCGAGGAATCGCTGCGCCAGCTGCACACCGACCGCCTCGACCTGCTGCTGATCCACCGTCCCGATCCGCTGATGGACTTCGACGAGATCGCCGAAGCCTTCACGCGCCTGAAGCAGGACGGCAAGGTGCTGCACTTCGGCGTCTCCAACTTCAGCCGCCACCAGTTCGAGGCCCTGGACCGCCGCATCGCACTGGCCACCAACCAGGTCGAATTCTCGCCCCTGCACGTGGCGCCGATGTTCGACGAGACCTTCGACGGCCTGCAGGACCGCGGCGTGGCGCCGATGATCTGGTCGCCGCTGGCCGGCGGCCGCCTGTTCACCTCGAACGACGCCAACGCCGAGAACCTGCGCCTGGTGATCAAGGAAATCGCCGACCGCCTGCGCCAGCCCTTCGCCAGCGTGGTGTTCGCGTGGATCATGCAGCTGCCCTCGCGCCCGATCCCCTTGACCGGCAGCGGCCGCATCGAAGCCATCGCGGTGGCGGTGGCCGGCACCACCTTCCAGCTCTCGCGCACCGACTGGTTCACCATCCTGCGCGCCGCGCGCGGCCACGAAGTCGCGTAAGCGGCGGGCAGCGCACCATGGCCGACCCGCTCAGGATCGTCGAAGGACAGGCGCTGACGGCGCAGCAGAAAAAAGACCTGCTGAACCGCCTGGCGCGCGTCGAAGGCCAGCTGCGCGGCATCCAGAAGCTGGTCGCGCTGGCCGACGCTCCGGCCGACATCGACGCCGTGGCCCAGCAGATGGCGGCCGCGCGCAAGGCGCTCGACCGCTCGTTCGTGCAGTTGCTGACCGGGAGTATCGTGACGCATACGGCGAATGCGGGCGACCTCGACCAGGCGAACAAGAGCGCCGAACATGTGGCGGCCCTGCTCGACAAGTTTGCCTGACAGGCAGGCTGGACGAGGAACCCGTCCACGCTACGCTACTCCGTGATGTCGTCGTCGTACACCTTCGGGCGTGCGATCCCGGTCCAGCCGCCGTGCCAGGCGATGTTCAGCAGCAGCGTCGCGCAGATGTAGAACACGAAGAACAGCGCAAAGAAACGCGTCTGCAAGAACGCCAGCAGCACCGCGCACACGCCCAGCAGCACCAGCATCATCTTCGCCGTCGGGTGCTTGGAGCTGGGGAAGCGGATCGTCGAGACCATCAGCGAACCCACCGCCACCATCAGCAGCATCACCAGGAAGGCCTGCGCCATGGTCGTCACCGGATCGGGCCAGGCCACCACCACCGAGGCCACGCAGGCGGCGCCGGCGGTGATCGGCATGCCGATGAAGTAGCGCGGGTCGGTCTTGCCGACCATGACGTTGAAGCGCGCCAGGCGCAGCGCGCCGCAGGCGACGAACACGAAGCAGGCCAGGCCGCCCATGCGCACCAGGGTCGGATGCGCCGCGCCCATCTGGGCGAAGCCATAGCAGTACAGCAGCAGGCCGGGGGCGCAGCCGAAGTTCATCACGTCGGCGATCGAGTCGAGCTGCACGCCGAAATCCGACTGGGTGTTGGTGGCGCGGGCGACGAAACCGTCGAGGGCGTCGAACACGCCGGCGAGCACCAGCAGGATCGCGGCCAGCCGGTAATCGGCCGGATCGCCGACCGGCGCGTTGTCGACCGAGATCACGATGCTGCCGAAGCCGCAGGCGATCGACAGCAGGGTGACGAAACTGGGCAGGGCGAACTTGGCGCGCGCAAGGCGGCGCTGGCTGGACGGATTCAAGTTAAATACTCGATAAGACAAAAAGAATGGCTTATTTTACATGGGCTTATGCGCATGCGGAGCTTGAGCCCTTCGGCGCCGCAGGGAACGGATTTCGCCTAGAATGGAGGTTGTTTTTTCCCGGATTGACGGACTGGAGTAACAAGATGAGCAGAATGCATCGTGCGAAGAGCATCGCGGCCGCCTGCATCGCCGCCTGGGCGCTGGCGGCGTGTGGTGGCTACGAGAACGGCAACACCAACGGATCGAACGGATCGGGCACGCCGTCGACCGGCGTGCCGGGCAACGATGCGGCTGCGCCTGTGCTCACCAATAACGTCGCCACCGACGGCCTGAACTGGATCAATTACCGGCGCTCGCAGATCGCCCTGTCCACGCTCACCCGCAACAACCGCATCGACATCGCGGCCCAGAGCCACTCGGAATACCAGCGCATCAACGACGTGGTGACGCACGACCAGATCCGCGGCAAGCAGGGCTTTACCGGGGTGCGCCTGCAGGACCGCCTGGAAGCGGCCAACTACGTCATCCAGGGCGACAATGCGATCGGAGAAGTGATCTCGGCTGTCAGCGGCAACCCGTCCGGCTTTACCATGGCCGAGGAACTGATCACCGCCATCTACCACCGCTTCGTGATCTTCGAGCCGGTGTTCAAGGAAATCGGCGCCGGTGCGGCAAGCATGCCCAACGGCTACAGGTATTTTACCGCCGACATGGCGGCCAATAACGGCTACGGCCCGGGCCTGCCGGCCGCCACCGTCGCGACCTGGCCTTTCAATGGCCAGGTCCAGGTGCCGCGCAATTTCTTCAGCGACCAGGAAGAGCCGGATCCGGTCCCCGACCTCAATGAAGTCGGCTATCCCGTCAGCGTGCACACCAGCCTGACCCGCAAGCTGACGGTGCGCAGCTTCGTCATGCGCGCGCGCGGCACCAACGGCGACCTGCCGGTGCGCCTGCTGGCGCAGGGCCAGGATGCCAACACCAGCACGCAATCGGCGGCCGCCATCGTCCCGCTGGCGCCACTCGCGTCCAACGCCATCTACGACGTGACCTTCATCGGCGCGGTCGACGGCGCGGCGGTGAGCCGCACCTGGTCGTTCACCACCGTCAGGTGAGCAGCCCGCAAGTCTCCATGAGCATTCGCATCAATCCACAAGCGCGAACCGAGCAAGCCGATTCTCCCGCCCTCGACCATGCCGCCGGTGTCTCCCGCGTGATGGGCGACGCCGACCTGTTCGCGCGGGTGCTCGGGCGCTTTCGCACGGAGTACCACCAGGCCGCCGGCGGCATCCGCGCCGCCCTCGATGGCGGCGACCTGGCGACGGCGATCCGCCTGGCCCACACGCTCAAGGGGGCGGCCGGCATGATCGAGGCGGTGCCGCTCAGGCACGAGGCGCAGCGGCTGGAATACCTGCTGCGCCATGGCGAGGATGCCGACGCGGTGCTGGCGCAGCTGCGGGCCGAACTCGAACGCGTGCTGGGGGAGCTCGATGGACTGCTTGCCGTGTCGCCGGAGCCGCATGCGCCTGCCAGCAATGCCGCCCTACCCGCGCAGCAGAATGACCGGATTAATGCGCCGCAACGCCTGGCGCGCCTGCTCGACGACGGCAATGGCGATGCGGTCGACGTGGTGCGCGACGATGCCGCGGCGCTGACGGCGCGGCTCGGTCCCGAGCTGTATCTGCAGGTGGCGCGTGCGATCGAATCCTTCGACTTCGACGGTGCGCTGGAAATGATGCAGCAATACCGGCTGCCCGCGCCTGAAGCATCCGCCGGCTGAGCGGCTCTCAGGCGCGCGCGCGGCGGACCTGCTCAGCGTGTATAGACCGCTTCTTCATCGAAGGCGTCGGCGCAGGATTTGCCGCAGAAGCGGCGCACGCTGTCGAGCGGCTTCTCGCAATACCAGCACGCGCCCTTGGGCGGCAGCGCCATGCGGGCCGGCACCGGCGAACCGGCGATCGACGCGGCGACAAGCGGCTCGACGGACCCGCTTTTGTCGGGAAAACTTTCCTGTATCGTTTCCAAGGTTACCCCCTTACCGACTACACGTCAGCGGCAGACATCGGCGGCATTGCGCCGGTGACGCTGAGATTACTGTAGTGGAATACCGCGTACATGATGAAGCGCAATCACCGCTAATGCCTTGCTTGCACTCGCGCTTCCCGGCCCGGCCAGTGTGCGCCGATTGGACTGGCGCCGCAATGACCGGGACCTTCGCTGCCGCATAAACAACATTCACGGTAGTCCTCCCGCGGCAATCATCGCTCACCACTGCCGGTCCGTCCAACTGCCAGAAATAATAGCAGCAATATCAACAGTGTCGTTGGGAGCCTCAATCGTGCAAGGCGGCCGTGTCGGATTTGCGACGGCGGCCGGGGATGGCGCTCAGCGTGCCGGTTCGAGCGTGACGAACAGCGCGCCGGGCGCGGTTTCGAGGCGGGTCGGGACGAATTGCACGCCGGCGTAGCGCAGGTCTTCGGTGCGGAAGGTGTACACCGGCAGATCGTGCACGAACTGGCTCATGAGCAGGTCGGCCGCGCGTTCGAGTTCACGCGCGCGGCTGCCGCCGATGCCGTCGATGTCGAAGCGGTCGACATGGGCGTTGGTGATGAAGACGGCGTTGCGCACCGGGTCGAGTTCGAGGTGGCCGGACAGCGCCATCGTGCCGGTCCAGGACTGGCGCAGGAAGGGCGGTGACACCGCGACGTCGAGGGTCAGGACCACGCGCTCGGTGTCGGGCTGGATGGCCACGCGCGGGCTGGCCAGGCGCACGTCGAACAGCTCGAGCATGCGCTTGTCCAGCGGGAAGCGGCGCTCCAGGCCGGACTGCAGGCGCGCCTGCGAAATCTCGACGCGGCGCGGTCCGACGATGCTGGCGCAGGAGGCCAGCAAGCCGCCCCCGGCCAGCGCCAGCGCCGCCATGCCGAATCGTCGCCGCGTGATGCCCTTGCCTGCCGCTTCCATGCCCGTCTCCAGTGTCCGATGATGGGCGCAAGCCTAGCACATCCGCTGCAGGCGGGCCTGCGCCGGTCGCAAGCGGCCTCAGAGCACCATGCCGCCCGAGACCTCGATGCGCTGGGCGGTCATCCAGCCATTGTCGGCGGCCAGGATCGCGGCGGCGGCGGCGCCGATGTCGTCCGGCAGGCCGACGCGGCCCATCGCCGTCATCGCCGCCACGCGCTCGTTCACCGCCGGATCGTCGCGCACCATGCCGCCACTGAAGTCGGTGGCGATGGCGCCCGGCGCCAGCACGTTCACCGCGATGCGGCGTGCGGCCAGTTCGCGCGCCTGGTAGCGCGTCAGCACCTCGACCGCCCCCTTGGCCGCGCCGTACACGCCGGAGCCGGGATAGCTGAAGCGCGCCAGGCCGCTGGAGATATTCAGGATGCGGCCGCCGTCTTCCAGCAGCGGCGCCAGCGCCTGGGTCAGGAACAGCGGTCCCTTGAAGTGCACGGCGACGATGGCGTCGAACTGGGCTTCGGTGACGTCTTCCAGCGCCGCGTGCAGGCCGGCGCCGGCGTTGTTGACGAGGATGTCGAAGCGCTCGCGCCCCCAGCCTGCGAGCAGTTCGCGCACGCCGGCGGCGAAAGCGGGGAAGGAAGCGCTGTCGCCGACGTCGAGGCGCAAGGCGTGGGCGCGGCGCCCGAGCGCTTCGATTTCGGCGACGACCGCGTGGGCGGCGGCTTCCTGGCCCTGGTAGGTGACGATCAGGTCGGTACCGGCGCGCGCCAGGTGCAGGGCCATGCTGCGTCCGAGGCCGCGGCTGGCGCCGGTGATGAGTGCGATACGTTGGGTCATGATGGGCTCCTGGTTGAATGAAGCCAGTATATTTTTCATTGCAGCGGTAATAAACTGCCCTGCACTGCATGGACTTTGCAGGAATCGCTCATAATCCCCCGTCATGGACGAACTCGACAACATCCAGGTCTTCCTTAAAGTGGCCGAGCTGGCCAGCTTCAGCGGCGCCGCGCGCCAGCTCGGCCTGCCCAATGCGACGGTATCGGCGGCGGTGCGCGCGCTCGAACAGGAACTCGGCGTGCGCCTGCTGCAGCGGACTACGCGCCGGGTCCAGATGACCCAGGAGGGCGAAGCCTATTACGCGCGCAGCCGCGCGCTGCTGGGCGAATTCGAGGAGCTGCGCGCGATGTTCCGCCACGGCGGCGACAGCCTGTCCGGCCGCCTGCGCGTGGACATGTCGGTGGCCGCCGCCACCGGCGTGGTGCTGCCGCGCCTGGGCGAATTCATGGCGCGCCACCCGCAACTGCAGGTCGACCTGGGCACCGCCGACCGCCGCGTCGACCTGGTCCGCGAAGGCTACGATTGCGTGCTGCGCGCCGGCCCGCTGGTCGATTCCAGCCTGGTGGCGCGCCCGCTGGGCAGCTACCGCCTGGTCAACTGCGCCTCGCCCGCCTACCTGGCCCGCCACGGCACGCCGCACGGCCTGGACGACCTGGCCGCGCACCGCATCGTCCACTACGATGCGCAGCTGGGCGGCAGCAGCCCGGCCTGGGAATGGTTCGACGGCCGCGCGACCCACCTGGCGCCGGTCGGCGCGGCGCTGACCGTGAACGGCACCGCGGCCTACCTGGCCGCCTGCGTGGCGGGACTGGGCATCGCCCAGATCCCCGAGTCCGGCGTGCGCGCGCTGCTGCAGGCCGGCATGCTGGTCGAAGTGCTGCCGGAGTATCGCGCGGCGCCGATGCCGGTATCCTTCGTCTACCCCAGCCGGCGCCACGTGCCGGCGCGCGCGATCGCCTTCATGGACTGGGCCGAAGGCCTGCTGGCGCCCTGGCTGGACCACACGCCGCCAGCCGATCAGTAAAAATACGGCGTCTTTTTCGCCCACTCGCTGCCCGGATAGCGCCGGTGCAGCAGGGTGAAGGCCTTGCGCGACAGGGTTTTCGAATCCGCATCGAGGCAGCCGCC
>Ga0265780_10005577_pt1 | contig 15894 bp, 19 predicted proteins | sample P1T30metagenome_FD_192432 | JGI IMG/M metagenome (GOLD analysis project Ga0265780, IMG submission 192432) | Plant litter microbial communities from East Loma Ridge, Irvine, California - P1 T30 | ecosystem: Environmental > Terrestrial > Plant litter > Unclassified | place: USA: California... | reverse complement strand
GAAGACTGATGGCGTTCCGACCGATTGGAGATTGAAATGTTAAAGATGGTGTCGCTTGTGAAGAAGAAAGAACTGATGAACCCTTCCCTCAGCGTTCGGGCGCTACTAGAAACTGAGGTCCTTTGCCCCGCTATGATATGTGGTGCCTCAGTGAATTTAGCGTGGTTCTACTGTTCAACCTTCAACAAGACTGCCTTCCCTTGCTGCGCCATTCTTGTATAGCTAACCCGTCCTGTATATTGCAATATAATTCACTTTAGTTCATCTCAGTCACTCTTTTTAACGCTGTTCCCAAATTCTACGCATCACCTGCAGACTGCCCGCACCGCAGTCCACGGCCGGACAACAAGCCTGAGGTCTGGAATAGCGAGACTGGTTAGCCTACTGCTGTTGGCACGGATTACGGTGCCGTTCAGGGTGGCTTCTCCAACGCTGCACACTTTTACCAGCACGGCTTTCGCTCGCCGCTGAACTGGTGCTACAACTGAGTCTACTTCGCCATGGAAGCCAGCATCAATTGGTGACAATGGCAAAGGAGCCGATGAGACAACATGGGGAGCCATGAATCTAGATCGTAAGTCAGTTCAGCTTGAAGTGGCATGGTCTTTGTGACTGCTAGAACTTCATATTTCCACAGCTCGCATCAGTTTGTCAATTGGTGTCCCTGGTGACAAGCTTTGCTTCAATATTGAGATATGCACTGATCAACCGTAGTATCACAACATTTGATTGACTACGGTCCTTTGAGAATTTCCATCACAGTATGGGCGTCTTGAAGTTAACTGTCCTTCCATCATGGCCACAGCGCACCCAGTATATTTATTTCCGATCGGCGCCACGCTCTTCCTCCAAAATAACTTTACAGCCATACCAGCCATTATAGATTACATACTTCACAACAGTAAAATGCCTCTGACAACACCACTCCTTAGCTACATAACGCTGCCCAATATAGTCCGCGGGCTGAGCAACAACGAGTTCACTAGCAAACACCTAGTCGAAGCCTATTTGGCCAGGATCAACGAGGTGAATCACGAGTTCCACGCCGTCATCGAAACGAACCCAAGTGCCGTCGAAGATGCACGACTACCGGATATGGTTCGTCGTATTTGTGGCGTCCGTGGCCCACTTCACGGCGTTCCCATCCTCCTCAAGGACATCATACCTACGCTCGACAACACACAAACGACGTGTGGATCTCTCGCTCTGGTCGGCGCAAGGCCACCAAAAGAAGCTGATGTGGTCACCGCGCTGCGGAGTGCAGGGGCTGTAATCTTAGGCAAAGCTAACATGGCAGAATGGTCCGGATTTAGATCGACAAGCGGATGTTCCGGCTGAAGCCCAAGAGGTGGACAGACAAAAGGGATATACTACCCAGGAATGAAAGCTAATGGGAGTAGTGGAGGATGTGCTGTTGCAATTGCCCTTGGCTTGTACTTTGCAGCTGTTGGAACTGAAGTATGTTCTTCGCGTCTAATTCCCTATGACTTGATAGCTGACATGGTTATAGACTTGCTACTCCATTGTTTCACCAGCGGAACGATCGGGTGTTATTGGCTTCAAGCCTACACGTAACCTCATATCTTCCGATGGTCTGATTCACGCGTCTATGCGCATGAACACCATAGGACTGATCGTTCGTGACGTATCCGACGCTCTAGATGTTCTGCTCGAAATTGTCCATAGCAGCACACACCATGACACTCAGACGAAGATCAAACTCTTTCGAGATCTCGGTTCAGCACGTGTGGGCCTCGATTTGCAAGGCATGCGCATCGGCATTCCATGGCACCTGTCTGATTTGGCAAGCCTACACGAGGCCAAGCTTGGTCCATTGAAACGCATCATCGATGCATTGAGTCGTGCCGGGGCTACCGTTATTCATGATGTTCAAATTAGCGGCGCACTGGAGTTCGAGCCTTTGCCTTTATCGGAGAAATCTGTCCTCCTCGACACAGATATGAAGGTTGCCGTCGACACTTACCTTTCATCTTTGACGACGAACCCACAACGGGTTCACAATCTCAACGACCTCATCGCTTTCACTAAATCCTGTTCAGCCGAAAATTACCCGTTACGAAATGTTGAAGGTTTTCAGCGCGCAGCAGCTACCAGTCCGTTGGACGAAACCTACCTGAGGCTGTCGGCTCGCGATGAATATTTTGCGACCGACGGTGGTATCGAAGGTGCCCTGGGCCGTCATCGCTGCAACGTTCTACTCGTACCTACGCTTTGCGTCACGCTACGGACTTTCGCAGCCAAAGCGGGAAGTCCTGTCATGAGCGTGCCAATGGGTTCCTATCCGCCAGGGACAATTGTGGAGAGAGGTGAACATAATGACCTGGTCAACGTTGCGCCTGGAATACCGTACGTGATTAAAAAGCTGTGAAAATTCAGTGTGCTGACTTGACTGCCAGATTCTCAGCTTACATCTTTGGGCGCGCCACGAAAAACGAAAATGTATTCAAGGTCGGGTATGTCATCGAGCAGGTGACCGCAGTGCGAAGCGAATTGAAGCCGTACTTGGAGCCGGAGACAGAGATCGAGCATGTTATAGCTCCTTGAAGAGAGCTGGTCAGGGTTACGCAAAATCGGATGAACACATACAGGAAGAGCATTTGTCGCGACAAAGTGGAATTGTTCTTTGTGTATATTTTCCGAATACAATTCGCGAGTGTCTACATGTGATTTTTCAAATACTGCTTGATATGAGGGTAATGCTTTTGACTACATGTACCCTTGTCTACAAACTTCAAGATAAGCTCTTTCTCCGTCTTTCCGCCTGGCTCTCCCAGCTCTTCGCCCTTTCGAAGCCGTTCGTATGAGACACAAAGTCCGTCACCGCTTGTCGTACGTCTTTCTGGCTGGTCATCACAAATGGGCCATGTTGCACGACAGGTTGGTCGAGGGGCAGTCCCGCGATGAGAATGAAGCGTGCTTCCTCTGTCGCCTGTTCCGGTACGTGCACTTCGAAGCTGTCGCCGTCCTTCTCAAGCGTCGCGATGTAGTGCTTCTTGACCAACTGCGCCTGCGCGACAAGACTGCCGGACAAGATGTATGCGAAAGCATTCCAACCCTCCGGAAGTGGTTGCTTGACACGGCCGCCTGGCTGCACTGTGAAGTCGAGATACCACACGGGCGTGTAAGAAAGGTCCTTGTCCCTGGATTCAACTTCGTAGCTCGAGCCGCTAATAACTTTGACTTTGACTTTGCCGTCATCGGCCGTCGCGTCCCTGATGTCCTTCGCATGTATATCGCGGTATCTCGGTTCTGACATCTTGAGGTTCTCTGGAAGATCGACCCAAAGCTGTAGTCCGATGCTTGGGGAACCGTCGTCGCTTGGTAAGGGCATCTCGGAATGCACGATGCCTCTACCCGCAGTCATGAACTGGAGGTCACCAGCCTGAAGTATGCCTTTGTTCCCTGCAAAGTCCTCGTGCTCTAGCTTGCCGTTCAAGATGTAAGATACAGTTTCCTGTCCGCGATGAGGATGATCGGGGAAGCCCTGGCCTTCAGCAACCTCGGCGTAGTCAAGCATAAGGAATGGCGAGAAGTGCTTGAGCAGATGCGTACCAATGCTGCGATGCACTCGTGCACCAACACCCTCGTTCATCTCGATTGCAGAGAAGACTTTGGCAATCTTGCGTGGTGTGTTTGTGGTGAGCATTTCTGTAGGAACAGCTGCAGAAAGACCCTTGAAGAGAGTTGGCGGGGAATCGAGTGCCATTGTAGAGGTTGCTTTTGTCACTCTGAGGAAGGAAGATAAATTTCCGTACAATTTTTTGATCATGTGTAAATTTTGGACGTTGGATAATCGACTGCAGTGGGATGAGACTATTATTACATATATGTACGGTAAATCCTCACTTGTGTTGGGACTTCTCATTAATGCCAGTAGTTTGTCATTCGTTCCGATGCCGAAAGACTTGCCAAACCGGACGACGGCAACGTTGCTGTGCCCGTGTTCTTTGGATTGTCAGCCATTCAAAATCAAATGTGCAAGTAGTCTTTCGATTTTGAGTTAGTAAGGGCTGCGATTACCAACCTGACGAGGCTGTACGGATGCTCCAGCATCCGCAACCAATAGCGTGCAAGCAAGCAACGAAACACGTACACATCGCGGAATAAGACACGGTGGTGACCAATATGGAGAAAGACCGTGGCGATGCGATATCACCAAGTATCCTACCAGCCCCGACTTCTGCGCGAAAGGATGCCATGCCGGGTAGGCAGTGACATGTTTCCAATTTCCAAACAATAAATTTGAGAATTTGAACAACCTGATCTGCGTCCAGTCCAGAAATGCTTCAATGTCATTGATAAGTGCACAAGTTCTGGTTGGACATGAAGGATCACGACATTGTAACTTTCATGCCTGTTCATGATACCAAGCAGCTCAGAAACACGAAGTGGAAGGCTGTCTATTGTCAACAACCCAAACGAACCCTCGAGTGATTACGACGTGGTGATACTCGACGTCCTAAGTGAGCGGTTCCCGGCACGTCGTGCTCAATAGAACAAAAGTATCGTGAAACGAAACCAACACCCAATCACCACGCTCCCACCCCGCCATCCCATGTCTGATCCTGATCCTCCCGACCGTTCAGCCGTCTGCAGTCTCACACGCCGTGCAACCACACATCTCCCCCATCCAGCTAGCCCAATACACGCGTGCTGTATGTAAGCCGCAGCCTCGTCCCACCACAAAAGCACGCTACTGCACACAAACGCCAGATATAGAAACGTGTAGAACCCCGCGAGGAGTTCGCATGGCTGTGTTGCATGTACATATGTATGCGCTTCTGGGATGCAGTGAATTGATTGAGTGTAAGCGCTATCGATACTGAGAATAGACGCTGTGGTGGTGGTGAGATGGAGAAGGTGGTGGAGGGGTAGAATGGGCGCTCGAAATGGTGGGGCGATTATGCGAGTGATGGACGATGGATCGAGGACGCACGTGGTGGGACTTACATCCCTGCTGTATGGCTGGGGTACTCGGTTGTGTGTAGAGATGCACTGCAGTTGCGGGACCTTACTGAGGAGCACTGCATGAATTCATGATTTGGGCTTTTGTACATCGAGAGCACAAGCTGGATGTTTCGACGAAAAGAGGATATGAGAAATCGGTTGGACTTTGAACCTTGACATGTGGTATGAAAATACCATGTGAGCTTCGCAGTACCGTTAGATGGAGTTCATCCCGTCCAACAGAAGTTCAGTATACTCGGGCGAAGTCATCGAACCATTCGACACTCTCCAGTCTGTCGTCCACGTCAGTAGCAGCTTCACCACCGACTAATCGACAAACATACCCACTACCCTTCCAATAAGATCCCCCTCACACCCGCCACGAGACCAACTCACAAACGATTCCCAACATCACACCAATAGCAATAAAGCTCCACGCAGGCCTACAGCGCCTAATCGAAGAATAAGCAAACAACCACACTCACACACACCTGACCGTTTCTGCAGCCCATAGGGCCGAGCCACACACCATTGGTCAATCAATGCCCAGTCGCGAACAGACGTGGCATGTCTCTCACATCGTGTAGCATTTCTTCGGAACCGGCCGAGACTGGGTTTTGTGTGGTGGTATGGCAATTGACGTGTGACCTCTTTTTGCCCAGCCACCTGAATTTCACATTACATTGATATTTTAGAAGCGATCAATCGAGCGATGATCGAGTTTTGACAATGATGTACGATGTACGTTCAAAGAATGCATCGACATTCGCGGCTGGAGCGGAGGGACTGCGGGGTACGTTCATGCAAGCGGGTGGGGAGCTGCAGCGAACGTTCGTCATGAAGTGGAGTCGCACCGACCATGCGTTTTGAAACAGAGCTTGAAAAGCATTGGTTCGCGTGTGGAGTTGCATGAATTGAAGGTGAGATCCAGCACCACTCAATAATGATTAATACAGTACGTGCCCGGAAGTAGAAGCCACGGAATGCAAAGAACGAAGCAAACCCACACGCTCGAAAGACAACCTTCATGCTCCCCAGATTCCCAAGCACGTATTTAGGCAGAGTGCTCGCCCATAGTAGCTGTCCCACTGCGGCAGGAATGGACCCAGCAAAAGAGATATGTCTTCCACATGCGGGCCTTGCTCCGGAAGGTGCGCGATGCTGGGACCAAGAGAAAGGTCATCTGCTGCCTCTCTTTGCTCTTCGTGAAACCGTGGTCTTTCGAGAAGCGAATTCAGTGTGGTGGAAGGGCAATTCAGCCGACGACAAACATGCCGTCTCCACTCGCTTCGAAGAAATGAAATGCCTACCAATCAATCCCCCAAATGCTCACTCAGCCCGTGTCACCCACCGCAATTGGGCGCCGCGACACAAATCAATGTACCACAGCCAGACAAGTTCCGTCGGGCTCAGTGCAACCACAATCTTTCGCGTAGAAGCCCATCCGGTGAAAAGGTTGTGCCTGCCGATCGTGAGTCTTGTGCTGCGAGATCAAACACCGCCCTGCCCAGGAGCAACCCTGTAGTCGTAAGCCGTCGTTGGTTTCCCAGGATGGCAAATGTTGGTAAGTAAAATAAAGAACGGTCGCTAACCAAACTCTACAACGCCCCGTAAGACGGACGGCGCAACAAAAAGGGAGGCTCAAGTGAAACGGACGGGCGGCGGGAATGCACGAGAGGGAAAGAGCCGAATGTTGGTCGCCTTAAGGGTCCTGGAAGTTTGTCTGTTCTTGATGCGCGAGTGTGGTGGTCAGGATAAGCAGCGCATGTATGGACATGGTGTTGCACCTTGCGACTGGCTGGAGTTGTGATGGGAGGCCGCGACACAAGATGATGCCCGTTCGACCCAGAGACGCGGTTTCCTTTCTCACCTCGCACCGGACCACACCACCACCGCGCAAACAACCTTTTCCCTTCTCCCAACTCAATCTCTGCTATCGCACACGTGGGCGTCCCGTCGCACGCATCGACTCATTCACACACAATTCCGTAACGGCCAAGTCGCATATCGGCTCTCAATCATTGGGCCCGGCCCCAATCCTTCCCGTCCAAAAAAGCAACGCAGAAGAAGCAAACATGAAGTGATCAGCCGTGCTGGCGGGCGGCACAGGCTTCCATGCATGCAGCGAACGAACCAACGCGCGTAAGGCTGAGAGGCTCGAAATAATAAAGCTTCGGCACACAATAGCGATGCGCAGAGTGACACGCAAGCGCCTGACTGGCCTGCGCGAATATTCCAGTCACTGTGACGAGGGTGCGAGTCACAGTCTATGCGTAGAAGAGGGTGTGCAGTTAAGTTAGCAGTGACATGTGAAAGGAAAAGCAAGATTTGAGCGATAATGGTCCAGCGCTGCATGTCCGAGACTGATGTGAAATGCGGCTGCTCTGGCCCGTGTCTCAGGTCCATGTGCAGGACCATGCAGGGGCGGTGAAGATCTTCGCATGACCGTTGGAGTGAGAGTTTCGAGGCAAAATGTTTGGTTGAAGAAGGCAATAGCCAGTAATATTGATAAGTGGTGATAGCTAATAATAATGTTGGCGCACTGGGGTATACTACTATTTTGACCGTGAAGTCGTCCTGATGAGAATATCCTGTAAAAAGAAGCTCCCAAAATCTAAGACCATGCAGTCGTGATAGCAGACCCAAATGACAAGAAATTGAGGTGTGACAGAAATGCTGGAGCCCAGCCCAGCCCAGAAGCCTGAACACCATGCGCGAAGATCCCTATACTGGAAAAGCAGAATGAAAATAAACAATGGGGGTATTGGTAAAGCAGACTTTTCCTGTGACCCGCCCGATGCAGTTCCTTCGCATGACCCAGTAGTGTTGTTACAGTGATGAGCGTCTAGAGTCGAAAGATGCAGCAAGATTAACGATTACAAGAGCACGAAATGGGTATCTCGCGTAAGAGCAGGCAACGCAGGATGCAGTGACAGTGCAGAACAGAAAGAAAGTCCTAGACAAACGCCAGCGCCAGAAGCGTCCAGGTGAAAATGAAATGAAGTGATGCTAAGCAGCAGGGAATCGGAGGATGTCGTCGCAGTTGGCGTCGAAGCGCATGCTCCAGAGTCGCATGCCAGTCATGAGCTTCTCGGTCTTCTCGAGCTCACGGTCGCGGCCAAAGATGGAGTCGACGAATTCGCGTCCGCTGTTCTTGCCCATGGAAACGGGCTTCTTCTCGCCGTTCTCCTTTTTGGCGGCCTTCCACATGTAGTCCTCGCAGACCTTGAGAAGCTTGGCGAAGCGGATCCAGAGGCGTTCGCCGCTCTCGAGGAAGTCCTCTACCATCTCGTGGCTCTCCTTCTTGCGGATCTTGGGGATTGTCTCCTCGGCCCTCTTGACTTTGCCGGCTAGCTGGATGAGAAGGAGCCAGAGTTCGCCGGCCATCTCGGCGAGGGGGGTGGCTGGGCCGTTGTAGAAGACGGTCCAGTCGTAGATCCACTTGCCGAGGGAGTTGGCGTCGAAGACGGAGCCGAGGAGCATGATGGGCTCTTCGCTGGGGTCCCAATTCTTGTAGGAGTAGCCGGCAGGGATGCCAGCGCGCTGGGCGTCCTCTGCGGTGGCCTTGCTGGCGGGCTTGGGAGCAGCAGCAGGCTTCTTGGGAGTAGTTGGCTGGGCGCGTGCTGTTGCCGAGGCGCGTCGCTGACGGCTGGCGGGCTTGGGATCATCATAAATTGGGACCTGATCATAGTAATAGCGATCAGCATCCCCTCGGTACATGGCATGGCGCGTGTACTGTTCGTACGGCGGCGGCGGCGACCGGTCATATGTCTCCTCGTGCTCGTAATCGCATTCGTAGCCATAACCGTGCTCATCGTAGACGACCCTGGTGTGGACGTACGGCGCCGGCTGCGACGGACGGCGCTTCCTCTCGCGATGGGAGCGCTTGAGAGGCGACGCGTCTGGCTCGCGACGGTGGCGGGTGGCCCGACTGGGTCGCACATAGGTGTAATCGAAACCACTTACATATTCGGGCGTGGCAGCAGGCGTGCCTCGCGGCGTCGCGTATGCGCGTGAAGTGGGGAATCCGCTGTCGTAGGCGGCTCCACGCGGCGATGCGTGCGAGTACTGCGGCGGGACGGCGTGCGATGCGCGGCGGGCGTGGCCGGCAGCGTAGCCCTGGACCTTGGGGCTCGTGCGCGGAGTCGTGGGCGTCGCAAACTGGGGTCCGTGGCGCGGCGAGTAGTAGCTGGGGGCGCCGGGGCCGGGCGACATTGGCGGTGTCGTGCGGTGGTGGAAGTCGTAGGGCATCGCATAGCCGGGCGGTGGCGGTTGAAACTGTGGTGCGTACATGTTCGTGGTGTTGTTGTGTTGGTGTCGCAGTCGAAGTAGAGGCGACTCGGGGGAGGAAGGAGCGCAGGCCGGTGCCTGTTCACCGTTGGATGTGCAAACCGAAGACGGGTCGCTCTCGTCGCGCGCGGTGGTGGCTGGTGGTCGAGGGCGGATGGGCAGCAGCGAGGGGAGAGGAAAGGAAAGTCCGGCTCTGTCTGCTGCACATTTGGTGGTTACGCGGGTCGGCTGCTAGAGGGTGCCAGAAGGATCCAGACTGAACGGATCCTGGAGTCGTGGACGTCTTGGTGGTTGGTAATGGGTGTTTTGGTCGAGTGTACGCAAAGGGCATCGGCGCGGGCTGCGCCTGCTTATGAGACGACGAGCCCTCGCACTCGGGCGCGGACCTCTGCGGACTGCCACTAAACCAACACTAATAATGCAGCCCCCAGTCATTTCACCGTATCCCTGTCAAGCCACCATTTCGAGCCCAAGCCCCTGTACCATCATCGCTGCTCCGTTCCCTGCTCGCGGGTCAGATTGACATGCCTCCCTGATATTACCCTACGGATATTTCTGGCTGGCTGCACCCATCGGACCTGCTGCCTCAACACTGCCTCTGACTCTTCGCTGTGTGTCCGGTAGAGTCTACTACAGACTCGCCGTGTTGATGCCTGACGAGGCTGCTGTTCTGCGATTAGAAAGAATGAAGCCATGTCTGATTAGCTAAGCGTGCGTATCACCGGTAATATTGGCGCCTATATACCCATATCCACGAGATGCCGTCCCAAGAGTGACAGGACGATGGTACGCACCGCATTCGTCCCCTTTACACAGTATTGTGCCACAACTGTGTCGCCTTGTGGTCGAGGCAGCTCTAAGTTTGCAGCGACTCGTTTGCTCACCTCGCCGTCGCAGCATGGATTCCTTGCACGCAGGACTCTCCACTCGTGTCCGCTGGTCTTGCGCGTCTGGTATCCAGTCGCTGCTGGGCAAAGCTTCCGGTTCGTTGGAGTAGGCTGCCCGCAGACGGCCCACTACTCTACGCCGGTGCCATATGACAACCACAGCTGGAGCACAGGCTATCTACCACATGGGACCGTACTGCTCACAGCGTCCGTGTCGCCAGCCGAACGACTGCCCACAGAATCGTTGGTTTGCATCAGATGCTGCCATCCGACTCAGCTCGGAATGACTTCCTGCCTCTGTACGCTACCACAATGCTACACAGGAGCCGTCGTCGCGGATCACGGCTCGCTCTGGACGACTTCTTTCCTACCGAAACAACGGGAGTCCACCTCCCACCATTCAACGTCGTCCCGCCTCGCCTGGCCTGCCCCCTGTTCCTGTCTTTGACAATTGAGCCGCACTCTATCGCTCGGGCCTTCCTCGAACCCTCTGCCTGCTTCGCCTCAACACTCATACGAACTCTAATCTTCCAGCGGTGAAAATTTTCCCACTGTCACACAATATGTCCTTGTCGCGACTTGCGTCTTGCTGTTGTTTACTTACCGCTACTTGACGTGCTCTACCGCTCTTCTTCCAAGGCATACCGTACCGTGGCAGAGGCCCACTACGGCTGCATCCCGCTTGAGCGGCCAATCTGTGATTCGATGGGGAAGAGCAACAACAAAGTAAATGCTCACCATGCAAGCATGCATTCACTTCGCTCACAGCATCTGCTCCCGAAAGCAGTAAGGTGCCATCGCATTGCTGTCGCGCCACGAATTTGACTGGTTCAGACGTGCACGCGTTCCGTCCTCTGCATGATAGCGTCCGCCTAGGTCGCACGCTGGCTTCGTGCACCCGTCAAGACACTCCTTGCAATCTCTCGGCACACAACATCATTTCGATTTTTGAGACTGATGCCCAACCCCTATTGGACTCCTCCATGCTGTTACCCTTGCAGCTGCACGCAGCATGCTCTACCGAAACACACACAACACAAATTTCGAGGTCAAAATTGCTCTAAAACTCCACTACGCAGCGACAACTCACCATGCGTATTCCTTTGCTCTGCGCGTTGCTATGACTCCTCAGTCTCTCTGGTCCGCGCCCGAGCAGAGGAGATACTGGATGCATCCGATCAGCCAGTGTGCAGACAGCTAATATGCGCAAGTCGTTACCATGTTTTCCACCACTTGGCTTCGCAATACCACCTAGAATTTTGGCATCACACGACCATTCTTTCCCAGAACAGATCAAGCTGTAAATCGCAATCTACTAGCATTGACGCTTCGCTTCTTGACAGTAGATGGCACCGCCAGCCCTATCGCGCGCAGCTCTCAGTGCTGCAGCTGTACGGATTGACCGGGTGCACACGTTAGTTCATGCCACGAGTGCATGCAACATTTCTAGCCGCATGACGCAGCTCCCAAAATATGTGCAGCGCAACGAATCACTCAACTGTTCGCAAGAATACACTGGAAATGCGGACATCAGCGTCGTCGCTACATGTGGCTGTGCATGCAAAATTCAGCACCATGCAAATTGCCTGTCTGGGATGTTAAGGGCTTATTTCTTACTACATCTGTGGCAAAGCGTCGCCTCAGTACAGCGGACGAATCACTGCACGTTACACGCAATGCTCAGCTTCACTGGCCACATCTCGGAGTTGGCGATATCCTTCGTTTCGCCAGTCACGCTCGGACCTTGGCATGCTCCAATGGCAAAAATAATTACTGCTGCGCCGCCTCCTACGTTATTGCTGGATACAAACTACGGCTTTGACGCACCCCGAGTGGACATCTATCTGGCACTTCTCGCGTCGCTTTCATTGACATTCGCCACACGATCGTTGGCCGACGTTTCGAATTATACCACATGATCACATCAGCTGCTCGTGTAAACGTCTGATGACCGGTTCAGTGTTCAGTATCACGATCGCGAAAGCGTCGCGAAATCATGTGAGTCACGACTAGGATATCTTGTATCTTGCTTGCCTAGTGAACAACCAGCCAGCACTTCCCAGCCACCTCAAAAAGGGACGACCATCTTCCAAACGGGTCGAGTGTCATCCGCGTCATGGCACCGGTTCATGTGCGAATCGCATCCATGGATCAAGCTTGAAAACGTGCATGGCGGCTCTGCTCGGAGTGTAGCCCAATGTCAATGTCGGGTAGAATGCGATGGCGACGCATATCGATCAGGCAACCGTCCTTCTGTTTCATTACATACGTTCATTTCTTACGCGTCTTCCTTGCCTCCCTTTTCCGTCTCTTCTCTCATTGCTTGTTCCAAGGTCTAGTGTCTGTCACATGCTCTTGTCTCCTTTCCAACCACCGTACTTTCGACATTGTATTGGAGAACTTCTTTTTCTCCAAGCGTCCAACCAAATCTCGACTATCTCATACGGCTGACTGCTTTATCGACTATCAAGCCGCATTACGGACCTTCTTCTTCTTTGGGCTTGTGAGGCTGGGAGTGGAGGACAGTGCTCTAGTATCGAAGTCGCTGTTGCCTAGAGCTTATTTCGACGACGAGGAGATGGGGCCGAGTGATCGCGATCTTGGGCTTAGAGAGCTTTGGCGAAGTGATGCACGCTATCAATCTAGTGGTAACAGGAGTACGCTCACTTGAAAGGGCAACAGCATTGCTCTATGTTTACCGCACGAAATATGACTGGGGACATTTGCTCGTGGTCCTCCAGGATGTATTCGCTTGACTGCAACTAAAGTCGTACTGTGGCAATCGCACACTAGTACTTGTTCCAGTTTGAATGCGAACTCGACATAGAAGGCGAAATATGTGCATGGTAATACGTCGACCCATGTACACCAGGTGAATGAGACGCTTCCGCACGCGAAGCACATGGACGATAGCAAACCTTGCTAACAGGCGCCCATTGAAGGCGCTTGCTCTTGCGCAACGAACAATACTCATGGGTCACATTCTCATACAATGGCAGCTCTAACGAACCGAATGCCACATGCCTTCTAGGCTCTCGTTGCGGTCTTGGTTGGCACAGGCAGGACAAAGGGAGATCGGTCTCGTTTTGAAGGAATCGCAACATGGTGGCGAAGGACTACATAGTCGAGTACTATGTTGATGGGCCGGCTGAGTTCGTGGATGAGTGATATGTCATGTGGTCGGGAGTAGCAATGCGGGTCGTGCCTGTGGTGACGGTACAGATAAGTCCTGTTCGTGCTGTTGTGGTCATATGTCGTCTCATCTTCTGCAAGACATGTTAGTAGACGGCATGACGTGGTTTCCTCCTCGTACGGCTGTGGAGACGCTGTGCGATGGTACTGGAGATAGCAGTCTGATGCGTAGACTGCTTGTCGATTATGTCACGGTGTATGGAGATGGGGACATGTCTGCTGGAGCGAGTGTCTTTCGTCGGCATCCGGTTCGCTTCATCAGTGAATTAGATGGTGCGAAGGACAGCAAGCTGTCGTGGAAGTGGGGTGGAAGGATGGACATTGATGAGCACATGGAGGACTAGTAGTGATAATATGATGAGTGTTACGGATGATGATACACAATACACGAAGCTATTTACTTGATAGGCAGAGCATTTATAGAAAACAGATTCTTGCCGCTACAACCATGCATCATTTCTCGCATCATTCCTCCCTGTAACTGTTAAACACCTTGACTTTCAACATGCTCTACTCATGTAAGACACTTTTACCTATTGCAATCGTTGCTGAACTTCATCGGTCTCTCCCTCCCCCTTCCTCTCGCTCTCCCTTTCTCGACGCCGCGATCCCCTGCACCGGACATCGCCTTGCTGCCCTAGGAGCATGGAGCTGAAGCTGACGGCCGCTGCATGTTCGATTGACATGTTGATTCTCCGTTGGTCGTATCCAGTGGCTGGCCTCATCTTTGCGGCGCGCATCGGCCTCTCTGTCGATTGTGTCTAGACTTGTTGGGCGCTGAAGACATGTTCATGTCCTGTGTGGCATGGCGTTGTTCCAGCTCGACTTGGAGGTTTTACACCCCAATCGTGAAGCGTTCCGCCTTTGGTTGGTTCCACGACGATCTGCCATCGTCCTGTGCACATACATCCCTAGACGGGACCGCATGTAGCAGTTCATGATGGGCCTGCGGCATTACCGAATCCTGCTCTTGATGCAAATCCACGGCCATCTGAAGTCGGTCCCTGGGGTTGGCGGATCGGCTTTTCCAGTCCACCCGGAGTACCAGGGCGGCTATCGATAGCCTCCTTCTTCTGTAGGAATACGGACCCGGGCTTTGGCGTGTATGTGGGATCGTACAGCTGCCGAGCCGGAGCCGGAACCGGGACCGCATTACGTGCTGGTGACTGTTCGTTGCTGGATCTGGGCTGACTCTCGCGTCCACCACGCGCTTTGCCCTTCCCTCGCGTGGCTTTGTTTGGCGAATTGCTGCGCGATGTTTCTGATGCTGCTGGCGAGCCAAAGATGCGCTCGCGTGCTTCGGCGTACTTGCGCTCCTTTTCTATTCGCTCCTTCTGGGCGCGTATCTTGCGCTCTTCAAAGTCTACGGCGGCCTTCTTGCGCCGCTCTTCTTCGCTGTCATCGTCGTCGAGGTTCAGTCCTGCCATGTTCCTCGATAGGACTTGGGGCGCGGGCTTGCGTGCAAGCATGGTGACTGCCGGCTTGAAGGTGGCTTGGACGGGGACGGGGTTACGCGCTTCTGGGTACCATTGGGGGTCTGGGTTCTCGCTGCTCGCGGTCAGTATTGAAGTGTATGTCCGAATGAGCGGTCTGCATACGCCGACTCCCATATCTTGCGGTTCAGCTCAGCATGCTGCGCCTTTCGCTGAGCCTTTGTCAGCTTGACTGGCTGGTCGTCCTTGGGCTTCGCATCTTCTTTCTGTTCTGTGTGAGTGCGTGCCATGCTTCAGGAGGGGCACTTGTACATCAGCCAGGGCTTCCCAATCGTCGTTGTCCCACGCGTCGACCACCGGCGCATTCTGTGGCGGTGGCATGATCTTGTGTTATTCTATGACGTCGTATCCAAAAGGCCAGAAACTCTCGCGGTGCATGTGAAGACGTGAAGAGGAGATGTCGAAACGGGTTTAAGCGACTCGGGTTGACATGGAAAGCGCCCGCAGCTGCGCTAGCTCCCGCCGCCCCAATGGCATGGGTCAATCCAAGCTACCTACCCAGAGCTGCCTCCGCCTCTAACATTCACTGCTGCCTCGACGTCACGCCACAAACACCCTTCACCGCCACCCTCCAGCCCACGGTACTCCACCATGTCCGGTAAGCTCGCCTGAATCTCATCAACCTTTATCCTCCCCATGACCTCCCCACGCACGAGCAAACGCACGAAGCGCAAGCTAACGACGCCTCCGCGCGCAGACGTCGATGGCGACTCACAGATGCACTCGTCCGCCGATGAGGACGAAATGTTCCCCGACGAGGCACTGCCCAACAATCCCGCCACGCCCATGAACGCCTCCATCCACACCCTCACCAATGCCGACCTCTCACCCCCAGACTCGCAATCCGGCCCCGCCATACCCCGCGACACCTCCACACTCAGCTCCACCGTCAACGCGAACGGCAAGCGCCCGCTCTCACTGGCCCAAGCGGCATCGAGTATGGCTCCAGACGCGCACAAGGATAGCGACACGGGGTATACGTGGACGAAGCAGGATGACCAGCCGGGATGGGAGTGGCGCAGCACGAGGGCGCGGGAGGAGGAGCATCGCGCGCTAGAGAATAT
>Ga0265780_10005575_pt1 | contig 15894 bp, 14 predicted proteins | sample P1T30metagenome_FD_192432 | JGI IMG/M metagenome (GOLD analysis project Ga0265780, IMG submission 192432) | Plant litter microbial communities from East Loma Ridge, Irvine, California - P1 T30 | ecosystem: Environmental > Terrestrial > Plant litter > Unclassified | place: USA: California... | reverse complement strand
GCTCATGTGCGGGCTCATGTGCTGGCTCATGTGCGGACCCAGTCCAGTGCCGCCCCCATCAATTCGCGCAGCAGCGGCTGGACGTGGGCGGCCACGTCGGGACGGTAATCGAAAGGCGGCGCTTCATCCATGTACAGGCACTGGCACATCTCGAGCTGGATCGCGTGCACGCCATGCTGCGGGTCGCCGTAGCGGCGCGTGATGTGGCCGCCCTTGAAGCGGCCGTTGAAGACGAAGGAAAAGCGCGCCTGGCCCTGCACCGTGCGCAGGAGCGCATCCTGCAGCTGCGGCGCGCAGGAGGTGCCGTCGGCGCTGCCGAAGTTCAGGTCCGGCAGGCGGCCGTCGAAAAAGCGCGGCACGCGGGACGCGATCGAATGCGCATCCCACAGCAGCACGCGCCCGTGCGCCGTGCGCAGCCGTTCCAGCTCGGCCTGCAGCTGCGCGTGGTAGGGGCGCCAGTAGCGGTCCAGGCGGCGCCGGACTTCGGCGGCGTCCGGCGCCATGCCCGGCCGGTACAGGCGCTCGCGCGCGAAGGTGTCGACCGGGCACAGGCCGGTGGTGTCCTGGCCCGGGTACAGGTTGGTGTCTTCAGGTGGGCGGTTCAGGTCGATCAGGTAGCGCGACCAGCGCGCCTCCAGGACCGACGCCCCCATCTCCGCGGCGAAGGCGTACAGCTGCGCGAGATGCCAGTCGGTGTCGGCGCGCGCCGCCGCGCCGGGGGCGTAGCGGCCGGCCAGTGCGTCGGGGATGTCGGTGCCGGCGTGCGGGATCGACAGCAGCAGCGGCATCGAACCCGGTGTGAACCTGAAATCCATCTCGCCCTCCCCTTTGGTATCGTCAGTCCGGATGCAGCGCCGCGAACAAGTCCTTGCAGGCGGCGGACAGTTCGCCTTCCATCACCATCGCGCGCGCCGCTTCGATGTCGGGCGCGAAGAAGCGGTCTTCGTCAAAGGCCGGCACCCGCGCGCGCAGTCGGGCGTGCACGTGTTCCAGGTGGCTGGAACTGGTAAGCGGCCGGTGGAACTCGATGCCCTGGGCCGCGGCGAGCAGCTCGATGCCGACGATGACACCGGTATTCCGCGCCATCTGGCCAAGCCGGCGCGCGGCAAAGGTCGCCATGCTGACGTGGTCTTCCTGGTTGGCCGAGGTCGGCAGGCTGTCGACGCTGGCCGGATGCGCCAGCGATTTATTCTCCGAGGCCAGGGCGGCCGCCGTCACGTGGGCGATCATGAAGCCGGAATTCACGCCCGGCTCGCGCACCAGGAAGGGCGGCAGGCCGGACAGGGTGGCGTCGATCAGCAGCGCAATGCGGCGCTCGGCCAGCGCGCCGATCTCGGCGATCGCCAGCGCCAGCGTGTCGGCGGCAAAGGCGACCGGCTCGGCGTGGAAATTCCCGCCCGAGATAATGGCCGGGACGCCGTCGTCCATGAAGATCAAGGGGTTGTCGGTGACCGCATTCGACTCGATCAACAGCGTGCGCCCGGCCTGGGCGATCAGGTCCATCGCGGCGCCCATCACCTGCGGCTGGCAGCGCAGGCTGTAGGGGTCCTGCACGCGCTCGTCGCCGACCAGGTGCGAGGCGCGGATGGCGCTGCCGGCCACCAGTTCGCGGTAGATCCTGGCCGCCGCGATCTGGCCCGGCTGGCCGCGTACCGCATGCACGCGCGGGTCGAACGGGGCATCGCTGCCGCGCGCGGCATCCAGCGACAGGGCGCCCGCCACCATGCCCGCTTCCAGCAGGCGCTCGGCCAGGAACAGGCCGTGCAGGGCCAGCGCCGTCGACACCTGCGTGCCGTTGATCAGGGCCAGGCCTTCTTTTGCCGCCAGGGTCACGGGGGCGATGCCGGCGGCTGCCAGCGCCGCTTGCGCATCCATCGATTCGCCGTGCATGCGCACCTGGCCCACGCCCAGCATCGCCAGCGTCATGTGGGCCAGCGGCGCCAGGTCGCCGGATGCGCCGACCGAGCCTTGCGAGGGGATCGCGGGCATGATGCCGGCGTTGTACAGGGCGATCAGCGTATCGACGATCAGCGGACGCACGCCGGAAAAGCCGCGCGCCAGGCTGCCGATTTTCGTCAATAAGATCAGCCGCACCACGTGGTCGGGCAGCAGCTCGCCGGTGCCGACCGCGTGCGACAGGATCAGGTTCTGCTGCAGGCGTTCGAGCTCGTCGTGCGGGATGTGGCGCTTGGCCAGCAGGCCGAAGCCGGTGTTGATGCCGTAGGCCGGATCGCCCTTGGCGACAATCGCCTGCACCGCGGCGGCGGACGCCTCGATGGCGGCATAGGCTTCTGGCGCCAGCGACAGCGTGCCGTGCGACTGCCAGGCGCCGCGCAGCCCGTCCAGCGTCAAGGCGCCCGGTTGCAGGGTCAGGTGGTGGGAGCTGGCTCCGTTCATGGTGCTCATTCGATACTCAGGTAGTACTCATTTGATCATCGGCAGGCTCAAACCGTGGCGCCTGGCGGTCTCGATGGCGAGCTCGTAGCCGGCGTCGGCATGGCGCATCACACCCGAGGCGCAATCGTTCACCAGCACCCGCGCCAGGCGTTTTTCCGCGGCTTCGCTGCCGTCGGCCACGATGACGACGCCGGCGTGCTGCGAGTATCCCATGCCGACGCCGCCGCCATGGTGCAGCGAGACCCAGGTGGCGCCGCCGGCCGTGTTCAGCATGGCGTTCAGCAGCGGCCAGTCGGACACGGCGTCGCTGCCGTCGCGCATGGCTTCGGTCTCGCGGTTCGGGCTGGCGACGGAACCGGTGTCGAGGTGGTCGCGGCCGATCACGACCGGCGCTTTCAGTTCGCCCGTGCGCACCATCTCGTTGAAGGCGAGACCGGCGACGTGGCGCTCGCCCAGCCCCAGCCAGCAGATGCGCGCCGGCAGGCCCTGGAACGCAATGCGCTCGCGCGCCATGTCGAGCCAGCGATGCACGCGCGCGTGCTGCGGGAACAGCTGCTTGATCCTGGCGTCGGTCTTGTGGATGTCCTCGGGGTCGCCGGACAGCGCCACCCAGCGGAACGGGCCACGCCCTTCGCAGAACTGCGGACGGATGTAGGCCGGCACGAAGCCGGGAAAGTCAAAGGCGTCCTGCACGCCCTCATCAAACGCGACTTGCCGGATGTTGTTGCCGTAGTCGACCGCGTGCGCGCCCATGGCCTTGAAGTCGAGGATGGCGCGCACGTGGGCGGCGCAGGATCCAGCCGCCGCCTGTTTTAACGCTGCATGCTCGGTAGGATCCTGGCGCGCCGCCTGCCACTCATCGACGCGCCAGCCGCGCGGCAGGTAGCCGTTGATCAGGTCGTGGGCCGAGGTCTGGTCGGTGACCAGGTCCGGCACCAGGCCGCCGGCTTGCGCGCGCCGCACCAGTTCCGGCAGCACCTCGGCGGCGTTGCCGAGCAGGCCGATGGAAATCGCCTCCTTGCGGTCCTTGTGCTGCGCGACCATCCGCAAGGCTTCATCGATGCTGTGCGCCTGCTTGTCCAGGTAGCGGGTGCGCAGGCGGAAGTCGATCCGGCTTTGCTGGCATTCGACGACCAGCGACACCGCACCGGCAAAGGTCGCCGCCAGCGGCTGCGCGCCGCCCATGCCGCCCAGGCCGGCGGTGAGGATCCACCTGCCCGCCATGTCGCCGCCGAAATGCTGGCGCCCGGCCTCGGCAAAGGTTTCATAAGTGCCCTGCACGATGCCCTGGGTGCCGATGTAGATCCAGCTGCCGGCCGTCATCTGGCCGTACATGAAGAGCCCCTTGCGGTCGAGCTCATTGAAGTGTTCCCAGTTGGCCCAGTGCGGCACCAGGTTCGAATTCGCGAGCAGGACGCGCGGGGCGTCGGAGTGGGTCTGGAACACGCCGACCGGCTTGCCGGACTGGATCAGGAGGGTCTGGTCGTCTTCCAGTTCGCGCAGCGAGGCCAGGATCTGGTCGAAGCAGGCCCAGTCGCGCGCGGCGCGGCCGATGCCGCCGTAGACCACCAGGCGCTGCGGGTCCTCGGCCACCTCCGGGTCGAGGTTGTTCTGCAACATGCGGAAGGCGGCCTCGGTCAGCCAGCTTTTACAGTGCAGCTGGCTGCCGCGCGGGGCGCGGATCTGTCGCTCAGGGTCAAACCGTGGATCGGTCATGGCGGACTCCTCGAAATGGACGACGCGGGATGACGGGAAGTCTAGGTTGTCTATACAAGCACGTCAATCCATTTCGATAAGCCGCTTACTTCTTGTAGACCTGGCGCCCGGCGACCCAGGTTTCCTGCACCTGGGTTTTATAGATGTCGTACGGCGACATCTTGAACAGGTCGCGGTCGATCACGATGAAGTCCGCGTACTTGCCGACTTCGAGCGAGCCCTGGTTCGTTTCCTGGTGACCGGCATACGCGGCATCCAGCGTGAAGCAGCGGAAGGCTTCCTTCAGCGACATCTCCTGCTCCGGATACCAGCCGGCGATCGGGTTGCCGCCGGCATCCTGGCGCGTCACCGCGGCGTGGATGCCGAAGAAGGGGTTCGGCGCCTCGACCGGGAAGTCGGAGCCGCAGGCGATGCGCGAACCCTGCGCCAGGAAGCTGCGCCAGGCGTAGGCGCCCTTGATGCGGTCCGGGCCGACGCGGGTCTCGGCCATGTTCTTGTCCGAGGTCGCGTGGGTCGGCTGCATCGACGGGATGATGCCGACGGTCTTGAAGCGCGGGATGTCCTCCAGGGTCACGATCTGGGCGTGCTCGATGCGGTTGCGCTGCGCCTCCGTATGATTCGCCTTGATCTCCTTGGCGAAGGCGTCCAGGATCTGGCGGTTGCTGGCGTCGCCGATCGCGTGCACGTTGACCTGGTAGCCCTTCTTCATGGCCTTGGCGATCATCGTGTCGATCTCTTCGTTCGAATGGAACAGCAGGCCGTGCGAGTGCGGGTCGTCGCTGTAGGGCGCCAGCAGCGCGGCGCCGCGGCTGCCCAGCGCGCCGTCGGCGTACAGCTTCACGGCGCGCAGCGCGTACATGTCCTTGCCGTAGCTGTTGACCGGGCCGTTCTTCGCCAGCTGGTCGAAGTCGGGGCCGGTGCCGCCGATCATCGCGTAGATGCGCGTGGTCAGCTTGCCCTGGTCCGCGAAGCTGCGGTACAGCTTGTCCTGGGCGGCGGTGATGCCGGCGTCGTGGGCGCTGGTGAGACCGACGCTGGCCATCTTCTGCAGCGATTTTTCCAGCATCGTGCGGCCTTCCTGCTCGGTCGGCTGCGGCAGCACCTTCAGCATCAATTCCTTGGCGGCGTCGACCAGCACGCCGGTGGCGTGGCCACTGGCATCGCGCACGATCTTGCCGCCGGCCGGGTCCGGCGTTTTATCCGTGATGCCGGCCAGCGCCAGCGCGCGGCTGTTGGCCCAGCCGGCGTGGCTGTCGACGCGCTCCAGCCAGACCGGACGATCGGCCACGATGGCATCGAGTTCCTTGGAGGTCGGGAAGCGGCCCAGCTTCCAGTTTTCCTGGTTCCAGCCGCGACCGCGCAGCCAGGCGCCCTGCGGATTCGCGCTCGAATAGGCCTTGATCGCGTCCAGCGCCTGCTGCAGCGAGGTGGTGCCCGACAAATCGAGCTGGGTCAGCATCTCGCCCAGGCCGAACACGTGGCCGTGGGCGTCGATCAGGCCCGGCAGCACGGTGCGGCCCTTGAGGTCGACGTGCTTCGCCTGCGGCGCCCTGGCCGCCACATCCTGCGCCGTGCCGACCGCGGTGATCCTGCCCTTGTCGTCGAAGGCGAGCGCGCTGAACTGGACGATATCGCCCTTCGCGTTCAGCGTGTAGCCGTTGGCGTTGTCGATCACGGTGTCGGCGTGGGCGGCGGACAGGGCGCCGCAGGCGGCCAGGACAAACAGGGAACAGCGCAGGGGAAGCTGGCGCATCGTTATTACTCTCCATTCTTGTAAGTGAAGATCCTGAATATGGACCCTAAGCAATAGTCAGTGTAGCGAACTTCGGGGTCAGAGCACAACGTCGGAAAATTTCGGGGTCAGAGCACTTCTTAAGGTAAGAGCCACAACGAAATTGAGATGCATCCATTCCCCTTTTGCCGTCTTCGATAAGGTCAGGCCTTCCTTAACGACATCACAACGCCATGGCACGAAGACCACGCTTGGTACTACCTGCGGTACCGCTACACATCATTCAGCGAGGAAACAATCGGAATGCCTGCTTTATCAGCGAAACAGACTACCTGGTTTATCTATCGCTCCTGAAGCAATACGCTGCCGATGCTGCCTGCCAAATCCATGCCTATGTGCTGATGACCAACCATGTGCACTTGCTGCTGTCATCCGGCAGCAGGCACGGTCCCAGCACACTCATGCGCCGGCTTGGCCAGCACTACGTACAGTATTTCAATCGGCGTCATCGACGCACCGGTACGCTATGGGAGGGGCGCTTTCGTTCCTGCCTCGTGGAGCAGGAACGCTATCTATTGATTTGCCAGCGGTATATCGAGCTCAATCCTGTCCGGGCACGTATGGTGAGCAATCCTGCCACTTATCCCTGGTCGAGTTATCGTGCCAATGCGTTGGGCGAAGAAAACCTGTTGATCACGCCTCATGTGGTGTTCGCAGGGCTGGGCAGGCATGAGGCGGAACGCAGATCGGCTTACCGCTTTCTATTTCAGGAGATCATTCCCGATCAACTGCTGGAGCAGATACGACATGCCAGCAACAGCAATTCACCGCTGGGCCCAGACAGCTTTGTCACCGACACCTCGAAGTTGCTGGGAATTACGCCTGTGATGAAACGACGCAGGCGTCTCTCCTTCATCGACGAGAAATTGATTGATGAAGTGCTCTGACCCCGAATTCAGTCCAAGTTGCGCTCTGACCCCGAATTTTCGCTTTCCCGTTCCAGCAAGGCCCGCTTGCGCTCGATCCCCCACCGATACCCCGACAAGGCCCCATCGATGCGCACCACGCGGTGGCAGGGAATCGCGATCGCCGCCGGGTTGGCCGCGCAGGCACCGGCGACGGCGCGCGCGCCCTTCGGCATGCCGAGGCGCTCGGCCAGTTCGGCGTAGCTGACGGTCTGGCCGGCCGGGACCTGGCGCAGCGCCTGCCAGACGCGCTGCTGGAAGGCGGTGCCGCGCACGTCCAGCGGCAGGTCGAGGCCGAGGCGCGGCGCCTCGACGAAGGCCACCACCTGGGCGACGGTGCGCTCGAAACCGGGTTCGGCGCCCACCAGCTCGGCATTCGGAAAACGTTCCTGCAGGTCGCGCACCAGCGGCTCCGGCTCGTCGCCGAGCAGGATCGCGCAGATGCCCTTGTCGGTGGCGGCGACCAGCAGCGCGCCCAGCGAGCACCCGGCCACCGCGAAGTGAATGCGCGCGCCGCTGCCGCCGGCGCGGTAGCTGCGTGGCGTCATGCCCAGCACGCCGTTCGAGGCGGCGTAGAAACGGCCGCTGGAATTGAAGCCGGCATCGTAGGCGGCCGCGGTGACGGTCGGCGCCTGCGCCAGGCCGCGCTGCAGGCGTTCGGCGCGGCGCGCGCTGGCGTAGGCCTTGGGCGTGATGCCGGTATGGGCCTTGAACACGCGGTGGAAGTGGAAGCGGCTCATGCCGCAGGCGCCGGCCAGGGTGTCGAGGCCGGGCACCTCGGCGGCCTCGATGATGGCCGCGTCGATCAGGCGGCAGGCGCGCGCCACCGCATCGGCCTGGCGTTCGGCCAGCGGCGGCGCGTCCGGGCGGCAGCGCAGGCAGGGCCGGAAGCCCGCGCTTTCCGCATCCTGGCGGCTGGCGTGGAAGGCGACGTTGGCGCGGCGCGGCGTGCGCGACGGGCACGAGGGGCGGCAGTAGACGCCGGTGCTGCGCACCGAATAGTAGAACAGGCCGTCGGCCGCCTGCGTGCGGGCGCAGACGGCGGCCCAGCGCTCCTCGTCGCCGCCAAAGGCGGTGGCCGCAGGTTCGATCATCGTGTTCATGCTGTTCTCCTCAAAGGCGATGCATCCATCGTACGTGCCACCGCCGGCGCCGGCACCCCGGCTCTTGCTTTCAAATCGCCGATGCTAGAATGCTCCCAGCAAAAAGCCAAGCGGCCCCACGGCCCGCATCCCGGAGACGAGTTTTGGACGCACAGACCGCGCACGACAGTACGCCCATCTTCCAGCGCATCAAGGATTACCTGATCGGCGAAATCGCGGCCGGCCGCTGGAAGGAAGGCGACCTGGTGCCGTCCGAGCAGGCGCTGGTGCGCCAGTTCGGCGTCTCGCGCATGACCGTCAACCGCGCCGTGCGCGAGCTGACCGCCGAACAGGTGCTGACGCGGCGCCAGGGCTCGGGCACCTACGTCGCGCCGCAAAAATACCAGGCCACGCTGCTCGAGATCCGCAACATCGCCGACGACGTGCGCGCGCGCGGCCACGTGCACACCAGCCGCCCGCGCATGCTGGAACAGGGTGCGGCCGGCGATGCGCTGGCCGCGCAGTTCGGCGTGGCGCCGGGCGCGCCGCTGTTTCATTCACTCATCGTACACGAGGAAAACGGCCAGCCGATCCAGGTCGAGGACCGCTGGGTCAACCCGGCCTGCGCACCGGCCTACCTGCAGCAGGACTACACGCGCATCACGCCGAACGAGCACCTGATGGTGGCGGCGCCGTTGCAGGGCGCGCGCTACAGCATCGAAGCGCTGCCGGCGCCGCGCGATGTGGCCGAGATGCTGGCCATCGCGCCCGCTACGCCCTGCCTGGTGCTGAAACGACAGACCACGTCGAACGGGCTGGTGGCGTCGGTGGTGACGATGTGGCATCCAGGACATTTATACAAGTTCACAGGCAGCGTCGGCTGAGCGAGTGTCAAGTACGCCACGCCGCGAAAAAATTGCCGGACAGCGGCTTGCAGGTAGGCGATAATGCCCAATATCCTGATGGCGCCCTCCGGTTTTTGCGCGGTGTGGTGGTGTGTTGAGATTTTGTACAAAGCTCACGAACACGTTTCAGGAAAATAGGTTATTATTTCAGCCAATCCCCGCCTGACGTCCTCTTGCAGCTCTTCCACTGTTTGAAAAGTGCACACACTGCCTCCACCATTGTGTTGCCGAACCAGTCTGACAAGTACGGGCAACGATCCTTCAGGCGCGAACCTACAACTGAGTGACCTACCTCATCTGAGGAAAACATGAGCGAAAACATCAAACACATCAGCGATGCATCCTTCGATACCGACGTGCTCAAGTCCGAGCGCCCGGTCCTGGTCGACTTCTGGGCCGAGTGGTGCGGCCCGTGCAAGATGATTGCCCCGATCCTGGAAGAAGTCGCGAAAGAATATGACGGCAAGCTCCTGATCGCGAAGATGGATGTCGATGCGAACCAGGCGGTGCCGGCAAAGTTCGGCATCCGCGGCATCCCGACCCTGATCCTGTTCAAGAACGGTGTCGCAGCTGCGCAAAAAGTCGGCGCCATGGCCAAGGGCCAGCTGACCGCCTTCATCGACAGCAACATCTGATACCATGGACGGCGGCGGTGCGCCCGCACTGCCGCCCTTTCTTCAGTACGGGAAGGCAATCGACTCCGATGCCCCCTAATTATTAACCCACGCAGTTCCCTCCCCTACCTTTACTTTCCCGTCACGGGACACCCGACACATGCACTTATCTGAACTGAAGGCAATGCACGTCTCCGCCCTTCTGGAGATGGCGATCAGCCTGGACATCGACAACGCGGCCCGCCTGCGCAAACAAGAACTGATGTTCGCGATCCTCAAGAAGCGCGCGAAACAAGGCGAGCAGATTTTCGGCGACGGCGCCCTGGAGGTGCTGCCGGACGGCTTCGGCTTCCTGCGCTCGCCGGACGCCAGCTACATGGCCTCGACCGACGACATCTACATCTCGCCGTCGCAGATCCGCCGCTTCAACCTGCATACGGGTGACTCGATCGAAGGCGAAGTGCGCACGCCGAAGGATGGCGAGCGCTATTTCGCGCTGGTGAAGGTGGACAAGGTCAACGGCGAATCGCCGGAAGCCTCGAAGCACCGCATCCTGTTCGAAAACCTGACCCCGCTGCACCCGAACGAGCCGCTGCGCCTGGAGCGCGACATGAACGGCGCCGAGAACATCACCGGCCGCATCGTCGACCTGATCTCGCCGATCGGCAAGGGCCAGCGCGGCCTGCTGGTGGCCTCGCCGAAATCGGGCAAGTCGGTCATGCTGCAGCACATCGCCCACGCGATCACCGCCAACCACCCGGACTGCACCCTGATTGTCCTCCTGATCGACGAACGTCCGGAAGAAGTGACCGAGATGCAGCGTTCGGTGCGCGGCGAAGTCGTCGCCTCGACCTTCGACGAACCGGCCACCCGCCACGTGCAGGTCGCCGAGATGGTGCTGGAAAAGGCCAAGCGCCTGGTCGAAATGAAGAAGGACGTCGTGATCCTGCTGGACTCGATCACCCGCCTGGCGCGCGCCTACAACACCGTGATCCCGGCTTCGGGCAAGGTGCTGACCGGCGGTGTCGACGCCAACGCGCTGCAGCGTCCGAAGCGTTTCTTCGGCGCCGCCCGCAACGTCGAGGAAGGCGGCTCGCTGACCATCGTCGCGACCGCGCTGATCGAGACCGGCTCGCGCATGGACGACGTGATCTACGAGGAATTCAAGGGCACCGGCAACATGGAAGTCCACCTCGAGCGCCGCCTGGCCGAGAAGCGCGTCTACCCGGCGATCAACCTGAACAAGTCGGGTACCCGCCGCGAAGAGCTCCTGATCAAGCCGGACCAGCTGCAGAAGATCTGGATCCTGCGCAAGCTGCTGTACTCGATGGACGAGATCGAGGCGATGGAGTTCATCCTCGACAAGATGCGCGCGACCAAGACCAACATCGAATTCTTCGACTTGATGCGTCGCGGCGGCTGATCCCGGCCGTTCAGTACCACGGGAAACCGGAAAGGGCGAGTCTTGGACTCGCCTTTTTCGTTTTATGCGCTACGATTTATCCAGGTCAAAGCCGCGGGCGGTCCCGGCACGGAAAATCCGTACCAGCACCACCAAGGAGACCTGAAAATGACGCCACATGATCTACAAGAGGCACCGGCCCAGCGCGGCAAGGACCCGCTGCTCGATCGCCGGTTGACCGTCCTCGAAACCAGTTTCGATACGACCTTGACCATGCTGCCCAACAAAGCCGACCTGGCGGAACTGAAAGCCGAACTGAAAACCGGCATCCATGGCGAAGCCGCCCACCTGAGCAAATGGATGGCCGCCACCGCCATCACCATGGTGCTCGGCTTCGGCGGCATGATCCTGACCATGTTGTCGCGCCTGCCGCATGCCTGAACCCCGCAAGGGCGGCAAAGGTTGCCTCGAGGACCGGGCTGGCTTATAATCTCCGGTTCCGTATCCAACCCTGGCAAGTGATCGGCAATCGGGTCAAGAAGCAGCGCGACCGACGAAGTGCCGTTTGGCTACCAACTCAACCGAGGCAAAACCATGAAAACCGATATCCATCCGGATTACCGCGACGTCGTGTTCCACGATCTGTCCTGCGATTTCAAATTCATCACCCGCTCGACCATCAACACCCGCGAAACCATCGATTTCGAAGGCAAGCAATACCCGCTGGTCAAGATCGAAGTCTCCGCTGAATCGCACCCCTTCTTCACCGGCAAGCACAAGATCGTCGACACCGCTGGCCGCGTCGAGAAGTTCCGCCAGAAGTTCGGTTCGGTCGGCTCGAAGACCTCCGTCGCCAACGGCTAAGCCTCCGGCACGCGTAATACATAGTTGGGAAGCCTCGAAAGCTTCCCACGAGGAAGCCTTCGAGGCTTCCTTTTTTTTTGCCGGCGCATTCCCGTTATACTAGCCAGCATTCATTATCGTCTTATGCAACATTATCGATGAAACCAGTCCGCCTCCCCGCCGCCGCCACCCTCGCGCTGCCAAGATGGGCCTTGTACGCACTCGGCCTGTTGTACATCCTGCCAGGCCTGATCGGGCGCGATCCGTGGAAGGACGATGCCGGCAGCTTCGGCATCATGTGGACCATGGCCCATGGCGGCATCCAGGATTGGCTGCTGCCCAACATCGCCGGCCTGCCGGCACCCGAGGAAGGGCCGCTGGCGTTCTGGCTGGGCGCCCTCTTCATCAAGCTGTTCGGCTGGCTGGTCGGCGACGTGCTGGGCGCGCGCCTGTCGACCATCGCCATCTTCGTGCTCGGCACCGTGTCGCTGTGGCATACGGCTTTCCGCCTGGGAAGGCGCTCGGAAGCCCAGCCGCTGCGCCTGGCCTTCGGCGGCCAGCCCGAACCGGACGACTATGGCCGCACCCTGGCCGATACCGCGGTCCTGATCTACATCGGCTGCCTGGGCCTGCTGCTGCACAGCCACGAGACGCTCGCCGTCACCCTGCAGGGTTCGCTGGTGGCCTGGTTCCTGTACCGCTCGGTGCGCTACATCGAAGACGCCAACCGGCGCAACGCGCTGCTGGTCGGCACCGCCCTCGCCCTCCTGACCCTGACGCGCGGCTTCGCGCCGCCGCTGGTGTTGCTGGCGGCCTTGTTCCTGTGCACCCGTTTCCTGAAGCTGCCCTCGGCCCAGACCCTGCGCCACCTCGGCCAGGCCGCCCTGCTCGCCGTGCTGATCGCCCTGGTCTGGATCGTGCCGGCGGCGCTGGCCAGGCCCTACGGCCTGTCGCCGGTCGGCGACTGGCTGGGCTGGAACGCCAACCAGCTCAGCATCCCGGGCTGGCAATCGCTGAAGGCCTTCGTGCGCGTCGGCATCTGGTACTGCTGGCCGGCCTGGCCCTTCGCCGCCTGGGCCGCCTGGGCCTGGCGCCGCCAGCACGGCCTGATGCACATCATCCTGCCGACCTGCTTCGTCGGCGCGCTGGTGCTGCTGCTGCTGTGCGACCCGATTTCGGAAAGCGGCGACCTGCTCAAGCTGCTGCCGCCGCTGGCGCTGATGGCGGCCTTCGGCCTGCCGACCATGAAGCGCGGCACCATCAATGCGATCGACTGGTTCTCGGTGATGGTGCTGACCCTGCTGGGCGCCTTCCTGTGGATGTTCTGGATTGCCAAGCTGAGCGGCTGGCCGGCCTGGATGGCCAGGAACGCGCTCAAGCTGGTGCCCGGCTTCCGGCCGGAAGTCGGCATCGTCGCCTTTGTCGTGGCGGCGGCGGCCACCGTCGGCTGGATCTTCCTGGTGCACTGGCGCCTGTCGCGCCAGCCTTCGGTGCTGTGGCGCGCGGTGGTGCTCTCGTCCGGCGGCCTGATCCTGCTGTGGGTGCTGCTGATGACCCTGTTCCTGCCGGACCTGAACTACGCCAGGAGCTACGCCGGCGTGGCCCAGCAGATCGCGGCGCGCCTGCCCGCCGGCGCCGACTGCATCGACACCAACGTCGGCCCGGCCCAGCGCGCCTCGTTCGCCTACTTCGGCCACCTGCCCTTCGCCAGCGTCGAGCGCGGCCAGTGCAGCTTCCTGCTGGTGCAGGACAGCACCGGCCGCCCCGGTCCGGTGGAGCAGGCCCTGGCCGAGCGGCGCGTGATCCAGCATGGCGAAGGGATCCGCGGCGGCCTGGACGTGGTGCAGGATTTCCGTCCGCGCGACTGGACCCTGATGTGGGAAGGCCGCCGTCCGTCGGACCGCGTCGAACGCTTCCGCCTGTACCGGCGCACGCGCTGAGCCGATACGGACACTGAGCCGGCATCCATCGAAAGCCACCCGCCCGGGTGGCTTTCTTGTTTCAGGGGCGGCGCTGCCGCCGCGCCAGCACCCCCAGCATACCCAGCCCGCCCAGCAGCAGGCCCCATGCCTCCGGCTCGGGCACCGGCGACACCGCCAGGTCCCCGCCGAAGGCCCCGCCGCCCGCGCCCAGCACGCGCCCGTCGACCCTGAGCGCGTAGTTGCCCGCCGCCAGGCCGTAACCGTCCAGCGACCACGAATCGGTCGGGTTCGGTCCGAAGCCGCTTTCGTTGATGCCGGTGACGACCGTGCCCAATACCGCCATCGTGGCCGGGTCGTAGCGATACAGGCTGAGGCCGGTGATCAGGAGGTCCTTGGTCAACGGGACGTTCAGGTAGGATGAGGTGACGGACGCAGCCGCGTCGAGCGGCGCGCCGAGGTCGAAGGTGAAGATGTCCGTGAAGCTGCGGCCCGCGGACGCGGCCGTGAACGTGTCGCCGAAACGGGCGTTGAAACCGCCCCGGCCATCGTCGATCGCGCTCACCGCGGCAGTGCGGTCGATCGCCTGGGCGAACGCGCCCTGGGCCAGGAACGCCGCGCCTGCGACCAGGGAGGTCAGCAGGAGAGAAGTCAGTTTCATGATGGTTCCGTTGAGAGGGGTTGCCGGAAACCGCTATCCGGGACTGGTAGTGGTGCGACCCTTCTGCCCGCCGTAAGTTCGTCCCCGTGTCCACCGGTTCAACCGCGCGCAAATCCCAGCCGTTTTTTCGCCTGATCTTACCTAAAAGCATTTTATTAGCAGAAAAGTCCCGTTTGAGAAAGATCAATTCTTCCTGAGGCCGGATGGCCAAAATGGTGATTGCGGCGCGTGTGAGCGCCGTCCAGCAAAGGAGCCGACCATGAAAAGCGTGACGTTTTCCGAAATCGAACGCGCCCGGGACCAGGCGCGCCACCTGCCCCCCCTGCTGTCGCGCCGCAGCGTGGCAACGCTGGGCTTGACGCTGGCCCTCGGACTGCCGGCGCTGATGTTCGTCTTCCACCTGCTGGACCCGACCGCGCCGCTGGCCTACATCGTGCTGCCGGTGCTGCTCGGCGGCCTGCTGCCGACGATGCAGGCGCTGCCCGGCCGCCTGGAAGTCGCGACCCGCTTCGACGCCCGCCACCTGGTCGGCACGCTGGACGACACGCTCGGCAAGCTCGGCTACGTCCAGGCCGAACGCACGCCCGACAACGTGCGCTACCGTGCCCGCGCGGCACGCTGGCCGCAGTGGCAGAACAAGGAAATCGTCGTGGCGGTGCGCCCGCACGCGCTCGAAGTCACCGGCCCGGTCGCGGCACTGCGGGCGTTGCGGCGCCAGATGGCCTGCTGATTCAGACTTTCATCGGCAGGATCACCATCTGCAGCCCTTCGAAATGCAGGCGGCGCTGCAAGGCCAGCGCCGCCTGGTTGTGCAGCAGGCGCGTGAACCAGTTGTCCGACGCAAAGATCAGCTTGCTGGTAAAGAAGATCGAATTCGGATACGCCTGGCTGATCTGCTCGCACATGCGCGTGATCTCTTCCACCGCATCGGTCCCGAACCCGATGTACGACGCCGACGCCATCCCGTGGCTCTGGCAAAAATCCACGAAATACTCCAGCGTCCGGGCCGCGTCGCTGCGCATCTTCTCGAGCGCGCCCTCGCCGCCGTAGGCATGGGCATCGACGGTGCGCGCGTTCACGAACAGGAAATTCCCGAAGTGCCCGGGGAACATGCGCTGCACCCATAGCAGCGCATGCAGGCCGCCGCCGCGTGAATTGCCGACGATGAAGACCGCGGTCTGCGCCTGCGGATCCGGCTCGGTCGCGCCGGCCACGGGACCGAAAGGCTGATTCGCGAACACCCGGTCGACCGAACGGATGGCCAGCTTGGTCGCGCGATAATGGTTGCGGATGAACAGGCACAGGCCGGCAATCGCGGCAATGATCAGAACGGTGGCCCAGCCGCCCTGCGCAAAGCGCTCGACCAGCAGCACGGCCAGGATGCCGGCGCAGATCACGAAGCCCGTCAGGGACAACAGGAAGCGCCGCACCCAGCGCACCTGCTGCGCCTGCCGGCGCTGGCGCCACCAGTACAGGCACAGCCCGAACAGCGAGATCGCGAAGGTCAGGAACACCGAGATCGAATACAGCACCACCAGCAGCGTGACGCGCCCGCCGGTCCAGAACAGGATCGCCAGCGCGGCCACGCCCATCACCAGGATGCCGTTCTGGGTCACCAGCCGCGTCGACAGGTAGCGGAACTGGTGCGGCACCCAGGA
>Ga0265780_10005574_pt1 | contig 15895 bp, 7 predicted proteins | sample P1T30metagenome_FD_192432 | JGI IMG/M metagenome (GOLD analysis project Ga0265780, IMG submission 192432) | Plant litter microbial communities from East Loma Ridge, Irvine, California - P1 T30 | ecosystem: Environmental > Terrestrial > Plant litter > Unclassified | place: USA: California... | reverse complement strand
TACAAGAAGCCACGCATCACCTATAACGGCGCAGCGTCGTCGTCGTCGGTCGATGCGGACCTGCCGATCGACCGCTTCGTGTACATCCGCTACAACCAAGCGTTTTGATGATCCGCCAGCCTGACGCGGACTAGCTGAGCAATGCCCGCCCGGCGCAAGCCCGGCGGGCTTTTGTCGGCTATAAGCGCCGTTTCGATGCGTAAATGCTCGCGCACGTATGCACGTATAGGCGATTCAGGCGCTGCACGCAAGGAAATATTAGCGAACTAACACAAGTGTTGCGTGTAACACGAATGAAACATATTAAATCTACGTAAAAGCCGTGCTCGTATTGACCTGCCACCAAGCGAGATGTTTTGATGGCACCGTTCCGTATGGAATCGATCACAAAAAGTTCACACAACCCTGGAGTAATTTAATGATTCACGAAAAAGTCCTGTCGCGGTCGATCCGCCTGATTTGCCTGGGTGGCGTCGCGCTCGGCATGCAAGTCGCGAATGCCCAGACTGCGGATGCACCGATGCAGCGCGTCGAAGTTACCGGCTCGCGCATTCGCCAGGTTGACTTGGAAACGGCACAGCCGGTCCAGGTGATGACGCAGGAACAGATTCAGAAATCCGGACTGATCACAGTGGGCGACATCCTGAACCAGCTGTCGTCGGCCGGTACGCCCGACTTCGACCGCGGCGGCTCGCTGACCTCGAATCGCGAAAACGGTGGCCAGTACATCAGCCTGCGCAACCTCGGTTCGAACCGCCTGCTCGTCTTGGTGGACGGCAAGCGCTGGACGCAGACCGTTGACGGCTTCACCGACATGTCGACCATCCCGTCGGCCATGATCGAGCGCATCGAAGTGCTGAAAGACGGCGCTTCGTCGATCTACGGCTCCGACGCGATCTCCGGCGTGGTCAACATCATCCTGAAAAAACGCCTCGAAGGTGGTCAGCTGAGCCTGTACACCGGCGCCAACGACAAGCTCGACGGCCGCAACAAGGACTTCTCGATCAGCTACGGCGCGAACGCCGACAAGGCATCGTTGATGTTCGGCTTCTCGCATACCGAGCAAGGCACCGTCTGGGCCCGCGACCGCAACATCACCGCCTACCCGAAAGGCCCGAACCACCCGACCGCCGGCCTCGGCGTCGGCCCATGGGGTGAAGTGCTGGACGTGAACCAGAGCCAGTTCGACCTCGTGCTGAACCACACCGGCGGCGCCGGCGGCAGTGGCGTCGGCGTTGGCGCCGATCCGCGCAACCCCGCGAACTACCACGACTGGGACGGCCGCGCGTCGGACAACTTCAACAGCGCATCGCAGATGATGTTCCAGATGCCGAACAAGCTGGACACGCTGTTCACCAAAGGCATGGTTGAACTGCCATACGGCATGCAGCTGGCCACCACGGCGATGTACTCGCAGCGCAGCTCGACCGCCCAGATCGCCGGCTACCCGCTCAACAGCGAAAGCCAGTCGTCGTATCCGGTTTATGTCGATGCGAACAGCTACTACAATGGTTTCGGCCAGGACCTGTACTTCTACCGTCGTACGGTCGAGCGTCCACGCATCACCGAAAACGAAAACCGCACGCTGCACATCGACGCCACCCTGTCGGGCGACTTCAACTTCGCCGGCCGTGCATTCAACTGGGACGTCGGTTATAACCACAGCGCCGTGCGCGGTACCGTCATGGGCACCGGCAACGTCAACCTGCTGAACCTGAAAAAAGCCCTCGGCCCGTCGTTCCTGAACGCCAGCGGCGTGGTTCAGTGCGGTACCGCGGCATCGCCGATCGCCCTGGCGGAATGCGTACCGTTCAACATCGTCGGCGGCCCTGGCGCCTCCAGCGATGCGGCCATCAACTACATCATGTCGACCGGTCAGGCCACCTATGGCTCGACCGTCAACAGCGCCACCGCCAACATCGGCGGCGACCTGTTCCAACTGCCAGCCGGCACGATGGGTTTTGCTGCAGGCCTGGAACACCGCGAAGTACGCGGCTACGACATCCCTGGTCAGTTCGAGCAATCGGGTTATTCGACCGACCTGGCCGGCAACCCGACCATCGGCAAATACACCGTGCGTGAAGCCTACGCCGAGCTGCAGATTCCATTGTTGAAGGCACTGCCGTTCGCTGAACTGCTGAACCTGAACCTGGCGACCCGCTACTCGGACTACAGCAACTTCGGCAGCACCACCAACAGCAAGGCCAGCTTCATGTGGAAGCCGGTCAAGGACCTGCTGGCGCGTGGTACCTGGGCACAAGGCTTCCGCGCTCCTGCGGTGGGCGACACCTTCGGTGGCGGCCAGCAAAGCTTCGATACCTACACCGACCCATGCGACAGCCAGTTCGGCGTACGCGGTGCGGCTGGCGTCGATGCCCGTTGTACCGCAGCTGGTGCAGGCCCTGGCTTCCGTCAGATCAGCCAGACCGGCCCGATTACCGATTCGGGTGGCGCACAGGGCACGACCCCGTTCAACTCCGGCGCAGGCAATGCCTCGCTGCAGCCTGAACGCGCTAAGACCAAGACCCTCGGCCTGGTCTACAGCCCGGCGTTCGCGACCGGCCTGACCACGTCGCTGGACTGGTACAACATCAAGGTCACCAACCTGATCTCAGGCATTACCGCTACCCAGGTAGCCGAGTACTGCTACGTACAGAACGTGCAATCGTTCTGCAACGTGATCCAGCGTGACCCGACCACCGGCGCCATCGTCAATCTGTCGCACGGCAACGCCAACCTGGGCGCCCTGGAAACCGAAGGCTACGACCTGGGCATCAACTACCGCCTGGCCCGCACCAGCTACGGCCAGTTCGGCATCCGTTCGGATTCGACCTTCGTGACGAAGTACCGCACCAAGGCCGACAACGATGCTGATTTCGTCAGCTACGTTGGCGAATACGACACCGGCGTGCCTTACTACCGCGTCAAGTCGAACGTGGCACTGGACTGGAGCCTGGGCAATTGGAGCGCCACCTGGACCGCTCGCTACTTCGGCGGCGTCAAGGACAAGTGCTACAGCGCCACGGACAGCTGCACCAATCCAGGTGCGACCGCCAACTGGGGTGTGAACTATAACAAGCTGGGCGCGATGGTCTATAACGACCTGAGCGTGTCGTACAAGACGTCGTGGAACGGCCAGTTCATGGTCGGTGCGAACAACATCTTCGACAAAGAGCCACGCACCACCATCCTCGGCGCAGCATCGTCGTCGGCGGTGGACGCCAACTTGCCGATCGATCGTTTCGTCTACGTACGTTACAACCAGGCTTTCTGATCGGTGCAGGCCGCAGAGGCGGCCTGATGGATACCTGATCAGTGCCTGATCCAATGCCCGCCGGTTCCCGGCGGGCATTTTTTATGGTCCAGTACATACGAACCGTCAGCTGCCCCTCTGTTTCGCACGCGCGCCTGGCATCGCCCCCCGCTGAGCGCAAGGGTCTTTGCACGAATTTACGATGCGTTGCATGTAACATGAATGAAACATTTCTAATGTTTCATTCATGGCGCATCCATTGACCGGCCGACAAGCCAGGTGGTCTGATGCTGTCTTCCGCTCTGCCACAGCGCGGATTACAGCCACCCATACTGGAGTTATCCATGATTCAAGAAACAATCTTGTCGCGCTCCGTGCGCCTCATGTTCTCGGCCGGCACCATCGGCGCCCTCGGCATGTCGCTGCTGGCACCGTCCGCATTTGCCCAGCAAACCGATGACGCCGCGATTCAGAAGGTTGTCGTCACCGGCTCGGCAATCAAGCGCATCGACGGCGAGACGTCGGTACCGGTCACCGTCCTGAAGATGTCCGACCTGAAGAAGGAAGGCATCACCACCATCGAACAGGTGATGTCCAATATCTCGGCGTCACAGGCATCCCAGGGTACCAGCCAGTCGGTCGGCCTGTCGACCGGCGGCGCATCGTTCGCCGACCTGCGCGGCATCGGCGCCAACAAGACGCTGGTGCTGCTGAACGGCCGCCGCCTCGCCAACAACGCGCTGGACAGCTCGGCACCCGACCTGAACATGATTCCTTTCGCCGCGATCGAACGCGTCGAAGTGCTGCGCGACGGTGCCTCGTCGCTGTACGGCAGCGATGCGGTGGGTGGCGTCATCAACTTCATCACCCGTAAAGATTTCACCGGCGGCGTCGTCACCATCGGCGGCGATACGCCAAAAGCGGGCGGCGGCGTCTCGAAGAATGCCAACCTGGCGTTCGGCACCGGCGACCTGGAGACCGACGGCTTCAACCTGTTTGGCGTGCTGGATTACCAGACCCAGAACAGCGTCAATGGCGGCGAGCGCAACTACAACACGCGCTACCCGGGCGGCATTTCGGGTTCGACCACCATAGCCAACTACATCCAGAACAAGACCACGTACAACCCGCTGGCCCTGGCCGGCGGCGCTGGTTGCGCGTCGCAACCGAACATGATCTCGGATGGCGGCACGGGTTGCTACCTGTCCACTTCGCCCTACGTGGACTACGTACCGAAGAGCGAACGCGATTCCGGCCTGTTCAAGGGTACGTTCAAACTGCCGCAAGGCCATGAACTGGGCGTCGAGTACCTGTTCAGCCGCAGCGCCGTGCGCACCCAGATCGCACCGGTGCCGTATGGCGCGCTGGACATGACCAGCATTACCCCTGCCGGCACGGCCAATCCGTACTACCCGACTACCGCGGCGCCTGGCGACATCACCGTCAAATGGCGCGATACGCCTAATGGCCCGCGTACCGACAACAACGTCAACACGCAACAGCGCCTGGTCACGTCCCTGCAAGGCGTCGTTGCCGGCTGGGATTACCAGACCGCCCTGTCGTACAACGAAAACAAGGTCATTGAGAACCTGACCGGCGGTTACTCCAACGGCGACATCATCACCGCCGGCGTCCTGGACGGCGTCATCAACCCGTTCGGCGACCAGAGCGCCGCCGGCGCCGCCCTGCTGGCAAACGCCGGCAAGAGCGGCGCGCTGCAGACAGCCAAAGGCAAGACCGAGAGCTGGGACATCAATGCCAGCCGCGAATTCGGCGACTGGCTGAACGCCGGCCGCAATGCCGCCCTGGCGATCGGCGGACAGGCGCAGCACCAGTCGTTCACCGCTGCCGCCAACACGGAATATGCCCAGCAGGTCATCGCCAGTACCGGTGTCGATCCGAACACTTATAATGCGGGCTCGCGCAATGTGTACGCGCTGTTCGCCGAGCTGAACGTGCCGATCACGAAGGAACTGGACATCACCCTGGCCGGCCGTGAAGACAAGTACAGCGACTTCGGCAACACCTTCAACCCGAAGGTCAGCTTCCGTTATCAGCCGAGCAAAACGGTCCTGGTTCGTGGTTCCTACTCGACCGGTTTCCGCGCGCCGTCGCTGTATGAAATCAATGCAGCCCAAACGTACACGAACACCAGCACGCAAAACGATCCATTGCTGTGCGCCACGAACGCCGGTACCTGCAAGCAGCAGTTCCAGGCCCTGTTCGGCGGCAACAAGAATCTGTCGCCTGAGAAATCGAAGAACGCCACCCTGGGCCTGGTGATCGAGCCGATCGACAATCTGACCCTCGGCGCCGACCTGTATTTCATCAAGCTGGATAACCAGATCGGTCAGCTGGCGACGGATGACGTTTTCGCCGATGCCACCAAGTACGCTGCGCTGTATCACCGCAACGCGGACGGCCAGCTGGCAACGGACGGTTCGCAGTGCCCGAACCCAGTGACCTGTGGCTACGTCGACCTGCGTACCCAGAACCTGGGCGACCTGATCACGAACGGCGTTGACCTGTCGGCGACCTACCGCCTGCGCACGCCTGCTTACGGCGTATTCAACTTCGGCATGAACAGCACCTGGGTGCACAAGTACGATTACCAGAACGAAGCGAACGGTGTCTGGAACCAGAACGTCGGCACCTACTCGGGCACCGGCCCGGTATTCCGCTGGCAGAACACCGCTTCGATCAACTGGAACCTGGCCCAGTGGAGCGCCGGCCTGACCAGTCACTACAAGACCGGTTACACCGAAGGCGACGAAGATGGCAACGTCAACGCCCACCAGGTGCCGTCGTACATCACGATGGATTCGTTCATTGGCTGGACCCAGCCAAAAGGCTACGCACTGACCTTCGGTATCCGCAATATGTTCGACCGCGCACCGCCGCTGTCGTACCAGACCGAGACGTTCCAGGCTGGATACGACCCACGTTACACCGACGTGCTGGGCCGTACCTACTACGTGCGCGCGTCCTACAGCTTCTAAGCAAGCGCACCGACTGCCCTCCCCTCGCAAGACGGGAGGTTTTTTTTACGGCCAAAAAAATGCCGCTCGATTGCGCGAGCGGCATTTTTTACTTCGACCACATGGTTTTACTTTGCGTTCATCAGCGCCACGGTGGTATCGAGCATGCGGTTCGAGAAACCCCATTCGTTGTCATACCACGACGACACTTTTACCAGACGGCCCGAGACCTTGGTCAGCGTCGAGTCGAAATTCGACGACGCCGGGTTGTGGTTGAAGTCGATCGACACCAGGGGCTCGGTCTGGTACGTCAGGATGTCTTTCAACGGGCCTGCGGCCGCCGCTTTCTCCATCAGCTGGTTGATCTCTTCGACCGTGGTGTCGCGCTTGGCGATGAACGTCAGGTCGACCAGCGACACGTTGATGGTCGGCACGCGAATCGCGAAACCGTCCAGCTTGCCGTTCAGTTCCGGCAGCACCAGGCCCACCGCGGCGGCGGCGCCGGTCTTGGTGGGAATCATGCTGTGCGTGGCCGAACGGGCGCGGCGCAGGTCTTCATGCATCACGTCCGACAGCACCTGGTCGTTGGTGTACGAGTGCACGGTCGTCATCAGGCCGGTCTCGATGCCGATGGCGTCGTTCAATGGCTTGACCAGCGGGGCCAGGCAGTTGGTGGTGCACGAGGCGTTCGAAATGACGGTGTCCGACGCCTTCAGCACGGACTGGTTCACCCCGTACACGATGGTGGCGTCGACATCCTTGCCGCCCGGTGCCGAAATGATGACCTTCTTGGCGCCGCCCTTCAGGTGGGCAGAGGCCTTTTCCTTGGTGGTGAAGAAGCCGGTGCATTCCAGCACGACGTCGACACCCAGCTCGCCCCATGGAATTTCAGCGGGGTTACGCTGCGCGAACACGCGGATCGGATCGCCATTGACGATCATGTTGTCGCCTTCGACCGTCACGGTGCCGGGAAATTTGCCGTGCACGGTGTCGTGGCGGGTCAGGTGGGCGTTCGACTTGGCGTCGCCCAGATCATTGATAGCCACGATCTGGATATCCTGCGCCTTGCCGCCTTCATAGAATGCGCGCAGTACATTGCGGCCGATGCGGCCATAACCGTTGATTGCAACTTTGATCGTCATGCTTGTGCTCCTGATTGAAAAAAACCGGTGGATGCGGTGGGCGCCGCCCTTGTCTCCTGCGCGGGCGCCCCTCTTGTCAAACTTTTCAAACTTTTCAAACTGGCTGACTAGGCGAGCACGACCTTGGCGGTGGCCACGACGTTCTCGACGGTGAATCCGAAATACTTGAACAGCACGGGCGCCGGGGCCGATTCGCCAAACGTATCCAGACCGACCACTGCGCCTTCCAGGCCGACATACTTGTACCAGAAAGCCGTCACGCCGGCTTCGATGGCGACACGTGGCGTACCGCGCGTCAACACGCTCGCTTTGTATGCTGCGTCCTGGCGGTCGAACACATCGGTCGACGGCATCGATACCACACGCACGGGCACGCCTTCGGCTTCGAGGGCGGCAGCCGATGCCATTGCCAGTTCGATTTCCGACCCGGTGGCGATCAGGATCAGCCTGGCATTCGGCGCGTCTTTCAAGACATAACCGCCCTTGGCGATATCGGCGACCTGGCCCGCATTGCGCTCCATGAACGGCAGGTTCTGGCGCGAGAAGATCAGCGTCGACGGGCCATCGCGGCGCTGCACGGCAGCGCCCCATGCCACTTGGGATTCCACCGTGTCGCACGGGCGCCAGTTGTCCAGGCCCGGGATCAGGCGCAGGGACGAGATATGTTCCACCGACTGGTGCGTCGGGCCGTCTTCGCCCAGGCCGATCGAATCGTGCGTGAACACGAACAGCGAGCGCAGCTTCATCAGGGCCGCCATGCGCAGGGCGTTGCGGCTGTAGTCGGAGAAGGTCAGGAAGGTGGCGCCGAACGGAATGAACCCGCCGTGCAGGGCGATGCCGTTCATGATGGCGCTCATGCCGAATTCGCGCACGCCATAATTGATATGGTTGCCCGGTTTGCCGGAGCGCAGGTTGACCGACTCTTTCCAGTTGGTGAGGTTCGAACCGGTCAGGTCGGCCGAGCCGCCGAGGAACTCAGGCAGGATCGGGGCCAGCGCCTGGATGGCGTTCTGGCTGGCCTTGCGCGTGGCGATGGTTTCTTTCTTGTCGACGCAGGCAGCAATTGCGGCGTCCAGCACGGCGTCGAAATTGGCCGGCAGGTCACCGGCCATGCGGCGCTCGAGCTCGGCAGCTTGTGCCGGGAAGGCGGCGCGGTAGGCGTCGAACTTCGCGTTCCAGTCGGCTTCCAGCGCGGCGCCGGCAGCTTTGGCGTCCCAGGCGGTGTACAGCTCGGCCGGGATATCGAAGGGGATCGGATCCCACAGCAGGTGCTCGCGCACGGCGGCGATTTCCTTGTCGCCCAGCGCGGCGCCGTGGACCTTGTCGCCGCCTTGCAGGTTTGGCGAACCCTTGCCGATGATGGTCTTGCAGCAGATCAGGGTCGGCTTGTCGGACAGTTTGGCTTGCGCAATGGCTGCATCGACCGCGGCGACATTGTGGCCGTCCACGGCGGGAATCACGTTCCAGCCGTAAGCGGCGAAACGGCCCGGGGTGTCGTCGGTGAACCAGCCTTCGACCTTGCCGTCGATGGAGATGCCGTTGTCGTCGTACAGCGCGATCAGTTTTTTCAGGCCCAGGGTGCCCGCCAGCGAGCACACTTCGTGCGAAATGCCTTCCATCAGGCAGCCATCGCCGAGGAAAGCGTAGGTATAGTGGTCGACCACGTCATGGCCGGGCTTGTTGAACTCGGCGGCGAGCAGGTATTCGGCCAGCGCCATGCCGACCGCGTTGGCGATGCCCTGGCCCAGCGGACCGGTGGTGGTTTCCACGCCCGGGGTGATGCCCACTTCCGGGTGGCCCGGGGTTTTCGAATGCAGCTGGCGGAACTGGCGCAGGTCGTCCATGGTCAGGTCGTAGCCGGACAGGTGCAGCAGCGCGTAGTGCAGCATCGAGCCGTGGCCGTTCGACAGCAGGAAGCGGTCGCGGTTGGCCCAGTGCGGATTGGCCGGATTGTGGCGGTAATGCCCGTCCCACAGCGCAACCGCGATCTCGGCCATTCCCATCGGCATGCCAGGGTGGCCGGAATTGGCCTTCTGGACAGCGTCCATCGCCAGCGCGCGGATCGCGTTGGCCATCAAAGTCGTAGTTTGTGTTGGTTTCATGGGTAAAGTCGGAAGGCTGATGAGGAAAGCGGGGGCGCCGGACAGGCCGAAATAACCTGACATACCGGTAAGCCATAGCCAACTATTTTACCAGACAGGGGCGGCGCCGAATTAAAATGCGCGCTCTGCAGCCCACCTTCCGAGACCCGCATGCCGCGTTTTTATTGTCCCCTGCCCTTGTCCGCCGGCCTCGTCATCGACCTGCCGGAAACCGTCGCGCACCATCTGCACGTGGTGCGCCAGCAAGCCGGTGCGCAGCTGACGCTGTTCAACGGCGAAGGCGGCCAGTACATCGCCACGCTGCTCGACGTCGGCAAACGCCGCGCCAGCGCGCGCGTCGATGCGTTCGAGGCGGTTGAGGTCGAACTGGGCTACGCAATCACGCTGGCGCAGGCCCTGCCGGAAGCATCCAAGATGGACTGGATCATCGAAAAAGCCGTCGAGCTGGGCGTGGCGGCGATCACGCCCCTCGCCGCCCAGCGCTGCGTGACGCGCCTGTCGGGCGAGCGCGCCGAAAAACGCCAGGCGCACTGGCAAGGGATCATCGTGGCGGCGTCCGAACAAAGCGGGCGCAACCGGCTGGCGAACTTGTCCGCACTCGAAGATTTCGGCAAATGGCTGGCGCAGCCGGCCGCGGCACCGCGCATCTTGCTGAGCCCGCGCGGGACGGAAACGCTGGCTGCCTGGGCCGGCGCGCGGGCGGCGCAGGATGTCACGCTGATGGTGGGGCCGGAAGGCGGTTTCTCGCCGGGGGAGGAGGATGCGGCGCTGGCTGCCGGCGCCATCGCGCTGACGATGGGTCCGCGCGTGCTGCGCACCGAGACGGCGGCGCTGGCGGCGGCGGCCACGCTGCAGGCCGCCTGGGCAGAGGCCACATTCCCGGCAGCGTCGCCGCCGGGAGGCATTCAACCAAAAATCAGTTGAATTTGTGGTCGTAGGTCACGGTGAAACGCAGCGACCGTGGCTCCGTGTAGCTCAGCGGCGTCTGATACAGCGAACTGATGTTGGTACTCGAGTTGTACGCTTCGGTGACGTTCTGCACCGTCTGGCGGTTGAACACATTGAAAACGTCCATGCGCAGTTGCAGGCCCTTGACGAAATCCGGCTTGTAGGCCACGTTCGCGTCCAGGCGGAAATCCGACGGCAGGCGTCCGAGCGTACCGCGGGGCGTGAGCACGTTTTGCGCCAGCGTGGCGCCGCCGCACCAGAAGCTCGCGTTCGTGTAGCCAGGCGACGTGCCTGGCCGCGGTGACGTACCGATGCAACTGCGCGGGCGCCCCGACGCCGCCAAGAAATTACCACCCACCATGATTTGCGACATCACTTCGTAGAAGCCGTAGACTTTCAGCTGGTGCTTGCGGTCGTTTGGCAGCAAGCCGTCCGCACCGACCATCAGTTCCGGGTAATCCCAGGTCGAGGTCACGGCGACATCCGACTGGCCGTTGTCGGATTTCACCTGGCCCTCGGTATTTCCCGCGTTGCGCGACAAGGTGTACGTGGCTTTGGCGTACCAGCCGCTGCGGAAAGGATGCTCGGCGAAGAAATCGAGCGCCGCGTAGGTACGCTTGACCTTGTCGAAACCAAGTGCAGCCTTGCTCAGGTCTACCCGGGTCAGCTTGCTTGCATCGCCGGTAAAATCCACCAGGAAGCTGTTGTCTTCGCCAGGATTGAAGGTCTGGCAGGTATTGCCCCACCCTGGATTGGTGATCGCGATATTGTTGGCGGCGGCATAGGCCTCGAGGGGGCGGACATCGCAGAAGTCATCGATGGTCGACTGCAGCTTGCGGTAGGTGCCCTTGACGCCGAAGTTCAGGCTGGGCGAAAACGCTTGTTCGAAACCGATGCTGATCTCATCCTGGTAGGAAGGCTTCAGGTCCAGCGCCGACAGTGTCGGAAGGACTTTATCCTGGCCGAACTCGTTATTGCCTGACAATGGGGCTGTCAACTGGACCAGGCCGGTCGGGGCGCCGTTCGCGTCCACGCCTGTGTACGTGTAGTACTGGTCGGTGAAGGTCGAACGGCCGGCTCCACGGACGGTGATGTGCGTTGGAATCGGCACCGAATAGCGGCCCAGCGTGCCGTAGACCTTCAGCGATGCGTCGCCATTGACATCCCATGCCGCGGCCAGGCGCGGGTTGATCTGGTTTTTCATCTCCAGGAACGTCACTTTTTCACCATTCTGGTTCTTGAACGATTCATCGCGCACCCCAAGGGTGACGAGCACGTTTTTGGTGACCTGGTATTTGTCTTCCAGATAGAGCGCGGTTTGTTCGCCGTACGAGTCGGTAACCGTCTGAAACAGGCTGCGGGCGACATAGTAACCCTGGGCGCCGAGCGGGCTGCCGGTCGACGCCGGTGCGGGAACCGTCCCTCCCGACACGGGGATCGACGCGTTCGGGCTACTCGTACGGAAATAATTCCATGTGCCGCCACCGGCCTTGAAGACACCGGCCGCGAGCGACTGGATCTTGCTCTGGTCGACACCTCCGCGCAGCGTGTGGTCGCCCAGGCGGTATTCCAGATCGATCCGTCCGGATTTGACGGTGTCTTTCGAGCCGGACGTCAGGATGTTGCCGGTTTGCGTCTGGGGATTGGCGTAGACGAAGCCCGGTGCGCGATTGCTCGGTGCGGAGACGCTCGAGAAAATATTCGCGTCGTATCCCACCGGGAAATCGTTCGTGTGCGGCAGCACGGTACGGCCGTACAGTGCTGTCAGCGTCAGGTCCTGCGTCAGGTTGCCCGTGTAGCGCAGCATGTTCGTGCGCCCGCCATTGTCGTCGACATCTTTCAGCACGGAGCGGGCGTTGACGACACTGCCGGGCTGGCGCGTGGTGTAATTGTATGCGTAATAATCGGTAGTGACCTCGGGATGGTCGCCCAGGGTCGTGAATTCAAGGCGGTGGTTGTCGGTGATGTTCCAGTCCACCTTGCCCATGTAACGCCGGATATCGGTATCGCGCCGACGCCAGCCATTGAGGGCGTTCGATGTCGCCACGCGACTGTTGTTGACCACGCCCTCCTTCGTGTCGTTGCTTTCGATCGCCGCGAACACGAACAGCTTGTCCTGGATGATCGGACCGCCCACATAGGCGCCGTAGATCTTCCGTTCCTGGGTGTTCTCGGCCCGGTTGAAACGCACCGTACCGTCGGTGGCCGCATTCACCGCCACGCCAGTGCGGGCATAGTAGATATCCTTCGGCCGCGCGCGTGACCCCTCAGGCTCGATCGCCGCCATCGCGCCGGCTTCCCAGGTATTGGTACCACTCTTCGTGATGACGTTGACGACACCGCCCACCGACCGGCCAAACTCGGCGCCAAAACCGCCGGTCAGCACCTGCGCTTCCGCAATGGCGCCAAATGGCAGTTGCGACGCGCCCAGGCCCGTCAACGGATTGACGACCGGGAAACCATTGATGTAATACGAGTTTTCCGAAGCGGCACCGCCCCCGAACGATGCGCCGCCGGCAAAACGCGAGTCGGCGCGGGTGGTGTTCGGCGCCAGCTGGATGATCGCGTCGATGTTCCGCGCGATCGGCAGGTTGGCAAGCTGGCGCGCAGTGAATGTAGCGCCGTTGTTCGTGCTGGTCACGTCGATGGTGCGGCGCACTCCGGTGATCTGGACGGTTTGCATGGCGCCACTGGACGGCGTGGCCACGAAAACCGCTTCGGAGCCCTGGCCCAGGATTGCATCGACCTGCACCGTGGCGACGACTGTGGCGCCATCGAGCTGGGTCACGGTATACGTACCGGTCGGCAGCGAGGTGGCCTGGAAGCGGCCTTGCGCATCAGGTGTCAGGGTGCGGCGCACCCCGGTTGCCGGATTCTCGACCGTGACCCTGGCGTTCGGACCGGGTGCAACGGAACCAAAGATGGTGCCGCTCGCATTCGACTGCGCCGCTGCCGGCCGGACAACGCCCGCGCTCAGTACGGCAGCGCCGAAGGCCAGCGTCAATGCATGGACCAATACGGTTTTTTTGAACATGTGGTTTCCTGGGTGGTTTTATCGTGAGGTGGAGTGGGAAACGTCGATGGACACATTGCGGGCCCATTGTCATTTCCTCTTTTTCGCATTCGCCTCGTGGGCGAAAGGGTCCTGTCCCTGAATGCCGATTCAGGCCAGGACATACATATAAAACCACGTATAAACTTTATGTGTCAATACAGTATTTACCAGAAGTATTTAAAACAACATATTCAAATTGCAGCCGATAGAGAACGCAATAAAGCGGCGCACCCATGCCACATTAAGATGCGTCGATGCACGAAATTGCAGCGTTATGCGGATAAAAAATATCGTTATTCGTCTTCGTGTAATGCGATGCTTTTCTTTTCCAGGCAGGCTTCAAAAAAAAAGGCCCGGTCGCAAGCGCAACCGGGCCGTCATTCTGTCCTCTACCTCGCGCCGCGATGACTCAGCGCCCGCCGGCACCATTCGCATTGGCGCCCACATTCATCTGGCGGTCGTTTTCCAGCTGCTGCAGGTTCACGTTCCCCTCTGCCGATTTTTTGCCTTTCTTGGGAATATTCGAGCCCAGCACGACATAACTTTCTTCACCCGCTGCGACCGCCGGCGTGGCGCCGGTATCCGTGCTGGCGCACCCCCCAACCAGCATGGCACTTCCGAGAATCAAAAGTGGAAGACATTTCATTGATCAATCCTTTATGCATTTCGGTTAAATGTTTGATGCACTAACAGTATATATTTCTTTTCGCCAGCCGCGCCCCTGCCCGGGAAATATCTTTCGAAGAAAACATCCAGCGAAATAAAAAACACCCTGCCGGATCTGCATCCGGCGGGGTGTCATGTTTCGGCCCGCGTCATGCAGCGGCATTCCTGCCGCTGCACAAGGTGCTTAGAACGTGTAGGCCAGGCCCAGGCTGAAGTAACGGCCAACTGCGCCAGGCTGGTGCAACGATGCGTTGTACGAAGTCTGCACACCCGAGTTGCCGTAGGTGCCGACGTCGATTGGCGGAGCCTTGTCGAACAGGTTCAGGATCGTGCCTTTCAGCGTCAGGTTCGGCGACAGCTTGTACTGCACGTTCAGGTTCGTCACGGTGAACGAAGCGACGTGGCAGTAGTAGTCAGGCTGGACCACGCCGGCAAAGTAGTTACGGCCGCCGGCATCGACGCCGGTCGAAGCGCAATCGGTCGCGCCCACCGATGGGTCAAGCGTCGAGAACGAGCTGGTGTAGTTGACGCTGGCGGTAATGTCCAGAGGGCCGCGGGTCCAGTCCAGCGAGAACTGGGCGCGGTCTTTTGGATTGCCGGTCGCGCCGCCAACACCCGACGGACCTTGCGTACCAGCCAGCTGGTAGCTCGTGCCGTTCACGCTCTGCGTGTAGTCAAACGTGTGGGCCGCGCTCAAATCAGCACGCAGCGTACCCATGTCGCCTGGCAGGCGGAAGCGGTAGTTGACAGCCGCTTCGACACCGCTGGTCGTGGTCTGACCGGCATTGATGTAACCCGAGGTGGCGTACAGGATCGGACCGACTGGCGACAGCACCGAGGCGACCGTACCATTTGGCTGCACGGTATCCATCTGGGTTGGCGCACCGCGCACGAAAGCCGGCACATAGTTAGGATCGCTGGTTGCAGCGCTGACGATCTGGTTGTTCAGCTCAATCTTGTAGTAATCCAGCGTGGCACCCAGGCCTGGAGCCGGCGCGAGCACGATACCCAGGTCAAACGACTTGGACTTTTCAGGCGACAGGTTCTGGCTGGTCTGCTGGACGAATACCGGGGTGAAGCTGCAATAGATCGGCACGCTGCCAACTGCCGTTTTGCTGCCGGTTGGGCACAGGACTGGATCCTTGATCGCGTTGTACTGGAAGAACGAACCAGCACTGCCCGATTCTGCCGGGTTCGGCGCGCGGAAGCCACGTGCGAAGTTACCGCGCAGGGCAAACGCTTTCGACGGCGTCCATTTGAAGTTCGCTGCCGGGGTGAACGAGTTACCGTAAGTGTCGAAGTGGTCATAGCGACCGGACACGTCGAGTTCCAGGTTCTTGATCGGCGTAACTTGCAACTCGGCGAATGCTGCCGTATTGGTTTCGGAACCAAACACGAATGGCGAGGTGCTGGCGACCTGGCCGTTCAGGGTCAGGGCCGATGGCGGCGCATCCCATGTACGCTTGTGATAGTGCAAACCACCTGCGAGAACCAGCGGACCGGCGCCGAGGTCCATCAGCGCGCGGCTGCCGGTCAGGTCGACGTAGTTGAGCTTCGAATCGTTGGTGTTCGAGAACGTTGGCGACACGGCGGCGATCTGCGCTGGCGTATTGCCGCCAAGAACGTTGAACGTGCCTGCGGTCAATGCGTTGTACAGTGCGTTGCGGTCGACGTAACCGCTGTAGTCGATGGTGACTTTCGACTCGGTCATGCCCGCGGCGATGCGGGTATCCCAGCCCCAGGCGCTACCT
>Ga0265780_10005572_pt1 | contig 15895 bp, 12 predicted proteins | sample P1T30metagenome_FD_192432 | JGI IMG/M metagenome (GOLD analysis project Ga0265780, IMG submission 192432) | Plant litter microbial communities from East Loma Ridge, Irvine, California - P1 T30 | ecosystem: Environmental > Terrestrial > Plant litter > Unclassified | place: USA: California... | reverse complement strand
CCGACCGTGACCAGCGAGGTAAAGGACGGCGCGCCTGACAGCCTGCGTGCATGCTCGACGACCGCGTTCATGCCGCCCTCCCCTTCCACAGGCCCTTGAACTGGTCCGACTGCGAAATGCAGACCAGGAACACGACGACCGACTTGACGACCATATTGACCTCGGGCGGCACGCCCAGCGAATAGATGGTGTAGGTGAGCGTCTGGATGATCAGCGCACCGACGATGGAACCGGCCAGGCTGAACCTGCCGCCGGCGAGCGAAGTGCCGCCCAGGGTCACGGCGAGGATGGCGTCGAGCTCCAGCATCAGGCCGGCGTTATTGGCGTCCGCGCTCTTGACGTTGGAGCTGGTCAATAAGCCCGCCATGCCGGCGCAGGCGGCCGCGAACACGTAGACGAACACGATCAGGGCCGCGGTGCGGATGCCGGCCAGGCGCGCCGCGACCGGATTGATGCCAACGGCCTGAATGAACAGCCCGAGCGCCGTATGGCGCAGCAGCAGCGCGGTAACCCCGAACACCCCCGCCACCACGAACAGCGCGAACGGCAGCCCGAACAGATAACCGCTGCCGAGGAAGTAGAACGGTTGATAGTAGACGGTGACGATCTGGCCGTCGGTGAGCAGCTGGGCCAGGCCGCGCCCCGCCACCATCAGGATCAGGGTCGCGACGATGGGCTGCAGGCCCAGGCCGGCGACCAGCAGGCCGTTCCACAGGCCGCACAGCAGCGCGGCGCCAAGCGCGGCCGCCATCGCCAGCAGCATCGGCGTCTCGGCCAGATAGACCGGCACGCCGTCCTGGATCACCATCGTGCCGCCAATCAGCATCGAGGCGACGGTGCCGGACAAGGCCACCACGGCGCCGACCGAGATGTCGATGCCGCGCGTGGCGATCACGAGGGTCATGCCGATCGCCGCCAGCATCAGCGGCGCGGCGCGGTTGACGATGTCGACCAGGGAGCCGTACAGGTGGCCGTCCTTGATCTCCAGGCGAAAGAACCCGGGGATCAGCAGGAAGTCGATCAGCAGCAGCGCGGCCAGCGCGGCCAGGGAGCGGAACAGGTGGTGCGCCAGCGCCCGCGAGAGCAGCGAGGCAGGCATGGGGGCAATGGGTCGCGCGGCCGGCGTGGCCGCTGCCACGGGAGCTTGTTCCTTGACGATCATTGGCAGCCCTCCCCTGCGATCACGTGCAGCACCGAGCTGTCGTCCAGCTCACCGCGGCGGTACTCGCCGCAGGCCTTGCGGTCGCGCATGACGACGATGCGATCGGAGACGCGCAGCACCTCGGGCAGTTCGGACGAGATGAACAGGATGGCCATGCCCTTGCGGCACAGCGTGGTGACGTAGTCCATGATTTCCTGCTTTGCCCGCACGTCGATGCCGCGCGTGGGTTCGTCGAGGATCATCAGCTTCGGCTCGGTGGCCAGCCAGCGCGCCAGCAGCACCTTCTGCTGGTTGCCGCCCGAGAGCGTGCCGAGCGGCGCTTCGATGCTCGCCGTCTTGATCCCCAGTTGTTTCAAATAGTAATCGGCCAGCTCCTGCTGGCGGCGCAGCGGGATCGCGCGCAGCAATCCCTGGCGCGCCTGCAGGGCCAGGATCAGGTTTTCGCGCACCGACAGGTCCAGGATGGCGCCCTCGTGCTTGCGGTCTTCGGAGCAAAAGCCGATCCCCTGGGCGATCGCATCGCGCGGGGTGGCGAAAGTGTGCGGACGGCCGCCGATCTCGATCGCGCCATCGTCCGCCTTGTCGGCGCCGAACAGCAGGCGCGCGGCCTCGGTGCGGCCGGAACCCAGCAGGCCGGCAAGGCCCAGCAACTCACCCTGCTTGATGGTCAGGTCGAGCGGCGCCAGCACGCCGCGCCGCGCTAGTTGCTTTGTCTTCAGCAGGGTCGCGCCGGCCTGGTGGTCCTCTTCGATGCAGGCCTGCGGCTGCTCCTGGGTGTCGGCGGCCACGCCGACCATCTTGTTCACCAGCGCCAGGCGCAACAGCTCGCTGCACAGGTATTCGCCTTCGCGCTCGCCGTTGCGCATCACCGTGATGCGGTCCGAGATCGCATAGGTCTGCTCGAGGAAATGGGTGACGAACAGGATCGCCATGCCCTGCTCGCGCAGGCTGCGCAGGACCGAGAACAGCAGCTGCACCTCGGCCTCGTCGAGGCTGGACGTGGGTTCGTCGAGGATCAGCACCTTGGCCGAGATGTTCAATGCGCGCGCGATGGCCACCATCTGCTGGATCGCCAGCGGATAGCTGGCCAGCGGCTGGCTGACGTCGACGTTCACCTGCAAACGCGCCAGCAGCTCGATGGCGTCGCGGCGCATCCGGCGCCAGTCGATCATCCCGAAGCGGCGCGGATAGCGGCCGATGAAGATGTTCTCGGCGACCGACAGGTTCGGGCACAGGTTCACTTCCTGGTACACCGTGCTGATGCCGAGTTCCTGGGCGTGCTGGGTCGAGCGTGGTTCGATCCGCTGGCCATCGAGCACGATGCTGCCGCGCTCCGGCCGGTAGACGCCCGTCAGCACCTTGATCAGGGTGGACTTGCCGGCCCCGTTCTGGCCCATCAGGGTATGGACTTCGCCCGGATACAGGCGCAGGCCCGCATCCGACAGCGCTTTCACGCCGGGGAATTGTTTGTGGATGCCGGTGACGTCGAGCACCGGCAGCGCCGTGGTCGAGGCGAGCATGGCCGCCTCAATATCGACGGTTCGGGAATTCCTTGGCGGCGACTTCGGCCGGGAAGACACCTTCTTGCACCACGATGCGCTTCGGCACCGGCTTGCCGGCCTTGACCGCCTTGGCCGCTTCCATCAGCTGCGGACCGAGGAGCGGATTGCATTCGACGGTCACGTTCAGCTTGCCCTGCAACATGGCCTCGAACGCGCCGCGCACGCCGTCGATCGACACGACCAGGATGTTCTTGCCGGGCTTGAAGCCGGCTTCCTCGATCGCCTGGATGGCGCCGATCGCCATGTCGTCGTTGTGCGCGTAGAGCACGGTGATGTTCTTGCCTTCGGATTTGAGGAAAGCCTCCATCACCTCCTTGCCCTTGGCGCGGGTGAAGTCGCCGGTCTGGGAACGGATGATCTTCAGCCTTGGCTCGGTCTTCATGACTTCTGCAAAACCGGCCTTGCGGTCGATGGCCGGCGCCGAGCCCACGGTGCCCTGCAGCTCGACGATGTTATAGGCGCGGTTCGGGTTCTTCTTCGCGTGTTCGACCAGCCAGCGCGCGGCGCGACGGCCCTCTTCCACGAAGTCGGAACCGAGGAAGGTGACGTACAGCGACTCGTCGCTGACCTTGACGCCGCGGTCGGTCAGGATAACCGGGATATTGGCGCGCTTGGCTTCGCGCAGCACGGTATCCCAGCCGGATTCCACGACCGGCGAGAAGGCGATGACGTCGACGCGCTGGGCGATGAAAGAACGGATTGCCTTGACCTGGTTTTCCTGGCGCTGCTGGGCGTCGGCGAACTTGAGGTTGATGCCGGCCTTTTTGGCGGCGTCCTTGATCGAAGCGGTGTTGGCGGTGCGCCATTCGCTTTCGGCGCCGACTTGCGAGAAGCCGATGGTGAGGGGCTTGGCGGCGAAGGCCGCGTTCAGCGGCACAACGGTTGCGGCTAAAGTCGTTGCAACTGCGATGCCCAGGAGGTTCCTGCGGGTGAGTCTCATCACTTTGTCTCCGATATTATTGTTCTGCAATCCTAGGACAAAGCGGGATACTGATCCAATCAATTTTTTGACGTATGTGATACGTTTTTGAATATCGCAACAAAGGTAAAGAGCGGGCCGCTGCTCGCCGAGGCGAAACTGCCGCGTTCAGCGAGCAAAGACAGGACGATCAGGAATATGCAGAGCTCATATTCAGCTTCCCATTCGCCCCACGTGGGAAGAATCCGCCCATCGTGACCGATTCCCTGGTCAGGTACACGATATTGAGCACATCCCCCGGCGTGCGGCTGTAGGCGATGCCATCCTTATCCAGCGGCACGATATTCGATACCGTGCCATCGGCCGCATTCACGATGCCCTGATCGACGTCGGTCGTTCCATCCAGGCTGTCGCGCGCATCCGAAATCGCGGTCGCGGCGGTGCGCAGCGACGGCGTGCTCAATCCCTTCGCGTACAGCACCGTGCGCACCAGCCCCGCATGATAAGCCTCGGCCGCCAGGATGCCGGCAGCCGCCTCCAGGAAGGTCTTGTTCTGGATGAGCGGCGAGGCGCCCTTGTACGCAGTCACCCCGACGTCTTCGAAGATGAAGGCGCCCAGCAGGAAATTTTCATCGCTGGCATAGGGATCGAAGGCGACGCCCGGGCCGACCAGCCCTGCCGCGCGTGCGGCGGTCGAAAACGCGCCATTCGGATCGGTGCCGCCGATATCGAGCGCCGGTTGCGCCACCGCAGCCCCGCCGAGGGCGCCACGCAAGAAGGCCACGTGGGCGATTTCGTCCTGGGCGATTTCTTTCGCATACTGCGCCACCAGCGGATCCTTGAATTGCACCTGGCGGCCGCCAGTGACCGCGCCTTGCGTGCCGGTCCCGGTCAGCAGGTTGGCCGGCAAGCCGATGCCGAGTGCCGCATACGAGTAGAACTGCGCCTCCAGGTATTCCAGGTTCAGTGCGAAATTGAGGATGTCGATATCGGTCGGCTGCGCGGCCTGGGCGATGGCGTCCTTGACCGAGCCGCCGCAGGCGCTCAGGAAGGTGCCGCCTACCATACCCACGCTGATGCCGCCCACGTTCTTGAAGAAGGAGCGGCGTTTTTCGAGTTGCTGCTTGCGTGATTCGAGTAGTGCCAGCGTTACGTTCGTGTCTGTCATGGTAGTTCTCCTGTTGGAACAACGATCAAGAAACCGGGCCGGCGCATGCTCGCTAGTTTCAATCAGGAATTTGTTTGACCGAACGAAGCAGCGCGTAAGGCTTGTACTGGCGCGCGCCGCGTTCGGTTTCAAAAATTTTAAGAAAAATGGAAAGGCCCGTACCGGACCTGCGCACGATTCGGCGGCGTACTCAGGCAGGTAGGCCGTGTGATATTGTCAAGACAAGCAAATCCTTTCATGCAGCGTCACCAAGGTATGCAGTGCCAGACTCCCTCACGATCGATCCCGAACAGCTGCGCATATGGTTGAACGCCGTGGCGCAACGCGATGCCAAGGCATTTCGCGCCCTGTATGACGCCACGTCACCGAAACTTTTCGGCTTCGCGCTACGTATACTGGGTAAACGCGAATTAGCCGAGGAAGCCCTGCAAGATGGATTCATCGCGATCTGGAATGGCGCCGGCACCTATCAAAGCCATCTGGCAGCGCCCATGACGTGGATGACGACCATCGTGCGCAATAAAGCGCTCGACCTGCTGCGCCGTCATGGTGGCGAGGCCGAGATCGATGGCCAGGTATTCGATAGCGACATCATGAATGCACTGCAGGACCCAGGTGCGAATCCGATCGACGCGCTGCTCATCAGCCGCGACGCCAGGGCTTTGGCCTTCTGCATGTCGACGCTGGAAGGGCTGCACCGGCAAGTGGTCGGCCTGGCGTTTTTCCATGACCTGTCGCATAGCGAAGTGGCGCAGCAAATGGCGATCCCGATCGGGACCGTCAAGACCTGGATTCGCCGCAGCCTGGAACGTTTGAAGACCTGCCTTGCCAAAGGCGAGCGAGCATGAATATCCGCGACAATGCCGCCCTGTGCGACAAGCTGGCTGCCGAATACGTGCTCGGCACGATGAGGGGCGGCGCGCGGCGGCGCTTCGAAAGCCTGCTGCGCGACGACGCTGCCCTGCGGCGCACGACCGCCGAATGGCAAGACCGGCTGATGCCGATGGCCGAATTTGCGGCCGCCGCCCAACCGCGACACCAGGTCTGGCAGGCGATCGAACGCCGCCTGGGCCTCGCGCGCGGGCATGCGGCCTGGCAGTTCTGGCGCAGCGAATCGCTTGTTCTCTGGCGCGCGCTGAGCCTGGCGTCGCTGGCGCTGGTCCTGGTGCTGGCCGGCGTCATCAACTCGCCGTTGCCCGACCGCCCGCAGGTCGACTACCTTGCCACCCTGACCGATGACCAGGCGCGTACCGCCCTGCTGCTGACGGGCGACAAGCGCCGCCAGGTGCTCACGGTGCGCCTGGTCGACAGCGCGCCAGTCGCCAGCGACAAGGTCCTGCAGTTGTGGGCGGTGCCCAGGCAGGGCGTTCCGCGCTCGCTCGGCGTATTGTCCGGGCAGGGCCTGATCGAGCTGCCATTGAATTCGACCGCGCTCGGCGACGACGTCGCCTTGCTGGCCGTCTCGCTCGAGCCGACGGGCGGCTCACCGAGCCCGGACGGTCCGACCGGACCGATCCTCTACAAGGGCAACTGGGTGCGCGTGATGTGAGGGTCTGCGTTGCGGCTGCCGGCCTTGCGCAGCAGCCGCAGGCCGTACAAGCCGCCGGCCACCGATCCCGGCTTCGCCACGAAGCGCACGCTCAACTTGTCCTGCGCTGCCTTGAGCACCGCCTCGGGAATCGTATAGTCGACGTGATAGATGTCTTCTTTCGCATCGGCCGTCAACGTCACGTTCGCCAGCACCTGTCCGTTGACCAGGATGTCGAACCGGCGCCCCGCGTCCGCCTTGGCGAAGGCCAGCCGCAACACCCTGGCCTCCTTCTTCGGATCGTTCAGCTCGTAGCTGAACCACCCGGTGGCATGCCGCCAGCGTCGCCCCTTGTCGATCCCGGTATCAATCCCCTCCCCCTTGAAGAAGTGATCCGACTCCGGCTGCTGCTCGCCCGGCGCCACCTGGTCGATGGTCCTGGCGTTCAGCGCGATCCGGTCCGCCTCGTGCGCCGCGTTCGCGGCCTGCTGCGCCTTCAGGCTACCCGGCGTCGCATGCTGCCAGTACATCGTGTAGCGCGATTCGTGCAGGCGAAAGAAAGGAATGAACTCGGTCTGCGGCTCATCGGCGCCGTGCACCAGCCCCGGCGCCGTGAACGTCAGCGGCTTGCCGGCCACCGGTTTGAAGCGGGCGATGAAATCGGTCGAATCGCTGACGAACATCGGCGCCGCCTCCAGTGGGCAGGTCGGCCCCGATGCGATATGCCCCATGCGCGAGTCGTCCGCCAGGTAGCGCAGCTTGTCGTCGCCGACCATGCGCGTGCGCGCCGCCAGCACGACCGGCCCATGCAGCACAGCGTAGTAATTCGACTTGCCCGGCATCTGTTCCAGGTTGGTGGTCATCGGCAGGCGCACGTCAACCCGGTCTCCCTTCTGCCAGACGCGGGAGATCGTCGCGTAGCTGCCCGGCTGTGCGTCGAGCTTGACCGCCACGCCGTTGACCTTCACCTCCATCCTGCCCGGCGCTACCCATACCGGATAGCGGATCTTCATCGCGAACCGACCCTCGCCGTCGACCATCAGCCGCGTGGTGTCGGCATCCGGGAAAGTCGTGGCCTGGGTGATCCTGACACCCTTCTCTTTCCAGTTCAGGGTGGAGGCGACGAACAGGTTCACGAACAGCGTGTCGTTGTCGTGCGCGTAGATGAACTCACCGTATTTGGCGTGGCTTTCGATGCCCGATCCGACGCAACACCACATGCCCTTGTCCACCTGCGAATACACGCGGTAGTGGTTCGGCCGCATCGGCGTGAAATAGACGAAGCCGCCTTCCGGCCGCTGCGACGACAGGATGTGGTTGTACAGCGCCCGTTCATAATAGTCGCCATAGCTGCCCTTCTGCTCCGACTGGAACAGCATCCCGGTCAGCTTCAGCATGTTATACGTGTTGCAGGTCTCCGGACCTTCCACCTCGTGCACCATGGGCTCGAAGTCGTCGGTGCCGTGGAAGTGCTCCTTGACGCTGTTGCCGCCGATCGCCACCGTGCGCTTGTCGACCACGGTCTGCCAGAAGAAGCGGGCCGCCTCGCCCAAGTCCTGCCTTCCCGTCATGTCGGCGATGCGCTTGAAGCCGATCACCTTCGGTATCTGGGTATTCGCGTGCAGGCCGGTCAACTGGTCCTGCTTTCTCGCCAGCGGTTGCAACACCGCCTGGTGCGAGAAGGCCAGCGCCAGGTCGAGGTATTTGCGATCGCCCGTCATCTCGGCCACGTCGACGAAGATCTCGTTCATGCCGCCATGTTCGCTGCGCAGCATGGCCTGCATCTGCTGCGGCGACAGCTTCGAGGCAAGGGCCAGCGCCCAGTCGGACAGCTGCACCAGCATGGTCTTCGCGTCCTCGTTGCCGGCGTAACGGTAGGCATCGCGCAAGCCCGCAAACACCTTGTGCAGGTTATACCAGGGCACCCACTTGCCGTTGACCGAGAAGTTGTCGGCTTGGAGCTTGCCGGCCGCGACGTCGCGCCAGGCCTGGCGGCCGCCGGGAATACCGCCGAGATAGCCGTCGCCATTGGCCTGCTGCGCGCGTTTGAGCTCGGCCACGAAGTAGTTCAGGCGGCGCAAGGCCTCCTGATCGCCGGTCGAGGCATGCATCAGCGCCAGCGCCGACAGGTAGTGGCCGCCCATATGGCCATCCAGGCCGGTCGACTCCCAGTTGCCGTAGCTGGGCTGGCGCGGCTGCAGGCCGGCTTCGCGCAGGAATGGCGCCAGCAGGCGGTCGGGCTCCATCGCCATCAGGTAGTTCAGGTTGGTGGTCTGGGCCTCGAGGAAGGGACCGGGGCCCAGGCGCACGGCGGACAGCGGGAACAGCTCGGCCGCCTGCACCCAGGCGCCGGCGAGCATCAGGCTGACGGCGGCGATATGGATCTTCATTTCTGCAGCACGCTCTGGTAGCGGTTCAAGTCCTTCTGGTCGAGCACCGGCCAGCCCTCGCCATCCCACGTCATATCGAGCACCTTCAGCTTTTGCCGGTACTTATCAAAGGTCTCGTAGGCGTGCAGCACCATATAGTCCTTGCCGTCGAAGGTATAGGCGCTGTTGTGGCCGAGCGCCTGCCAATCGGCGTCGCCCTGGATCACGAGCGAGCCGCCACCCTTGGCCATGTCAACGCCATTGCGGTCGAGATAAGGGCCGGTGACGCGCTTCGACCTGCCCACCACCACCTTGTAGTTGCTGTCCTTGCCCTTGCAGCACAGGTCCCAGGACGCGAACAGGTAATACCAGCCGTTTCTTGGAAAGATGAACGGCGCCTCTATCTGCGCCGGCGCCGCTTCTTCGTCCGGCGTGAAGGCCGGACGCTCGCGGCGGGCGATCGTGTGCCATTCCTGCGGCTCGGCCAGGCGGGTGCGGCTGGCGTCGAGCTTGACCAGTTTGAGGCCGCCCCAGAACGAGCCGAACGACATCCACGGCGTGCCCCGGCCGTCCTCGATCACGTGCGAGTCGATCGCATTCCACAGGTCGCGGCCGGGCACCGACTGCACCACCAGCCCCTGGTCTTCCCATTTGTAGCCGGGCGCACGCGGGTCCAGGGTGCTGTTGACGGTCACGCCGATGGCCGAGGTGTTCTTGCCGAAGCCGGACACCGAGTAGTACAGATAGTACTTGCCGTCGTGGTGGTGGATGTCGGGCGCCCAGACATGGCCGTTGAAGCTCGGCGCGGCCTTCGTCGCCCACGCGGGACCATCCGGGAACACGCGTCCCTCCGGCTTCCAGGTCTTCATGTCGTTCGAGCTGTAGAAAGTGATGCCGGGGCCGGTGCTGAACAGGTAATAGCGACCATTCTCCTTCGCCATCACCGGGTCGTGCACGCCGACCTGGGCGGCATACGCCGCACCGGTCAGCGCAGCCGACGCCGCCATCGCCACAGCCGCGATTGCGCGCGTGGCCTTCACTTCAACCCTCGACGGCGAAGACCATCACGGCCTTGGCCGGCACCTTGATCGTCAGCTTGCCGTCGGCCGCCTTCGCGCTGAACGGCGCCGGTTTGACCGCCTGCGGCTGCTCGAAGGTGTTATGGGCGTCCATCTTCTCGGCCGTCAGCACCTGGCCCGTCACGCTGCCCACGTTCAGACCGGCCACATTCAGCACCACGTCGCTGGCGCGGGTCGGATGCGTATTGACCAGGGCGACATAGACCTTGCCGTCCTTGCCGCGCGCCGCGGTGGCGCTGATGCCCGGCACCGCCTTGCCGTTGCTCGAATATGCCACGTCGTTGTCGACCGCCACCGGCAGCTTGGTCGCGTCCTGGAACGGGATGTACATCTTGTAGGCGTGGTAGGTCGGCGTGAGCAGCATCTTGTCCTTGTCGGTGATGATCATCGCTTGCAGCACGTTGACCATCTGCGCGATATTCGTCATGCGCACCCGCTCGGCGTACTCATGGAAGATGTTGAAGTTGAGCGCCGCCACGACCGCATCGCGGATCGTATTACGCTGGAACAGGAAGCCCGGATTGGTGCCTGGCTCCACGTCATACCAGGTGCCCCATTCGTCGACATAGAAGCCGATCTTCTTCTGCGGATCGTTCTTGTCGAGGACGGCGATGTTCTGCTTGATCTGCTGGTCGATGCGCAAGGTTTGCTGGATAGTCGAGAACCATTCCGATTCCGGAAATCCCGTCGCGGCGCCCTTCTTGTCCCACACGCCGGTCGGCAAGGTGTAGTAGTGGTAGCTGATGCCGTCGGTGCCGCGCGCGGCCTCGCGGCTCAGCACATCGGTCCATTTGGTGTCGTTGTCATTGCCGCCGCTGGCGACGATCTTCGGCCGTGCGCCCGGCGGCGTTTTGAGGAAGGTGGCGTAGTGGTTGTACAGGTGGGCGTAGTATTCCGGCTTCATATTGCCGCCGCAGCCCCAGGCCTCGTTGCCGATGCCGAAATAGGCGACCTTGTACGGCTCCTTGCGGCCGTTCTTGCGGCGCAGTTCGGCCAGCGACGACTTGGTGTCCGAGGTCATGTACTCGAGCCATTCAGCCATTTCTTGCGGGGTGCCGGAACCGAGATTGCCATTGACATAGGCTTCGGTGCCCAGCAGCTCGACCAGGTCGAAGAACTCATGGGTGCCGACCGCGTTATCTTCGGCCACGCCGCCCCAGTGGGTGTTGACCTTGACCGGACGCTTGTTGCGCGCGCCGATGCCGTCGCGCCAGTGATACTCGTCGGCGAAACAGCCGCCTGGCCAGCGCACCAATGGCACCTTCAGTTCCTTCAGCGCGCCCACCACGTCGTTGCGCCAGCCGCGGGTATTCGGAATCCTGGAATCCGGCCCCACCCACAAGCCCTCGTAGATGCCGGTGCCGAGGTGTTCGGCGAACTGGCCGTACACGTTCTTGTTGATGACCGGGCCCGGCTCGGTGGTGTCGACCGACACGCTCACCTGGGCGAAGGTCAGGGCCGGCAAGGCGGCAAGGCTGCATGCGAGGATGATGGGCTTGAGTGCTTTCACTGTCGTCTCCTGGTTTTGACAAGTCTTATTTGAATACCGCGACGAAGCCGCCGCGCGGTTTGATACTGATGCTGCTCTTGCCGGCCTTGATCGGGGCCTGGCTGAAGTCACGATCTCCATCGCCGTCGGCGACCAGCGTTCCGCTGCGCCCCTCGATGAACGAGAGGTCGAGGTCGACGCTGCGCGTTTCATTGTCGGCATTGAAGCCGGCCACATACCAGCTGTCGCCGCTCTTTCTCGCAATGACCGCATGGCGGCCTGGATAGCCGTCGATGAAGCGCACGTCGTCCCAGCTGCGCGGCAGGTCACGCAGCAGGTTCTTTACGTAATCGGGAACGGCAGCCATGCCTTCTGGCCGTTCGGCGAAGTGCTGGATCCCGGACAGGAACAGCACCGACTCGGCCAGCTCGAAGCCGTTGCGCGTGACCCGCTCGATCCTGGGGATGTCGCCGAATACCAGCGGCGTGTAGTCCATCGGGTCGAACAGGTTGCGGGAAAACGGCAGCATGGCGGCATGCGGCGGCATCGCATCCTGGTCCTTCTGGTCGAAGGTGGTGAATTCAAAACCCTTCACCGCCTCCACCGTCATCAGGTTCGGATAGGTGCGCGACCAGCCGCGCGGCAAGGTGGCGCCGTGGAAGTTCACCAGCAAGCCGGCCGGCGCGGCATCGGTCAGCATATCAACGTAATAGGCGACCATCGACTTGCCGTCGCCGGCGAAGAAATCGACCTTGACGCCCTTGACGCCCATCTCGCGCAGGCGTGCGAACTCGCGCACACGCGACGCGCGGGTGAGCAGCGCGCCCTTCGGGCTGTACGGCGTCTTGTTCCAGGCGCCGGACGAGTTGTACCAGACCAGGATGCCGATCTTCTTCGCGGCCGCGTAGGTCACCAGTTCGCGCATGCGCTCGACGCCTATCTTGCGATCCCAGTCGGCGTCGACCAGCGTGTAATCCCAATGCATGTCGGCGGCGTAGTCGACGAAGCGCTTCTGGGTGTCGATAGTGGTGCCGTCGTCCTTGAGCAGCGCCCAGCTCCAGGATGCATGGCCGGGCTGGATTTTGGACTTGTCGAAGGCGATCGCGGGCGCTGCGAGGTCGGTGCCGAGGGTCGATTCGACCAGCGTGCGCAGGCTGCCCAGCGCGACGATGCGCCAGGGGGTGAGCAGGTCGCCCGCCGACTCGGCCAGCCGGGCGCCATTGGTGAACACCTCCGGCGCCGCCGGGACGTCGAGGCGGTAGACGCCACCGCGCGAATCGGTGTGCAGGCGCGAGGCGTGGAAGCTGCCGTCCAGGTTCGCCTCCGTGAGCGCGACCCAGGTCTCGCCGGTGCGGAACAGCGCCGGAAACACCCAGCCGGCGCCCTGGGTCGACGGGGTGCCGACCGGGATCTCGCGCTGGTAGTGCTCTTCGTAGGAGGGATTCGTGTTCGACCAGCCGGTCTGGGCGATCGCCATCGGTTGCAACCAGGCCTTGCTCGATCGGTCGAAGGCGAAGCCGGTGGTTTCGCGGACGAATTTCAGGTGCTTGCCGGCGACGCGGTAACGGAAGGCGACGCCGTCGTTCGACACGCGGAAAGTCACGTCCATCGCCTGGCCCTGGGCGTTGCGCACGGTGTGGGTCTGCTCGTTGGCGCGATAGGTGATGTGGCGCTTCTTGGCGGTAGCCAGTTCGTAGCGGTCTTCGATGAGCTTGACCGGCGAGCTGGCGGCCAGCGTCAGGCCCTGTGTCAGGTCGGCGCCTTGCACCGCGATGCCGAGGCTCGACGGCAGGATGACGGGCTTGCCGTCACGGGCGATGGAATAGGTCAGTGCGCCCGTCGGGGACACGGTGACGTCGACCGCGATGTGGCGGTCGGGGCTGGTGAGCGCTGCGGCGTGTGCTTGCGCGCAGAAGGATCCAACGACGAGCAAAGCAGTGAAGCGATATGCAGTCATGGCAAGCTCCAGTACGTCGTACCCGCGGAGGCGGGTACCCAAGGCTGCACGAGTGGCCGGCTAAATTGGATTCCCGCCTGCGCGGGAATGACGTTGTTTTGGGGTGGGTGGGTGCTTCGGAGGTGCGAGTCCCGTGTTTTAACGAAGGCCGATCAAGTCCATCCAGCATCCACGACAAAATCCTGCGCCGTGCACATCCTGCTGTCGTCGGCGCCGAGGAACAGCACCATGCGCGCGACGTCGTCGGGCATCAGCTTGCCCGGCAGGCACTGCGCCTTCCTGATCTCCACTTCCGCCGCCGCGTCGACCCACAGATCCACCTGGCGCTGGGTCATGACCCACCCCGGCGTGACCGTGTTGACCCGTACACCGAACGGGCCCAGGTCGCGCGCCAGGCTGCGCGTGAGGCCGATCACGGCCGCCTTGGTGGTGGCATAGACCGGATACCCGGCGCCCTTGGCGTGCCACGACATCGAGCTGAAATTGATGATGGAGCCGCCGCCCTTCTTCTTCATCCCCGGCAGGACCGCTTGGCAGGTGAAGAACATCGGACGCTGGTTGATGGCGATGCGTTCGTTCCAGTAGTCGAGCGAGACGTCCTGGATGTCGTGTCGCTGGTCGTTCGCCGCATTGTTGACCAGGACGTCGAAGTCGCCCAGCTGCGCGGCCAGTTCGGCCATCGTACGCTGCAGCGCCGGGATGTCGGTGATGTCGCAATGGCGGTAGACCGGCGCATGCGGCCCCGCATCCGCCAGCCGCGCCGACAAGGCCTCGCTGGCCTGCTGCGCGATGTCGACGAAGGCGACCACGGCGCCCTGCTCGACGAAGGCCTGCACGATAGCTTCGCCGATGCCGGTGCCGCCTCCCGTCACGAATACCCGCTTGTCCCGCAGGCTGGGGTAGTTCCCCATCTGTTCCATGCTTGTCTCCAATTCTTATTATCTTGCCGAGGCCTCTGCGGGCCTGCTCAAGGCATCATAAGCGCTTGACCTTCACGTAAGGGGCGTCATGTACCGCCAGGCGGTTGCGCAGGGCCGGGCCGAAGGCCGGCGCCTCGACCTCGAAGGTCTCCCCTGGCCTGACCTGGACGCCATCGGCAAAGCTCAGTGTCGCGGTGCCGAAGAAGTGGACGTGCACGTCGCCGGCGCGCCTGAACAGGCCATACTTGAAGTGGTGGTATTCGAGGTTTTCCAGCGTGTGCGACATATTCTGTTCGCCGCTGACGAAGGCCTTCTCCCAGCGCACCTGGCCATCGAGGCCGATCACGCGCGACACGCCCTCCACGTGGGCCGGCAGCTCGCCGACCAGCAACGCGGGGCCGACACCGCAGTTGCGCAGCTTCGAGTGCGCCAGGTAGAGGTAGTTCTGGCGTTCGGTGACGTGGTCCGAGAATTCGTTGCCGACCGCATAACCCAGGCGGTAGGGCTGGCCGTCGTCGCCGATCAGGTACAGGCCGGCGATTTCCGGCTCCTCGCCGCCGTCGAGCGAGAAGGCCGGCATATCGAGGTCCTGGCCGCTGCCGCGCAGGATCGAGCCGTCGCCCTTGTAGAACCATTCCGGTTGCACGCCGGGCGTGCCGGGCGCAGGCTTGCCGCCTTCGACGCCCAGGCGGAACATCTTCATGCTGTCGCTCAGGGCCTCGATATCGCCGCCGATCTTCTTGTGCATGCTGTCGCGCGTGTCGGCGCTGCCCAGGTGGGTCAGGCCGGTGCCGGTGACGTAGCAGTGGGCGGGGTCGGGATGGTCGACCGGGGGCAGGATGCGGCCGGCCCTGGCCAGGTCGTCGTAGTCGGCATGGCCGGCGCCGGCCGCCGCGTCGGCGAGTGCGGCCAGGCCCTGGCCTTGCGCGATCGCGGCGCGCGCCAGTGCCAAAGTGGTGGCGTAGCCGTCAATGACGCGGATGGTGGCGTCGTTCAGGATGCCGACGCGGCGTTCATTCGATTCGTTCAGAAATTGGACGAGCAGCATGGTTCGGGTCTCCTCTATTTTACGGTGACTCAGTGGGAATGCTTTGGCACCGCCGACCCGCGGCACCCCACGAGAAAGTCGAAGTCGCACCCATCATCGGCCTGCATCACGTGATCCAGGTACAGCCGCTGGTAACCGCTATGCTGCACGGGCGCGGCCTTCTCGGCCCGATCCGCCAGCCGCGCGCGGATCTGTTCATCGCTCAGCTCCACATTGAGCAGGCCGGCATCGCAGTCGAGCTGGATCATGTCGCCATCCTGCACGATGCCCAGCGGGCCGCCGGCCATCGCCTCCGGCGCCACATGCAGCACCACGGTGCCGTAGGCCGTGCCGCTCATGCGCGCGTCCGAGATGCGCACCATGTCGGTGATGCCCTTGGCCAGCAGCTTGGGCGGCAGGCCCATATTGCCTACTTCGGCCATGCCCGGATAGCCCTTCGGCCCGCAGTTCTTCATCAGCAGCACGCAGTTCTCGTCCACGTCCAGGTCGGGATCGAGGATGCGTTCCTTGTAGTGGTCGAAGTCCTCGAACACCACCGCGCGGCCGCGATGCCGCATCAGGTGCTTTGATGCTGCCGACGGTTTCAGCACCGCGCCGCGCGGCGCCAGGTTGCCGCGCAAGATGCAGATGCCGCCGTCCGCGATCAGCGGATTGTCCAGCTGGCGCACCACCTCGTCGTTGTAGATCGGCGCAT
>Ga0265780_10005569_pt1 | contig 15898 bp, 12 predicted proteins | sample P1T30metagenome_FD_192432 | JGI IMG/M metagenome (GOLD analysis project Ga0265780, IMG submission 192432) | Plant litter microbial communities from East Loma Ridge, Irvine, California - P1 T30 | ecosystem: Environmental > Terrestrial > Plant litter > Unclassified | place: USA: California... | reverse complement strand
GCTGCGGTCGCCGTGCACGATGGTCTTGGCCTGGTCGTCGACCATTTCGAACATCATTTCGACGAATGCCTGGAAACGGCCAGGAACGCCGGCAGTCGCATTGCGCGCGGCGGCCCACATCAGCAGGCAGGCGGTCAGGCCCATGGCGATCGACCAGAACATCGTGTCGTAGTGGATGACCGAAAAATCGACCGGTCCAACCTGGTACTGGTTCTTCAGGTGGCCCAGGTGGTGAATGATGTATTCTGAAGCGGTGGGCGCGTGCGCTGCGCCGTCTACTGGAGTCGCCATGTTGTCATTGCCTAAATAATAAGATGATGTAACTTTTCAGTGCCACGACGATCCCGGCGACCAGTGCCAGCCAGTTTAGATCGTGATACAGCCACGCAGTTGCGCCTAAAAGCGCCAGCGTTAATGCAATCTTTACAAATTCCCAGATGAAAAATGTCGCGGGAGTTGCCGTTCCAGACGCGGACGCGGCAAACAAGCGCACTGCCATGATCCCGTTGGGCACGACACAACACAAACCGCCCAGTACAGCCGAAAACATCGCAGCCCGTCCCCCCAGTAGTGCGGCGATGAGGCCGACGACTACCGTTGCTATCAGCTGCAGGGAAACGATGCGTAGCATATTCTTTTAGCTCTTGCGCTAGCGCATTTTGGACGTACTACGAGGTGATAATTACAAGAATCGCCGGAATTATAAGTGGTTATACGGACGTGAGTCAAACGATTCCACACTTATAACTGGCACGAATATATGGCGAAAATGTGACACGATGCCGACGGATAGCGCAATATTTTCAGCTACTTAGCTTCAGATCGTGTATATGGGGCGATGTGACAATTGCGCTGCAGCAGGTGGCCACTGGGCTCGGCCGGCCGGCGCGAAAGTTGGTAGCGCTAACGCGCCGGAGGTAGCCGGCAAGATAGCCGGCTACCCCTGCGACGCCACCCCATCCGACCGGGTAGCGTCCCTGTTTTTTACGCGCGCAAACGCGCGAGTACACCTTCCAGGATATCCAGGTCGGCGAAGTCGATGATCATCTGGCCCCTGCCCTTCGCGCCCATCTTGAACAGCACCGGCGTCGCCAGCTTGTCGGACAATTCTTCTTCGAGGCGCACGATGTCGCCCGGCTTGTCCTTGGCGCGCGCCGACTGTGCCGGAGCGTTTTGCTCTTCGAGCGCGCGCGCCACCAGCTTCTCGGTCTCGCGCACCGACAGGCGGCGGGCGACGACGTGATTGGCCAGCGCGATCTGGTTCGCGCTGTCGACCGCCAGCAAGGCGCGGGCATGGCCCATGTCGATATCCCCTGCCATCAGCATGGTCTGCACCGGCTGCGCCAGGTTAATCAGGCGCAGCAGGTTCGACACCGCGCTGCGCGAGCGGCCGACCGCGCCGGCCGCCTGCTCGTGCGTGAAATTGAAATCCGAGATCAGGCGCTGGATGCCCTGCGCCTCCTCTAACGGGTTCAGGTCTTCGCGCTGCATGTTCTCGATCAGGGCCATGGCGGCCGCGGCCTGGTCGTCGACGTCGCGCACCAGCACCGGGATCTCTTCGAGGCCCGCCATCTGCGCCGCGCGAAAGCGCCGCTCGCCGGCGATGATTTCGTACGGGGTGCTGGATCCCGCCGGCAGCGGACGCACCAGCACCGGCTGCATGATGCCCTGGGTCTTGATCGACGCGGCCAGCTCGGACAGGCTTACTTCGTCCATGCGGGTACGCGGTTGATACTTGCCGGCCTGGATCTGCGTGACCGCCAGGACCGAAGGCAGATTACTTGCAGCGGGCGCGGCGTCCATGTCGCCGCCGAGCAGGGCGTCGAGCCCGCGGCCCAGTCCCTTGAGTTTTTTGGTTGCCATTGTTGTGTCAGCTCTTCTGGTGATTACATGGTCTTGATGCGCTGGACCATTTCCGCGCCAAAGGCGATGTACGCCTGCGCGCCTTTCGACGAGGGATCGAAGGTCACGCCCGGGATGCCGTAGGACGGCGCTTCGGCCAGGCGGACGTTGCGCGGGATGATGGTCTTGAACACCTTGTCGCCGAAGTGCTGCTCGAGCTGGTTCGAGACCTGCTGCGACAAGGTCATGCGCGGGTCGAACATCACCCGCAGCAAGCCGATGATCTTGAGGTCGGTGTTCAGGTTGGCGTGCACCTTCTTGATCGTGTTGACCAGGTCGGACAAACCCTCCAGCGCGTAGTACTCGCACTGCATCGGGATAATCACGCCATGCGCGGCGCACAGGCCGTTGAGCGTGAGCAACGACAGCGCGGGCGGGCAGTCGACCAGCATGAAGTCGTAGTCGGCGTCGACCGCGGCCAACGCATCCTTCAGGCGGCGCTCGCGGTTCTCGAGCGACACCATCTCGACTTCGGCGCCGGCCAGCTCGCGATTGGCGGGCAGCACGTCGAAGCGCCCCGCCTCGGAGCGCACACGGGCACCGGCCACGTCCGACTCGCCCAGCAGCACCTGGTAGATCGACGACTCGAGTTCGGCCTTGTTGATGCCCGCGCCCATGGTCGCATTGCCCTGCGGGTCGAGGTCGACCAGCAGCACGCGCTGGTCCAGTTTGGCCAGGCCCGCCGCCAGGTTGACGGAGGTGGTGGTCTTGCCTACCCCACCCTTCTGGTTCGCAACGCAAAAAATCTTCGCCATCTATTCTCTTTCTCGAAAGCGGCTACAAGACGTCATATCGTTCATACCGTACAAATCATTTTAATGATTCATACTGTATAAACGATATAAACGGTTTATACAGTTAATATTGTTTAGCTTGTTCTCTGGATGAAGACCAGGTGACGCTCGGCGCCCAGCCTTGGAACCTCCAGCGGCTGCAAACCGCTCACTTTCCAGTCTTGCGGCAGCCGTTCACGTTCCTCGCTTGGCGCCACCCCTTTCAGGGCGATGAACTGGCCGCCCTCTTGCAGAAGGTGTCCCGACCAGTTGACGAAATCGGACAGGTCGGCGAAAGCGCGCGAGGTAATGACGTCGAATTTGTCGCTCACTTCCAGGTCTTGCACCTTCATCGTATGCACGGTCACGTTGGTCAGGCCGAGTTCGGCCTTTACCTGCGTAAGGAAGGCGGTCTTCTTGTGCACGGTGTCGATCATCGCCACTTGCATGTCGGGCCGGGTGATCGCCAGCACGATGCCCGGCAATCCGCCCCCTGCGCCCACGTCCAGCACGTTACGGGCATCCTTGAATGCCGGCACCGCGGCCAGCGAATCGAGCAGGTGGTGCGTCACCATCTGCATCGGATCACGCAATGAGGTCAGGTTGTACACCGCGTTCCACTTGTGCATCAGCTGCAGGTAAGCCATCAGCTTCGTTTGCTGCTCCGGCGTTACGTCCAGCCCCATCTCGGCAATGCCTTCGCTCAGCACCTTGGCCAGCGCTTCCTGATTGAACAGATACTTCATTCAGCCGTCTCCGAGGTGATCGGTGCGAAGCCTTTCACGCCGCGTTTTTTCAGGTGCACCAGCAGCAGCGAGATCGCAGCCGGGGTCACGCCCGAAATGCGCGAAGCCTGGCCCAGGGTTTCGGGACGCTGCTTGTCCAGCTTCTGACGCACTTCGAACGACAGCGCCGCGATCTCGAGGTAGTTCAGGTTCTCGGGCAGCTTCAGGTTTTCGTAGTGGTCGTGACGCTCGACTTCGCGCGCCTGGCGATCGATATAGCCGGAATACTTGAGCTGGATCTCCACCTGCTCTTTCACGGCCGGATCGTCGACGCCGGGGCCCGCCAGTGGCTGGCCCTCGTTACCTTGCATCGTCATCAGCGTGTCGTACACGACGCCCGGTCTTCTCAGCAGATCGGCCAGGTTGTACTCGCGCTCGAGCGCCTGCCCCACCACACGTTCCGATTCGGTGGCGGCCAGGATGCGTGGGTTGACCCAGGTAGATTTCAGTCTTTCCAGTTCGCGGGCGACGGATTCGCGCTTGGTCTCGAAGGCTTGCCAGCGCGCGTCGTCGACGATGCCCAACTGGCGGCCGATCTCGGTCAGGCGCATGTCGGCATTGTCTTCGCGCAGCGACAGCCGGTACTCTGCGCGGCTGGTGAACATGCGGTATGGTTCGGCCACGCCTTGCGTGGTGAGGTCGTCGACCAGCACGCCGAGGTAGGCTTCCGAGCGCCCCGGCGTCCAGGCATCCTTGCCCTGGGTTTGCAGCGCGGCGTTCAGGCCGGCCAGCAGACCCTGGGCCGCGGCTTCTTCGTAACCGGTAGTGCCGTTGATCTGGCCGGCGAAGAACAGGCCCTTGATCGCCTTCGTTTCGAGCGAGGCCTTCAGGCCGCGCGGGTCGAAGTAATCGTATTCGATCGCATAGCCTGGGCGCAGGATGAAAGCGTTCTCCATGCCGCGCATCGAGCGCACCAGCGCCAGCTGGACGTCGAACGGCAGGCTGGTCGAGATCCCGTTGGGATAGAATTCGTTGGTGGTCAAGCCTTCCGGCTCAAGGAAGATCTGGTGCGATTCCTTCGAGGCGAAGCGGTGGATCTTGTCTTCGATCGACGGGCAATAGCGCGGGCCGACGCCTTCGATCACGCCGGTGTACATCGGGCTGCGGTCGAGGCCGGCGCGGATGATGTCGTGGGTGCGCTCGTTGGTATGCGTTACCCAGCACGGCACCTGGCGCGGATGCATCGCGACATTACCCATGTACGAGAACACAGGCACCGGATCGAGGTCGCCCGGTTGTTCGGCCAGCACCGAGAAGTCGATACTGCGGCCATCGATGCGCGGCGGCGTGCCGGTCTTGAGGCGGCCCTGCGGCAATTTGAGTTCTTTCAGACGCGCCGACAGCGAGGTCGCCGGCGGGTCTCCCGCGCGGCCGCCCGAGTAATTCTGCAGGCCGACATGGATCTTCCCGTCCAGGAAGGTGCCGGCGGTGAGCACCACGGCGCGGGCGCTGAACTTCAGGCCGACCTGGGTGACGGCGCCGACCACGCGGTCGCCTTCCACCATCAGGTCGTCGACCGCCTGCTGGAACAGCCACAGGTTCGGCTGGTTTTCCAGGCGCGACCGGATTGCGGCCTTGTACAGGACACGGTCGGCCTGGGCACGCGTGGCGCGCACGGCCGGACCCTTGGACGAATTCAGGATGCGGAACTGGATGCCCGCCTCATCGGTCGCGATGGCCATGGCGCCGCCGAGGGCGTCGACTTCCTTGACCAGGTGGCCCTTGCCGATGCCGCCGATCGACGGATTGCAAGACATGGCGCCAAGGGTTTCAATATTGTGGGTCAGCAGCAGGGTCTTTTGACCGGTGCGTGCGGACGCGAGTGCGGCCTCGGTTCCGGCATGGCCGCCGCCGACGACGATAACGTCGAATTCAGTAGGAAATAGCATGATGGGGTGTGGAGCGAGGAGACTAATGCGCGATTATAGATTCTTTTTTCCTGCTGGACTCTGCATGGGTCCGAAAACGACAGTTTTTGTTTCACGTGAAACCTTACTCTCCTGTTCTTACCGCGATGTTTCACGTGGAACAGTGGGCAAGAAAAAAGCCGGGTGAGAACCCGGCTGTGATGTTTCACGTGGAACATACCTACCAGCCCAGCTTTGTGAACGAGTCGTAGGCTGTCTTTACAATCAGCGCCGAGACGACGAACAGGAACAGCTTGCGCACGAATCCACTACCGTGCTTCAACGCCAGCCTCGTGCCGATCAAAGAGCCGACAATCTGGCATCCCGCCATCAGCAAGCCCAGCTGCCACAGCAAATGACCGCTGTAGCCGAACCACATCAGCGCCGACAAATTGCAGGCGACATTGACGACCTTGGCCGCAGCCGAGGCGCTCAGGAAGTCAAAGCCGAAAAAGCGCACGAACAGGAACAGCAGGAAGCTGCCGGTCCCTGGTCCGAAGAATCCATCATAGAAACCGATCGCGGCGCCGATGCCAATCGCCCAGTAGCGCTCGGCCATCCCGCTGTGCAGTGGGGCGTGCACCGCGCCCAAATCCTTTTTCATGAAGGTATAGACGGCGACCGCCACCAACACGAACGGCAGCAGCGCGCGAACGAAATCGGCCGGCACCCGCGTTACCGTCCAGGCGCCGACGAAGGACAGGCCAAACGCGGCGATGGCGGCCGGCGCCGCAGTGCTCCACGCGACCCGCACCCGGCGCGCGTAACTGGCGGCGGCCGAACCGGTGCCGAAGATCGCCGCGAGTTTATTGGTGCCGAGGATAGTCGCCGGCGCTTCTTTCGGCAACAGGGAGAACATGGCGGGAAGCTGGATCAGGCCGCCGCCGCCGACAACGGCGTCGACCAGGCCGGCGGCGAAGGCGGCGCCGCCGAGCCACACTACATCGATCATGGGAGACTTTCAGGGGAGATGCAGAGCCGATATTTTACGGCAAGCAAGCCGTACTGACACGGGGCCAGCCTACCCTTCCCTGCAGAAACTACACCGACGTGACGGCCGTCGGCGATCGTGCGAAATCGATCAGCAAGGTATTGAGCCGGTCGGCGCCCGACAGCTGCAGCCAATGGCCTACGCCGTCGATGCGGGCATACTCGAAACCGGCGCGGCACTGTTCGCGCGAGTCCAGCATCTGTTGTTCGCGCAGCGCGGGATCGCGCTCACTCCAGACGCCAAGCACCGGCACGTCGACCGGTTTCCAGCGCTTGCCGCCGGAAGCCTTGAGATTGGCGCGGTAATAATTCAGGGCCGCAGTCAGCCGGCCCTGCGGCGCCAGCGCATCGATCCAGAGTTGCTGCTGTTCGCGGCTGCGGTTCATCGCGCGTAGCGCGGCCCAATTACCTGCCCTCAACAGCGTCTCAGCAAGGACCGGCGTCATGAACACGGCCATATACCAGAAGCGAATTTTTTGCGTGAAACCCGACTTGGCAAGCGCCTTCGGATGGCCAACCGACAGCGCCGCATAACGGCTGACACGCTGCGGCGCATGCATGGCCAGATGCCAACCAATTTGCGCGCCCCAATCGTGGCCGACCACGGTCGCCTGGTCGATGCTGAGCGCATCCATGAGCTGCAGCACGTCATCGGCAACAAAGTCGATTGCGTAGGCGCCAACGTCGGGCGGCATATCGGTCTTGCCGTAGCCGCGCAGATCCGGAGCGATGACCTGGAAACCAGCTGCGGCCAGGGCCGGGATCTGTCGCCGCCAGACCGCATGGGTATCCGGGAAGCCATGCAGGAGCACGACTGGCGGGCCCTCGCCGGCAGTCACGTAGTGCATGTTCAAACCATTGACCCTGGCGTACCGCGACACGACATCCATGCGTTTCCCTGTACCTCAGTTCGATGGGAAACAGCTTACCAGAACGTAAACGCCTGTCCAGCCCCCCTCTGTGGATAAGCTACTTGATATCCACAGGTATCGATTGTGCAAAACTCAGCTTTTTTGCACAGGCAAAATCTTGTCCAGATTTGCCACCAAGCAATTTGCTCAGCAGTGCACGGACTTATCCGTGACATAAATCCCTGATTTTTCATTCTTTAATCGGGTTGTCCACAGAAACCGGCCACCGTTAACCACTACTATCAATGTTGTATACAGATCTTGGTTGTAAACCTGGTGAGCCTGCGAAAAAAAATTTTTGTCGAATGTGGCAAATCCGGGAAGCACCATCATGCAAGCAGCCCTTACTGATCACCTCGACCGGTTGCTCCCGCATCTGCTCACCAGAAGCCGCTACGCGAAAAAAAAGCCACTGCCTGTGGAAAACCGAATGAATATCCACAGGATGGAATGTGCAGAAACCCCTATCTTGTACATGCCAGCAATTTCTATCCAACTTTCCTACAGCGCCGGCACATGTCTTTTCCAGCGGGTTGATGCAAGCGTAAACCACTGATCTTGTGGAAAAAATCGGTTTTATCCACAAAGCGACACGCGTTTACTATTACTATCATTTTGTATACAAGCTTTTAACTAAAACAATATGAAGAAGCGCCGCTGCCGACGGCCCTGGACTACCTGACGTCTACAAACGGCGAAAAGTCGTACAAAAAAAATCGCCGGTATTCATGCGGTCCTGGTCTCAGCAAACGCAGAATGCTTGCTGAACAGTCGTGACGAGGATCCAGCTGTGGAAAAGCCGCTGCATATCCACAGCATCAGATGTGCAGAACAGGCCTTTTTCCCGAAAGCCGATTTGTTGTCCAAGAACCGTGCAAGCCGAACGCAAGCTTTTTCCAGCACGTAAACGACGTCGTAAACCTTTGATACTGTGGAGAAAACGAGCCTTATCCACAGAGAACGTCGCGTTTACCTACTACTATCAACCTTGTATACATATCTCTTAATTAAATAAGCAAACACAGCGCGAGCAAAAAAAGCGTCTTCCAGAACAGGTCGTTCACTACGTCCGGCAAGAACCAAGATCGTTGCAATTCAAGAACTGAATGCGATGGAAGCTGTGTACAATCCGTCCCTTATGCACAGTTGCCTTTCTGAACGCCCTTGAAGGCTTCCAAACATCTCTGCACACCTACTCATCAGGAAAACATGCGCCTAGGGATCATCAGCGCCTTGCACGAAGAACAGGCAGGGCTCGTGGAAGCCATGGGAGGCCCCGCCAAGCTCATCCACGGCAAACGTGAGTTCTGGGTCGGGCGACTGTGGGAAATCGACGCTGTGTGCGTTTTATCGCGTATTGGCAAGGTTGCTGCTGCCATGACCGCGACAACGCTTGTGGAAAAGTTCGGAGTTACGCACATCCTCTTCACCGGCGTTGCCGGCGCGGGGGATAAAACGATCCGTGTGGGCGACATCGTGGTGGCCGAATCGCTGGTCCAGCACGATATGGACGCCAGTCCCCTGTTTCCGCGTTTTGAGGTGCCGCTTACGGGCCAGACGCATTTCCAGCCAGACCAGCAGTTGTCGCTCCGCGTATCGGGCGCCGCCCACGCCTTCCTGGAGTGCGACTTCCTGGACACGATCTCCGAGACCGAGAGGCAGGCGTTCGGCCTGGTTCAGCCGCGCGTGCATCGCGGCCTGATCGCCAGCGGCGACCAGTTCGTCAACGACCGCTTGCGCATCGATGCGCTCAATGGCGCCCTGCCCGGGCTGGTGGCGGTGGAAATGGAAGGCGCCGCGGTGGCACAGGTGTGTCACGAACTGGATGTGCCGTTCGCCGTCATCCGCGCGGTATCGGACAATGCCAATGAAAATGCGGCCCACGACTTCATGCGTTTCGTGAAGTCGGTGGCCGCGCAATATGCTTTCCACATCACCCGGCGCCTGTGCCGGCATCTGGTGGAAGCGCCGCTTCAGCCCAGGAGCGAGTCGGCGGGGATGTAGTCGTAGCCCAGGGCCTGGGCGACGGCCTCGAAGGTGACCTTGCCCTGGCAGACGTTCAGGCCATGGCGCAGGTGGACGTCGTCCGCCAGGGCACGCCGCCAGCCCTTGTTCGCCAGCGCCAGGGCGTGACCGATGGTGGCGTTATTCAGGGCGAAGGTCGAGGTGCGTGCCACGGCGCCCGGCATGTTCGCCACGCAGTAGTGGACCACGCCATCGACCAGGAAGGTCGGATCGGCGTGCGTCGTTGGGTGCGAGGTTTCGAAACAGCCGCCCTGGTCGATCGCCACGTCGACGACCACCGCGCCTTTCTTCATGCGCAAGACCATGTCGCGCGTGACCAGTTTCGGCGCCGCGGCGCCAGGCACCAGCACGCCGCCGATCACCAGGTCGGCGCTCACAACGGCTTCCTCGAGTGCATGGGCATTGGAATACAGGGTCGAGATGCGGTTGCCGAACACCAGGTCGAGCTGGCGTAGCCGGTCGACGTTTTTATCCAGCACCGTGACGCGCGCACCGGTGCCGACCGCCATTTGCAGCGCATTGGCGCCGACCACGCCGGCGCCGATGACGACGACGTGGCCGGCCGCCACGCCAGGCACGCCGCCCAGCAGCAGGCCCATGCCGCCCCGGGATTTTTCGAGGTGGGCGGCGCCGGCCTGGATCGCCATGCGGCCCGCGACTTCGCTCATCGGCGCAAGCAGCGGCAAGCCGCCGCCCGGACCGGTGATCGTTTCGTAGGCAATGCAGATGGCGCCCGATCTGACCAGGGCCGCGGTTTGCTCCGGATCGGGAGCCAGGTGGAGGTAGGTGTAGAGTATCTGGCCTTCGCGCAGCATCGCGCACTCGAGCGGTAGCGGCTCCTTGACCTTGACGATCATGTCGGCGCGCGCGAAGACTTCCTGGGCGCTGTCGACGATGGTGGCGCCAGCGGCGGTGTAGTGGGCGTCGTCGAGGCCGATGTCGATGCCTGCGCCCTGCTGGATGATGACCTGGTGGCCGCGCGCCACCAGCTCGTGTACCGAAGGCGGCGTGAGGCCGACCCGGTATTCGTGGTTCTTGATTTCTTTCGGAACGCCTACAAGCATGGTTGTCTCCTGTTGTGGGTTGTTCTTGCTGGTGCTTCTCCTGCTGGTTTTCAGTTTGTTGGACGCGTGGGCGGCAATCCGCCCACGCTACGATGATTCTTACAGGCCCAAGGTCATCAGGCTTGCGTTGCCGCCAGCAGCCGTGGTGTTGACGCAGACCGCGCGCTCGGCGACCAGGCGCCACAAGTCCACCGGGACCAGGGCGTCGGTGTCGACGATGCCGACGATCGCGCCCGGGCGCGCCGCCAGCTGGGTGCGCAGCAGGCCGGCCAGGCCGGTTTCGACCAGCGCGATGGCGACGTCGGCCGCGTCGATCTCTTCCTTGCCCACGAAGCGCACGCGTTCCTTGACCGCCGCCGGCAGGTTGGCCGGAATTGCGTCCGGCGTCGGCGCCAGCACCAGCGCGCGGTTGCCGGTAGCGAGGGCTGCTGCCAGTTGATTGAGGAGGCCAGCGGAAGTGGCCGGCGCGCACAGCACGGCGCCGCGCGGCGTGAACGACAGGCGGTTGCTTTCGCCGGTCGGGCCGGGCAGGTCCATCGACACCCCATTGAGCGAAGTGCGCGCGTAAGTTTCGGCCAGCGCGGCCACCGGCTGCTGGCCATTGGCGCGCAGCCAGCCGATCAGGGCTTCCAGCGCAGCCTCGGGCTGGCGCACATGTTCCATCAAGGGCGCCGCGCCACGCTGCAGGCGTTTCAGGTAGAGCGGGCCGCCGGCCTTCGGACCGGTGCCCGACTTGCCTTCCCCGCCGAACGGCTGCACGCCGACCACGGCGCCGACGATGTTGCGGTTGACGTAGATATTGCCGACATGGGCGCGGTTGACGATGTTGTCGATGGTTTCATCGATGCGCGAATGCACGCCCAGGGTCAGGCCGTAGCCGGTGGCGTTGATTGCATCGATCACCGATGGCAGCTCGGCGCGGCGGTAGCGCACGATGTGCAGCACCGGGCCGAAGACTTCCTGCTTGAGTTCCGCCAGCGAGGCGATTTCGAGCACGGTCGGCGGCACGAAGGTGCCGGCATCCCGGACCGACGCCGGCAGCTCGAGCGCGAAGTGGCTGCGCGCGGTGGCCTTGGTGCGTTCGATGTGGGCCAGCAGATTGCGCTGCGCTTCCGCATCGATCACCGGGCCGATGTCGGTCGCCAGGCGGTCCGGGCAGCCCACGCGCAGTTCCTGCATTGCGCCCTTGAGCATCTTGATGGTCTTGTCGGCGATGTCGTCCTGCAGGAACAGCACGCGCAGCGCCGAGCAGCGCTGGCCGGCCGAATCGAAGGCCGAACTGAGTACGTCCTGCACCACCTGTTCCGGCAGCGCCGAGGAGTCGACGATCAGCGCGTTCTGGCCGCCGGTTTCGGCCACCAGCGGGATGTCGATGCCTTCCTGTTCCGCGCGCTTGGCCAGCGTGCGGTTGATCAGCTGGGCGACTTCGGTCGAACCGGTGAAGATCACGCCCTTGATGCGGCTGTCCGCCGTCAGGGCGGCGCCCACCACTTCACCACGGCCCGGCAGCAGCTGCAGCGCGGCGCGCGGCGTACCGGCCTCGAGGAACAGTTCCACCGCGCGGTAGGCGATCAGCGGGGTCTGCTCGGCCGGCTTGGCCAGCACCACGTTGCCGGCCGCGAGGGCGGCCGCCACCTGGCCGGTGAAGATCGCCAGCGGGAAGTTCCAGGGGCTGATGCAGCTGACCGGGCCCAGTGCCTCGGCCTTGCTCGAACCGCGTATCTGCACCGCGTAGTAGCGCAGGAAGTCGACCGCTTCGCGCAGTTCGGCAATCGCGTTGGGCAGCGATTTACCGGCTTCGCGCACGGCCAGGGCCATCAGCTCGACGCCGTTCTGCTCGAACAGGTCGGCAGTGCGCTCGAGGATCGCAGCGCGTTCGTGGGTAGCGGTGGCTGCCCATTCGCCGGCGAAGGCACTGGCCGCGGCCAGGGCGGTTTCGACGTCGGTGCGCGAGGCTTCGCTCACCTGGCCGACGATATCGCTCGACATCGCGGGATTGACCACCTTGGCGGGCACGCCGGCGTCGACCGAGCCGTTGACGAGCGGGCCGGCGACATGCTGGCGCTGCTGCGCGAGGCCATTCGCCAAGCTGGCCAGGACATCTTCGTTGACCAGGTCCATGCCTGCCGAATTCTTGCGCTCGTTGCCGAACATGTCGAGCGGCAGCGCGATCGCCGGATGCGGACGACCAGCGCTGGCGCGCGCGACGTCGAAGGGATCGGTGAGCAGCGTGTCGATCGCCACGTTCTCGTCGACGATCTGGTTGACGAACGAGGAATTGGCGCCGTTTTCCAGCAGGCGGCGCACCAGGTAGGCCAGCAGGGTTTCGTGCGAACCGACCGGCGCATAGATGCGGCAAGCCTTGTCCAGGTTCTTGCTGCCCACGACCTGGTCGTACAGCGTCTCGCCCATGCCGTGCAGGCACTGGAACTCATAGTTGCTGACCTGGTCTTGTTTGGCCCAGGTGTAGATCACCGACAGCGTGTGCGCGTTGTGGGTGGCGAACTGGGGATACAGCACGTCGGCCGCCGCCAGCAGCTTGCGCGCGCAGGTGAGATAGGAGACGTCGGTGTACACCTTGCGCGTGTAGACCGGATAGCCGGGCATGCCGTCGACCTGGGCGCGCTTGATCTCGGCATCCCAGTACGCGCCCTTCACCAGGCGAACCATGAATTTGCGGCCGCTGCGCTTGGCCAGGTCGACCAGGTAATCGATCACGAACGGGCAGCGTTTTTGATAGGCCTGGACCACCAGGCCGATGCCTTCGAAGCCGGCCAGGTCGGGGTCGAAGGCGAGTGCTTCGAGCATGTCGAGCGAGATCTCGAGGCGGTCGGCTTCCTCGGCGTCGATGTTGATGCCGATATTGTAGGTCTTGGCCAGCAGGACCAAGCTGCGCACGCGCGGCAGCAGCTCACCCATCACGCGCGCGTATTGCGCACGGCTGTAGCGCGGATGCAGCGCCGACAGCTTGATCGAGATGCCCGGACCGTCCTTGATGCCGCGGCCATTGGAGGCCTTGCCGATCGCATGGATGGCGGCTTCGTACGAGGCGTAGTAATTTCTGGCGTCGCTGTCGGTCAGCGCCGCCTCGCCCAGCATGTCGTAGGAGTAGCGGTAGCCGCGGCCTTCGTTGTCGCGGCTGTTCTTGAGCGCTTCGTCGATGGTCTGGCCGGTGACGAACTGGTTGCCCAGCATGCGCATCGCCATGTCGACACCCTTGCGGATCAGCGGTTCGCCGCCCTTCGCGATCATGCGCGTGAGCGCCGAGCCGAGCCCTTGCTCGCTATTGGTCGAGACCAGCTTGCCGGTGATGAGCAGGCCCCAGGTCGCGGCATTGACGAACAGCGATGGCGATTCGCCCAGGTGCTTCTTCCAGTCGCCGCGGCTGATCTTGTCGGCGATGAGGCGATCGGCGGTTTCGCTGTCCGGGATGCGCAGCAGCGCTTCGGCCAGGCACATCAGCGCGACGCCTTCTTCCGACGACAGCGAGAACTCGTGCATCAGCGCGTCCACGCCCGAGGCGCGGGTGCGCTTTTCGCGCACGCTTGACACCAGGCGATGCGCCAACGGCTGGGCGTCGGCACCCGGCGTGGCGCCCTGGGCCAGCAGCCATTGCACAGCCTCGGATTCAGCACGGCGATAGGCGGCGGTGATGGCGGCGCGGAGTAGCGTCTGCTCGCGTTTGGTTTCAGCCTGGAGGGCGTCGAAGGGAACGAAGGTGGAGGCCGGGGAAGCAGCGATCTGCATGGCTATCTAGTCAAAAGAAAATTACACAACGAGGGCCACCGCACAGCAAAAGCGCCGTACCACATCAGGTGGTCGGCGCAGTTTGGAACTCGGTGGAAATGATTCGATTGTAGAAGGATTTCTTCTGGATTAATTCTGCTTTTAATCGTTACTAGCAATAGATAGTTTTTGATGCGACAATCTGACCGAATAAAATTAACGGGAGACACCCGATGTTGGACAAGATCAGCAAGAAGATCCTCGCCGAGCTGCAGAATGATGGCCGCATCAGCAATGTGGAGCTGGCTGCGCGGGTGAACCTGTCGCCGGCGGCCTGCCTCGAGCGCGTGCGCAAACTGCACGAATCGGGCTATATCATGGGCTATACGGCCCAGCTCAATCCGCAGCTGCTCGACGTGTCGCTGCTGGTCTTTATCGAAGTCGTGCTCGATCGCACCACACCCGAGGTCTTCGATGCGTTCAAGCAGAGCGTGCAGATGATTCCCGAGGTGCTGGAATGCCATATGGTGGCCGGCGGCTTCGATTACCTCGTCAAGGCGCGCGTGAAGGACATGGCGGCCTACCGCGAGTTCCTGGGCAAGACCCTGTTGCAGAAAGGCGTGCGCGAGACCCACACCTATGCGGTAATGGAAGAAGTCAAGAATACGACCAAGCTGCCGATCCGCTGATCGTCAGACCGTGCTGTAAAAGTGAAACGGCCAGGCATTTGCCTGGCCGTTTTGTTTCACGTGAAACATTTTGCTGGCATCGACACCAGCGCTGGCGCTGTCAGACGATCTTGCGTACGCCGCTTTTCGAGGCGCTTTCCGCCATCGATTCGAGGTTCTTGCGCAGCCAGCGGTGGGCCGGGCTGCGGCCATCGCGTTCGTGCCACAGCATGTCGAGGTGGACTGCCGGCAGCTGCAAAGGCAGTTCTTTCCAGATCAGTACGTCGGTCATGCCAGTCGAGACCATCAAGTGCTTCGGCAGTACGGTGATCAGGTCGGAGTTCGCCACCACCCTGCCCGCCGTGAAGAACTGGTTCACGGTCAAGAGGATGCGGCGTTCGCGGCCGATCTGGGCCAGCGCCTCGTCAACCAGGCCGTGGGCACGGCCCGAGAAGCTCACCAGTAAGTGATTGGCCTTGCAATAGGTGTCGAGATCGAGCTTTTCCTTGGCCAGCGGATGGTCCTTGCGCATCACGCACACATAGACACCGGAATACAGTCGCTCATGGCGGATCGGCGAACCGGTTTCGTACGACAGCTGGGCCGCGACGCCGGGGAAGAAGCCGACCGCCAGGTCGATGTCGCCGCGCAGCAGCATCGGACGCGGTTCGCGCGTCGTCAGCGGCACCATGCGGATGTTCACACCCGGTGCCTCGCTTTCGATCGAGCGCATCAGGGAAGGCAACCACAGCGCGGCGGTGGCGTCGGCCATCGCCATGCGGAAAGTCGCTTGCGCCTTGGAGACGTCGAAGGTTTCCGGCATCACCGCCGCTTCCAGCGCCGCCAGGGCCTGGCGCACGGCCGGCCACAGGGCTTCGGCGCGTGGCGTCGGTTTGACGCCATAGGCGGTGCGGATCAAGAGCTCGTCGCCCAGGCTTTCTCGTAATCGCTTGATCGCATTCGACACCGCGGGCTGGGTCATGGCCAGGTGGCCGGCGGCGCGGGTCAGGTTTTGCTCGGTCATGACCGCGTCGAACACGCGCAGCAGATTCAGGTCAAGCGTCAGAAAGCTCATGGGATTCAGGAGAAAACTGTTGTGAATACAGGGGTACGGGTAGTGTACTCCAAATCATTCACAAACAGTATA
>Ga0265780_10005568_pt1 | contig 15899 bp, 10 predicted proteins | sample P1T30metagenome_FD_192432 | JGI IMG/M metagenome (GOLD analysis project Ga0265780, IMG submission 192432) | Plant litter microbial communities from East Loma Ridge, Irvine, California - P1 T30 | ecosystem: Environmental > Terrestrial > Plant litter > Unclassified | place: USA: California... | reverse complement strand
TGCCATGCGCTTCCCCGGAGGGTCAAAGTATCAGCCGGGGATTTTATCATTGTCCAGGTGTGTGGCGACGGTCCAGGCGCCATCGGCATATACCCGATCGTCTCCCAAATACACCGCATCGGTGACCACGAACACGTCGATGTGATAGCGCGCATCCTTGCGCTTGAAGCCCGGCTTCGGGTACACGCCGTGCTTGGCGCCCAGCGACAGGTGGATGCCGCACATGCGTTCGTAGGTGCCGATGTCGTCCACGCGGCGCTCGCGCGTAAAGGCGCGGTTCATGCCGAAGCCGAGTTCGCGCACCCAGACTTCGCCTTCGTCGGCACGGATGTTGTCGAGTACCTGCTGGAAGGCAGGGGTCGCGTTCTCGGTGCCGACCACGCGGCCGTTTTCCACGATGATGGTCACCGGCGTGTCGGGGCGGTTCGAGCGGTAGTTGGTATCGCCGAACACGTGGATCTGCGCGCGGCCGTTCACCGCTTCCAGGTCGAGCGCCTCGGTAAAGACTTCGCCGATCGGGAACTGGCCGCCAACGTTATGCATCTCGCTGTAGTCGCCGATGTTCAATTTGGCCGGCTCGAACGGGGACGCAAACACCAACTCCTCGCCGCCGCCAACCACGCGGCCCAGCGGCGCGTTGTCGATCTTCGCCTTCAGGCCACGGCCCACGCCGCGAAAGTAGTCCGGCTCGTAGGCCAGCGCCTCGATGTAGTGCTCGGACTGCGGCCCCGGCATGCGCGACAGGTGCACGTGCTCGATCACCTTCAGGCCCAGCTTGAACAGCTCGACGCGGATGCGGAAGGCCTCCAGGCGGAAGTTGGTCGACTGGACCAGCACCACCAGATCCTTCGCCGCCAGTGCGCGGAAGCGTGCCAGTACATCGTCCGGCAGCGTGCTGTCGAAGTCGATGAAGTCGGCATCCGGCAGGTTGCGCCGGTAGGCCGCGACCAGTGCGCGCGACAGGGGAGTGCGTTCGTCGTACACCACCAGGGCGCGCTGCGCCGGGCCGTGCTCGATGGCGAAGCCGAGGATGTTGCGCAGGTGCGTGGCGGCGGCGTCGATGGCGTGGGCGGGCAGGTCGGGCGTAGCGATATCGGCAGGAGCGGGCAGGGAAGTCATGGCGTGCGGCGTGAGGGCATTTCGGACTTTTCATTATACGGTCCACGCCAAAGTTCCCACCAACAGCGCATATGTTGATCCTTGGAGTGCCGCCTCGCGCTACCGCCCGAATGGCGCGCCGTCGCGGCTATGGCAGCGTTATGATTTAGACAGAAATCAATACGTGCATGGCATGCATATTCATTCGACAGCGGAGCGCAATGACATACAGATGGGAAACGCCGTCCAGCATCTGGCTGGAGGACGAGAAGAGCGGACAGTTCGCGCTCGAGGCCACCGAGGGCCTGGGCCGCGTCGACTGGCAGGCGCATGCGCGCGGCCGGTTGCCCGATCTCGCCCATCTGCTTGGCGCCTCGCTGCCGGCGTCCTGCGCCTGTGCGCCGATCTACCCCGAAGGTTTCGCTTTCTGCCCGACCTGCGGCCAGACGCTGCACAAGCTGGGCGGACGCGTCCTCGGCCAGCCCGACTGGTGGGGCGCATCCGGCGACCAGTCCCTGCCGCGCCACGTGCCGCACGGCTTGCCGGTGACCTCCCTTGCGCTGGGCGACAGCCTGGAAGAACGCCCGGCGGCGCCTGCCATCGGCCGCGCCGAGTTGGCGATGCCGGTGCCGCCGAATGCGCACTGCGTCTTCGCCGCCGCCACCTGGGGCTTCCCCGAACAGCGCCTGCTGGCAATCGCGCCGGCGCGCGGCGTGCTGCAGTACTGGGACCCATTGGCGCAGTTGTGGCACGTGATGGCGGCCGAGAATACGGCCAGCGAGCTGCGTTTCAGCGCCGGCCAGTACGGCTGGCTGCCGGCCCTGAATCCGGCACGCGGCGAAGTCGGCGTGGTGCCAACGGACGCGGGCCTTGCGCGCCTGTGGATCAACCCAATTAACGAAAGCTACCGTCTCGAACCGCTGTTCGCCGGCGCGCTGGCCGCCGCCCCGGGCCTGATGCGCCGGCAGGTCGGCTGCCTGTTCGTCGCGGACGGCATGCTGCAATTGCTGGCCACCGGCAGCGACGTCGCCAACGGCGAGATACTGCCTTGCGACGATGCGCCAACGAGTGGCTGGATGCGGCCGATCGGTTACGACAATCGCCTGTTCTGGTTGCACGAGGGCGGGCAGCTGACATGGCGGCCGGGCGAGGCGCCGCGCTGGATGCCCTGGCCCGGCGGCTGGTCGCCGAAGCTGGAATTCGGCGGCCCCACGCAAAGCCGCGACGGCCGCCTGTGGCAGATCGGGCACGACGGCCAGGCATACTCTTTCCTCGAACTCGGCACCGGGCAGCCGCAGCTCGAAGCCATTGACGGCGCACGCCTTGGCTTCGCCAACCTGCTGTTCCGCCGCGGCCACGCGGTGCTGGACGAACCCTGGTCGGCCGAACACGTGGAAGACGTACACGAGGACGACACCCTGGTCCTGCCGCTGCTGCGCAGCTTCAACAACAATCGCAGCCAGCCGAGCGGCCTGGTGCTGCGCTTCCACAAGTACACCGGCCGCGCCGAAGAGGCGCTGGGCGCGGGCACGGCGGCGCGCACCATCGCCCGCACGACGGTCGAATGGATCGGCAAGCGCAACGTGATCCTCGACGACATCGCGCGCCTCACGCGTCCGCTCGAATGCGTGCCTTTCGTGTACGACGGCGCGCTGTGGCTGCACCATCCCGACTGGAATGCGATGCGCGGCTGGCGCCTGGAAGAGCTGTCGTGAGCGGCCTCCTGATGCGCATCGTCGCCCTGCTTGCGCTGCTGTGCGGCACGCTGCCGGCGTTCGCCACGCCGCAGGTCTTCCTGGTCCAGAACTCGGGCTGGATGGAACCCTTCTATGCCGACCCGCAATCGCGCTTCAAGCCGCTGGTGACGGAACTGGCGCTGGCGGTGGCGCAGCCGGGCGATGCGCTGGTGCTGGCTGCCTTCAACCAGTCGTTGCCGGGCGCGCCGTCGCCGAAAGCGCTGGTGTCCACCAAGGTAGGCGAGGGCACGCGCGCGCAGGTAACCAAGGCTTTGGCCGGCCTGGACACGGCGCGCAAACCCGGCGGCGCCCTGGCCGATACCGATCTCGGCGAAGCCGTGAGCGCCGCCATGACCCAGGCTTTGGGCGGCAAGGACGGCATCGTCTGGCTGGTCACGAACAACCGCAACAGCCCGAACAACGACCAGGCCACGGCCCAGCGCAACCGCGAGTTTTATGAATTGATCCATCGCGGCGGCGCGATCCGCACCGCGCTGGCTTTCCCGTTGCGCATGCAGGTGCAGGGCGAGCATTACCGGGCGAATGGCTTGATGGTGTACGCCTTTGCCATCGGCCCACAAGGTGCCCAGGCTTTGGCGCGGCTGCTGGCCACCGGCAGCATCGCCAGGATCATCACCGAGCCACCCGCGCGCCTGAAACCGCTGGACCGCAACACCGTGCGCCTGGTGCCGCGCAAGGTGGAAGATGCGCCGGGCGTCAGCTTCTCGATGGGCCAGGGCGGCGTGCTGCGCGCCGACGTCGCCTCGAGTGCGGTATCGCCATCGGCAAAGATCAGTTGGAACATCGAGAACACGATGTACCCCTACACCATCGCCAGCGCCACCCTGAGTGCGCGCTCGAAGCTGGGCGGCGAGGACAAGCCGGTCACGCTGGGCAGCGCACGCGTGAACGCCCTCGTGCCCGGCAAGCCGCAGCCGCTGGCCTCGACCCTGCAGCTGCCGGTGGCCCGGCTGCCCAGCCAGTGGTCGATGGAGGCCATCGGCTCCGCCGGCTCGGCCTACGTCCTGCCCGGCACCATCGAAGTGCACCTGGCGGACCAGAAGCTGAATTTGTCCGGCGCCTTTCGCGAGCGCATGGCGGCGCTGTTCCCGGGCGACCCGCTGCCCGACATCTTCACGCCGCCGGCCCAGGTGCAGGCGTCCACCGCCGTGCTGCCGATTGAGGTGCGCGTGCACTACGGGATGGCGCCGCTGCTGGCCGTGGGCGGCGGCGTGCTGGCCCTGATGGCGGCAGCCGGCGCCGCGGCTTACGCCTGGATGCGGCCGCAGCGCGCCTACGTTACCGTCGAGGACGAGCTGCGCACCATGCACGCGCGCGCCGGCGCCGATCAACCCATTTACGACAAGGCGGGCAATGAAGTCGCGCGCCTGAAGACAAACCTGTTCGGCCACCAGTTGACGGACCTGCGCGAAGGTGCGCAGGTGCGCCTGGGCCGCTGAACTCGCCCAAAAGAGGAAACCACCATGCAAGCGACGCCAACAACTACGCCATCCAGCGGCCAGGCCGACCCTGGCTTCAAGCTGCCCGAGGAAAAAAACGCCCCCGACGCTGCGCTGCCCCAGACCACGCCGGAAACGGCAGGCGGCCCGGTCGAAGTCGTGCCCGGCCCGCTGCCGCCCGCCGTCACCGACACTTCCACGCGCGACTTGTCCATCGGCGCGGCCGTGTTCGTGGTGCTGCTGGTCGTGTACTTCTTTGTCCGCAACGCCTACGTGCACCACATGGTCGTGCGCCGCGTGGCGCCATCGACAGCAGGCAGCGCCGGCTGGCTGCTGTTCGTGGGCCTGGCGTTTTTGTCGGCCGCCGCCGTGCTGGCCATCATCAACGCCAGCCGCTACCTGACGTGGGGTGTGACCGCGCCGCTGGTGGTGGTGGGCGCGGTGGCGCTGGTCGCCGCTCTCTTCATCGGCCGCCGCTGAAACGGACACACACATGGCAGAGATCCCCACCCCAGCAAGCATGAATCGCAAGGCCGAACTCAAGGTCGACCTGCGTCCGACCCTGTTCATCGGCGCCGGCGGCACCGGCATGGAAGTCATGATGCGCATCCGCCGCCGCATCCTGTCCGCGGTCTGGAACAAACAGCATCCGACCCGCGTGGAGTCGATCGCCGACTTCCCGGTCGCGCGCTTCCTGCACTTCGACCTCGACAACAACGCCATCATCGACGAGGGCAAGTCGCAGCGCACCGACCCCTGGTACGAACTGGTGCGCCTGAGCGACGAAGAACGCCTGGTCGAGCCGCTCGATTTGCCGCAGTACCACGAGTCCGACGACAGCCTGGCGCGCTTTCCGCTGATCGAAAGCTGGATGCCGCTGCGTCCGAAGAAGCTGCGCTCGCTCGGCATCGACCCGTCGAAAGGGGCCGGGCAGATTCGCTCGGTGGCGCGCCTCTACCTGTTCGACAAATATCCCAAGCTGCGCGGCCGCATCAAGGGCGCGCTGAACTTCTTGAGCAGTAACGCCGGCATCGAGCGCAAGGAAAATTACCAGCGCCTGGGCCTGCAGGTCGACACCTCGAAATTCCGCATCGTCGTCATCGGCTCGAACGCCGGCGGCACCGGCGCCGGCAGCGCCATCGACCTGGGCTGGATGGCCAAGGCCATCGCGCGCCAGGAAGTGTCCGACAGCCAGGTCGACCTGGTGATGTTCATGCCCTCGGGTTTTGCAAAGGCGAACAAGGAGCGCACCGAGGCGAATGCCTACGCCACCATGATGGAGCTGGAAACCACCATGCGCGACATGAACGCGCGCGTGTCGTGGATGGACCCGGACAGCATCCAGGGCAAGGGCGCGCCCTTCGACGACGTGTATTTCGTCGACACCGCGAATCTCGCCAACAAGGCGACCCAGGACGTGAAGGACGTCTACCAGATGGTGGCCGACACCCTGTTCGAGGATTTTGCGTCGGCCGATTTTGCGAATCGCAAGCGCTCGGTGGCGGTGAACCAGCAGCAGCACAAGCTCGGCCCCTACAACCCGCGCGTGCCGGAAGCGCGCTTCGGCGACATGCGCCTGTCGTATTCAAAAGTGTATTCGGCATTCGGCCAGGCTGTGCTCGACACCCAGCAAAGCCTGCGCGAGGACATCCGCGCCTACGAGCTGGCGGCGCTGATGGTCAAGGAGTTCTTCGGGCTGGTGGGTCGCGACGGCGCCCTGGCAAGGCGCGCCGGCGATGCGGAGCGCGACAGCTTCATGCGCGAGCAGATGGAGATGCGCGAGCGTCCCTTCAGCGAATTCCCGGATTTTAAAAAGGGGACGGTCGACGTCACGCCTTTCCAGGAATACGCGCTCACCGAACAGCTGTTGATGGACAAGGATGGGCGCTCGCTGCTGGAACGCGTGGAGAGCAAGGTGCAGCTCGAGATCGACCGCATCATGGCCGGCTACGACATCAAGCTGTGGCGCGAAAAGGTGGCCGAGCTGCTGCCGCAGCTGGAGCGCGACGCCATCCGCGAAGCCGGCGCCACCGCCGAGACCAGCGAAGACCGCATCAAGCGCCACACGGGCGAGCTGACCGGGCGCCTGAAGACGCGCGTGCGCGAACGCCTGTACGCGCTGCTCGACGACCGCAAGCAGGGCGGGCTGGAATTCGTGCTGTCGCTGCTGGAACAGGTCAAGGCGCGCCTGCTGCAGCGCGATTTGATCAGCGCGGAAAAGAATGGCCGCCGCTACCGCGACATCCGCGACGCCCTGCGCACGCGCCAGGTCGAAGAGTCGCTGAACAACCTGGGCCAGGCCGCCGGCCGCCTGTTCGGCAAGGATGCCCAGGCGCGCGAAGTCATGGCCCACCTGAAGCGCGATATCGCCGATTACCTGCGCTTCCACCTGCTGGCGGTATCGGCCGGGCAGTCCATTGAGGTGATGCGCAACATGTCGGCCTGGCTGGGCGACCCGCAGTCGACCGACGAGCAGGGCAACGCGCAGTGGAGCGGCATCGCCGGCGAATTCCAGGAAGGGCGGCGCCACGTGCAGGAGATTTTGCATGCGGTCGACAACCGCATTGCCCAGTTGCGCAGCGATGCACGCCACGAGCACGCCACCTACATCAAACTGGCCGGCGATGTGCAGCCGGCGCCGGTGCGCCTCACGAGTGATGTGAGTGCGTGGAGCGAGGAAGTGCTGCTCGAATTCGGCGGCTCGGGCAGGCTATTCCCGCAGCTGGGCGACGAGCGCATGCGCTCTGACTTGCTGCTGAAGCTGTTCCGCCGCGCACAGACGCAGCTCTCCAGCAGCGACCTTGGCGCCGAGCCGAGCGACCCGCTGCTGGACCGGCTGAACGCGATGACGCCGCAGGAACGCCAGCGCGTTTTTGCCGAATGGATCAGGAGCGCCATGCCCTGGGTGAACGCGCGCTTCTCGGCCGAGTTCACTCCGAATTCGGACCAATTTAAGTGTTTTATTGGAGTCGGCGATGTGGGCGCCTGGCGCCGCATGGAGGCTGAAATCCGCGCCGCCGTGCCGACCGGTTTCTTCCACGGCGACCTGGTGTCGATCGTGAACACGGGTGTGGCCGGGCGCGCAGTGTGCTACATCGAGCTGTCCGGCATTCCAATGACGGTGTTGCGTGGCCTGCCGACCTGGCGCGCTTCGTACCAGATCGAGAACCCGAAAATTCCGACCCATTTGCACTTCGATTCGACGCGCTTCCGGCACCCGATTTCGCCATCGATGGACGAGCTGAATCGCCTGGCGGACGACTACGAATGGTTCCTGCAGGCGATCGCGCTCGGCGTCATCCGGAGAAAAGCCGACCTGGGCGACCGCGAGGCCAGCTTCCAGCCGCGCGGGCAGTATCTGTTCGAGGTCGAGCCGGGTTCGGGCGAGTGGCTACAGATCGGGAACGAGTTCGCGATCCGCTCGAACGGCTTGCCGGCCTATTACCGCGAGCAGGTGATCGCCGCCGTGCGCAACCGCCTGGCGGCGGTGGGGCCGCACCAGCTGGTGCTGCTGGCCGCGCTGATGCGCCATTACCAGCTGCGCGTGTACGAGCCGCGCCTGGAAGTCGACGAGACCGGCGCCCAGTTGCCGTCGCCATCGCTGCCGAACATCACGGCCAGGCGGCTATATGACGCCTGGTTCCGGCGCGCCGCAGCCGCCGATCCTTCGCTGACCAGCGCCGCCATCGACGCCGCCCTGGCCACGCTGCCCGAGTGGACGGAGGCGGTGCCCGATTCGGCATCCGACGCCTACAACTGGGAAGTCGAGCGGCCGGTCGACAAGCGCGTGATCAAGGCCGAGTTCCTGGCCAGTGATGCGCGTGCGGCGCAGGCGGCCGAGCGGCGCACGCACGTTGCGGCGCCTGTGCCGATGCCGGCCATGGCGGGCGGCCCGCGCTACAAGCTGTTCGTGGCGGGCGCCCAGCGCGGGCCGTTCGGGGTCGAGGAAATCGCGCAGCAGCTCGCGCGCGGTGAGGTCGACCTGGCCACGCGCGCCTGGAACATGGCGCAGGACACGCGCTTCGGCAAGTGGCAGACCGTGGCCGACATTCCCGGCCTCGACCCTTCGCAGGCGAACGCCATTCCCGATCCGGACGACGGCGTTCCGGATCCGCAGTAGAAAGGGCGCCTGTGGCAGAAGCATCGCTTTATCGTTGTATTCAAAACTCGTGCGGCCGCAGCTGGCCGCGCCGGGTGAACTTTTGTCCGTATTGCGGCACGGCGCAGCAGGAAGGGATCGAACGCGGGAACGTGGCGGCGCATGCCGTGCCATCCGCGCAGGGCGTGCAGCTTGAGAAACCGGTGCAGGATGGCGTGCCTGTTGCCGCTGCCAGCGCTGTTCCGCCGCGTGCGGAGGACCGGCCGGCGGCCAGTCCCGCCCCGGCACCTGTGCCACCACCACCGCCCACGCCTGCGTCTGCGTCCACGCCTGCATCCGCGCCCGCATCGACGCCTACATCCGTGCCCGCTTCTGCGCCTTCACCCACGCCGAGCGCCGCGCCAAAGCCGCCGATTCCGCCGATCCCGCCGCGCACCAAGCCAGCGCCCGGCGTGCGCGCATCCTCGTCCCAGCCGCCGCAGCGCAAGCCCGTGCGCCTGCGCTGGTGGCTGCTGGCCCTGGGCATCCTGTGGGTGGTCTGGCTGGTCGCCAACCCGGGCAAACGCCGCGTCGAGGCGCAGATGGACAAGGCAATCGGCTTGGCCACGTCCTGCAAGCCGCGCGAAGCCCAGAATGAACTGATCGCGCTGCGCAAGACCCGCGCCACGCCTGAGCAGCTGCAGCACGTGCAGCAGGTGCTGAACGACGCCGCCGCCGACTGCACCCGCAAGCGCCAGCGCGACAAGGCCTGGCGCGAAGCGAAGACGGCGGTCGAGTCGGCGCTGGCGGCGTCCTCGTTCGACAAGGCGCGCCAGCGCCTGCGCGCGTACACCAAGCGCTGGGGCGACGACGACAATGCGCGTGCCCTGCGCGACAGGATCGAGGAACGCAGCCCCGAGCATCCGCGTGCCGACGGCCGGTGATGGCGCCATGCTGCTCATCCGTGAGCCATGCAATTCCGGCAAGGTGTATGCTGGTCAAAACGCGAACACAGGAGGGATCATGAAGACCATGACCATGTTGGGTGCGCTGCTGGTGCTGGCCCTGGCCGGCTGCTCGCCGCGCGATGAGAACGACGCCGGCCCGGCGCAAAAGGCCGGCAAGGCCATCGACGACGCCGGCGACAAGGTGGCCCGCGAGTTACGGGCGCCGCTGGAAAAGGCCGACGAGGCAGCCAAGCGCGTGGCCGAACGCGCCGACGAAGCGCGCGACCGCCTGGCCGAACGCACCGAGGAGGCGCGCGAGAAGATCAAGGATGCAACCGATGAAGCCGGGCGCGGTTTGCAGAAAGCCGGCACGGTGGTCGGCGAAAAGGTCGAGCGCGCCGGCGAGAAGATGCAGGAATCGGCGCGTTGATCTGGCTGGTGGCGGCATTGCCGGTACCGCTTTTCGTAGGGTGGGCACTTGTGCCCACGCGGTACGGCACGTGCGTATCGACATGCCGAGCAGAGCATCGTTGACCTTAGATACCCGGGTGTTGTTTGATGCCGCGTCAGATCATCCGGTGAGACCGCGTGGGCACAAGTGCCCACCCTACGAACCCCGGAACCCCGAAACCCGAAACCCGAACCCCGAAACCGATCACGCGCTCGCGCGCAAATCCTGCCATCCCGCCGTCACGATCGACATCTCCACGAACCCCGCGCGCCAGGCCTGCTCGAGGTTCTGCTCGATCTCTTCCATCGAGGTCTGCGTCGTGCCGCTGAAGCCGCGCAGGCCGTACGCGCGGTTGCGGCCGTGGCCCTTGGCCATGTACAGCGCCATGTCGACCAGGTTCACCGCGCGTTCCCACGGCAGCGGCTGGCCGGCCGGGGCCAGCGGGTAGGGCGCGAAGCCGATCGACACCTGGGCGCTCAAGGTCTCGCCGCCGTACTCGATGCGGGTCTCGGCAATGCCTTCCAGCAGGCGGCGCGCCACTTCGTCCAGGCCGCTGCGCGGGATCGCCGGCAAGAAGGCCAGGAATTCCTCGCCGCCCCAGCGCACGATCATGTCGGTCTCGCGCAGGATCTCGCGCAGGCTGGCGGCAATCTTGATCAGCACCGCGTCGCCGGCGCCATGGCCCCAGGTGTCGTTGATGTGCTTGAAGTGGTCGACGTCCATCAGGAACAGCGCGCTCACCATCTCGTCGCCCGAGGTGCCGACGCCGCGCTTTTCCAGCTGCTGGTGGGTGCGCATGAAGTCCTGGAAGTGGCGGCGGTTGTACAGGCCCGTCAGCGGGTCGCGCACGCTCTGCTGCTTGAGTTCCTGGTTCTTTTCGTGCAGCTGGGCGTTCGCATGGCGCACCTTGCGGTACAGGAGGCCAACGATCACCGTCACCAGCGCGAACACCACGATCAGCAAGCCCCAGATGCGCTGCTGCAGGCGGCGGTTGTCGATCTCGGCCGACTTCACCTGGTTCTCGCGCTCCAGCAGTTCGATCTGGCGCTGGCGCTTGTCGGCGTCGTACTTTTCCTGCAGCTCGAGCATGGCCTTCTGGCGGCGCTTTTCGAACAGCTCGTTCGACAGCGTGCGCTCGCGGTGGTAAGCGTTGATGGCGCCCGGATAATCGCCGGCGCGCTCGAGGGCGCCGCCATATTCGGCCAGCACGCTCTGCAGCTCCGGCTTGTCGCCGTTCTGTTCGTAGATCGCCAGGCCTTCCTCGAAGGCGCGCTTGCCCTCGGCGATGCGGCCACTGGCCAGGTAGGCCTGGCCGATGTTTACGCGCGCGGTGCCCGCCGCGGTTTCGTCGCGGATGGCGAGCGCCGCCTGCAACGCCTGCTCGCCGTAGGCCAGCGCATTGCGGTAGTCGTGCATTTTCAGGTAGCAGTCGGACAGGTTCACCAGCGAGCGCGCCACCATCGACTGCGCGCCGATGCTGCGCTCCAGCGACAGCGCCGCCAGCTGCGCCTTCAGCGCGCGCTGCATCTGGCCGGTGTCCATGGCCAGGCCGTATTCGGTGCCCTTCAGGGTGGCCATGCGGCCGGGCGAATTGATCTTCTCGGCCGCCACATAGGCTTCGGCCAGCGCCTCGGATGCCTTGTCGAACTCGCGCATCTGCACGTACAGGCGGGTCAGCGCATTCAGCACGATCACCATGTGCACCGGGTCGCCATGCTGGCGCGTATAGGCCAGCACGGCCTGCATCTTTTCCAGCGCGCGCGGGAAGTTGCCGTCCTCGGCAAAGGCTTCGGCCGCCGACACGCCCACGCGCACGCGCACCTCGACGTCGTCGGTGGACAGCGCATGGCGCTCGGCTTCCCAGATCAGCGCATGCGACAGCGCCAGTTCGTTCTGGGCGTACTTGATGTAGCCCTTGCGCACCAGGCCCTTGGCGATGGCGGCATCGTTCTTTTCGCGGCGGCCGAATTCGATGAGTTCATCGCAGGTGGCCAGCGCCTGGTCGTTGCGTCCCACCTTCTGGTAGGCCACGCACAACTCGGCCAGCACGTCGGCCTTGTCGGCCACCGAACCGGCGCGCGCTTCGCCCTCGATCTTGAGCAGCATCGGCAGGGCGCGTTCCGGGATGAAGCGGTTGATTTCGCGGATCTCGGCCAGGCGCGCTTCCAGGCCCGACTGCCTGGGCGCGTCGGCAAGCGCCAAAGGAGATGTCAGCACCAGCGATGCGAGCAGTGCGCACAAACGCTGCGATGGCTTTTTCGTCTCCCAAACTGCCGGCATAGCTTCCTCGATCTGGTCGTCGCGCCCGCAATGATTGCGAGCGCCATCGACGATTATAGTCGTATTGCTAAGTGGCAATAGCAATTTTTTATGCCGCTATCGTAAAAATGCGACGCCAAAACGTCAATATTGGCGGCTGCATATTCGGCAGTGCAGCATGGAAACAAAGAGTCACGTCCCGCTCGCGCCAGGCAGTCGCGCCTTCTACACCGCCAGTTGCTGCAACAGGTACAAGCGCTGGTACAAGCCGCCCTCGATCCCCATCAGCTCCTCGTGCGGGCCGGATTCCGTGATCCGCCCGTGGTTCAGCACCACGATGCGGTCGGCGTCGCGGATGGTGGACAGGCGGTGCGCAATCGCGATGATGGTCACCCGCCCGCGCACTTCCTCCAGCGCCTGCTGCACGACCTGCTCGGTGGCGCTGTCGATGCGCGAAGTCGCTTCGTCGAGCAGCAGGATGCGCGGTTCGCCGGCCAGGGCGCGGGCAATCGCGATCAGCTGCTTCTGGCCCGAGGACAGGCGCGAGCCGCCTTCGCCGAGCGAGGTCTCGTAACCATTTTCCAACGCCGCGATGAAGTCGTGCGCATGCGCCGCGCGCGCTGCCGCCTCGATCTTCTCGACCGGCAGGCCGCGCCCCATGTCGATGTTCTCGCGCGCCGACGCGGCCAGGATGAACGGGTCTTGCGGCACCAGGCCGACCTCGTTGCGGAAGCGTTCGTTGTCGATGCCGGCAATCGGCTCGCCGCAAATCTCGATCTTGCCCTCGCCGTTTTCCCGGTCTGCGCTGTAGTAGCGCAGCAGCAGCGACAGCAGGGTCGACTTGCCGCTGCCGGTGTGGCCGACGATGCCGTAGAAGGCGCCCTGCGGAATGTCGAGCGAGATGTCGTGCAACACGTTCTGGCCCGGCACGTAGGCAAAGCTCAGGTTTTTCACGCGCACCGCCGGTGCGTCCGGGGAGGCTGTCATGCGCGTGCCGCCGGTGCGGCCGGCCGCGTGCTCCGCGGCCCCGGCTTCGGCCAGCAGCGCCTCCACGCGCGCGCTCGCCACCACCGCCTGCTGCAGGCCACTGAACTGCATCGTGATCTGGATGAGGGGTTCGACCACGCGTGCGATGTAGCTGATGAAGGCGTACAAGATCCCCACCTCGACGGCGCCAATCTCGCGCCGCCCGAATGCGAAGATCACCACCGCCAGCAGCGCCACGTTCAGCAAATCGAGCGCGGGGCGCAGCAGGAAGGCGTTCACGCGGATCTCGGCGATGCGCGCCTGGTAGTGGCCGTCGTTGGTGTGCGCGAAGCGCTCGCCGAAGCGGCCCGCCGCATTGCTCGCCTGGAGCACGCTCATGCCGCCGATGGATTCCGCCATCTGGCCGTTGATGTCGCTGCGCAGGGCGCGCGCACGCGTTACCGCCGGCCCCGACAAACGCTGGTAGAGCCAGACGATCACGATCACCGCCGGCAGCAGGGCCAGCACGATGATCATCAGGCGCCAGTCGAGCCAGGCCATGGCCACCGTGGTGCCGAGCAAAACGATGGTGCTGTCGAGGATCGAGAACAGCACCTGGATGTAGAGCTTCTTCACCGCCTCGGTGTCGTTGGTTACGCGGCTGACCAGCTGGCCGGTAATCGCGCGGTCAAAAAAGGCCATCGGCAGGCGCAGCACGTGGCCGTACACCCATTCGCGCAGGCGCTGCACCGAGCGCATCGCCAGGCCGGACAGGCGCACCAGCTGCAGGTAGCGCAGCCAGGTCGAGAGCCAGCCGGTGACCAGCACGCCGCCCAGCAGCAGGGACATGCGCGTCCAGTCGGCGTGGCGCGGCACCAGGTGGTCGTCGATCAGGGCTTTACCCAGGATCGGGCCGACCACTTCCAGCGCGGCCGCGATGACCAGCCAGAAGGTGGCCCATTTCAGGTGCCGGATATCGGGCCAGGCGGCGCGGCGCAGCAGGGCCGCGGCGCGTTTTGCTTCGGCGCGGCCAGCGTGCCTGGATTCCTTGGTTTTGTCAGCTTGCATCGATGCTGGCCTCCAGTTGTTGATAGCGCCACTGGCTGGCATACCAGCCGTCCAGTGCCAAGAGGGTCTCGTGGTTGCCCGATTCGGCCACGCGGCCGTTCTTCAGCACCACGATCAAATCGGCATTCACCACGGCCGACAGACGGTGGCTGGCGATGATGGCGGTCAGTTCCGGGCGCGTGGCGCGCAGTTCGTCCAGGTGTTCGAGGATGTTGGTCTCGGTGCCGGTGTCCACCGCCGATAGCGCGTCGTCGAGCAGCAGCAGCGAGCTGTCGGCCAGCAGCGAACGGGCAATCGCCACGCGCTGGCGCTGGCCGCCCGAGAGGGTGATGCCCTTTTCGCCGACCGGCGTGTCGTAGCCCTGCGGGAAGCGCAGGATGTCGTCGTGGATCGCCGCCATCCTGGCCGCTTCCTCGACTTCCAGGCGGCTGGCGCCGGGGCGGGCCAGGGCGATGTTCTCGGCGATGCTGGCCGAGAACAGGAAGGATTCCTGCGGCACCCAGCTGGTGGCCGCGCGCAGCGCCGCCAGTTTGTAGTCGGGCAGCGCGTGGCCGCCCCAGGTGACCGTGCCGTGCTGGGGCTCGGCCTGGCGCAGCAGCACGCGCAGCAGGGTCGACTTGCCGGCGCCGGTGGGGCCGACCAGGCCCAGGGTCATGCCGGGACGCAGGGCCACCGACACTTTATCCAGCGCCGGTTGGGAAGCACTGGAATACGTGAAGCTGACATCGCGCAGCACCAGCGGACCATCCTGGATGGCCTCGAAGCGGCCTTCGTCGACCACGGTGAGCGGCGCATCGAGCATCGGCTGCAGGCGCGCGAGACCGGCGCGGCCACGTTCGATCAGCGACAGCACCCAGCCAGCCGCGAACATCGGCCAGATCAGCTGGCCGAGGTACATGGTGAAGCTGGTCAGGGCGCCGATGGTCAGCTGGTTCTGCCAGACCAGGTAGCCGCCCAGGCCGAGGGTCAGCGTACTGGCGGCGCTGAGGGTCAGGCCGACGGCCGGTTCGTAGGCCGCTTCCCATTTCTGCGCGCTCAGGCTGGCAGCGGAGGCTTTACCCGCCAGTTCGCCGAACTGCGCTGCGCTGCGTGCTTCCAGGCCCAGGGCGCGCAGGGTGCGCACGCCCGAGAGCGACTCTTGCACATGGTCGTTCAAGTCCGAGAAACGTTTCAGCGAATCGGTTTCGGCGGTGTGGATGTGGCGCGAGATGTACCAGAAGGCCAGGCCCATGAGCGGGAAGGGCAGCAGGGCGATCAGGGCAAGGCGGTAGTCGACGCCGAGCAGCATCACGCCCAGCACCATCACCAGGGTCAGGGTGCCGTCGAAGCCGGCCAGCATGGCTTCGCCGGCGGCCATCTCGATGGCGTCGATGTCGTTGGTGCCGAGCGCCATCAGGTCGCCGGTGCGCTGCTTCTGGTAGAAGGCCGGACCCTGGCTTGATAACCGCCCGTATAGCTGCATGCGCAGCTCGACGCCGAGGCGGTAGGCCGCCGAATACAGGCGGATGCGCCAGCACACGCGCAGCACATAGATCGCCACGCCCAGGGCCAGCAGCTCGGCGATGCCGATCATCAGGTCGTGGCGCGACAGCGTGTGGGCGGACAGGCCGTCGATCATGGCGCCGACCTTGCGCGGCACCAGGATGCTGCATACCGCCACGCCTACCAGCATCACCGCGGATGCTGCGTAGGCTTTCCAGTGGCGGCGCACGAAGCCGGTCACCAAACTCGCTAGACTCATGGGAATTCCTTGCATTGCCGCCCGCGAAAAAGAAAGCGGGCCGAAGCCCGCTAGTTTACTTTCTTTGCCGGAGCGGCGCAGCGCGCCTGGGCATT
>Ga0265780_10005567_pt1 | contig 15900 bp, 20 predicted proteins | sample P1T30metagenome_FD_192432 | JGI IMG/M metagenome (GOLD analysis project Ga0265780, IMG submission 192432) | Plant litter microbial communities from East Loma Ridge, Irvine, California - P1 T30 | ecosystem: Environmental > Terrestrial > Plant litter > Unclassified | place: USA: California... | reverse complement strand
GCCTCAGCCCTCAGTTCCTCCTTCATAGCCATCATGAGTGTATAAGCATATACTCCCACAATGGTTTGAACTACCTTGGCCAAGTTGGACATTGGCACCCAAGGGTCAACTGCCATAGGAGCAACTGGTACATTGACCTCCGGCTCTACAGCGGCCGCTAGAAGAGCAAAGTTGAAGTCGCATGGAAAGTCAAAGTTGTGTGGAAAGTTGAAGTTGTGTGGAAGGTTAAAGTTGCATGGAAAGTAGCTATGATGTTGTGACCGCCATGACAAATAGGGAGGTGATGGATATTGGCAGACCAGCTGTAGTGTTTAGAGAAGATGTGGGTTAGAAATGCATGCATGAGCAGTTTGAGTATACTATATAGGCAAGTCTGGCTACAATGGGAAAGCTTCAATAGGCCGCTTGCATGATGTGCAGTGTTGTGCATGTGTTTAAGATGCAGAAACATACCCAAAAGCAGACGTCTCAAGACTAAAATTCTGAGACTGACCTCCACTTCCGAATCTAGATGGGACTAACTGGCCACCGTAAGTATGTAGTGGCACTTGTCGCGTCTGAGCAAGTCAATCCACCGTGAACGCTTGTCATTCTCTTTTAATGTTGCTACGTAGCTTGGGTCTGCTCGGTATTCTCGCCACAACGCAAGCGAAAGAAAGCTTTCACGAAAGCTTGACCTTGACACCTCTGCCCGATGGGAAGCTCTCCGTGTCTTTCGACTTCACCACCGAGTTCGACGCTAGTGCCGGGTACGACAATCTATTGACCCCGCCGTCTTTGTTGCTACCGCTTGCCGATAACCATGTTTCGGAATTAGCAATATCCTTCGTAGCTGGCAAGTGGGATCAGCTGCGGTCTGGACAGATCGGTCCGACGCAGACTGAGGCGGGAGGCGGAGGTGGAGAGATCAGAGGTTGGCTGAATGACGGGGAGGACATGTAAGTTATGACCTGGATGAGCTGATTGGCAGCTCAAGAAGATGGACCACTATCACACAAGCTCTTGGAGGGCTGTTCTGCGCAGGTCTAGGTCCCGAAGATGAAGAGCCTGCAAAGACCTTTGGACACATCTATCCACCTCGCGGCCCACCAGACGGCCTGACACATCGACTACTGTCGACACCATATCTACCTCTCTGTACCGAGAACTTGACGCCTTTCCTTTCACTTCTTCCGTCAAAGGGACACTCTGGACTGTCCTCGCTCCTCGCTCAACCTGGTACTGTATTTTCATGGGGATTTAAAACAGAAGGGATCGAGGTCATCATGCCAACCAGCGGTCAGCCCGGAATGTGGAGGGGATGGTGGGAAGGCGTTGTGGATCTAGTGCCGGAGAAAGGGGGAAGTCGAGCGTTCTCCCTTGGCAGCTTGTTTAAAAAGGGGGTACCACGGGTGTTTCCCGAAGCTTCAAGCTCGATACTCAGGTTGATCCAGCCAAATGCACCGCTGGAATCTTCGGTGGATCCCGATTCGACCGCGGTGGAATGGATCGATGGGAAGCTACGGGAGATTATGCAGTGGGATCTGCTAGATGAGCGAGTACACCATAAAGATATTCGGATTTACTGGCCTGGTGAAGGTCATTATCAATATCGTAAGCCTTCTTGTCTGACAGCGGTTGAAACAAATATGCCTCAAACCACTCCCGAATACGCGTCACGAGTCTCAGCGATAACCTTCACCTCTAACCGCCCCCCCATACACGTCACGAGTCACAGCGATAAATTTCACCTCCAACCCGGGATATGCCGGATAGACTCATCCGACCTCTCATTGTCTCCACAACTGCGAACCGTCTCAGTCATGGTCAATCGACTTGCCTTGGATCGTACTGACAGATAGCCCGAACAATCGAACCTCCTCCCATCGTTGTACACCGTACTGTCACCTCACCCCGAGCGATGGACGGCATCTTCACAATCACTATCCGTAACAATGCCAACGTAGATCGGGAGGCGATATACTCGGAGATCTGGCCGTGGTGGGTCAAGGGATGGATCAGCGAAATGCAAGTTCGCATAGACGGACAAGTTCGAGGTAGGTGATGACGAGTGATCCAATCACTGATGATAGCCGATGCGCTCGATGGTATTTCGTATCATCCGTCCGCCCCACCGAAACCTACAACTACTGCCATCCACCTGTCACTCAAGCTACCCGCCCACTCCGAACTCGTCCTCACTATACCATTCACAAAGCTCATGCTGAAATACACCGAACACCGACCGGATGCTGAACGAGGACGAGAACTCTCATCAGGTGTACTTACCCTTCTCGACCTTGTGGATACCAACAGCACAGATCCAACACCGGATAACCTCAGATTCGGACGTGCACGCATATACACCCCGAAATTGTTATTGGATATACCGACCCCCGACTTTTCGATGCCATACAACGTCATTATCATGAGTTCCACCGTCATGGCTGTCTTCTTTGGTCTCATGCATGGGTCATTGACGAGGCGATGGGGCTGGATCCAGCTGCCAGACACTGCACCGGTTGCGGAAGTAGAGAAGAACGATTAGAAGAAGGATTATATAGGTAGAATTCGATGATAACGACCAGGCGACGATATGCATATCACGACATAACTCGAATGTGCATAGCCTGCTCGACTCGCTCGTTCATTGTTTGAGATGGCTAAAGCGACTGTCATACCTGGGTCTGAAGTGTAGGAGACGAGGAAGATATGGGGCTGCGGCGGGCGTTGTCGACGGGTGCATTTTTCGAGATCTTGCCTCGCTAAATTTGTGGTCTTTGGCTACTGTAATCGATTATCACCCTACATAAGTCATACACACTCTCAATTTATCTCAGAAGGTACGGTGAAAGCTAGCTGTATACCTGTCTTACATCCCTATCTTTATCCAATAAGCAGTAAAAAGTCGCGAAGTAGGTAGCGATAGTAGGCTGAACCGACTTGCATTTCCAATCTTTTTTCCGATTTCCAACAAAACGGGGCCTGAACCTTAGTGGAAACCAGACAAGGCGATAGCCTTCATTCAACATCTCATGCCCATCTCTCGATTAGCTGGTCTAGTATCTAGAACTAGACTGCACGCTCGACCACTATCTATTCCTCGTCGATCCGCTCAACTCGTTCTCCCCGCCAGAACCCTACCAACATTACCCCGCTTCGCATCAACCATGTCTGCTCAAAAGATTGATGGAAATGCCATCGCCAAGTATGTCGACATGATTGTTCTAGGACAGCGCTGATGATAGGTCGATCCGAGAGGAAGTAGCCAAGTCCGTCAGTGACCTCCAGACATCAAACGCTACCTTTCACCAACCACACCTCGTCATCCTTCAACTCGGTACCGATGCCGCTTCATCGACCTACATTCGAATGAAGCAAAAGGCGGCCGAGGAGAGTGGCATGACTGTCGAGCATATCCCCGTGCAATCCGATGCCGAGTCGGGTGGACAAAAGGGAGCAGGAGTCAAAAAGGTGTTTGACCTCGTTCAAAAGGCCAATGCCGATAGCAAGGTCTCGGGTATCTTGGTCCAGCTACCCCTCGAGGGCGCTTCCAAGGAGGAGGAAAAGATGGTCGTCGACTCGGTTTCTGTCAGCAAGGATGTCGATGGATTCCACCCCGAAAACATCGGTCTATTGAGCTCGCGATTATCAGAACCCTACTTCACCCCATGTACCCCCGCTGGTGTCATCAAGCTTATCGACTCTACCGGTCACGACTTGTCTGGATCCAACGTTGTCGTCATCGGGCGATCGGACATTGTTGGCACTCCCGTCTGTGCTCTTCTTCGAAAGCGAGATGCTACCGTCACCCAATGTCACCGACACACCAAGAATCTCGAAGAAATTGTCAAGATGGCCGACGTCGTTGTCGTCGCTGTTGGAAAGGCACAATTCGTCAAGGGATCTTGGCTCAAGAAGGGAGCCGTCGTTATTGATGTCGGAACCAACTTTATTCCCGACTCGACCAAGAAATCCGGTCAACGACTTGTTGGAGATGTCGACTACGACTCTGCCGTCGAGGTCGCCAGCTACATCACCCCTGTTCCCGGAGGAGTTGGACCCATGACTGTCGCCATGCTCATGCAAAACACTTTCCAGGCCGCCAAGCGAGCATGGTCCATTGGACGAGAACGACGAATCACCCCCAACCCTCTCGAGATGCTAGACAAGGTCCCATCCGATATCGAGATTGCCGTCGCCCAGACTCCTAAACCCGTCGCTACCATCGCTTACGAGATGGGTGTCCAGCAAGGCGAAATCGAGAGCTACGGTAAATACAAGGCCAAGATTGAGTTGTCTATTCTCGAACGACTCTCCAACCGACAGGACGGTAAATACATTGTCGTTGCTGGTATCACCCCTACTCCTCTTGGAGAGGGCAAGTCGACCACGACCATTGGTCTTGCTCAAGCTCTCGGTGCTCATCTACAAAAGACCGCTATCGCCTGTGTCAGACAGCCCAGTCAGGGACCTACTTTCGGTGTCAAGGGTGGAGCCGCCGGTGGTGGTTACTCTCAAGTCATCCCCATGACCGAGTTCAATTTGCACTTGACTGGTGATATTCACGCCGTCACTGCCGCCAACAACTTGCTTGCCGCCGCCATCGACGCCCGCATGTTTCACGAACAGACCCAGACCGACAAGGGTCTCTACAGCCGATTGGTGCCAGCTCAAAAAGGCAAGCGAGTGTTTGCCAAGCCCATGCTCGCCCGTTTACAAAAGCTCGGTATCAACAAGACTGAGCCCAACGACTTGACCGAGCAGGAAGCTGCAAAATTCGCTCGTCTCGACATTGACCCTGCAACCCTCACTTGGAACCGAGTTCTCGACACCAATGATCGATATCTGCGATCCATCACGGTTGGTCAGGCCGATACCGAAAAGGGATTCTCTCGACAGACTGCTTTCGATATCGCTGTCGCTTCCGAGTGTATGGCTGTCCTTGCCTTGAGCAAAGATCTCGCCGATATGCGAGCACGACTCGGTCGAATGGTCGTTGCGACTAGCAAAGCCGGAGATCCCGTTACTGCCGAAGACATTGGATGTGCCGGTGCCATGGCTGTCTTGATGAAGGATTCCATCAAGCCCACGCTCATGCAGACTCTCGAGGGTACCCCCGTCTTTGTCCACGCTGGACCATTCGCCAACATTGCTCACGGAAACTCGTCCATCATTGCCGATCGAATCGCACTCAAGCTCGCCGGTGTCGAGCAGGGAGACGACGAGGACCGAAATGGTTATGTCATTACCGAAGCTGGTTTCGGTGCCGATATTGGTATGGAAAAGTTCTGCAACATCAAGACTCGAGTCTCTGGCTTGACCCCTAATGCCGTCGTGCTCGTCGCAACCATCAGAGCGCTCAAGATGCACGGAGGTGGACCTGCCGTCACGCCCGGCAAACCCCTTGATGCCGTCTACACCGAGGAACACCTCGACTTGTTGGAGAAGGGATGTGCCAACTTGGGTAAACATATCGAGAACGCCAAGAAATTCGGGCTCAAGGTTGTTGTCGCCATCAACCAGTTCACGTAAGTTTTCGCTGCTTGTCGTCTGGCTGATATCCAGGAACGATACACCCGCCGAGATGAAACTTGTCCAGGACTACTCGCTCAAGGTCGGGGCCGACTATGCTGTTCCCGCCAACCATTGGGCCAAGGGAGGAGAAGGTGCCGTCGAGCTCGCCAATGCCGTCATTGAAGCATGCAAGGAGCCATCCCAGTTCAAATTCCTTTACGAGCTCAACAAGCCCCTTGTCGAAAAGATTGAAATCATCGCCAAGGAAATGTACGGTGCCGACGGTATCGAGCTTTCCCCAGAAGCCAAGGCCGAAGTCGAGCGATACGAGTCTCAGGGCTACGGTGGTCTGCCCATCTGTATGGCCAAGACCGCTCTTTCGCTTTCCGATGACCCAAGCAAAAAGGGTGTCCCCACCGGCTTCACCTTGCCTATCCGAAACGTCAGGCTATCGGCTGGTGCAAGCTTTGTCTACCCCTTGGTCGGATCCATGTCGACCATGCCTGGTTTGACGACGCGACCTGGTTTCTATGATATCGATTTGAACGCCGAGACTGGCGAGATTGAGGGTCTTTTCTAGATTGTTTGTGTGCATAGCGAGGGAGTTCATTGGGTTTCTGTTCAACACCATACTGTACATTTTGACATAGACAATGCATCTGCCTCAACGGCACCGCTTGGGATTAATTGAAATCAAATAGATGTCGAGATAATGACCCCCACCGGATGGACCTGGTGTCCCGTTGATGCGTCCCATCTTGGTTATCTGTTTATCTCTTATTACATGGCTACAATCAAGCCAAATCGCCCACCATTCCCGATCAACTCACATCACCTTCCGCTAGCCAATCGCGCGGACTACTCTCTACGATCTCGGGCTTTCTGACGCGTTCTCCAGCTGGGAAATCAGGACCTAAAGATATACCCGAAAACGGATCACCTACACCTGCGGCGCGAGCTACAGAAGACAGCGACGATATGCCTGCTCGGAAGTCTGTTTCCAACTCCATCGAGCCCCCTGTAGAGGACGGAGAGCCCGAGATAGTTGAAGAGGAAGACGAAGAGGACGAGGATGAGGACGAGGATGTCCCAGAAGAGGAGTATGAGGTTGACAAAGTGATTGATCACCGAAAAGGTGCTCCTGTACGTTCATCATGGTGCTAAATTTTGTCCAAGCTCATCATCTAGGGAAAGTTCACTTGTATGTATAGTGTTGACTCGCTTTGATCGATTCTGACTGCTAGATCTGGTATCATGGAAGGGTTATGGACCCGAACACAATACCTGGGAACCTCAAGACAATCTGTGAGTATATGCCATGGTATCAGAAAGACTGACGACCAGTGAGCACGCCAAGAACCTTGTCTCGGAATACTGGCTCAAACAGCCAAAGACCGAGCTCGGCGTAAAAAAACGAGGACGAGCGTCAAATTCTTCTCAACCTGCCGCAAGAGCCGCCAAAGCTCCTCGTCAGTCAACTAACGGCACTAGGGGCTCAACGAGGAAAGAAACTCGGCCTACCGAGGCCGCTGACGAAGAAGAAGAGGACGATGGCATGGGAGCAGATTTCGTCAAGACGCATGTGGACTCTATCGACAAATATGCCGATATCAAGGATTGGGAAAAGCTCATTGCTGAAGTCGACACTATCGAGAGGGGTTCCGACAACAAGCTGTTGGTGTACATGACGATGTGAGTCGGGTTGCAGATTGCCGGGATTGGAGCTGACTTCCAGGGTCGGTGGTGAACGAGTCGCTCAGCCAAACACTGTCGCTTATGCTCGAGCTCCACAGAAGGTACGCACACATTTCTTCAGACGGGCGTGCTGATCTTGATAGCTTCTCAAATTTTACGAGTCCCATCTAAAGTGGAGGGTCGGAGACTAGGGTCTCAAACAACTTGACGCGTGCTGTGCGGAACCGAGTGCTCTGAGCGCAAATGTGGATTCATCAACAGATTTAGGTAATTTATAACATGTGCATACAGTCCGAGAAGCTTCTTTCGGGATAGCAGTCAGGAGTGAGAGATGTCGATATTCGTGGTGTAATCTTAAAAGGGTCCGGGGAGAGGTCCGAGCTTTACCTGACCCTCCATTGACAAATACTCACTCATTTTCACGCTTCCTCTGGTCCTTTCATTTCCCACTCTATCTGACACGCCACATCTCATACCCCTGATTGACTTCCTTTCGGCTCCACAGCCCAACTCCGATTTAGCCGTCATGGATTCTTTGCAGCCTGTGGAGCAGAAAAGAGCATGAGGCGAGTGGGTAGGTACCTCTTTTCCACATCATTTTCCCCTTACCCCTCATTACATCCCCTTCTATTATCGCAACCACACAATTCACGACTAATTTCCAAGAGCCATGCTCCCCACGCTTGCCTTCGCCCTTCCGGCTGCCCTATCCCTTCAAATCATATCCCGTCTGGGCCGTGGCCTGTAAGTCTCCGCTATCAAACCGGCTAAATACCAGGGGCACACGACAACTTGACCCTCCCGGTGCACCGTTGAACACATCCCCTTCTCCTTCTGGTTACAAGATCGATCCCAGCGTCTTTGCTTGCTCTCCTGACTTTGTGATCACTGACGTACCGGTAAGCTGTGCGCTTTGTCCTGGCTGAAATTTTTGATAGATTGAGAGGGAGTATACCTTTGTAATGAGGTGAGCGCTCACCCTCTCGTGGTCGCCCAATAGATGCGGAAAAATTGACTTTAGTTCTGTCCTCGGAGGTATGAATCTTTGTACTGATAATACTGATGGACAGCGCCTGATGGATACGAGAGAGGTATGCTAGTCGTGAATGGGATGTTCCCAGGTTAGCTGAGGATTTCTGCGGCCTGCCATATAACTCATCATTAGGTCCTCTCATCGAAGCCAACGAGGGTGATACCATCTTCGTACATGTCGAGAACAACCTGGATATCCCCCAGTCCATTCGTGAGTCAATGCGCTGAAATAGCTGAGAGTAGATTGGCACGGTATGCTACAAAATGGCACTGGGTACATGGACGGCGTTCCCGGATTCACTCAGGTTAGCTGCGACTGTCCTATTTGGTATGAGCTAAAGCCCCAGTGCCCAATCGCGCCCGGTTCCAGCTTTACTTATCGCTTCACGGTCGATGATCAATTTGGCACTTATTGGTACGTCGCGTCTTCAACTCGGCTGACGACAGGTGGCATTCTCATTATAGCAACACTATGGCTGATGGAATCATAGGCGGGTAAGCTTCATCTATCTCCTCGGGATGCCCAAGCTCATCATAGACTTATCGTTCATTCGCCTAATGACCCTCTCAAACGGGGCGAAGACTTTGACGAGGAAAGGGTTCTTTACCTGATGGACTGGATGTGAGTTGAGCTGATTACTGAGTACTGATGCAAGGCATGGTGATTCCCAGCACATAGTTGATGCTCTCAACTCTGACGATGGGTATCGAGGGGTGAGCTGATTCCCAAAGTGTCGACAGCTGATGATCAGTCTCCTGCCCCACCACCTGCTGATGCCATACTGGTAAACGGAGTGGTGAGTTGTCTCTTATCAAGTCCAACTGACAGATAAGGGGGCCTGCAATTGCTCCGACCCCATTGCTGTACCGGACGGCTCAGCATGCTCGACTCCCGAAATTATCGAGATGCAAGTCCCAGTGAACAAGAAGGTCAGATTCAGAGTTATCAATATCGGCTCTCACGGTAAGCTATCGGTCTTCATTCCTTATTCGACGTAGCTGAGTTGTCAGAAAACTATATTGTATCGATCGATAATCACACGATGGAGATTGTCGAGGCCGACGACACGCCTGTTCATGGACCTAATGTTACGCATGTCCAGGTTGCCCCTGCCCAGCGGTACTCCGTCATTGTCAAGACTGATCAGGGCAAAGCAGGCCAAGGTTTCTGGATGAGGACCGGAACTGATACCGGTGGGGCTACCGGGGACGCGAGGTGATCACTGATATTCAGGCTGTCTGGGTGATGAGACCTTTGCAAAAAGGAACTTTATCGTCTTCCGATATGTGGACGCAGGGGACGAGAGCGATGGGCAGAGGCCTACTACTCTACCTTGGTGGGGCAGTATCTACGAATGAAACTGATGACAGGGATGGCTATGATTTTGCATGCACAAAGTGCCAGTCTGTCGACGAGCTATATACCCTCAGGTAAATCACTTGTTGGAGCTATACTGAGAATGATAGCCCCCGAATCGCACAAGATGCACCAATCGAGATCTTGCAGACTCATATGCTCTCCAGCAAGTTCGGCAAGTTTACCGATATCAATGGCAAGCCCGTGAACGGCTTTGTAAGCTGCTTCTGCCACCATTCTCGCCAAGCTGACATCCAGGGTTTCAACGGGATACATTACAAGAATCAGATTTATAATCCCTTAATCGCCCAGATTCAGTCTGGCGAAAAGATCGACCCCAAATTAGTGGCATCGGCCACGTTCGACGGTGTCGGCGGGGGAGATATTATTGCAAGTCATCTTCTCCATTGAATTTGACGCAGCTGACAAGTAGGTCAATAACCTGGATGGAGGCATCCATCATCCCTTTCACCTCCACGGAAGACCTTTCTTCTTGGTGGGAAGGGGCGAAGGGAACATTACTGAAGCGGACGTGTCGAGCTTGGTTCTGAATACTACTAATCCCTTGAGAAGAGATACGTTGATGATTGCAGGAGGATCATGGGCTATCCTCAGGTTGATCACGGATGACCCTGGGGTATGGGGACTGCACTGCCATATCGGCTGGCATCTGGCGATGGGCAAGGTAAGTCCGATGGCGGCTGGCAGGCTGATAGAAGCTGGCTGCCATTATCATCCAGCCAGAGAAGGTCGCGGTCCTGGATCAGCCTGAGGAATGGCTAGCTGTAGGTCCTCGCTGGCAAATACAGCTGATGTTTAGCTCTGTCGCGGCCATGACAAAGGAGGATGGGGTCCTGCCTAGCCGTGACGGGAAATGTATGATTATAGATACAAACACACGAGTATTGAACATGAACAATGTGAAGATCGATAACGTAGATGAGAAAACGGACGATGAGGTCAATGCATAATATTAATGTCAGCCACTACTGCTGTGCGGGCAATGCCTCGGAAACGACTGCTGTCATCACAGTGATGCTGGTTTGTCAGCGAGTTCCCAGGGGGTGGGAGATACCGAGACTTACTCGTCCACCTTCCCGCCCTTAAAGTCATACCCATGCCTTTTTGCCTCGAGCTGGAAAGGCGTCTTCCATCCCTCTTCGTCCCCTGTCCGCGTCATGGCCATTCGGCCATATGCGACCAAGACGTCCGCCATGATTCTTGCTCGCTCGGCGTCTTTGTCCTGAGGCGTGAGATGACTGTTTTCTGGCAGTTCCATGAGCTGATTGACCGAATTGTAGAGGATCGAAAGATGTTCAACAGGAACATTATCCGATAGACCGTCGGTGAACATGATGATCATATCGCTTGGCTGCAAAGCGAAACGGATTGGGTCGGCTGAAGCTGGCTTGTCGGTGACATTGTTCTCGCCTGACCTATCGGCTGGTGTTTTCGTGAGCTGATATGGGCAGTTGAAGTAATGTGTTTGCGACAAAGTCGAGTAAACGGGTTGAGCCCGACGTAGGACCGTCAATCCAGAATCTCCTAGGTTGATGCCCTTCAAATCGCCGTTACCAGATAACGAGATAGCGACGGCGGTCGCTGATCCAGCTGGAACGTTGGTGTCGGAAAGCGTGTTGTCGTAAGCCGTTTGTAGGTGTTTGGAACAGGCGCCCGAAGGAGACGATGATGCGGATTGGGCGTAATGGTACATTAATGCCTGGGAGAACAACGATGGGTCGTACTCGGGTGCCCAGCCTCCGACTCCATCAGACAGAGCCAAATGGGTCTGATTAGCATCAGCATCATCTTGACAAGTTCCCAGGGTTTAAAGAGTTCCCAGGGGGTGGGAGATAGTTCCCAGGGGGTTTTGCCTGGACACTCACCCATCCACCACCATCGACGATCCCGAAAAAGTCCTCTCCAGCTCCATACTTTATACGTCTGTCCGCCACACTTGGGTCCCAGCCTCCAACAGCCTGCTCATTAATCTCTCCTCTTCCAGCTTGGATCAACATCATTTCGTCGACCCATTTACCCAGTTTATGGGTTTGACCTTGGAATCCAGCTTTCGGAATCTCGGCTTCAGGCTTGATGAACGGTGGTGACATTTTCGCCGCGTACGACAAGCCAAGAGCGTATACTAATGGTGATGCTTGTGTTGCATGGCTCAATGGATTCGATCCCAGATTCTTGAGCAGGGTTCTGCTTGGTCTGACCATGGTTGCTAGATGAGATGTACAATAGACTGAAATTTAAGCTCTCTGGATGAGTCAAAGTGGAGGCAGTTCAACTTGATCTCAATCCCGGTCACTAGACTCTATACATCAACAATCTACATTGCATACTTGATTACACTATCTTTGCCCCTTGATCACATAGCGAGCCGCTCACTGCCCATATGATGAGTGCCATGACGGACCAGGAGAAGGATGATGACGAGCGCTGCCCCTTGTGTCCGACATCAGGTCCTCCGACGCGTTCGACCATCAACGCCGACAAGTCTAGTGCAACAGCGACCAACGGCAACGACGGTACCCCAGCTGAGATCGAGGACTCCAGTCTATTCTGGATAGCATGTTCCAAATGCTCGACCTGGTTTCACTCTTGCTGTCTATTATTGGCAGACCAAAGAGTACGCGAGTCCCTACCTCAGCTTGTTCGAGAGGAAGTGGAGAAGGATGTCAAGGGACAAGGGCCGTTCCAGGATTGGACTGTATGGATCAACAGATGGTAAGCTGGCGTAAATGTCCTTAGCTGATGAGCAGGTATTGCAGGGGCTGCCTAGACCTCTCGAACGACTCGGCCAACCCGAATCGTCCTCATCACCCTCTGGTGACTACTACAAAACCAAACTTTCCGCCTCGTCAATCCAAGCGAAAATCGATTGGTGTGACACGAGCGTCTTCAATATTATCCCACGGGACGTCGATCACGCCGTCCAAACGAGCAAAGCTGGAATCAGCGAAAGACACGCCAAAGGCAGAACTAGCCGACGATAGCTCAGCTCCCTCCCGCCCCAAAAGACAAGCAGCACTGAATCGACCCGACTACCACGCTCTTCACCACCATATTGCTACACCAACTGGAAAATGGCTGCGACTGATTGCCGACCCGGAGAAGTACAATACAACAATCTTGGATGGTGAGCTGAGCACTTTCCCCTGTCAGCTGACATTTAGGCGACTTCCCCAGGATCCGAGGAGACATGGTGACCAGAGCTTGGATTGAATCTCGACTGGAACAGCCGGAAGCGTCGGGATCGTCCGCACCGGGCTCGCTGTTTTACGGTACATCTCGAGAACCCCTCATTGTCCGACCGGAAGATGGAGGATTCGAGGCGATGGGTGGGAAGCTCCCTGATAAGAGCTTTACAGTGCAGGACGTCGCTCGGCTGGTCGGGCCGGATCGTCAGGTAGACGTTATAGGTATGTCTTATCGCAAGTCTTTCCTTCAGCAGCAGCTGATCATTTCAGATGTGGCTACACAATCTTCCGCTCAATGGAGCTTGAAACAATGGGCTGAATACGTGCGCACCGGAGTCGATCCGACTGGCAATTCCTCGAAGGTTTATAACATCATCTCACTCGAAGTGACTGGAACGGAGCTCGCGAAGAAAGTCAGAGCACCCAGGCTGGTCAGGGAGATTGATTGGGTCGACAATTTCTGGAATTTTCCCGGCGGGAAAGGGGTGGTCGTTGATGAGAAGAATCACCAGACCAACGGGATCAATGAGACGGAGGGCCATATCGACAAGAACGGACTGACCAACGGCGTCACTATCAACGAGGATCTCAAGGTCGACAGAGTCAAGGGGATGGTTCCGACAGCGGCGACAAATGGTACAACCGAGACGAAGCCAAAGGGAAAAGCACCCTCGTCCTGGCCAAAAGTTCAGCTTTATTGCCTGGTAAGTCTGACGAGCGAGTCTGAATTGATGCCAGATGGGCATGAAAGGCTCCTGGACCGACTGGCACGTCGACTTTGCGGCAAGTTCGGTCTACTATACGATTCATACCGGTTCCAAGGTCTTTTATTTCATCAGGCCCACTGAAAAGAACCTCAAGGCTTACAACGAGTGTGAGTCAGCGATTGGATGCACGCCAGTACCAAACTAAACGCAAGGGTCTGGATCATACGAAATGCAGCAAAACACCTGGCTTGGTGACATGTGCGATGAGGTCAGGCGGGTGGTCCTAATCGAGGGCGACACCATGATCATTCCTGCTGGATATATCCACGCGGTGGTAAGTGCAGTATGGGTATTTTGGGTTGATGCTGATGCCATAGTATACACCCATGAACTCGATCGTGTTTGGAGGCAACTTTGTTCACTCTTATGATATACCGGCACAGCTTCGTTTACGGCAAATTGAAATCGATACCAAGGTACCTCAGCGATTCCGATTCCCACTCTTTGACAAGTAGGTGTCCTTGACCTGTTGGATGTATCGAGCTGACAACAGGCTGTGCTGGTATGTTGCCGACCGCTACTGCAGTGACCTTCGTCAAGTTCGGACATACCGTCCACGGGCAATGTCGACTCTCGCTCCGCCTCATCCTGTCGTCCTCGAAGGCTTAGTGCATCTCGCCAAGTTCCTCATATCCCAGACCGACACCATAGAGAACCCCGATGAAGAGGACAAGAAGAGGTCCTTGGTTTTCAACAAGATCCCACATGAGATCGTCAAAGATCCATCCGGTCTCGCTCGAGAGCTGCTGTGGAGAGCTAAGCGGGAACTGGAACACGATGTGGATCAAGCTGCGGTGAAGGAAGCTCTGCAGCCATCGCAAGCTACCACCAGGCAAGCGATACAAAAAGCGAAACCTCGAAAGGATCCCCGTAAACATGCGATCTCGAGGACTGTCAACTTTGATCCTATGTAAGCTGAATCTCCCATATCGCCCGTATCGAGAGGAACTGATCCGTCAGACCATGGGAATCGAACGATCCACCCCCGGAAGAGACTACATCAACCGTGACCGCCATTAGACCGGGTGCTAAAAAAGAGGAAGAAGCAGAACTGATGACAATGATCACGAAGTCTCAACGCCGGAGGGTTCGGGAGACGGATGATGGGCAGATTGTAATGGAGGAACAGGATATACTGTTTACTCAGCGTAAGACTGTATGGCAGGCTTCTGGCGAAGCAGCACCGGACGGTCTGGAACCGAAATTAGAATAGGGGCCAACCGAGTAGGTGTTCACCATATCCCTAGGTTGATCTATAGATCCCGTAGTATGCCGTTGTTGTTGTCATCGTCAGTCAAAGCTTAGCCATACATTGCATTCACTATAACTCTCTTAAGGCAGCCAAATGCCTCGTTATCTAATTAGTGACGCGCATGAATGGATTCACGAAATTCTCACTGTCCCTATTTACTATCTGTCGAAACCACAGCCAAAGGAACGGGCTTGGCAAAATCAGCGGGAAAAGAAGACCCTGTTGAGCTTGACTCTAGTCTGACATTGTGAAAAGACGTGGAGGGTGTAGAATAAGTGGGAGCTTCGGCGCCGGTGAAATACCACTACCTCCATCGTTTTAACACTCATTCAATGAAGTGGACCACCTTTTGGCTTTAAGGTCCTATACAGGCTGATCTGGGTCGAAGACGTCGTCAGGTTTGGAGTCTGGCTGGGGCGGCACATCTATTAAACCCTTTGTTTCTCCAATGTCCCGGTCCTTCACGCCCTCTGCGAGTTACAGTGATTCAGATATACCTTCGGCTTTATAAAAATCATTAAACATTATGACCGTTGTATTTGCTGGGCGGAATAACCACTATCCGAGCTTACGTAAGTAGCTATGTAACCAAGTAACCGGGACTCCAGGGGTTTGTCAGGGGGTGGAAATTTAAAGGACAAGTACATTCTACTCTACGAGGGTTCAACACGTTCCCGGGGTTTGGAAGAGTTCCCAAAGGGTGGGAGATAGTTCCCAGGGGGTGGGAGATACACCTTCTGACTGGTAAAATGCTTGATGGTGTCGCGGTCCGACAGCAGGCGGATAAGGAACTTGAGTCTCTTGCATGGGCGATGCATGTGCACTTGTGTAAACTCTACATCCTCTCGATCAAAGTCAGACTCAACAACTTCATGGCGTGACCAAGCACGTCCCTAACGTTGACATACAAGAACAACCTCGCCCTAGCCTCCTCTTCGGTGGAATGAGTGACCTTGACAGTCTCCCATGCGGAACCGACCAAATGCCCCATCCTGAAACACCATGTAACCAATGTTGATGGTTCACGCTTGTTGTAGGCGGTAGTGACTGCATCGGGATATGCGGCCAAGTGATTGATGATGTCGTGTACTTTTG
>Ga0265780_10005565_pt1 | contig 15910 bp, 14 predicted proteins | sample P1T30metagenome_FD_192432 | JGI IMG/M metagenome (GOLD analysis project Ga0265780, IMG submission 192432) | Plant litter microbial communities from East Loma Ridge, Irvine, California - P1 T30 | ecosystem: Environmental > Terrestrial > Plant litter > Unclassified | place: USA: California... | reverse complement strand
TCGGCTCGCGCGTCGGGCGTCAGAGGGGCGCACAGGGCCTGCTGAGGGGCCGAGGAGGCGCGGGCCGGGGGAGTCGGACCGGGTTACGAGAAGCTGAACGCGAGCCGAGTCCGTATCGGGCGCCGTGACCCGTTGTCAAGTTCTCTGTGCACAGGCAGAAGTCAAATCGGGAGTCTCGACCCCGGGTTGAGACTAGTTTTTACACACAGGGTGAGTAAATCGAAATGCCTGGTCAGAGGCAGGTCTGGGCGGTGAAGTATCTCTTTCTCCACAGGTTGATCCACAGTTCTCCCCAAGCGCCCCCGGCGTTTCGCACGGGTTCTCCCCAGAGTTATCCACAGGCTCGTTTGCTGTGGAGAACTAGGTGTCCATATGGTGTACACGCGCTCGGAGGGGATGGGTCGCGGCGGTTCGGGCAGCGATGTCGGGGGTCCGCTGTAGAACAGTCCCGAGTGTCGTCCGTGCCCGTCGGCACGCGCCCGATCAGCTCTTGCAGGAGGCCCCATGTCGCTCGCCCAACTCGGTATCGCCAGCGATTCGCCGCGTGACCGCGATCGCCCGGCGAGGGGTTCGGGCATGGACCGCGTCCCGCCGCACGATCTGCTGGCCGAGCAGAGCACGATCGGCGGCATGCTGCTGAGCAAGGACGCCGTCGCCGACGTCATCGAGACGGTGCGCGGCATGGACTTCTACGTGCCGAAGCACGAGGTCATCTACGACGCGATCCTCGGGCTGTACTCGCATGGTGAGCCCACCGACGTCATCACGGTCAGCGACGAGCTGATGAAGTAGGGCGATCTGTCGCGGGCCGGGGGAGCCGAGTACCTGCACACGCTGACCGGTGTCGTGCCGACCGCGGCGAACGCCGGCTACTACGCGTCGATCGTGGCCGAGAAGGCGGTGCTGCGTCGTCTGGTCGAGGCCGGCACGCGGATCGTGCAGATGGGTTACGCCAGCGAGGGCGAGGTCGTCGACCTGGTCAACAACGCGCAGGCCGAGGTCTACAACGTGGCCGGGGGAGTCCAGACCGAGGACTATGTGCCGCTGAACGAGGCCGTGACGGTCGCGATCGACGAGATCGAGGCGGCCAAGGGTCGTGATGGTCAGATGACGGGTGTGCCGACCGGCTTCGCGCAGCTCGATGCGTTGACGAACGGGTTCCACCCCGGGCAGCTGATCATTGTGGCGGCGCGACCGGCGCTCGGCAAGTCGACGTTGGCGCTCGACCTGGCGCGGGCCGCGTCGATCAAGCACGGGCAGGCGTCGGTGTTCTTCTCGCTCGAGATGGGGCGCAGCGAGATCGCGATGCGTCTGATGTCGGCCGAGTCGAGTGTGCCGCTGCAGAACATGCGCAAGGGAACGGTGGACGCGCGTGACTGGACGAACATCGCGCAGGTGCGTGGGCGGATCAACGATGCGCCGCTGTTCATCGACGACAGCCCGAACATGACGCTGGTCGAGATCCGAGCGAAGTGCCGGCGGCTGAAGCAGCAGCACAACCTGAAGCTCGTGGTGATCGACTATCTGCAGCTGATGACGTCGGGCAAGCGCGTCGAGAGCCGTCAGCAGGAGGTCTCGGAGTTCTCGCGTGCGCTGAAGCTGATGGCGAAGGAGCTGCAGGTGCCCGTGATCGCGCTGTCGCAGCTGAACCGTGGCCCTGAGCAGCGTGCCGACAAGAAGCCCGCGATCAGCGACCTGCGAGAGTCCGGCTCGCTCGAGCAGGACGCCGACATGGTCATCCTGCTGCACCGCGAGTCCGCCTACGAGAAGGACAACCCCCGCCAGGGCGAGGCCGACTTCATCGTCGCGAAGCACCGCAACGGGCCCACGGACACGATCACGGTGGCGTTCCACGGGATGTTCTCGCGGTTCGTGGATATGCCTAGCTAGGTCGGCTGTCGCTGCTCAAATCTGTGGTGAATTTTCACGCGCGAGGTTGAGGCAGCGCGCCCCGTGTCTAGTGTTCGCCGTTCGGCTGCGCGTCCGGCGTCACGTTGCTGATGCCCCCGGGAGCGGTCGCGTTTCGACATCGTGACAGGATCTTGCGGCAAAACGTGACGGCCCTAGGACGCTCGATGTTGACGATAATCATGCGCATGTCAAGCACGGCCTCTCGGGCACGGCGGGGCCTTGGTTATTCCTTCACTGCGTGCCGTGCCGACGCCGTATCGCAATCACGGAGAACTCGATCGAACTTGAGGGCGTAGTGGAGTCGACGTCACCGCCGACGACGCTCGACACGCGTAGGCCAGCTCCGCGGCCTCGGAGCTGTGCGGCGAAGCCGAGCTTAACAATCGTGAAACGTTCAAGGCGGTCGAGGGTTGTCACGACGAGCGTGCCTTCTCTTGCAGGGCCGCGAGAGCTCGGTCGCACGCTGACCTGGAATAACGTGCATCGGACACGCCCAGATCGACGTACAGGTCATCCCGCCGCACCCACGTCGCGAGCAGGTCCTGTCTTTACCAATCGATATCGTGCTGACGCACCACGACCCGGGCGTAGTCGATCAACCTAATCGCTGGGCCGTCTGTGTCTCGCAACCAACCCTTATGACCCCGGCTCACCATCCAGGTTGCGATACATAAATACGAGAACTCCCGCATCCCGAAATTGCGGGCGGCTGGATACACGATGCTCGGGCATCGACGAAACATGTCACAACCGTATGGTAACGAGACAGACGCTAGCTAGGGCCCCGCCCCCTCCTGGCTGGCATAGTTGTCGCATGAGCGAACAGCCGATGACCTTGGTCCGCGCCGAGGTTACAGAAGTGCTTGGTGAATACGATCACGCAATTGAATTCGCCGACAAGGACAACTTCGTCATAATATATGGCCCAAATGGTGTCGGAAAGACTCGGTTCCTCGAAGTCATCCATGCGCTTTCTAGGCTAGAAGGTCGAAAGCTGGCTCGCATGCCCTTTGCCACGGCTACGCTGATCTATTCGAATGGAACGGTTCTGGGGGTTGAGTCAAGTGACAAGAAGTCATTTTCATCTGTACAGCCATCCTGGCGAAATCGTCAGCTTCACTTCGTCCTTCATCAATTAGGGCACGCAGCTCAGAATTGGAATTATCAGGGTGAGGACTTTGAAGATTGGCTTGTGGATAATTCTCCTTGGAGTCCTATCGATCATGAAGATCTCTGGGAGGACTCGCGCGACGGTGAATTGGCTCACCTTGTCGACCTAGAGCGACGCTACCCAGAAGGCGGTCGCGTCGTAAAAGCCAAGATGCCGCCGAGCTTTGCGGAGTTCCGAGAGCAGTCAGCTAGCTATTTGATCGAAACTCAGCGTTTGCGTATCGAGAAGTCGAGAGCGCCCCGCGGGATCCAATGGCGAACATCTACCCAGGCGCCGACGCGCTCGTCAAAAATTGCCCAGCATGCATCGAAGATGCGTAGCCTAGTAAATGATGCACAAACCGAACACTCGACCATCACCCAACAACTTGACCGAACGTTCCCAAACCGAGTTCTGTCAGAATCGACAGCTGATCGAGACGCAAGCGGTATCCGACGTCGATACGAAGAGCAGAATGAGTTTCGAAGCCGTCTCGGTAGAGTCGTTTCAGTCGCTTTAGCGGATGCACTGTCTCTTCCCGACCGCTTGCTAGCTGATTGGGAGCTTCGCCTTCTAAATCTTTATCTTGATGATGCAGATGAGAAGCTTGCTCCCTTTGGGACGTTGCTCATGAAAATTGAGTTACTTGAGGAGATCGTTAACTCAAGACTGCTGAACAAGCGCTTGCAAGTAACAGCGAAAGATGGATTGACGGTTCTGCATGAGCCTGACGGACGGATCATTGATCTCGAGTCTCTATCCTCAGGTGAGCAGCACGAGATCATTCTGATGTTTGACCTTCTGTTTAACGTACCGGCGGGAGCGCTCGTTCTTATCGATGAGCCAGAAATTTCTCTGCATGTCGTGTGGCAGTTGGCGTTCATTCCAGATGTTCAGCGCATCGCCGCGCTGGCCGGATTCCGTTTTGTCGTCGCAACACACTCGCCACAAATCATCAACGATCAGTGGTCCCGTGCGGTGAGGCTAGGTCCGCCGGAGGTCGCCTTTTCATGATGGAAGCCTTGAATTCAAACACTCTGTTCAATACGGTGGCCATGATGCGGCAAGTTATACCGAGTCTCATGCTCATTGTGGAGGGTGAAGACGACCAGTTCATTTTTAGGGAGCATGTCACTCCAGACCTTTACCTACTACTGGGGGTCGGGGGCAAAGAAGGATTACTGGAGGCGGCAAGGCTAGCTGAAGTGTGGGCAATCACTGGTGTTCGCTTTCTTATTGACTCCGACTACGACCGTATCGTAGATGATGAGACGATCTATCCTCCGAACGTTCTGGCCTCTAGTAATCACGATCTACTGATGGACTTGATCTATGTTGATCCGCATTTGATGGACCGTGTAATAGAGACCCATGCACGGAAAGCTGAGCGAAGAGGCGTTGAATTGCAGGCGAGACTCTGGTTCGAGCAAACAATTAGTTTAGCTGCCTCGGTGGCAACTTTACGCATTTTTAATGACCGATATGACGCCGGTCTAAATCTTAAAAAGTTTCCCTTTGGGAAAATCAGCTCAGCTTCTCCTACGAACAGAGAGTTGGCGACTTTAGCAATTCGCAGGTCGAGCATTGAGATGAAGATCGAGAAGCTCGTAGAAATGATGCAGCTTGAACTTCTCGTCCTAGATGTGCCAGATAAACGCCTCGTAGGCGACCATGATTTTTTCGGGGCTCTGGGGCATATATTAAAGCGTCAGTCTGTTCTTGCTTCACCTGAAGAGTTGCTCAATAGCTATCTTTCTGCACTCAAGTGTGCAGTAATCGTTCAGATTCCCATTTATGTGCTGATCGAAGACTGGTGTAGAAGTAATGGGCGTACTGCATTCATGTGCTCAGTGGCTGCATAGTCTAGGAGGCGCTATGGGAGTCTGCAGGGTTGCTAGTCAGCAATAATGGCTCGAAATCCGGTATACACCATGGACAGTAGTTGTTTATGTTGATGGGCGGGGGTGCTGGTCAGAAGCATTGTACTTTGTCACCGTCCCGTTTGGTGGTCCTTAATCGGGAAACCTGCTCGGGTACAGCTTGGCCAACTCACGCCAAGTGGCACCTGACCTACGCATTCGCGTATGCCTGTCCCGCAAGAAGCCTGGTGACGGGATCTAAACGCGACAGTTGTCGGATCCTCAACGAAATACCCAGGTCTCAACCTTGGGGCTGGATCTCGCAGCACAGCGCGATGTTCTTACAGCGCTGGGCGTCGACGGTCAACACGTGCATGTTAACCACGAACTCTAGGGCATGACTCGAGCCCGGCCGGGCCTACGCGAGGCCCTCGCTGCGTGCCGTGCCAAGCGATTCGCAGACTTCTTGACTGACAACGATTCTCGCGTGGGCGCTACCAGCGCAGTCCGGACGGAACTTCAGACCATCTGCCGGGGCCCGGACTGGCTCGCCGATCCTGACGCCAAGGAGCGAGCAGCTCGGCCATGGCACCACCGTACCGAGCCGGGCTGCGAACCCTTGCGCGCACTGATTGCAGGCGTCGAGGGCAATACCACCCGCACATATTCACCTCATGACCACGCTAAGGCTACGGGTGCACAGAGCACCCAATCGCTCGCGGAGACGTTCAGCGGCATTAGACAGGTCATCTCAACGCAGCAGCTCCCTGTGTCCGAGTACGCACCAGGACGCACTTGGTACTTCATCGAGGTCGACGCCGACTTCTTCCACTGATGATTGCCGGCCCTCGCCTGGCGAGGCCAATGCTGTCACTGGGACTTCGTGTCTCAGCGCCGCCGGCACGCTAAACGCAGCGACGTCTGAACGAAGCCGGAGACGCTTTCGGGACGACAGCCACAGGATGGGCTGGTGATGAGCCCATGGGACATTACGAACTGGGTAAAGATTGCGTCGATGAGCATTCTGGTAATCGACGCGTCGCTTACTTTTCCGCCATCTTCAGGCACTGCGACGCTCGATCGTATACAAAGGCAGTGATCTCGCCAGACATGATCATGGCGACGGCCTTATTGATGACGTCGCGCGGCACGACGAACCACTCGGACGGGTCGTAGTCGAGGCCTTTCCGATTGATCTGCGTCACGTCGAGGCGAACGTCTGCAAAAACCCGGTGCAGCAGGCTTTCCAACGCCGAGGCCTTGAGGTTGTAAACCCTGTAATCGGCGACAATCTTGACCGGGGCCATGAGGTACGTGGGTGACGTCGACGCCCCCTTAAGCCGCTGGTCGACGCTCGTCGTCGAGAAGCCAATCTTGTGTAGGTCTTCGATGTTCGCAATCAAAGGGTCGGTGCTCATCGACTGAAGCACATAGATATGCCCGCTCTCGATGTCCACGTCGAGAACCTCACTCGCGTCGTGCCCCGTGCGCGCAAGGACCTGCCCTTGCGCCTCGTACATGCGCGTCATCAAGCTCTGCCTGTACATGGCCGACTCGGTGCCGTTTTCGAACACGACACGAAGTCGCTGCTTCTGCGTGCGCCTACCGCCCACGACAAGGTCGACGTCCTCACCAACTTCGGCGACGAAGCACATCACGCCATTGAGCACGAAAAATACGCCCTCGCGTACCATGTCCATGCCCGTAAACGGCTGTAACGCGACGGTGCCGTCTTTCAGCTCGGCGTGTTTCGCCTTGAACAAGGGCTCGAACGATTCGAAGTCGTTGGATTGTACGCGCTGCGCCACGGAGTCGGCCGATTCGGGGCGCTTTACGACAGGTAGGCCTGACACGTCGAGGATTCCGAACTCGTCGCCCAGTAGCTCGTCGAGGTCGTCGCCGTCCAGCAGTTCGTCAATGGACGCCGGCGACTGCGAAATCTCGAGCAACCCGAACTCGTCGAGGCGCTTTACCGCCTGCGCTTTTGCATCATTGGCCAGAAAGCCGTCCAAGCGTGCCCCAAGCTTTCGTTCAGCGATATCGCGTGTCATCGAGCTGGGCCCGCGGCCCTCGGCACGCCTGAACTCGACGATCTCGAGGAAGGCGCGTTCCAGTCGGTCCGACGACGTGAGCTTCCTCAGCTTCTCCGGCGCCGCCAGCAGCTCATCACTAAGGATGTCGTCGAGGCTCAGGGGGGACCCGGGCTCGAGCGGCTCGTACTGGGTCATTCCACCACCGTCTCCGTCGCGGCTATTTTTGCCTTGCGCTGCGCTGCGAGCCTCTGCAGGAACAGCAGTGCCGCGGCCAACCGTTTTTCAATGGGGTCGTCGGACCGGAAGTCAGGGTTCTTGCCGTGCACCTGCTTCCACTTCTTAATCTTCGGGAACAGCGCCAAAGCCTCCTCCTCGGACAACTCGATCTTGGTCGACGCGATTGTGTCTTGGATCAGGCGCAGCACTGAGGGCGTGACCGATCTGGACAGCACCTCGAACGCCCGCTGGAACGGGTTTACCGAGTCGATGAGGTTGATGTTCAGTTCGTCGATGTTCACGAATCTCTCGGCCATCTTGATGAAACGCTTGTCGCCGACTTGGCGTACCTCGCCAGTCTTGATCACCGAATCCACCACAACCTGCTGGCGCACCTCTTCGACCTGCTCCTCAGTTAAATCGGGGTACTTCTCCCGGATGATCTTCGGGATCAGCACCTTGTTCGTGGTCTCGGCATCGACCGACCCGGCAGCGGCTCGGGCAAAGGTGTCGTCCTGCAAAATTGTCGCCTTCAGGTCGTTCAGGTCTGACGCAACAATCTGCTTCACGCGAGCGCTAGACGGCTCCTTGAACCCCCTAATCCACAGCTCGCCCTTCTTCGCCGCCTCGTCGTCATCGAACTTTTTGGTCTTGAAGTTGAAGTTTGGCGCGAGTACCTGTTCCATCAGTAGCGAGGCTGTTATCGCCTTCAGCATGTTGTTCACTGACACCTTAACCTCGCCCTGCGAGGCGTCCGGCTCAGCGATCAGGTTCGTGAACTGCGCGTGTGACTTACCGGGGCTGTCGCGCGTCACCCGCCCGATGATCTGGATCACCTCGGTGAGCGATGCACGGTAGCCGACGGTCAGTGCGTGTTCTGCGAAGGGCCAGTCGAAGCCTTCCTTTGCCATGCCCAGCGCTATAATTATGTCGACCCCGTCGCGCTCTTTTAGTGCTGTATGGGACAGGTGGTGGAGCGTGTCGCCGCGCTTCTTTTGGTCGGTATCGTCGACGAGGTCCGCGACGCGCACTATCTCGCCCGTGTCTTCGCGGCGCACGCTTATAAAACCCGTGTCCGGGTCCGTGGAAACAACGTGACCGATCGCGTCGATGATGCGGCCGACTTCCTCGATCTTGTCTTTTGTGGATTCACCCGAGTTCACGTTCGGGATGTGGACGATCGTCTTCTTGTCGAGGTCGAGAACTTCGTGAATCGCGTCCGTGTACCGGCCCTGGTAGAAGTGATGCCCAATGCCCAAGGACTGCAAGTGCTCATAGCCGTTTAGCTGGTCGTAGTAGTTAAAGGTCACCGGCGTGAATTTCGCCTCATCCTCTGGCGACAGTACCGGCACCGAATCCCCTCGGAAATACGACCCAGTCATGGCCACGATGTGGGCGTCCGAGCCGTGCATCACGTCGCGCAGCAACGCGCCCAGCCGCGATGACTCCGTGTTGGCAGAGACATGGTGGAACTCATCGATCGCAAGCACCGTTCCGTCGAACGACTCCGGGCCCAGCCTCTCGAAGGCGAAGCGCAGTGTTGCGTGGGTGCACACCAGCACCGCATCGGGCCCGCTGAGGAAGTCGATGAACGAGCCCACCTTGCCAGCCGACGAACCCGCGTCGCATAAATTGTTTTTGTCCTTGATCTCCCAGTCAGCCCAGAAACCGAACTTAATTAGGTTGGTCGAAGCGAACGACGCGCCGATCGACCTCTCAGGAACCGCGACGATGACCTTCTTGCGGCCCTGGTTGTACAGCTTGTCGAGTGCCACAAACATCAGCGCACGAGATTTACCCGATGCCGGAGGAGCCTTCACAAGCAGATGCTGGGCGTGGCGATGCTCGAAGACGCGCTGCTGCATGTCACGCATGCCCAGCACGTCGGTGTTTACAGAGGCCTTTGTCTGCGCGTACATGACATCGACTATGTTCACGATCTTGTTGCTCCTTTCAATTCGCCGTCCTCCGGGGCCGCTTCGCCGGTGCCTCTAAGGCTTCTTCGGCGATCATCTGCTCATAGAGCCCAAACAGTTCCGACAGGCGTTGCTCATCCGTCTCGTACGGCCTTTTCGAATAGATTGAATCGACCAACACGTCGATATCCGTGTGCGCGTCGCGCAGATCCTGCGGCATCTTGTCGGGGTCGTAAAGTTCGGCCAGAGTCTGCTCGCAGTGATACTCGCGCACATCGAGGACACGTAGTGCAACACTAGTCAACTGTTCTTTCATTGCCTCCGACAACGGGGGTACAGGAAAGTTGTTGTAAACAATCGTGTTCGAGTAACGATAGTCGGTCTTCATCTTCCCAGCGATCGCTCCCGTCCAGGCCATGTGCATGCGTGACGTCAGGAGCGTGAAAAGCCATGGCTCGGCGTTGTATACGGCATATGCCAGGTTTGAAACCACCGCTTCACGGCCCAAATAGCCAATCGGTATATATTCTCGTCGCTCGGATGAGACGCTTGGAACAATGATCGAGTCAGTTGGTTTGTAGGCAACTTGCTTAAAGCGGTGCGGGCGATCTGCAAAGTCGACTGTGCTCTGGGCTTTGCTCTGAAGTCGCCAGGAGGCGAGTTGCTTCAGTCTTTCCGCGATGGGAGGGATTTCGCTGGCTGCGTTTGCCTCACGATCGTCGATCCACAGGCAGTAGCGTTCAATGTCGTTGATGTATTCAGCGGCCCCGACATAGCGCTTTACGAACCTCTTAGAATTCGGGTACGCGTCAACTAACTGTCTCTTCTCGGAGGAATCGAGGACGAGATAGCCGCCGTCAGTCGGTTTGGACCCAAATGTCATCGGAGGTAGTTCGACCGAAATGGGCTGCATTCGACGCCCAGCAATGATGTTCGCAGCGTCGGCCAGATATCCGTTTATATTCTTAGCCGCTATTTCAAGGCCGTTTGTGAAAATGAACTTGGGCTTGTCAGATTGGTTGCGAAGCCCAATTACTGCAACTGTGACTCCTGCGTTGCGCTTTGCATTATTCTCCCACTTGAAGGAGGTATAAGCAAAGCCAATCTCGACGCCCATGCTGAAAATAGTTGGGAACATCAAGCTGACATGCTCGCCTTGTGCCACTGAATTCGTAGTGACAAACGCAAGCGATGCTTTAGAATTTTTTATGTAGTCGGCGCCCTTTATAAACCAAAGAGCTATATAGTCGAGATTTTTAGAGAATGGTCGCTGCCCAAAGACCGCGAGAAAGTCCTTTTTTTGCTCATCAGTTTGCATGCTCGATCCAACATATGGAGGATTTCCGATTAGGTAAATCTCCGACTTTCCGTCGTTGGCACATACCTCGTTCCAGTTCATTCTCGTCGCGTTACTGGCCTTAATATGCCCGGTCTCTTTTAATGGGATTAGCGGGATCTCGACGCGAAACTTCTCGCGAAATTCCCGGTTCATCTGGTGCTTCGCGATCCAGAGCGACAGGATTGCAACCTCAACAGCGAAGTCGTCGATCTCGATGCCGTGAAAATTCTCAATGCTGATCCTTGAGTCGGCCCACAGCGCCTGATGCGAGGAGCTCAGCCCGGCAAGGCGCTCGAGGATCGCGTGCTCGAGTTTGCGCAGCTCCTTGTAGGCGATAACCAGGAAGTTGCCCGAGCCGCAGGCGGTATCAAAGACTTTGATTTCGGCAATGCGATCTAGCAAGCGAATGAGCCGTCTCTCGCTGTCCTGCACCTGGTTCAGCTCTGTCTTCAAGCTTTCGAGGAACAGCGGTTCGATGGTCTTCAGGATGTTCGGCACCGAGGTGTAGTGCTGGCCCAGGTCGCTACGCTTGCTCGGGGTAACGATCGCTTGGAACATTGATCCAAATATATCGGGATTAATATCGCGCCAGATGAGTGTTCCTGAAGCAATGAGCTCGTCCCGCGCCCGCTGCGTAAAGCGAGGCACGACCTGGTCGTCGGTGACAGTGAACAGCCGGCCGTTCACGTACGGAAACTCCGCCAGGTGCGTTGGCTTGTCGACCGTGTCGGCGGTGTCCAACGCTTCGAACAAGTCTGTCAAGAACTCCGCGAGGTCGGAACCGTCGGGCTGCGTCTGTGAACCGACGGCGCTCGTGAACTGGTTCTCCGCGAAGATACCAGTGTCCTCGGCGAAAAAGCAGAACAGGAGGCGTGTGAAAAAAATGTTTAGGGAGTGGCGGCCGAGCTCGTCGTCAAAAATGCCCGGGTTGGCTTGCAGTAGTTCGTCAAAGAGCTTGCCCATGCGCTCGGCGGCCTTCACGTCGGCGTGGGACTCGGCAACGTACTGTGCTTTCTCCATGCCCGCCCAGGGCAAGAAGAAGGTGAAGTGCTGGTTAATTTCCCGTATCGGAAAGCCGATCGTCTCGTTTGTTTTGCTGTCGTGGGCAACTACGTCGACGTAGTCTGTGACAATAACAAAGCGCGTGCTGAAACGGACAACGGCCGGCGAGGTTCTAAGCTCTTCCATCGCTTCCAACGTGTCGCCGCACGTCTCCTTGAAGTAGACGACGTTTTTTTGCGCGACCTCGGTCGACGGGTCGACGGCGACGTTCAGCGATCCGTTGCGCAGCCTCGTGACGTTGCCCTGCGGCTTTCCAAAGCTGAGCAGCAGATCGAAGAGAAATTCCCGGTTGTATGTCTCCTGGCCGGCCAGCGGAGCGACACGTTCCTCGACTGCCTTGAGGCTAAGTCTTGCCATAGGTGCCCTGCTCTCAAACGTGCTGCCTCAAGCAAACAGCGACTCGTAGTGCATCCTGTCGCCTTTGATGAGGCCCGCGCCACGCCGTAATCATGCTACCGGCGACCAGTGGTGCCTCAAACCTTGCTTGAGGTAAGCGCCCGAACGGGTCGTTTTCTTCCTCCCGGAGCTGACCGAGAGCTATGCCGGAGGTAGCCTACGTTCGGTCAGCTTCCTCCCGGAGCTGGCCGAGAGCTGCCGGGCGGTCTCTATTCCGCTAGGTAGCAGCAGCCCCCGCGTTCCGGCTCTCACCAGCCGGGCGGGGGCTTCTTCGTGCGGGCAGATCGTTCTCGAGTCCGGTGCCGACTCAGGGGCGCGGCGGGCCGTGTGGGCCAATTCCCACCCGTTCCGCGCGAGCGGCACTGCGGCCCGTGTGCTCGCCACCGCGCAGCAGATCGCTGCGATTCTCGACCCCGAGGACGAGGACACCGACGAGGCCGATGCCGCCTGACACCGACCAGGGGCCGCGGCTAGCCCCGCGGCCCCTCACCCCGGCGGCCCAGCCGCCACCAGAGCCCCAATACCCCGCAGGAGAACCATCGTGCTCATTACCTACAACCGCCCCCAAGACCTCGACCCCAAGCAGCTCGACCCCGCCGCACCCGCCGCCGACCTCGACCCCGCCGGGTACGAGCGCCAGGCCGAAACAGTCGACGTGCTCGGCACCCCGTGGAACTGCACCCGCCGCCGAGCTCACAGCGACGACGAGCACCGCGCCGTGTTCAGCCAGCTCGGAGACGGACCCACCGAAGCCAACACGATCGCGCCCGACGTGCCGTCGAGCTTCCGCGAGCCCGATCCTGACCACGTGCGCGTGGCCGTCACCAGCGCGACCCGTCCGGCTGGACTCAGCGGTGTCCGGTAACCCGCGAGCGGCCGCGCGATGGGCCGGCCCCTCGCGCTCCCAGACCACCGGGCTGTAGGTGAGTTGATTCCAAGCGTGAATGCCGCCAATGTCCTTCTGCTCATCATCGGAGTCGCGCTCCTCGCTGGAGGTCTTGGCTATACGCTCGTGCTTTGATGTCGCGGCGGCCTACCCTGCCTGCAGCCGAGCCTGGTAAGCGTCGTCATTATCGCGGGCGCTGGTGCGGGCGTCGTCGCAGCCGTGATCACCGCCTCCTTGGGGAGGCGACTTGCGTCGTCTCGGCTGACCCGCGCCTCCTGGGCTAGGCGTCTTCTCGGGCGTCGAAGGTGGTTCGGGCGGCGGTGACGGCGGGGAGGCTGGTGGTGGTCCAGCGGAAGAGGGCGTCGATGAGGGTCTGGACGGAGTGGACCAGAGGGGTGAGGCGGTACTCGACGGCCACGGGACGGGTGGTGAGGACGGCTCGCTCAACCATTCCGTTGCGCTCGAGACGGCGGAGGGTCGTCGTCAGCGACTTGGGGAGACGTCGGGGACGGCGCGCTTCCAGTCGTTGAAACCGCGGGGGCCCTCGCAGAGCTGGTCGATGATGTGGAGCGACCATCGGTCGAGGAGTTCACCCAGCAGCTCACGGTGCTCGGGGGTAATGACCGGGGAACACCGCGGTGGAGCCCCCCGGGGTCGCTCCTGGTGTTGCTTCAGCGCTGCTCCTGCGATGCCGAGAAGGGCGGCGGAGAACCGGAATCTCTGACGCTCGCGCAGGGCGAGAGCGGCCTCCAACCCGCGGCAGACTGGGCCGATTTCAAGCGCCGGGCCGCGCCTGACGCCGGGCAGTAGGCGCACCCGGCGCAGCTGGACTCACCGGCCGGTAGCGTCACGGTCATGGGGATCTGGTCTTGGCTCATCGGCGCGGCCTTGAGCGACGTGCCCGCGGAGCTGGGCGTCGTCGACCGGGAGAGCGTGTCGATGGGTGATGATGCCCGATCGCACCGCCGTGAGCTGCGCGGCCGGGCGGGGTCGCTCGTCGACGACGTGGTCGAGCGCAGCAGCCCCGACGTGCGCGAGCATGGCTGGTCGTGGGTGGCTGTCGTCGACGGCACCGTCGTCGCCGTTTGGTCGGTCGACCACGGCGTCGCCCTGCTCGTCCCCAACAGGCCCCTCACCGCGTCAGACCCCACCGGGGTCGTCCAGATGCGATTCCTCTACTTCGGCCAGCTCGACCCGGCGTGGCTGCATGGGCGCCTCGCCCAGGGCGCGCCGCTCGACTGGGAAGCACTCGCCGCCGAGCACGCTCCGCTCGCCCAGACGGTGCTCGAGCGTGAGTAGCGGGAGCGCGAGGCTGCGACGACGGCACGCCTGCTCAGCCCGACGTGCATGCTCGCGCTGGTGCATCTCGGGGCGGTCGTCGACCTCCATTCGGACGTGCTCTGCCGCTTCGACATCGGCGGCGTCGCCTGGCAGGTCGAGCGCCGCGACAGCATGATCGTGGTCTTCGGTCGGGAGCACCGGTCGCTCCTGGCGTCGCTGCGCCCGGTGGGCCTCGCGGAACGCTGGGTGCTGGCGGCGCTCGCCGTCGACCGGCGCGCCGCCGACGGCCTCGACCCGCTGCCCGCCACGCCCGTGCGCGCCGGGGCCGAGCCGGTGCAGCTCATGGTCGCGGGCAGTGCCCGTTCCGTCGAGGGCTCGTCGGGCGCGGTCGTCGCGCATCTGACGGATGCAGGCGACGTCGGGTCCCTCGACCTCGTCCTGGGGCGCGACCTCGACGACGTGGTCGCCCTGTTCGGCCTCGCCGGCCCGAGCACCTGAGGCACCCGTCGCGGCTCAGCCCATGACGCCGTCGGCCGGTCGGGCGGTCTCCGCAGGCGGGGTCCCCTCGTCCGAACGCGTCGGGAACCTCGTCCTCAGCCGCACCGAGTGGTCGGTGGAGCACAGGGACGACGTCATGGCCGGGGTACTCGCCGTGGTGGGAGAGTCGGGGATCCCGCCGGCCCTGTCGCCGTGACGAGCGACGTCACACCCAAGACGTGACTCGGGGTGGATGAGCGTCAGCCCGGCAAGGCCAGCCGACGAGTCGGGCTGGCGCCTCGGGGCCGGGAGCTCAGCAGTCGCTCTTGATCTCGTTCGGACCGATGATCGATGCGATGACACCCTTCTCGCTGAAGACCGAGGCGCCGTACGGTCGGTAGTCGCCCTCCCTGACCTGGGGGTTCCTGACGAGGTCGTAGACGATGGACAGCAGCTCCCGGTCGGGCGCCGTCGCGAAATCGTCCTTCACGGTGGCGTCGAAGGCCGCGTCCAGAGGAGCGACGGAGTCCCCGACGGCCTCGCCGGTCAGAGTCTCGATGCGGACCGAGCGCCCGTCCGACGTCGCCACCGCGGTCTCGTTCGTCCCGAAGCTGAGCGTCCCGTCGTCGGTGTGGATATCGGGCGTGCCGATCCGGGTCGTGTCGCCCCAGGCCCAGGCCGTCTGTGCTCGAACGCAGCTCGCCGCCTCGAGGTCGCTCGAGCGGGGCTCGCCCAGCACCTCCGTCAGGGTCGACACGGCGTCGTCGAGCGGCGTGCCGACCAGGGCGATCGTCGCGACCTCGGAGTCGGCCTCACGGAGAGACAGCTGCGTGGCGGACACCACGATCGTGTCGACCGAGTCCAGAGCATCCGCGCCCTGTTCGGGAGCCGCAGCGGTCGTCGACGGCGCAGGAGTCTGCGACGTCGAGGCGGAGGCTGAGGCGGAGGGCGACGAGGTGGGCGTCGCAGACGGCGCCGCTGAGTCGGTCGTCGTGCACCCCGCCAGCACGGCCATCACGGACACGGACACGGCTGCTGCTGCCGTGATTCCCCAAGGACTTCTCATGATCCGACCGTAACGCCGTCGCCCGGCCTCCGACCGCTCGTGGGCAGGATCTCCATCGCAGGAGGCGCGGTGTCATCCTCCCGGACGACATCGATCGATCGCCGTGACGGGATCGTGATCTCAGGAGGCGCGGAGTCATCCTCGAGGACGACACCAGTCGTGAAACGGCTGGCTAGCGTGGACGAGCCGGGCCACGGGGGTCAGCACACGAGTACGGGAGAACGACATGATCACACGACGCATCGGCACGATCGGGGCCACCGGCCTCGCCCTCGTCCTGCTCGCCGGCTGCGCGGGCCAGACCACGCCGGCCGAACC
>Ga0265780_10005564_pt1 | contig 15910 bp, 15 predicted proteins | sample P1T30metagenome_FD_192432 | JGI IMG/M metagenome (GOLD analysis project Ga0265780, IMG submission 192432) | Plant litter microbial communities from East Loma Ridge, Irvine, California - P1 T30 | ecosystem: Environmental > Terrestrial > Plant litter > Unclassified | place: USA: California... | reverse complement strand
GCGAGCGTCGCCCTGATACTGCGTCGCAAATGCGCGCAAGGCCCCGGCCTTGCTGTGCTTTGCTCCTTGTTTCAGGCCGACTTCGCCACATTTATTATTCAACGAACTTCCAATTCAGGACACTAGCAAGCTATCGCGGCAGGTGTTTGCTAGCGCACGCGGCGGCTCATCGAGAGCTCGCCGTGCGATTCGCCGTCGATGCGGTACAGGTCAGGTACGTCGCCCGTGACCACGAAGCCGGCGCGCTCGTACAGGCGGCGGGCCGCGTGATTGCCCGACAACACGGTGAGATCGACCCATTCCAGGGACGGCGTGGCGCCCGCCCAGGCCAGCGCCGTATCGACCAGTTGCCGGCCCAGCCCATGGCGCCGGTAGCCACGGTGCACGCCCATGCCGAGCAGCGCCCGGTGGCTCGACGCCGCATCGGGCCGCGCGCGCAGGTCGACGTGGCCGGCGATGCTGTCCAGGCTGTCGAGCGCGATCCACATGCAGCGCCAGCCCGGCTGGCCGAACGGCGCCGCGAAGCTGGCCGCGAATGCCGCCGCCCGTTCGGGCGAGACGCGCGAATCCAGGCGCGACACGGGCTGGAACAAGGGCATGCCGGCGCGGCCGTTTTCCTGCAGCTGGTCGTCCAGGTACATGAACAGCTGCGCCAGCCGCTCCGGCGCGAGCGGCGCGATCTGCACCAGAGGCAGGCTCACAGCGCGCGCGCGATCAGGATTTTCTGGATGTCGCTGGTGCCTTCGTAGATCTGGCACACGCGCACGTCGCGGTAGATGCGCTCGACCGGGAAGTCGGCCACGTAGCCATAGCCGCCGAATACCTGCATCGCATCGGACACGACGCGCTCGGCCATCTCGGAGGCGAACAGCTTGGCCATCGCCGCTTCTTTCAGGCACGGCAGGCCCGCATCCTTCATCGCCGCCGCATGCAGGATCAGCTGGCGCGCGGCCTCGATCTTCATCGCCATCTCGGCCAGGCGGAACTGCACCGCCTGGTGTTCGAAGATCGGTTTGCCGAAGCTCTCGCGCTCTTTTGCATACGCCAGCGCCGCCTCGTAGGCCGCGCGCGCCATGCCGACCGCTTGCGAGGCGATGCCGATCCGGCCGCCTTCCAGGCCGGACAGGGCGATCTTGTAGCCCATGCCTTCCTCGCCGATCAGATTCTCGCGCGGGATGCGGCAGTTGTCGAACACGATCTGCGCGGTGTCGGACGAATGCTGGCCCATCTTGTGCTCGACGCCGGCCACGATGTAGCCGGGCGTGTCGACCGGCACCCAGAACGCGCTGATGCCCTTCTTGCCGGCAGCCTTGTCGGTGACCGCCATGACGATCGCCACGTCGCCGTATTTGCCGCTGGTGATGAACTGCTTGCTGCCGTTGATGACGTAATGGTCGCCATCGCGCGTGGCCGTGGTGCGCAGCGCGGCGGCGTCGCTGCCGGTATGCGGCTCGGTCAGTGCAAAGGCGCCCAGCAGCTCGCCCTGCGCCAGCGGGCGCAGCCAGCGCTCTTTCTGCGCCTCGCTGGCGTACATCATGGCGATGCTGCACACGGGGCAGTTGTTGACCGAGATGATGGTCGAGGTGCCGCCGTCGCCGGCCGCGATTTCCTCGAGCACCAGCGCCAGCGCCACGTAATCCAGGCCGGCGCCGCCATACTGCTCGGGCACGGCCACGCCGAAGGCGCCCAGCGCCGCCAGCTCCTGGAGTTCTGCGCGCGGGAAGTGGTGTTCGCGGTCCCAGCGCGCGGCGTTGGGGGCCAGGCGCTCCTGCGCAAAGCTGCGCAGGGCGTCGCGGATCATCTGGTGTTCTTCGCTGAGGATCATGGTGTCTCGTGGTTTCTGATGGTGATCGACGCCGCCTACCAGGCGATCGGCGCGCCGTCGTGGTTCAGGAATGCGCCGTTGGCGCTGGCGTCCGCCCTGGCCAGCGTGGCGCGCAGGTCGCTCACGCTGCGTTCGGGCGTCAGAGCCGCGCCCGATCCGCCCATATCGGTCTGGACCCAGCCCGGATGGAAGGCGATGCAGGTCACGCCTTGCGCGCCGTAGGTGATCGACGTGTCTTTCAATACTGAATTGAGCGCCGCCTTGCTGGCGCGGTACAGCGTGCCCTCGGTACCGGAGCGCTCGCCGATCGAGCCCATGCGCGAGGACAGCACCGCCAGCTTGCCGCGCTTGTCGACCAGCAGCGGCGCCACCACCGGCACCAGGCGCATGGCCGACAAGACGTTGGTGTGCATGACGGCGTCGAATTCGGGGCCGGTCGGGAAGCTGCCGTGGCTCGGCCCGTACACGCCGGCCACCAGCCAGGCGGCATCGAGCTGCTCGTCGTCCAGGCGCCAGGCCAGGGCGGCGATCGACTCGGCGTCCGTGACGTCGAGCTGGTGGGCTTGTGCGCCCAGGTGGGCCAGTGCGTCGCAGTCCTGCTGCTGGCGCGCGGTGGCGATCACGCGCCAGCCGTCGGCGCGGTATTGGCGGACCATCTCGTGGCCGATGCCGCGCGAGGCGCCGACGATCAATACGGTGGGCATGATGAATTCCTTGTGAACGGTTGAGAAGACACTGGGCACCTCGAACAACCTGCTGCGCGTTGCATTTTTCGGTCTGCGATGCTCACCGTACGCCCGTACGGCTCCGCTTCTCAACCGAAAATGCCGCCGCTCGCGACGGTTGTTCGAGGCGCCCGACTGCCTTTAATGTTCGCATGGTTTGTTCATCATTGCCGCGCCGGTCGAACGGGACTACACCAGCTCGACCGCCATGGCCGTCGCTTCGCCGCCGCCGATGCACAGCGAGGCCACGCCGCGCTTGCCGCCGCTGCGCTTGAGGGCGCCCAGCAGGGTGACGATGATGCGCGCGCCCGAGGCGCCGATCGGGTGGCCCAGCGCACAGGCGCCGCCGTGTACGTTCACCTTGGCGTGCGGGATGTCGAGGTCGCGCATGGCGGCCATCGGCACCGCCGCGAACGCCTCGTTGATCTCGAACAGGTCGACGTCACTCGCCGTCCAGCCGGTCTTCTTGAAGAGCTTCTGCATCGCGCCGATCGGGGCGGTGGTAAACAGGTTCGGCTCCTGCGCAAACGTTGCGTGGCCGAGAACGCGCGCGATCGGGGTCAGGCCCAGTTCCCTGGCCTTCGATTCGCGCATCATCACCAGCGCGGCGGCGCCGTCGTTGATCGACGACGACGAGGCGGCGGTCACGGTGCCGTCCTTCTTGAACGCCGGTTTCAGGGACGGGATCTTGTCGACCTTGGCCTTGAGCGGGCCTTCATCCTTGTCGACGACGGTGTCGCCCGCACGGCTGCTGACCGTGACCGGTGCGATCTCCCAGGCGAAGCCACCGTCCGTGGCAGCCGCCTGCGCGCGCTTGACCGAGGCGATCGCGAACGCATCCTGCTCCTCGCGCGTGAACTGGTAGGTCGCCACGCATTCCTCGGCGAAGGTGCCCATCGAGCGGCCTTCGCCGGTCTTTTCATTGCGCGAGTAGGCGTCTTCGAGGCCGTCGAGCATCATGTGGTCGAACATCGGCGCATGGCCGATGCGGTAGCCGCCGCGCGCCTTCGGGATCAGGTAGGGCGCGCCGGTCATCGATTCCATGCCGCCGGCCACCACGATCTCGGCGCTGCCGGCCAGCAGCTGGTCGTGGGCGAAGATCGCGGCCTGCATCGCCGAGCCGCACATCTTGGACAGGGTCACGGCGCCGGTCGACATCGGCAGGCCGGCCTTGATCAGCGCCTGGCGCGCCGGCGCCTGGCCCTGGCCCGCCATCAGGCAGTTGCCGAAGTAAACGTGTTCGACCGCGTCGGGCGCCACGCCGGCGCGCTCGACCGCGGCCTTGATCGCCACCGCGCCAAGGTCGCTCGCGGTCTTGGAAGAGAAATCGCCCTGGAAGGCGCCCATCGGGGTGCGCGCGGCGCCGACGATGACAACTGGATCGTTCATGGTGTGTCTCCAAATAAGGAAGTCGATGAACCGTCGTCCCCGCGAAGGCGGGGACCCGGGTCGTATGCCTGCCTGAGCGCTACAAGTACCGGGCCGCCAAGCAAACCTGGGGTTCCCGCCTGCGCGGGAACGACGTGCTCGAGCTGATGCTCCTGCCTGGGCGGGACGACGTGCTCGAGCTGATATTCCTGCCTGCGCGGGACGACCTGCTCGAGCTGATAATGGATAATTACGCCGTCTCGCCGAACAGCTCGCGGCCGATCAGCATGCGGCGGATTTCGCTGGTGCCGGCGCCGATCTCGTACAGCTTGGCGTCGCGCCACAGGCGGCCGACCGGATATTCATTGATGTAGCCATTGCCGCCCAGCGCCTGGATCGCCTCGCCCGCCATCCAGGTGGCCTTCTCGGCGCTGTACAGGATGGCGCCGGCGGCGTCCTTGCGCAGGGCGCGCACCTGTTCCGGGCCGCTGGCGCGGTCGCAGGCCTGGCCCACGGCGTACACATAGGCGCGGCAAGCCATCATGGTCGAATACATGTCGGCGATCTTGCCCTGCATCAGCTGGAACTCGCCGATGGCCTGGCCGAACTGCTTGCGGTCATGGATATACGGCACGACGACATCCATGCACGCCGACATGATGCCCAGCGGACCGCCCGACAGCACCGTGCGCTCGAAATCCAGGCCCGACATCAGCACATTGACGCCCTTGCCGACCCCGCCCAGCACGTTTTCGAGCGGCACTTCGCAATCCTGGAACACCAGCTCGCCCGTGTGCGAGCCGCGCATGCCCAGCTTGTCGAGCTTCTGCGCGATCGAGAACCCCTTAAAACCTTTCTCGATCAGGAAGGCGGTCATGCCGCGTGGTCCCGCTTCGAGGTCGGTCTTGGCGTACACGACCAGGGTGTCGGCGTCGGGGCCGTTGGTGATCCACATCTTGGTGCCGTTGAGCACGTAGCGGTCGCCCTTGAGGTCGGCGCGCAGCTTCATGCTCACCACATCCGAGCCGGCGTTCGGTTCCGACATCGCCAGGGCGCCAACGTGTTCGCCCGAGATCAGCTTGGGCAGGTAGGTGCGCTTCTGTTCTTCGCTGCCGTTGCGCTTGATCTGGTTGACGCACAGGTTCGAGTGGGCGCCATACGACAGGCCGACCGAGGCCGAGGCGCGCGAGATCTCTTCCATCGCGACGATGTGGGCCAGGTAACCCATATTGGCGCCGCCGTATTCCTCGCTCACGGTGATGCCCAGCAGGCCGAGCTCGCCCATCTTCTTCCACAAATCCATCGGGAACTGGTCGCTGCGGTCGATCTCGGCAGCGCGCGGCGCGATTTCGGCTTCGGCGAATTGCTGGACTGCTTCGCGCAGCGCGGCGATGTCGTCGCCATGGTCAAAGGTCAAGCCTGGGAGATGCAGCATGTCGTCCTCACGGTGAACGGTGGTTGGGGCAGATGGGCAGCCATTGAGCGAATATCATACTCGCCTGTTACGTTAACGTAAACGTCAACCAACGGCCAAAAAAATGGCGCGGGCCAGCGGCGCGCGCCTGTCGCCGTGCCTCAGGCGGCGTTGCGGCCGGCCGGGTTCTCGCCGGCGCTGTCGCTGAGCAGGCGGCGGCATTCTTCTTCATGGGCCGAGATTTCCTCGAGCGCCATCTCGATGTCGGTGCGCTGCTGCTCCAGCGTCAGGCGCTGCTGGGCCAGCACGCCGAGGAAACGGTCGATCTGGGCCACGGTGTCTTTCGGCGTCTCGTACATGTCGACGATGCTCTTAATCTCTGACAAGGTCAGGCCCAGGCGCTTGCCGCGCAGTGTCAGCTTCAGGCGGGTGCGGTCGCGTGGCGTGTAGACGCGGTTGCGTCCGCCCACGCCTTCGCGGCTGGGGCTGAGCAAGCCCTGGTCTTCGTAGAAACGGATGGCGCGCGCGGTGATGTCGAATTCGCGCGCCAGTTCGGCGATGGTGTAGGTAGTTGGCATTATTAAATGATCTGTTATGCAACAAGACAAGAATCGCTTAGAATCGCTAGGCGATACTTTAATTTCCGTTTACGTTAACTGCAGGTTCCGCCAATTGTAGCGCGGTCCTCATGCCCAGAAAACGAAAGATTGCCATGAATGCGCTCGAAGCCCAGCTGGACTATCCCTTCACGGAGGTGATTCCCGCGCCCGGCGCCGTGATCGACGTCGTTCCCGGCCTGCGCTGGGCGCGCATGCCGCTGCCGTTCGCGCTCGATCACGTCAACCTGTGGCTGCTCGAAGACACAATTGACGCCCGCCGCGGCTGGAGCCTGGTCGACACCGGCGCCAGCACCGAGGCCAGCCGCGCAGCCTGGGAACAAGTACTGGCCGGGGGCGTGGATGGCCTGCCGCTGCTGCGGGTGATCGCGACCCATTGCCATCCGGATCACGTCGGCCTGTCGGGCTGGCTGTGCGAACGCTTCGGAGCGCCGTTCTGGACCACCACCGGCGAGTTCGGCTTCATGCGCATGATGGCGGCGGCGCTGCCGGGCGTGGATGGGCCGTCGGCCATCTCCCACTTCGAGCGCCATGGCCTGGTGGATGCGGCGATGCTGGAGCAGATGCGCAGCCGCCGCAATTACTATCCGTCGCTGGTGCCGGCGGTGCCGCTGGCCTATACCCGGCTGCAGGATGGCCAGGTCGTCGACATCGGTGGGCGCGGCTGGCGCGTGATTACCGGCTTCGGCCATTCGCCCGAACACGCCTCGCTCTACTGCGCCGAATTGAACGTACTGATCTCGGGCGATATGGTGTTGCCGCGCATCTCGACCAATGTCTCGGTGTTCGCGGTCGAGCCGGAGGGCAATCCGCTGCAGCTGTACCTGGACTCGCTGTCGAAATTTGCCGATTTGCCTGCCGATGTGCTGGTGCTGCCTTCGCACGGCAAGCCTTTCCGCGGCCTGCATACCCGTATCGCCCAACTGCATGCGCACCACGCGGCGCGCCTGGCCGAGGTCATGGCGGCGTGCGCCACGCCCCGTTCGGCGGCCGAGATCGTGCCGATCATGTTCCGCCGTCCGCTCGACGCCCACCAGCTCAGTTTTGCGCTGGGCGAAGCGTTGGCGCACCTGCATATGTTGTGGCGGCAAGAAAAAATATACCGTAACACAAGTAACGATGGCATTATACGATTCCAGCAAAATCGATACCCCGATTTGTAACTAGGTAATACATTGCTCTTGGAACGCACATTCCAATTTCGTGTCTAAGTAGTCGTGCGTAGGGTTATATATTTCGTTTAACAAAAGATTCTGAACACGCTCTATCTACGTTGTATTGCTGTTCAGAATTGATAGATCCTGCGTAAAAACTCTTAAAAAACCACATCTTTGTTACATTTTAGTTGTATGATTTGGCTCCACGACTTCTCAACCGAAAGAAGTCAACTTCCCGCCTACAACCCAGTATCACGATGAATTCAACGAATGAACGGGAGAGCTTCAGCGAGCGACTGCAGCAGGCCCTAAAGAACGCACATTACTCTCCCGACAGCCCGACCCGCCTGGCGCGAGAATTTAACATCCGCTTCGAAGGACGCCCAATCACGGTGCACGCTGCGCGCAAATGGCTGGTAGGCGAGGCCATTCCCACGCAAGAAAAACTGCGCATGATCGCCCAGTGGCTGGGCGTACCGGCCGACTGGCTGCGGTTTGGCGGCGCCGAGCAGGCTGCCAGCGCCGATGCCGCCAATGGCAGCGCACGCTTCGAATCGGCCGACGTCAAGCTGATCGCCGACCTGCAGCGCCTGGATGACCATCACCGCCAGATGGCGCGCGAGTTCATCCGCATGCTGGTGCGCATGAACCACCAGAAGCCTGAAGCCAAGTAAGCTGCGCGGTTCGCCGGCACGCGTGTTGCACTTTTCCTCATGCTGGGCCGCACAAACGGCCGCAGCTGGTACATAATCTGTTCAGGTGGCAGCGGTTTGCGCCACCCGACCAGGTTCACCAGGAGCAGCTGACGCATGCGAAACAACTACGCCAATACCGCCCAGCTCAAGGATTTGATGACCGCACCGCCAATGACGGCAGCGCGGCACGCCGAGGTCATGCGGGAGCGCAATGCCCGACGCCGGATGCTTGAAGAGGCGCGCGAGTTGAAGAAGTCCCAGGACAAGTACGACGACAAGCGCTGACGACGGCGCCGGCAATGTCGCCGGCGTGTTTCATGCGTCCTGTTCGCCCTTCATGCCACCCCAGCGGGCGGCTTGGGCATTTTCTATCCCCAGCAGGTCCACGACACGGTCCACCGTGTGCTCGACCATGTCCGCGATGGTCGCAGGCCGATGGTAGAAGCCCGGCAGGGGAGGGAATATGATGCCGCCCATCTCGGTCACGGCCGTCATATTGCGCAGATGGGCCAGGTTGAAGGGCGTCTCGCGCACCATCAGCACCAGGCGCCGGCGTTCCTTCAGGATGACGTCGGCCGCGCGGGTCACGAGATTGTCGGACAAGCCATGCGCCACCGCCGCCAGCGTCTTCATCGAGCAGGGGGCGATCACCATGCCGTCGACCTGGAACGAACCGCTGGCAATCGCGGCGCCGATATCGCGGTTGCGATGCACGATGTCGGCCAGCGCCTCGACATCGCGTCGTTGCAGGTCGAGTTCCTGGTGCAGGGTCAGGTTGGCGGCGTCGGACACGACGAGGTGCGTCTCGACGCCGGCAATGGCTTGCAGGCGCTTGAGCAGCTGCACGCCATAGGTTGCGCCGGTCGCGCCGGTGATGGCGACGATGATCCGGCGCGGGCGATCAGCCATTCTTGAGCAGGGTCTGCAGTTCGCCGGAGTCGTACATTTCGTTCATGATGTCGGTGCCGCCGATGAATTCACCGTTGACATAGAGTTGTGGAACGGTTGGCCAGTTCGAGAAGTCCTTGATGCCCTGGCGGACTTCAGGATCGTCCAGCACATTGACGGTGGCAACATTGTCAACGCCGCAGGCTTTCAGGATCTGGATGGCGCGGCCCGAGAAGCCGCACTGCGGGAACTGGGCGGTGCCCTTCATGAACAGCACCACCGGGGTGGAGGTCACGGTTTCTTTGATCCAGGTTTGCACGTCGCTCATTTGATTTTGCCTTTGAAGAAAAGGAATAAGTAGATGGCGCCATTCTATAAGAATTCGACGTAGCCGGCACCAGCCACCAACGTGGACCGCCGCAGCCAGCAACACGGACCAGCGCAGCCAGCAATGCGGACTAGCGCAGCCAGCAACACGGACCACCCCAACCAGCAATGCGGACCAGCGCAGCCAGCAACAAGGACCACCGTCGCCAGCAACGCAGACCACCCCAGCCAGCAACGCGGACCAGCGCAGCCAGCAAGATGGACCGGCGCAGTTGGCACGTGGCCCCCGCGCAGGCGGGGGCCCAGGTTCGCACAACCGCCCCCCTCCAGCGATCATCGCGCTGCGGTATCATCGACCAGTTCCAGATGACCAGGAAACCGCATGAAGAATACCTTTGCCACCTTGCCGCCCCTTGCCCTGTGGGTGTTTGCCGCCTTGCTGGGGCTGCCCGCGCTCTACGATATTGGCGCCGCCATCGCCACTGGCCAGCCGCGCGCGATCGCCTTCGCGGTCGGTCCGCTCATGATGGGCCTGTTCCTGGCCTGGTGCGCCTGGCAACGCCGCGCCGGTCGGGTCGCGCTGCTCGCATCGCCCCGCGTCACCCTGGTCGGCTATATCTGCTTCGGCGCGTTTGCCGGCACCTTCCTGGTCAAGATCGCGACCCAGGGCACGCGCCTGCTGGGCTGACTGCCCTGGCCGGTTGGGGATGGGCAGGGCATTGCGGTATGATCGCGCAGTTTGCCACCGACTTTCCGGAGTAGCCCAATGCAGCAACCTCGCCCGCGCGTACCGTCGCCGACCATGAATTTCGTGATTGCCGCCTTGCTGGGCATTCCCGGCATGCTCAATATCTACAGCGGCTTCACGCGCCAGAGTCCGGGCGACATTTTGTCCGGCCTGGCCGCCCTGGTCTATGCCGTGCTGCTGGTGCGCGACGCGCTGCACATCAAGAAGACCGGCCTGCCGGCGATCCCGCAGGCGCGCATGCTCCTGATCGGCTTTGGCTGCCTGACGGTCTACCTGATCGGCATGTTCATCAAGCACGCCTGAGTGCCCACCAGGCTGCGCCCCAGGCAGATCGACACCGCACGGCCGGCATAGCGGCCATACGGCGCCACTTCGGCATAGCCGTGCCGGTGATAGAAGCCCAGCGCGCGCGCATTCACGCGCCGCGTCGACAGCCACAGTGCGCGGTAGCCGCAATCGACGGCGAGCCGCTCCAGCTCCGCCAGGACAGCCGCGCCGGCGCCGCTGCCCGGCCGGGCGTACATCCGCTTGATTTCTCCCACATTGCCGTCGAGCGCGCGCACCGCGCCGCAACCGACGGCAACGCCCTGCGCATCGTAGGCGATGACGAAGGCCGCGCCCGGTCCGCGGCAATCCTGCGGGTCGAACGACGAGGCGCCGCTGTCGCCCGTGATCGCCGCCAGCGCGGCATCGAGTTCCCCGACCAGGCGGCGGGCGTCGACGCTGTCAGGATCGATGCGGGCCAGCGTCAGCATCGGCTCGGCGCCAGCATCGCTTATTTCGCGCGCAGCTTGGCGAAGGCGTCGGCCATCGCATTGCCGGACGGCGGCGCCGCGCGTTCCTGGCGCTGGTGCTGGGCCACGCGTTTCGCATCGTTGCGGTCGCCGCGCTGCTCCGGACGGGCGCCGGCCTGCGGCGCGCTGTCCGACAGGCGCATGGTCAGGGCGATGCGCTTGCGCTTGGGGTCCACTTCGAGCACCTTGACCTTGACCACCTGGCCGGCCTTGACCACCGTGTGCGGATCCTTCACGAAGGTATTCGACAGCGCCGAGATGTGCACCAGGCCGTCCTGGTGCACGCCGATATCGACGAACGCGCCGAACGCGGCGACATTGGTCACCACGCCTTCCAGGATCATGTCCGGGCGCAGGTCCGAGATTTCCTCGACACCTTCCTTGAACGTCGCGGTGGTGAATTCCGGACGCGGATCGCGCCCCGGCTTTTCCAGTTCCTTCAGGATGTCGCTCACGGTCGGCACGCCGAACTTCTCGTCCGCATACTTCACTGGATCGAGGGTCTTGATCAGCGCGCCATCGCCGATCACGGCCTTCACGTCGCGCTTCACGTCCGCCAGGATTTTCTCGACCACCGGATACGATTCGGGGTGCACCGCCGACGCATCCAGCGGATTGGCGCCGTTCATCACGCGCAGGAAGCCCGCCGCCTGTTCGAACGTCTTGTCGCCCAGGCGCGGCACTTTCTTCAGCGCCGCGCGCGAGGCGAAGGCGCCGTTGCTGTCGCGGTAGGCCACGATGCCCTGGGCCACCGTGTTCGACAGGCCCGACACCCGCGCCAGCAGCGGCGCCGAGGCGGTATTCACGTCCACGCCGACCGCGTTCACGCAATCCTCGACCACCGCGTCGAGCGAGCGCGCGAGCTGGGCCTGCGACACATCGTGCTGGTACTGGCCGACGCCGATCGACTTCGGATCGATCTTCACCAGTTCGGCCAGCGGGTCCTGCAGTCGGCGCGCGATCGAGACCGCGCCGCGCAGCGAGACGTCCATGTCGGGCAATTCGCGCGACGCGAATTCGGACGCCGAATACACCGAGGCGCCGGCTTCCGACACCACGATCTTGGTCAGCTTCAGTTCTGGCTGGAGCTTGATCAGGTCCTGCGCCAGCTTGTCGGTCTCGCGCGAGCCGGTGCCGTTGCCGATCGAGATCAGCGACACGGCGTGCTTCGCCGCCAGCTGGCCCAGCGTATGCAGTGCGCCGTTCCAGTCGTTGCGCGGCTGGTGCGGATACACGGTGGCGGTGTCGACCACCTTGCCGGTGGCGTCGACCACGGCCACCTTGACCCCGGTGCGCAGGCCCGGGTCGAGCCCCATGGTGGCGCGCGGGCCGGCCGGCGCCGCCAGCAGCAGCGCTTTCAGGTTGCGCGCGAAGACGCCGATCGCATCCAGTTCGGCCTTGTCGCGCAGGGCGCCCATCAACTCGGTATCCAGGTGCGCGAAACTCTTGATGCGCCAGGTCCAGCGCGCGGTGTCCTGCAGCCACTTGTCGGCCGGACGGCCCTGCGCCTTGATGCCGAAGCGCGCCGCGATGCGGCCTTCGCACGGATTCAATGGCGCGTCCCACTTCGGCTTCTCGGGTTCCGTGTCCAGCCGCAGCGAGACGTCCAGCACGCCCTCGCGGCGGCCGCGCAGCAGCGCCAGCGCGCGGTGCGACGGCACGGCGGCGAGCGGCTCGCTGTAGTCGAAGTAGTCGGCGAACTTCTCGCCCTCGTCTTCCTTGCCGGCGACGACCTTCGATTCGACCACGCCGTGGTCCTGCACGTATTCGCGCAGCGACTGCAGCAGCCCGGCGTCCTCGGCGAAGCGCTCCATCAGGATCTGGCGCGCGCCGTCCAGCGCCGCCTTGGCGTCGAGCACGCCGGGATTGGCGCCGCCGTCGGCATTGGTGAATGCGTCGCGCAGGTAGCCATGCGCGACGTCGTCGGGATTGAGCGACGGATCGGCCAGCAGGCTTTCGGCCAACGGCGCCAGGCCCGCCTCGATCGCGATCTGGGCCTTGGTGCGGCGCTTCTGCTTGTACGGCAAATACAGGTCTTCGAGGCGGGTCTTGTCCTCGGCCAGCGCGATCGCCTGCAGCAGCTCCGGCGTCATCTTGTTCTGTTCCGTGATCGAGGCGATGATCGATGCACGGCGCTCTTCCAGCTCGCGCAGGTAGCGCAGGCGCTCTTCCAGCAGGCGCAGCTGGATGTCGTCCAGGCCGCCCGTGGCTTCCTTGCGGTAGCGGGCGATGAAGGGCACAGTGGCGCCTTCGTCGAGCAGGGCGATGGCGGCGGCCACCTGGGCTGGCCGGGCGGCGAGTTCTTGGGCGAGGCGTTGTTCGATGGATGGCAGCATGGCGTGGCGTTGGGCGGATCGGTGAGTCGAGCCGGTAATCATACGCAAAACTGGCGCGGGCGCCAGTCTTGACATGCTGCGTCAACCGCCCCCGGAATAGGGGAGCAGGGGCAGCGCCGCAACGGGCCCGCGTTCTCGCGCAGGTTCCGGCGCGCGCCAGCGGCAGCCTGCGCCGAGCGTGGCAATCGGCGATCGAATGATGTATCACAGCAACAAAACAGGGCAGGGGCGGCGCTGTTTTCAGCGATTCGCCGGCGCCGGCGATGCAGTGCGTGGCGCCATGCGCGCGGTCCGGGCCCGACACGACTGTCGCTTCGCGGTTGCGGGACTGGCGCGCTGCCATAGAAACGTGTAAGTATTACTCCTTTCGGCCCGTAAAGTTTTGCCCGCTAAGTGCGATTCCGAACAAAACGGAAATGAACGCATGGCGGATAATAGGAATTGTCGTTTTTTCATATTCAGCTTCCGAGACCCAATGACCACAGTCGATTATCTTCGCGAGAAAGCCAGCGACGCACCCCAGGTCCGCGCTCCTGCACGTTCCCCGGCCCTTCCGGCGCCGATAGTCAGCTGGCTCCAGCGGGTCGAAGCGGCAGCACATCCCCAACCGAAGCTGACCGACGAAGTCGTCGATCCCAAGGCCGCCCAATACAAATTCGTGTACGTGATGGCGCCTACCAGCGGCGGCCGCCACGTGGCCCTGTGCCTGTGCAAGGCGCGCCTGCGTCCGAACGGCGACGTGGCCGCGGCCAGCCCGGTCAGCGAAGTGTTTTCGCTGCTGTCGGCGCCGCCCGCCTATCTCGAAGGCGACGACGTCGATCTGGTGCGCTTCTTCATCGCCATGCGCAGCGGCTCGGCCCAGGGCACCAGCGCCACCGAACCGAAAGGCAAGGTGGGCGCGATCCTGCTGCAGATGCTGCTCGAGCAGGGCAAGCTGCTGTGGGCGAACTCGTGGTCCGACATGGCCGGCGGCCTGGTGTATCCGCTGCAGGGCGGCGCCACCCGCGTGGCCAGCCTGGCCTGGCGCGACGAAGGCCGCGTGGCCAAGCTCGGATGGTCGGTCGAACCAGTCGGTGGCGCCGCCACCCACAGCGCGGCCGACCAGATCGACTACATGCTGCCGACCGATCCGCCGTGGTATATCGATAACCTGTCGTGCGGGCCGCTCGAACTCAATCGCGGGGGCATCGACATCTCGCTGGCCGAACTGCAGGCGCTGGTGGCGCAAGCCCCGGCCTTGAGCGGCACCGACAAGAAGCGCGTCTCGCAGCTGCTGCTGGCGCACGGGCTGCAGCAGCTGATGCCATTGCCGCAGCCGCTCACCCAGCGCCTGCGCAACGACGTCAAGCCGATTCCGCACCTGATGCTCGATGCGGTGCAGCTGGCCGACGCCGGCGCCGCGCGCTGGCAGGACTTCGCCGTGCTGGCCTTCGACTACGATGGCCAGCGCGTCTCGTTCGACCCGTCGCAGCGCGTGGTGCGCCAGATCGGCGACCTTACCGAGATCATCGAACGCGACCCCAAGGCCGAAAGCGACGCGCTCGACAAACTGGGCGAGATCGGTTTCCGCAAGCCGGCCACCGCGCCGTTCAACGCCATGGCCGGCGCGCTGCAGCTCGAGAGCCAGGCGCACTGGTTGCGCTTTGCCGAGAACGATATCGACGCGCTGTCCGACGCCGGCTGGCACCTGCAGAAATCGAACAAATACCGCTACGACGTGGTCCCGGTCGACGACTGGTACGCCGACATCGACGAGCCGGGCGAAGCGGGCAATGCCTGGTTCGAGCTGGAGCTGGGCATCGTGGTGGCGAAGAAGCGCGTGCCGCTGCTGCCGGTGCTGGTGCAGCTGATCCGCAGCGCGCCGCTCGAATTCGATCCCGCCGTGCTGGCCGCGCATGCCGAGGCCGACCAGATGCTGGCGGTGCTGCCGGACGGCCAGCGCGTGGCGCTGCCGTGGGGCCGCCTGAAGCCGATCCTCGCCACCCTGGGCGAGCTGTACTTCAACGACAAGGTCAAGGGCAAGCTGCGCCTGTCGACGCTGGACGCGGCGCGCCTCGAAGAACTGGCGCGCGGCATCGAGCTGCGCTGGACCGGCGGCGAGCGCCTGCGCGAGACCGGCCGCAAGCTGAGCCAGTTCGGCGCGGTCAAGAAGGTCGAGGCGCCCGCCGGCCTGCAGGCGACCTTGCGCGACTACCAGCTCGAAGGCCTGTCGTGGATGCAGTTCCTGCGCGAGTACGACCTGGGCGGCATTCTGGCCGACGATATGGGCCTTGGCAAGACCGTGCAGACGCTGGCCCACATCCTCACCGAGAAAGAGGCCGGCCGCCTGACCAGCCCGGCCCTCGTGATCGCGCCGACCAGCCTGATGGCCAACTGGTGCGACGAAGCCGCGCGCTTCGCGCCGAGCCTCAAGGTCCTGCTCCTGCAGGGCAAGGAGCGCATGGACCAGTTCGACCAGATCGACGGCGCCGACATCGTCCTGACCACCTACGCGCTGCTGCCGCGCGACGAGGAAGAGCTGCGCAAGCACCACTACCACCTGGTGATCCTGGACGAATCGCACTACATCAAGAACACCCGCTCGAAAGCGGCGCAGACGGCCGGCTCGCTCGACGCCAGCCACCGCCTGTGCCTGTCGGGCACCCCGCTCGAGAACCACCTGGGCGAGTTGTGGTCGCAGTTCCACTTCCTGCTTCCGGGCCTGCTGGGTGACGAAAAAACCTTCAACACCCAGTTCCGCCATCCGATCGAGCGGCAGGACGACCCGGTGCGCCGCACCCTGCTCAATCGCCGCATCCGTCCCTTCCTGCTGCGCCGCACGAAGGACAATGTGGCCAAGGAGCTGCCGCAGAAGACCGAGATGGTGCGCCGCATCGAGCTGTCCGGCCAGCAGCGCGACCTGTACGAGACCGTGCGCCTGGCGATGGACAAGAAGGTGCGCGACGAGATCGACCGCAAGGGCGTGGCGCGCAGCCAGATCGTGATCCTCGAGGCGCTGCTCAAGCTGCGCCAGGTG
>Ga0265780_10005563_pt1 | contig 15911 bp, 11 predicted proteins | sample P1T30metagenome_FD_192432 | JGI IMG/M metagenome (GOLD analysis project Ga0265780, IMG submission 192432) | Plant litter microbial communities from East Loma Ridge, Irvine, California - P1 T30 | ecosystem: Environmental > Terrestrial > Plant litter > Unclassified | place: USA: California... | reverse complement strand
CGCGCTACGCCAGCTCGGCGAACAGCGCGACGACGAACTCGCTGCGCTCGACCATGCCGTCGAGGCTGATCCACTCGTGGCGGGCGTGCGCCCCGCCGCCGACGCCCCCGACCCCGTCGAGCACCGCCGCTCCGAGGGCGGCCGCGAAGTTGCCGTCGCTGGCGCCCCCGACCGAGACCTCGCGCAGCTCGAAGCCCAGCTCGCCGGCCACCCGCGCGGCCCGCTCGTAGAGCGCGCCCGTCGCCTCCGACCGCTCCATCACGGGCCGGTTCCAGCCGCCCGTCACCTCGACCCGGGCGAGCGGGTCGTGCGGCACGAGCGAGGCGAAGAGCCGCTCGACGCGCGCGGCCTCGTCGGAGCGGGTCACCCGCACGTCGACCATGGCGCGGGCGTGCCCGGCGCGCACGTTGGTGCGGGTGCCGCCCTGCACGATGCCCACGTTCAGCGAGGTGCCGGCCTCGACGTCGGCCGCGTCGTGCAGCTGCAGCACGAGGCGGGCCATCTCGTCGATGGCGCTCGCGCCGCCGCGCGGGTGCAGGCCGGCGTGCACCTCGACGCCGAACGTCTCGACCTCGTAGATGCCGACGCCCTTGCGGGCGGTCTTGACGGCTCCCTCCGCGGCGGACTCGAAGACCAGCACCGCGCCTCCTCGGCTCACCTCGGCCTCGATGACGGGGCGCGACGCGATGCTGCCGACCTCCTCGTCGCCGGTCAGCAGGAGGCGCACGCCCGGCCTGGGCAGGCCGAGCGAGTCGGCGACGGCGAGGGAGTGCCCGAGCTGCACGAGCCCCGACTTCATGTCGAAGACGCCGGGGCCGGTCATGCGGTCGCCGTCGATCTGCACGGGCCACTCGGCGAGCGTGCCCTCGGCCCAGACCGTGTCGTAGTGGCAGAGCGCCGTGACCCACTCGGTCGAGCCCGTCGGCGACGGGTACTCGAGCGTGACGGCGTCGCCGTACCCCTCGACCACGCTCACCCGGCGCTCGGCGGCCGGGCCGGCGGTGCGGTCGAGCCACGACTCGATCCAGGCGAGCCCGGCGGCCAGCAGGTCGACGTCGTCGGACGGGGTCTCGAGGGAGGCGTAGGCCACGAGGTCGGCGATCATCGCCTCGCGGCGGGCGGCGACCGCCTCGCGCAGGGCGGACGTGTCGGTCTCGGTGAGGGTCACGGGGGAGCTCCGGGGGGGTCGGGTCGCCGGGGTGCGACGACCCCATGTTCCTCCCTCCCCGGCCCACCGGGGTGCCGGTCAGGAGGCGGGGACGAACCCTCCGACGTCGAGCAGGGCGTGGTCGCGGGTGCTGCAGGCGGCCTGCGGCCACGCGACGAACAGGGAGGCGGTCGACCCGGGCGGGTAGACGCGCAGGCCGTCGGCCGGGGTCATGCCGCACTCGGCGTCGGGGAAGACGCCCGCCTGCGTGTAGTGCAGGGGCGCGGAGGCGGAGGCTCCGGGAGCGAGGGTGACCGTCGGGTGCTCGGTGTCGCGGTCGAGCACCGCGGGGACGCCGAGCTGCGTGCCGTCGCCGCCTCCGACGAACGAGACGCCCGGCCAGCCCTGGAGGGTGCAGGAGGCGCCGCTCGCGTTCGTGAGGACCAGGTCGACGTGCAGCTGCGAGGCGCCGGCCCCGCCGCCCTCCGTCGGGAGCGCGGTCGAGCCCGTGAGGTCGGCCTGCGTGCAGCGGGGCGCGTCGCCCGACGCGGCCGGGTCGCCGGTCGCGCCGTCGGCGGGGGCCGGGTCGGTCGCCCCGGCGCCGGGCGTCGGGGCGGGGGTCGGGGTCGACGACGGCGTCGGGGCAGGGCTCGACGTCGTCGGCGAGGGCGACGGGGTGGCCGTGTCGCCGGAGGAGCCGCTGCAGCCCGCGAGGACGACCGCGCCCGCGAGGGCCAGGGCGGTCAGGGAGAGGGACGTCGTGGTTCGCATGTGCCCGGTCTAACACCCGGGGGCGGCGACCGCACGTCGCCCGGCCCCGTCGTGACCGGATCGAGCCGTGGCCGGGTCGAGCCGTGGCCGGGTCGTCGGCCCGCCCGTCGTCGGCCCCGCCGTCCTCGACCTCGCCGTCGGGGGTGTCGGTCGCCGTCGGTACAGTGACGACCGACCGGCAGCACCGCCGGCGACCACGACCGAGAGGGGCGTCGTGCGCATCCTGCACACGAGCGACTGGCACCTGGGCCGCACGCTGCACGGCGTCGACCTGCTCGAGCACCAGGCCGCGTTCGTCGACCACCTCGTCGAGCTCGTCGCCGCGCGCTCGGTCGACGTCGTCGTCGTGGCCGGCGACGTGTACGACCGGGCCGTCCCCTCGGTGCCGAGCGTGCGCCTCCTCGGCTCCGCGCTGCAGCGGCTGAGCGAGCTCGCGGTCGTCGTCGTGACGCCGGGCAACCACGACTCCGCGGTGCGGCTGGGCTTCGGGGCCGAGCTCATGCGACCCGGCCTGCACCTGCTCGCCTCGGTCGAGCGGCTCGACCAGCCCGTCGTGGTCGACGACGAGCACGGCCCCGTCGCCCTCTACGGCCTGCCCTACCTCGACCCCGACACGGTGCGGCACGCCCTCGCGCCCGGCGGGCCCGACGAGCCCCTCGCCCGGTCGCACGAGGCCGTGGTCGGGGCGGCGCTCGACCGCGTGCGGGCCGACCTCGCCCGTCGCCCCGGCACCCGCTCGGTGGTCGTCGCGCACGCCTTCGTGACGGGCGGGGCCGCGAGCGAGAGCGAGCGCGACATCCGGGTCGGCGGCGTCGACTCCGTGCCGTCGGGCGTCTTCTCGGGCGTCGACTACGTCGCCCTCGGCCACCTGCACGGTGCCCAGCGCGTCGGTCCCGCCGCCGGGGCGAGGCCCCTCCTGCGCTACTCCGGGTCGCCGCTGGCGTTCTCGTTCGGGGAGGTGTCGCACGCCAAGTCGACCGCCCTCGTCGACCTCGCCGCCGACGGCTCCGTCGAGGTCGAGCTGGTGCCGGCCCCCGTGCCGCGGCGGCTGGCCGAGGTGACCGGCACCCTCGAGCAGCTGCTCGACGGACGGCACGACGACCTCGCCGACGCGTGGCTGCGCGTCACCGTCACCGACCCCGTGCACCCCGACCAGCTGTGGTCGCGCGTGCGCGAGAGGTTCCCCCACGCGCTGGTGGTGCTGCACGCGCCCGTCGGCGCGGTCGACTCGCCGCGCCTCCGCGTCGTCACGGCCGAGACCGACCCCGTCGAGGTCGCCGCCGACTTCGTCGCCTTCGCCTCGGGCGCCCCCGCGACCGACGCGGAGCTGGCCGTCGTGCGCGACGCCTACGAGGCCGCCCGGGCGAGCGAGGCCAGCGCGTGAACCTGCACCGCCTCACCCTCCGTGCCCTCGGCCCCTACGCCGGCGAGCACACCATCGACTTCGCGGCCCTCGGGGCGTCGGGCACGTTCCTGCTCGAGGGGCCGACCGGCGCGGGCAAGTCGACCGTCATCGACGCGGTCGTCTTCGCGCTCTACGGCCAGCTGGCCGGGGCGGGGGCGAGCCGCGACCGGCTGCGCAGCCACCACGCGGCCCCGCACGTCGAGCCGTTCGTCGAGCTCGTCTTCGAGACCGCCGCCGGCGTGCACCGCGTGCGGCGCACGCCGGCCTGGCAGCGGCCGAAGAGCCGCGGCACGGGCACGACGACCGCCAACCAGACGGCCTCGCTCGTCCGGCTGACGTCGCCCGACGCGGTCGACGGCGAGGTCGTCTCGACCAGCGCCCAGGAGGTCGGGCACGAGATCGCCCGCGTGCTCGGCCTGACCCGTCAGCAGTTCGTGCAGACGGTGGTGCTGCCGCAGGGCGAGTTCGCCGCCTTCCTCCGCTCGACGGGAGAGGAGCGCCGCACGATGCTGCAGTCGCTCTTCGGCACCGAGATCTACGACCTGACGACCGCCCGGCTGGCCGACGGGCGCCGGGCCGCGAACGCCGCCGTGGCCGACGCCGACCGCGGCGTCGAGCTGGCGGCCGCGCGGCTGCGCGAGGCGTCGGGCGCCGACGACGACCCCGCCGTCGGAGACGCGCTCGACGCGGCGTTCGACGGGCGCGTGGTGCCTGCCGGCCCCGCCGTGCCCGCCGACCCGTCCGACCCCGCCGACCCGTCCGACCCCGTCGACCCGTCCGGCCCCGCCGGCCCCGCCGAGCCCGCCGAGCCCGTCGACCCCGTCGACGCCGTCGTGGCGGGGATCGTGCGGGCGGGCGACGCGGCGGTCGCCGACCGCGACCGCGCCGAGGACGCCCACGACCAGGCGCGCCTCCGGCACGACGAGCAGCGCCGGCTCCGGGCAGCCCTCGACCTGAGAGCCGACCTCCAGGAGCGCAGCCGACGACTGACGGGGGAGGCGCCGGAGATCGACCGGGTCCGCTCCCGGCTCGAGGCGGCGGGTCGTGCCGACGCGGTCGCCGGAGCCGCGCGCGGTGCGCAGGCGACGGCAGCCGTGCTCGCCTCGGCGGAGCAGGCGCTCGTCGACGCGCGGACCGCTGCCGAGCTCGTCGACCCCGCCCTGCCCGACGACGGGTCGGTCGCCCCGCACCGGGACGACCTCCGCGCCGAGATCGCCCTGCTCGGCCGCGCGGCCTCGGTCGAGCAGGAGCTCCCCGCGCGGCGCACGGCCCTGTCGGCCGCCGAGGCGTCCCTCGCCGACCTCGACGAGCGGGTGGCCGACCTCGACGCGCAGCTCGCCGGGCGCCCCGAGGCGCGACTCGCCCTCGTCGACGCTCGTGACGCGGCCCGCGGCGCGGCCGCCGGCGAGCCCGAGGCACAGCGCCGGGTCGACGAGGCTCGGGCGAGGCTCGCCGACACGGAGGCGGCCGCCCGGCTCGAGGGCGAGGTCGCCTCGCTCGCGGCGACGCTCGCCGACCGGTCGACGGAGGCGCTCGCCGCCGTCGACGCCGAGGCCGCCCTGCGGAGGCGGCAGATCACCGGCATGGCGGGCCAGCTCGCCGGCTCGCTGCGGGCGGGCGAGCCCTGCCCGGTCTGCGGCAGCGTCGAGCACCCGGCCCCGGCCTCGCCCACCGACGACCACCCCTCCGACGACGACGTGGAGGCGGCCGCGCAGTCCGCGCGTGCGGCCGAGCAGAGCCAGCGCGAGGCCTCGACGGCGTGGGCCGTGGCTGCGGCGCGGCTCGAGGCCGCCGTCGAGAGCCTCGACGGCCTCGACCGGGCGGGCGCCGAGGAGGCGGTCGCGGCCGCCGAGCGGGCGTCCGCCGAGGCCCGTCGCGCCGTGGCGGCGGTCGAGGCCGCCGAGGGCGCGCTCGACGCCTCCGACGCCGAGACCGACCTGCTCCGTCGCCGCGCGGAGGCCGCCCGCACCGAGCGCGCCACCCGCGCGGAGCGCCTCGACGGCGACCGCCGGCGGGTCGCCGACGACGAGCAGCTCGTCGCGGAGGCCGTGCGCGGCGGGGGAGCCGCGACGGACCTGCCGGCCACGGCCACGGGCACGGCGACGGCGACGGGCGCAGCGACGGCGACGGCGGCGGGCGAGACCGTCGCCGAGGGGGTCGCTCCCGACGCGGCGGAGGAGCGTCCCGCGACGGTCGCCGACCGGGTCGCCCTGCTCACGCGGCGGGCCGACGCCGCCGACCTGCTCGTGGCGGCGTCGCGTGACCTCGTCGCGGCGCGCGCGGCGCGCGACGACCGTCGCGACGAGCTCGCCGAGGCGCTCGCGGCCTCGGGGTTCGACACCGCCGAGGAGGCGGCGGGGGCGGTCCTGCCGGAGTCCGAGCGCGCCTCCCTGCGTCGGAGGGTCGCCGCGCACGACGCGGAGATCGCGGTCGTCACCTCGGGGCTCGCCGACCCGGCGGTGGCCGCGCTGACCGGAGACGAGCTCGTCGACGTCGAGGCCGCCTCCGTCGCGCTGCGGCTCGCCGAGGCCGAGCTCGTCGAGCGTCGCGACGCCGCGGGGCGGGCCCTCGACCGGGCCCGTCGCTCGACGGAGGCGCTCGCGGCGCTCCGACGGGCGGAGGCGGCCGGGGCAGCGGTGGCCGAGGAGGCGCGCGCGGTCGTCCGCATGGCCGACCTCGCCAGCGCCACGGGCACGGTCAACGTCAAGGGCGTCACGCTCGGCACCTACGTGCTGCTGCGCCGGTTCGACGACGTCGTCGCCGCGGCGAACGCCCGGCTGCGCGTCATGTCGAGCGGCCGCTACGTGCTCGAGTCGTCGGAGGACCGCGAGCAGGGGTCGCGCTCGCGGCGCACCGGTCTCGCCCTCGCCATCCGCGACGCGTCGACCGACACCACGCGCGACCCGGCGAGCTTCTCCGGCGGCGAGACGTTCTACGCCTCGCTGAGCCTGGCCCTCGGGCTCGCCGACGTCGTGCAGGCCGAGGCGGGCGGGCTCGAGCTCGGCACGCTCTTCGTCGACGAGGGCTTCGGATCGCTCGACCCCGAGACGCTCGACGCGGTCATGACGGAGCTCGGGAGGCTGTCGGAGTCGGGGCGCGTGATCGGCATCGTGAGCCACGTCGACGAGCTCAAGCAGCGCATCGCCGACCGCATCGAGGTGCGTCGCCTGCCGGACGGGTCGTCGACCCTGCGCTCCACGGTCGGCTGACCCGCGCCTCCGCCGGGGCGCCCCTCACGACAGCGCGTCGCTGCACGACGACGGCCCCGCACGACGACGGGCCGCCCTCCCCGCCCCGGCCACGAGGCCGGAGGGGAGCGCGGCCCGCCGAGGGTCGTGCTGGTCGTGCGCGTCGATCAGACGATCGGGCCGCCGTCGTCGCGCGTCGAGCGACGCGTGACCTGCTCGCCGCTGACCGGGTCGACCGCGCTGCGCGAGGTCGAGGTCACCTGGCGACGACGCGTCGCGAAGACGATCCCCAGGATCGTCACGATGATGCCCGCGACGATGAGGATGTAGCCGATCAGCATGATGTCGATGCCCGCGACCTGGAACTCGAGTGCGAACGCGAGGATCGCGCCGATCACGATCAAGGCGATTCCGCCGCCGATGCTCATGGGTTCTCCTTCGTCAGGCCGGCGACGCGTGCCGCCGGGTGTCCTGAAGGGTACTGACACCGCGCCTCCTCCGTCACACCCCCGCGGGCGCGGTCGTCCCCGAGCGCTCACCCTGCGGGTGCTCTGGAGGGGCTCGGAGGCACCTGGACGTCACCCGGGTGGACGGGGGACGACAGGCTCGGCGCGGCCGGACGCGGCGGTACCCTCGTGGCACTCCGGCGGATCCCCGGCCCCGCGGCTCCTGTTGAGCGACGTCCGTCGCTCGTCTCCCGGTGGTGGAGCGCAGGGCCGGGGCCGTCGGAGGCCGCCCGCTCCGACGTCGTCGCGAGACCGGCCTGTCGACCCGCGTTCTGGGGGCACCGGCGCCGGCACGCGGCGACTCAGCGGCCCCGCCCGCCGCTACGCCCCGTGCAGCAGGTCGAGCGCCGCCCCGAGGGCGCGCGCGTCCACCTGGCCGGGCGCGCTCGCGGCGCCGACCGTGCCGAAGGTCAGGCACGAGCCGACCGTCTCGCCGGCGAGCCGCGACAGCACCCCGAGCGGCCCCATCGACATCGTGATCGCCGGGACGAGCCCCGGCCCCGAGCGGAACTCCTCGGTGGCCGCGAGCACGGTGAGCACGTCCGCCGCGCTCTGCGGCATGGCCGCGAGCTTGACGACGTCGGCTCCGTGCTCCTGCTGCTCGACCAGGCGCGAGACGATCTCGGCGCGCGACGGCGTCGCCGTGAAGTCGTGCGACGACATCACCACGGCGAGCGACGCGGCGTGGGCCGCGTCGACGGCTCGTTCGCGCACGTCGGGCTGCGTGTACATCTCGACGTCGACGGCGTCGGCGCCCTCGTCGGGGCCGAGCCCGGCCACGGCGGCGATCAGCTCGCCGTAGGCGTCGGGCGTGATGTCGCGCTCGCCGCCCTCCTGCTTCGTGCGGAAGGTCGCGATCAGCGGCACCCCCGGCGCCAGCTCGCTCCGCACGGCGCGCACCGCCTCGCGCACGCGGTCGAGGTCGGCGACCGCGGTGAGGTGGTCGAGGCGCAGCTCCGCCACGTCGACGACACCGCGCGGCAGCAGCGCCAGCGCGGCGGCGGAGGAGGCGAGGGCCTCGGTCGTGCGCTCGACGAGCGGCACGCAGACCGCGGGCCGCCCGTCGCCGAGCGTCACCGACCGGAGCGTCAGCGGCTGCGGGGTGGGCCGCACGTCAGCGCACCGCGCTCTCGGCGCGCCCCGGGGCCGCCGCCGCGGGGGCAGGGTCCGACGGCGGTGCCGAGGAGGCGAGCCGCGCCTCCTCGGGGAGCCCGACCGACGCGCGCATGGCGGCGCGCACGGCGTCCTCGTCGTCGAGCGGGGCGTCGCCGCCGCCGCCCACGAAGAGCCGCACCTGGCCGACGGCCTGCTCGACGAGCATGTCGAGGCCGCTGATCACGACGCCGCCCTCGGCGGCCCAGCGGCTCGCGACGCGCGTCGGCCACGGCTCGTACGCCACGTCGAAGAGCACCGACTCGGCGCTGCGGGGGCGCAGGGGGAGGTCGTCGGCCGCCCCGCCGGGCAGCGTGCTGACGACGAAGTCGAGCGGGCCGAGCTCGGGCAGCTCGCTGAGCGGCGCGACCATCACGTCGCCGCCGAGCTCGCCCGCCAGCGAGGTCAGCTCGCCCGCCTTCATGGGGTTGCGCAGGTGCACCGAGAACGAGCGCGCCCCCAGCTGCCAGGCCGCGTGCATCGCCGACGCCGCGGTGGCGCCGCCGCCGAGCAGCACGGCCGACTCGGGCCGGGCGTCGTGCCGGCGCTCGACCGAGCGCACGATGCCCTCGACGTCGGTGTTGTGCCCGTGCAGGCGTCCGTCGGCGTCGCGCACCACCGTGTTCGCGACGCCGAGCGTGGCGGCGAGGGGCGACACCGTGTCGAGCAGGGGCAGCACCTCGCGCTTCAGCGGCATCGTGAGGCTGAGCCCGCGCCAGCTGTCGTCGAGCGACCCGACGAACCCGGCGAGCTCGCCCTCGGCCACCTCGACGCGGTCGTACTCGAGGTCGAGGCCGAGCACGCGGTACGCGGCGGCGTGCAGCACCGGCGAGAGCGAGTGGGCGATCGGCGAGCCGAGCACGGCCAGGCGGCGGCGGGGGGCATCGGTCACGCGGGGCTCCTCGGGGTCGGCGGGGGAGGACGGCCCATCCTACGACCGGGCCCCTCGGCGGCTCCTCGGGCGGCGCCTCCTCGGCTCCTGCGCGCGGCGGACGTGGGGGCGCAGCGAGCGTGGGAGTGCGGCGTCCGCCTGTGCGCGTCACGTCGGCGCATGCAGATCCGCGCCTTCGACCCCGCCGACACCGAGACCGTCGTCGCCCTGTGGGAGGAGTGCGGCCTCACCCGCCCGTGGAACGACCCGCGCCGCGACGTCGAGCGCACGCTGCGGGTGCAGCCCGAGCTGTTCCTCGTCGGCACCGAGCTCGTCGAGGTCGACGGCCGCCCCGAGGAGGCGGTGGTCGCGACCGCCATGGCCGGTCACGAGGGCCATCGCGGCTGGCTCCACTACCTCGCCGTCGCGCCCGCCCACCGCGGCGGCGCCCCGCGGCCCGGGCGCGCGTCAGTCCAGCGCGAGCAGCACCGCCGCGCCCAGCGCGAGCACCAGACCGACCACCTGCGACCGCGTGAGGCGCTCGCGCAGCACGGCGGCGGCCAGCACGACGGTCACGGCCGAGTAGAGCGCCGTCAGCACGCTCATCACGGTGAGGTCGCCGAGCCGCAGGCCCACGAGGATCAGCACGTTCGCCCCCGCGTCGGCCACCCCGCAGAGCAGCGCGAGGCGCAGCGCGCTCGCGAGCCGCAGCCCGCTCGGCCCGGTCCGAGCGACGCTCCCCGCGCCTCCCCGGGCCCTCGAGAGCGCGACGAGCGCGAGCACGGCCACCGCGCCTCCGGTGAGGACCACGTTCGTCACGCGGTTCGCGACGAGCGGCACGAGCCCCGAGTCGTCCGGCGTCTGGTCGAGGAAGACGAGCACCACGCCGATGCCGGCGCCCGCGCCGAGCGCCATGAGCAGGCCGAGCGCCGTCGGACGGGGAGCGGAGGCGTCCGGCACGAACCCGACGAGCACGACCGCGACGAGCGCGAGCGCGATGCCGGCCCAGCCCGCGACGCCGAGGCGCGAGCCCTGCAGCAGGCCGACCCCGACCGGCACGATCGCCGAGACCACCGCGGTGAGCGGCGACAGGATGCTCATCGGCCCGACCGCGAGGCAGGCGTAGAGCAGGGCGATCGAGACGGCGCCCGCGACGCCGCTCGCGACGCCCCAGCCGACGGCGGCGCCCGAGGGCGTTCCCGGCACGACCGCGAGCAGCACGACCAGCAGCACGAGGCCGCTCGCGGCGGAGATCGCCGTGACGCGCAGCGGCGGCAGGCGACGGGCCGCGAGCCCGCCGAGGAAGTCGCCCGAGCCGTACGCGACGGCGGCGGCGAGGCCGATCAGGACGGACAGCACGGGACCTCCGGAGGCGCGGTCAGGGTGGGCGACGGCCGTCGCGTTAACAGCACGTGACGATCCAGTGGGGTCTCTTGTGCGACTCCCAGGTGGATCTTATGTTCGACAGGTCTGTCCCTCGTCCGAGGGGCGGGCCGCCCCGGGCACCACCGTGGGCTCCAGATCACCCCGGACACCAGGAGACACACCGCACATGCGCCCCCGTCAGACCCCGTCGACGCCGACCGAGACGGGAGCGCCGCGTCGTCGTCGACGCACCGCCCTCTCCCTCGTCGCCGTCGCCACGCTGGGAGCCGGCCTCGTCGCCGCGGTCCCGGCCCAGGCCGTCCCCACCACCATCGACATCGTCGGCATCAACGACTTCCACGGTCGCATCGCCCAGGAGTCCTCGCCGGTCGCCGGCGCCGCCGTGATGTCGGGCTTCCTCGACGACTTCCGGACGACCCACCCGAACACGTCGTTCGTGTCGTCGGGAGACAACATCGGCGCGTCGACGTTCACGTCGTTCATCCAGCAGGACGCGCCCACGCTCGCCGCGCTGAACGCGATGGAGCTCGACGTGAGCGCGCTCGGCAACCACGAGTTCGACCGCGGGCAGGACGACCTGAACGGCCGCGTGACCGGCGCCAGCGAGTTCCCGTACCTGGGCGCCAACGTCTTCCGCGCCGACGGCTCGCACGCCTACGACCCCTACTTCGTCAAGGAGGTGGGCGGGGTCCGCGTGGGCTACATCGGCGCCATCACGGAGCTCATGCCCGAGCTCGTCAGCCCGTCCGGCATCGCGGGCCTCACCTTCGGCGACATCGTCGACAGCGTGAACGACGTCGCCGACGACCTCACCGACCTCGACCCCGCGAACGGCGAGGCCGACGTGCTCGTGCTGCTCGTGCACGAGGGCAACTCGTCGGGCGCGGCCCTCGACACGAGCGGCGACTTCGCCCGCATCGCGACCGACGTCTCGCCGAAGGTCGACGCCATCCTGTCGGGCCACACGCACCAGTCGTACGACTTCTCGGTCGTGCCGACGGGCGGCACCGTCCCGCGCCCCGTCGTCCAGACCGGCAGCTACGGCGCCGCCCTCAGCCACCTCGCGATCACCTTCGACGCCGAGAGCGGCGCGACGACCGTCACGAGCGAGCTGCTGCCGCTGTACAAGCAGGCCACGCCCGACCCCGAGGTCGCGAAGATCGTCAGCGACGCCGTCGCGCTCGCCGCGGTCGAGGGAGCCAAGACGGTCGGCACGATCACGGCCGACCTCAACCGGGCACGTCAGCCCGACGGCTCCGAGAACCGCGGTGGCGAGTCCACGCTCGGCAACTTCGTCGCCGACGTGCAGCTCGCCGCCACGGCGGAGAACGGGTCGCAGATCGCCTTCATGAACCCGGGTGGGCTCCGCGCCGACCTCAAGGCCGCCTCCACCGGCGCCGGCGACCCCGACGGCAACGTCACCTTCGCGGAGGCGGCTGCGGTGCAGCCCTTCGCCAACACGCTCGTCGTCGTCGACATGACCGGCGACCAGGTGCGACAGGCCCTCGAGCAGCAGTGGCAGCCCGCCTCGGCCTCGCGGCCCTTCCTCAAGCTCGGCGTCTCGAAGGGCCTCGCGTACACCTACGACCCGGCGGCACCCGCCGGCTCGCGCATCCAGACGATCACGCTGGACGGCCAGCTGCTGGACCCGGCGGCGTCGTACAAGGTGACGGTCAACTCCTTCCTGGCCTCCGGGGGCGACAACTTCGGCGCCTTCGCCACCGGCTCGGCCGCCGACAGCGGCAAGGTCGACCTCCAGGCCCAGGTCGACTGGTTCACGGCGAACCCCGGCGCGGCGTCGCCCGACCTGGCCCAGCGCGCCGTGGGCGTCTCGTCGCCCGACGACGTCGACGAGACCGGCTACGCGATCGGCGACCGCATCACGGTCGACCTCTCGTCGCTGATCTTCAGCGACCAGGTCGCCCCCGCCACGCTCGACGTGTCGTACGGCGGCAGCTCGCTCGGCAGCGTCGCGCTCGACAGCACGCTCGTCCTCGGCACCGACGAGCAGGGCCGCGCGCAGCTGCTGCTCGACGTCGTCGCCGCCCCGGCGCCGACCGCGCGGGCACTCGTGCTCCGCGAGCTCGAGCTGGCCGTGCCCGGCACCGGCACCACCGTCTCGCTCGCCGTGCCGCTGCCCGAGGAGGCCTCGCTCGTGCTGGCGAACGCGCTCGTGGTCGACCCGCCGGTCGACCCGGCGCCCGTCGACCCGACCGACCCGGCCGCTCCGGCTCCCGGCGTCGGCGCGGGCGGCGGCGCCGGCACCGGGACCGGTGCCGGCACCTCGCCCCGCCCCTCCGGCGTCACGGCCGCGGGCGACCTCGCCTACACGGGCTCCGACGCCGCGACGACGGGGCTGGCGCTCGCGCTGGTGCTCCTGCTGACCGGCGCCGGCGTGCTCACGGCCACGCGCCTCCGTCGTCGTCGCACCGCGTCGGGCACCACCTCCGACTGACGCGTCGGCGCACGACCGACGCCGCACGGCCCGGTCGCACCCCAGGGTGCGGCCGGGCCGTCCGGCGTCGGTGGCCCGCGCCGCCCGGCCGACGCCGCGCGGCGCCCCGCTAGCCTCGTCCCCGTGACCGTCGCCTACCACCGCCTGCTCCGCACGCTGCCGACGTACCGCTGGTACAAGCCGCTGCTGGCGCTGCTGCTCGGCGGGGTCTTCTACCTCGTCGCCTCGAACGCGGTCGTGCTCGCCCTCTACGTCGTCGTGGCCGCCGTGGGCGGGGCCGACGCGGCGTCGCGGCTGGCCGAGGGCATCCAGCGCGACCCGCTCGACGCCTCCCAGCCCCTCGTCATGCTCGCGACCCTCGGCTCGATCGCCACGATGCTGCCCTCCGTCGTGCTCGCCACGAAGCTGGCGGGGCTCGGTCCGTGGGGCCAGCTGTCGAGCGTCGTCGGGCGCCTGCGCTGGCGGTGGCTGCGTCGCGCGCTGGGGCCGGCCGCCGTCTTCATGGCGCTGACGGTGCTGCTGAGCTCCGTCGTCGTGCCGCTCCTGACCGGCGAGGAGCTCGGCTCCGGGCCGGTCACGACCCCGCCGGCCGCGCTGGCGTGGTCCGTCGTCGTCGTGCTGCTGCTCGTGCCCCTGCAGGCGACCGCCGAGGAGTTCGTCTTCCGCGGCTTCGCGATGCAGGCCCTCGGCTCGTGGATCGCGCGCCCCGTCGTCGCGATCGTCGTGCCGACCGTCGCGTTCGCGCTGTCGCACGCCTACAACGTGTGGGGCGTGCTCGACGTGGCCGTCTTCGGCGTGACGGCCGCGTGGCTGACCTGGCGCACCGGCGGGCTCGAGGCCGCGATCGTCGCGCACGTGCTGAACAACACGGTGCTCTTCCTGCTGCTGGCCCCGTTCGCGGGCACGCCGTCGAGCGACGGCAGCCCGTGGGCGCTCGCCGTGACGGTCGTCTGCACGCCGGTCTGGGCGTGGCTCGTGGTGCGGTCGTTCCACAGGTCGGGCGAGCTCTCGTCCTCCCCGGCGGGAGGTCAGCCGACCCGTCCCCCCGAGGAGTCGCGGGTCGGCTGACCGCGTCGGCGGTGCCTCCTAGACTCGCCTGGTGACCGACGCTCCCCCCTCCTCCGCAGCCCCCGCCGCCGGCAGCACGACCGGCACCGCCGCCCTGCCCGGCACGCCCCTCGAGGTGCTGCAGCGGGTCTTCGGCTACGACGCGTTCCGCGGCGACCAGGCGGCGATCATCGACCAGGTGGTGGGCGGCGGCGACGCGCTGGTGCTGATGCCGACCGGCGGCGGCAAGTCGCTCTGCTACCAGGTGCCGGCCATCGTCCGGCCCGGCACGGGCATCGTGGTGTCGCCGCTGATCGCCCTGATGCAAGACCAGGTCGACGCCCTCGAGGCCGTCGGCGTGCGGGCGTCGTTCCTCAACTCCACGCAAGACCCCGACCAGCGCCGCGCGGTCGAGCAGGCGTTCGTGCAGGGCGAGCTCGACATGCTCTACCTCGCGCCCGAGCGCCTCAAGCTCGACTCGACGAAGTCGCTGCTCGACCGGGGCCGCGTGTCGCTCTTCGCGATCGACGAGGCGCACTGCGTGGCCCAGTGGGGCCACGACTTCCGCCCCGACTACCTCGAGCTCTCGGTGCTGCACGAGCGCTGGCCCGACGTGCCGCGCATCGCGCTCACCGCGACGGCGACCGAGACGACGCACCGCGAGATCTCGCGCCGGCTCGAGCTCGACGACGCCCGCCACTTCGTCGCCGACTTCGACCGCCCGAACATCCAGTACCGCATCGAGGCGAAGGACGGCCCGCAGCAGCAGCTGCTCCGCTTCATCCGCGCCGAGCACGACGGCGACGCCGGCATCGTCTACTGCCTCTCGCGCAAGTCGGTCGAGGGCACGGCCGAGTTCCTCGTGAAGCAGGGCATCGCGGCCCTGCCGTACCACGCGGGCCTCGACGCGGGCACGCGCGCCCGCAACCAGTCGCGCTTCCTCCGCGAGGACGGCATCGTCATGGTCGCGACGATCGCGTTCGGCATGGGCATCGACAAGCCCGACGTGCGCTTCGTCGCCCACCTCGACCTGCCGAAGTCGGTCGAGGGCTACTACCAGGAGACCGGGCGTGCGGGTCGCGACGGCCTGCCGTCGACGGCGTGGCTCGCCTACGGCCTGCAAGACGTCATGCAGCAGCGCCGCATGATCGACCAGTCCGAGGGCGACGCCGAGCACCGCCGCAAGCTCAGCGCCCACCTCGACGCGATGCTCGCGCTCTGCGAGACGGTCGAGTGCCGTCGCGTGCAGCTGCTCGGCTACTTCGGCCAGGCGAGCACGCCGTGCCACAACTGCGACACCTGCCTCACCCCGCCGCAGTCGCTCGACGGCACGGTGCCGGCGCAGAAGCTCCTGTCGACGATCGTGCGGCTGAAGCGCGAGCGCGACCAGCAGTTCGGCGCCGGCCAGATCATCGACATCCTGCTCGGCAAGGTCACGCCGCGCATCACGCAGAACCGCCACGAGCAGCTGTCGACCTTCGGCATCGGCACGGAGCTCAGCGACGTCGAGTGGCGGGGCGTCGTGCGGCAGCTGCTCGCCCAGGGCGTGCTCGCCGTCTCGCCCGACGGCTACGGCACCCTGCTCATCACCGACGCGGCGGCCGAGGTGCTCTCCGGCTCGCGCCCGGTGCGCCTCCGCAAGGAGCCCGAGCGGGCGCCGCGCAGCCGGGCCGCGCGCGGCAGCTCCGGGGGAGGGGCGCGCGGCTCGCGTGCCGGGGCCGGCGCCGCCGACCTCGACGCCGCCGACGTTCCGCTCTTCGAGACGCTGCGCCAGTGGCGTGCCGGGGTCGCGAAGGCGCAGGGCGTGCCGGCGTACGTCGTCTTCGGCGACGTGACCCTGCGGGGCGTGGCCGCCGCCCGGCCCTCGTCGATGGGCGAGCTGGCCGGCATCAGCGGCGTCGGCCAGAAGAAGCTCGACACGTACGGGCAGCAGGTGCTCGACGTCGTCTCCGGCGTCTCGCCGGAGGAGGCCGCGGTGGCCGC
>Ga0265780_10005559_pt1 | contig 15918 bp, 13 predicted proteins | sample P1T30metagenome_FD_192432 | JGI IMG/M metagenome (GOLD analysis project Ga0265780, IMG submission 192432) | Plant litter microbial communities from East Loma Ridge, Irvine, California - P1 T30 | ecosystem: Environmental > Terrestrial > Plant litter > Unclassified | place: USA: California... | reverse complement strand
TGAGCGAGCCGTTGAAGCCGGCCGACCCGGTGTCGTTCTCGCTGGTCGAGGTCTGCACGCTGCTGGCCACGGCGCCGGTGGCCGGGTCGATGCGGTCACGCGTCGTCTCGCCGGTCGAGCCGCGGCTGTCGCGGCGGCCGAACAGCGCGCCCTGCACGCTCAGGCGTCCGCCCGTGTAGCTGCCGAAGGTGGAGGCATTGAAGCGGCCCTCGGCGCCGGCATTGGCGTTGACCGTGCCGAAGCTGCCCGGCGTGCGTTCGCGCCGCATCACCAGGTTGATGATCGGCCCGCCGCCGCCTTCGTTGCCGAACTGCGCGCCGGGATTGTTGATCACCTCCACCGACTCGAGGTCGGCGGCCGGCAGCGCGCCCAGGGCCGCGGCGCGGTTCTCGCCCTGCATCATGGCGGACGGCTTGCCGTCGATGAGGATCTGCACATTGCTGCGGCCGCGCAGGGTCACATTGCCGTCCGGGTCGACCGCGACCGACGGCACCTTGTTCAGGGTATCGGCGATGGTGTCGTTGCTCGCGGCCGCATCGCTCTTGACGTCATAGGCCTGGCGGTCGATGCGGTTCGACGAGCGCACCGCGCTGACCGAGACCGTCGACTGGACGGGGACCTCGGCCTGGGCCGGAGGAGCTTCCGGCGCCGGGGTTGCCGGTGTCGTGGCGACCGGCGTGGGCGCCGCTGGCGGCTGCTGGACGCTGGCGCGGGCGCTGGCGCTGGCGCTGGCCGGAGCGAGCAGCGTGCCGGCCACGATCGGCGCGATGAGCGGCGCAAGAAGCAAAACGGAAGAACGGTGACGTGGCATGACAACCCGGGATGCTGGACAATTGGACGAGCGTAATTGTCGCACGCGATTTGACCAAAAATCGTTAAGAAATGCTAAGACGCAATAAAAGTCACCGCCATGATTCATGCCGGGGAGCGCGTCAAGACGCCGTGCACGTCGCGCCGCCTTCGCGTAAACTTGGCGATTCAACCACAAGGAGAACGCCATGACCGCCTACGAATTCAACGCCACCGCCCTCGACGGCCAGCCGGTCGACCTGGCACGCTATCGCGGCAAGGCGCTCCTGATCGTCAATACCGCCAGCGCCTGCGGCTTCACCCCGCAATACCAGGGTCTGGAACAACTGCAGCGCAACTTTGCGGACCAGGGCCTGGTGGTGCTGGGCTTCCCGTGCAACCAGTTCGGCCACCAGGAACCGGGCAGCGAGGCCGAGATCGGCGCCTTCTGCGAAAAGAACTACGGCGTGACCTTCCCGATGTTCGCCAAGATCGACGTCAACGGCGACGACGCCCATCCTCTGTTCCGTTTCCTGAAGGGCGAGGCGCCGGGCGTGCTGGGCACCGAGGCGATCAAGTGGAACTTCACCAAGTTCCTGGTCAACAAGGACGGCAAGGTGGTCAAGCGCTATGCGCCGGCCACCAAGCCGGAAGAGCTGAAGGGGGATATCGAGAAGCTGCTGGCGCCGTGATCGAACGAGTGCGGCCCGACAGCATCGTCACCCTTGCCGCAGACGAAGCGGCGTCAAGGCGCGCGCATCGCGTTCCCACGGCAGGTTCAGCTGCCGGATGACCTCCCTGGCCAGGCGCTCGGATCCGGTATGCGAGACGTGGTTGTTATCGATGAAAAGCAGCCTGCCGTCTGCGTCATGCGATGAGCAGCTATCGCTGTCGCAAAACAGCTGCAGGCCGTCGATGACTTTTGCATGCACCTGTGCCTCGGCCAGCACGTCGGCCTGGTTGATGCGCAGTGCAGCCTGTGTCCTGCTCACCTTTTGCACCGTCGCGTCGATGTCTCCGTCGGTGGCGGCATAGCGGCGAATTGCATAGTCGGCCACGAACTCGGGAAACTTCGGCGTATCGCCGATGAACACGACCTTCTTCCCCGCATCCTCGAATTTCGCCAGCGTTTCGACAATGCGGCGTTTGGTCACCGTATGCTCGGCAGGCACGCCATCGATCACGTACTCTTCGTGCGGTTTGCGTCCGAGTAGCGCCGAGAAGGCGCCAATCCAGACCACGGTCTGGATGGCATCCTGTCGCAGCAGCTGATCGACGAATTGCCGATGGCGCGATTCGACGCAATTGAATTGCGCGCCTTTACGCGTGCGCCACGCCCCTTCCACCGGAATGCATCCGTCGCTGAGCACGACGTAGAAAGCCTGGCCCGATCGACGCAATTCGGCGTCCAGACCGTGTATCAGGGCGCCTGCATACGAATCGCCCCATAGCACACCGTCGGGTTGCTTCGATTGGTCGCCGATGACGCATACCTGGGGGCCGAGCGGAGAATCGATCCTGTTTTTCTCGCATAGGCGGTTCCCGCTCCCGAGTTCGCGCTGCGTGTCGAAAGCATGTTCGATCCCGTCCCACTTTTCCCGCTCGCGAAATCCGTTGGATTGATAACCGGCCAGTCCGATCGCCAAAAAAATCGTCATGCCGACCGCCGAAAAGACAAATACCTGGCGCTTGCCGATACGCTTGCGGTCCCTGAATGGCGTCTCGACGAAGCGCCAGCTCAGATACCCCAGAGCGATCGAGGCAAGGGAAAGCGCGGTGAACGTCAGCAGACCGGGATCGGCCGCACTACGTTGGCGCGCCAGCGCAAACAGGGGCTGGTGCCAGAGATAGGTGCTGTAGCTTACCAGGCCGACACCAACCATGGCCTTGCGGGTCAGGAGCCATCCGACCACGGTGGCCGGCCGGCAGAACAGGATGATCAGCGCCGTCCCGATCGTCGGCGCGAGCGTGTACACGCTCGGGAAGGGCGTGCCTGCGTCGTAGATGAAGATACTGGCGCCGATCAGCAGCAAGCCCGCCAGGCCAAGCAATTCAGACCAGGCCTTCGATACGTTCACCTGATCGTTCTTTCCCATATAGATCGCAACAAGTGCGCCGATACCCAGTTCCCATCCCCGTGTCGGCAGCAGGTAGAACGATGCATCCGGCGCGGCAGGCGTGAGGAACTGGGCCAGCATCAGGCTTGCGATCACCAGCAGGAGCACCAAGGCCGACAGGTTGCGCCTGCCCAGGCGCCATGCGAAGAGAAGGAAGATCGGAAACAGGACGTAATACTGTTCTTCAACGGCGAGACTCCATGTATGGAGCAACGGTTTGCTGTCGACGGCGGTATCGAAATAGCCGCTCGTCTGCCAGAACAGGATGTTCGATGCGAACACCATCACGGCGACGATACTTTTCGAAAAATCCTTGAACTCGGACGGAATCGACCACATCCAGGCGAATGGGAGCGTCGCCGCCATCACGAAAAACAGCGCGGGAAGAATACGTCTGGCGCGCCGCTCGTAGAAATTGACGATGCTGAACCTGCCCTGCTCCATCTCGGACAGAATGATGGAGGTGATCAGGTAGCCGCTGATGACAAAGAAGATGTCGACACCGACGAAGCCGCCGCTGAACGCCGAATAGCCGGCGTGGAACAGGATGACGGGAAGCACGGCGATGGCTCGCAAGCCATCGATCTCGGCACGATAATGCATGGTCAGCGATTATTTTTCAGGATTAAACGGCCGCAGCCCGGAATCGCAGTCGCGATCCTCAAGGGCGATGACGCCTCGGTGCATACAAACTATTGATCACCGACGCTTTCCGAATCTTAATCACATGCGTATTGACGGTCGAGCAATATCGATATCTTGTTGTAATTTAGTTAGTATTTCAGTGAGGGTACGCGCCAGTGCAGCGGCTTGCGGGCTTGACGATCGGTTTGCCGAGGCCGTTACCATCACCCAGCGATGTCGATCACCCTGTCGTCGGGCCCTGGCTCGCAACTGGCGCCGAGTGGCTCCCAGCCATGCCGCACGACGATGCGCCCCTCATCGTGGCAGATCTCCACGCGACGCGTCTGCGGCGCGCGCTGGCGCACGAATGTCTCGATCGAGGCCGGCACGCTCACCTGCAGCGCGAGGGCGTGCAGGTCGTCCACCGGATGGTCGTTCACGTGCACCAGCGGCACGAACTGTCCGGCGAACATCAGCAAGTGCCCCGGCACCCTGACCGGCCCGGCGACGTAGCCCTGCGCGCGCAGCCAGCCCTGCGCCTGCTCGCGCACTTGCCCTCCCTGTCCTTCCACGCCTCCCCATGCGCCCGCCAGCAGTTCGGCCACCCACTGGTTGCAGTTCTGGTAATCGGTGCCGAAGGCATAGGCATTGGCGCTGTACTTCCCTGCCAGCAGCGCCAGCGCCAGTTGCTTGTCGCGCGCGGCGCGTTCGAGCTGCGCGCCGTCTTGATCAGGCAGGAACAGCAGCGACACATGGCCGCTGGATGGCGCGTCGGCCCCGAGCGCGAAGCCCGAGATGCCCTGGTCGAACAGGTGCGGACGCGCATCTTCGCAGGCGTAGTACAGCTGGCGAATGGCCCAGGCGCCGTCGGCATCGTCGCGCAGCGCGACACCGGCATGCGAATACAGCAGGCCGAAGCGGTTCAGGTCCACGCCGGCGCGGGAGACCAGGGCGACCTTGCCGCCCGAGCGTTCGAGCTCTTGCCTGACCACGCCGGCAAAGCGCAGCACGCGATCCTGCTCGAGCGCGGTGATGTCGCTCTCGCGCTCGCAGAAGGTCGGCAGGCCGGCCCAGGCGGCGCCGCTCAAGGTGGCGCAGAGGCCGAGCGCCAACGTGGCGATCGTCCTGCGCAGCCGCATCAGATGACGACTTTACGCGACGCCAGGTCGCGCTGCCAGTCGTCCTGCAGCGCCAGGAAGAATGGACGCTGGGTGTCGGCATAGGCGAATTCGTAGCCGTAGACGCGCTCGTTTACGCGCACCACGTCGCCGGCATTGACCTGGCGCTGGGCCATGGCGCGGTTCGGCACGTCGAGGAAGAAGGTGCGGGCCTGGCCGGCTTCGGCGCGCAGGGTCAGGCGGATGGTGTCGGGCTTGTTCGGGGCTTGCGCGATGTCGATCACGCGGTAGTCGCCCGCCGCCACCTTGTTGTCGCCGCTCGAGCTGGTGCTGGAATCGCTGATCGAATCCGATATGCTGGCCGACGACGCCGAACCGGCGCTGGAGGCCGAGGAGGCGAAGCTTTCGGCGTGGGCCGGGATGGCGCAGGCGATCGCGAGCAGGCCGCAGCACAGGGAACGTGAAAAGATTGGCAAGGTCATTAGAGGCTTTCGTAGTCGAGCAAAACGCTCACATGGTACAAGCCCTTGCACTTGAACACCATAGTGCCGTCGTAACCGCTTGTGACAAGCGCACGGATTCGTCGTCAGCGCGTCTGTATGCGCGCCACGCCGTGGATGGTACAGCCGCGGCTGACGTTGTCGAGGAAGCGGATGGCCTCGGTCATCGACACGCCCGGCGGCAGCAGCCCGCCCAACGCCGCGTTCTCGTTCAACTGGTCGAGGCCGTAGGCGATGGCGCGCGACACGTCGCGCGCCATGCGGCCGTCGCTGTTATACAGCGCGTCATAGACGCCGGCGGCTTCCCACACCGGCACCAGGCCGGGGCTGCTGCTGTCTTCGAAGACCACGGCGGCCGGGCCGCCCTCGTCGTCACGCACGAGTTGGAAGGTAAAGCTCAAGATCGTTCCTGGTAGTTGACACTGATTTGCCACTGATTTGCCACTGATTTCCCGCCGATTGCCGGGTTCGGCGCGATCCTAACACGACCAGGAAATCGGCGTTGCGGCGCGCCGGCAATCAGCGCAAGGCCCGCTCCAGCAGCTCGATCCAGTGCGTCACCGGCTTGTCCGTCCCCGACTGCAGGTGGCTCAGGCAGCCGATGTTCGCCGACACGATCTCCTGCGCGCCGGTCGCATCCAGGCTGGCCAGCTTGCGGTCGCGAAGCTGGTGCGCGATCTCGGGCTGCAGCACCGAATAGGCGCCGGCCGAGCCGCAGCACAGGTGGTTATCGGCGCACAGCACCACGTCCACACCGGCCGCATGCAGCACACTTTCGACCTTGCCGCGGATTTGCTGGCCATGCTGCAAGGTGCAGGGCGGGTGATAAGCGACGCGCGGCGCGTCCTTCCCCTGCGCCCGCGTCCTGATCTGCTCCTCGAACTGCGGCAGGATCTCGGACAGGTCGCGCGTCAAATCACTGATACGGCGCGCCTTGTCGGCGTAATCCGGATCGTGCGCCAGCAGGTGGCCGTATTCCTTGACCGTGACGCCGCAGCCGGAGGCGGTCATCACGATCGCCTCGACCTGCCCCTGCTCCACATACGGCCACCAGGCGTCGACGTTGCGGCGCATGTCGTCCAGGCCGCCGTCCTGGTCGTTCATGTGGTAGCGCAGTGCGCCGCAGCAACCGGCCTTCTGCGCCACCACCAGCTGCACGCCAAGAGAGTCGAGCACGCGCGCCGTGGCGGCATTGATGTTCGGCGCCATCGCCGGCTGCACGCAGCCGTCCAGCAGCAGCATCTTGCGCGCGTGGACACTGGTCGGCCACCGGCCGGCGGCGCGCGCCGGCTGCAGCTTGTCCTGCAGCGCGGGCGGCAACAGGGGCCGCAGCGCCTGCCCCGCCCTGAAAGCCGGCTTGAACACGCTGGCGCGCGGCAGGCATTGCTTGAGCGTGGCGCGCTTGACCCGTTCATTCAAGGGACGCGGGACGCGCTCGTCGACCAGCTTGCGGCCGATGTCGACCAGGCGCCCATACTTGACGCCGGATGGACAGGTGGTCTCGCAGTTGCGGCAGGTGAGGCAGCGGTCCAGGTGCAGCTGGGTCTTGCGGGTCGGCTGCGCGCCTTCGAGCACCTGCTTGATCAGGTAGATGCGGCCGCGCGGGCCATCGAGTTCGTCGCCCAGCAGTTGATAGGTCGGGCAAGTGGCGGTGCAGAAGCCGCAGTGTACGCAGGCGCGCAGGATCGCTTCGGCTTCAGTGCCTTCGCGCGTGCCCTTGATGAAATCGGCGAGTGTCGTTTGCATGGATCAGGCGTTTTCGGGATACAGGCGGCCCGGGTTGAAGATGCGAGCGGGATCGAAGGCATCCTTCATGCGCGCATGGATGCGCGCCAGCGCCGGCGCCAGCGGCTGGAACACGCCGCTGTCCTTGTCGCCGCCACGGAACAGGGTCGCATGGCCGCCGCAGGCTTGCACCGTGCGCCGGATCGACCCGGCCGTCGCGGCGTCGCCTCCGGCGCGCAGCCAGCGCTGGGCGCCGCCCCACTCGACCAGCTGGTCGCCGCCGAGCACCAAAGCTCCGGTGGTGGAAGGCACCGACAGCCGCCACAAGGGCTCGCTGCCAGAGAAGAATGCGTGGCGCTGTTCGCGCATGCCGGCCCAGAACGCAGCCGCATCCGGCTGCGGCACCGCTTCGCCGCCCAGCAGCCGCATCGCGGCGTCGACTGCGGCCTCGGCGCCGGACAGGCGCAACGCCAGCTGGCCGCCACACCAGGCGCTGCCCGATAGCGGCAAGGGCTGGCCGCCCCACTCGTTCAGGCGGCCGATGGCGTCGATCTCGCTCATCTCGAAGCGCAGCGTGGCCTCGGCGAAGGGCCGTGGCAGCACTTTCAAGGACACTTCCAGCAGCAGGCCGAGCGTACCCATCGAACCGGCCAGCATGCGCGAGACGTCATAGCCGGCCACGTTCTTCATGACCTTGCCGCCAAACGCCAGCACGTCGCCCTTCCCGTCCAGCAGCCTGGCGCCGAGCACGAAGTCGCGCGTGGCGCCGCTGCTCGCGCGCCGCGGGCCGCACAGGCCCGCCGCGACGGTGCCGCCCACGGTGGCGCCGTCCCCGAAATGCGGCGGCTCGAAGGCCAGCATCTGGTTGTGCTGGGCGAGCAGCGCCTCGATCTCGGCCAGCGGCGTGCCGCAGCGCGCCGTGATCACCAGTTCGGTCGGCTCGTAGTCGACGATGCCGGCGTAATCGCGGGTGTCGAGAACTGTTCCGTGCGGCGCGCCGCCATACCAGTCCTTGCTGCCGCCGCCGCGGATGCACAGCGGTTCACGCTCACGCGCCGCGGCCTGCACCCGCTCCTGGAATCGTTCGATCGTTCCCATATGGCTCTCGTTCAAAAACGCGGCAGGTCCGGGAACGGAACCTCGCCGTGGTGCACGTGCAGCTTGCCGAATTCGGCGCAGCGGTGCGGGGTCGGGATCGCCTTGTCCGGATTGAGCAGCGCGACCGGGTCGAAGGCATGCTTGACCGCGAAGAAGGCGTCGAGCTCCTTGCGGCCGAACTGCACGCACATCGAGTCGATCTTTTCCTTGCCAACGCCGTGCTCGCCGGTGATGGTGCCGCCCACTTCGACGCACAGCGCCAGGATCGCGGCCCCGAAGGCCTCGGCGCGCTCGAATTCGCCGGGCGCGCTGGCGTCGAACAGGATCAGTGGATGCATATTGCCGTCGCCGGCATGGAACACGTTCGAGCAGCGCAGGCCGTAGGTCTGTTCCATCGCGGCGATGCCGGCCAGCACCCGCGCAAGCTGCTTGCGCGGAATGGTGCCGTCCATGCAGTAATAGTCGGGCGAGATACGGCCCGCCGCCGGGAAGGCGTTCTTGCGGCCGGACCAGAAGCGCACCCGCTCCGCCTCGCTCTGCGACACCGCGATCGCGGTCGCGCCGGCGCGCTCAAGTACCGCGCTCATGCGCGCGATTTCTTCTGCCACCTCGAGCGCCGTGCCGTCGGCCTCGCACAGCAGGATGGCGGCGGCGTCGAGGTCGTAGCCGGCCTGCACGAAGGGCTCGACCATGCGCACCGAGGTGCGGTCCATCATCTCGAGGCCGGCCGGGATGATGCCGGCCGCGATCACGTCGGCCACCGCATTGCCGGCCGTGACCACGTTTGAGAACGAGGCCATGATGACCTGGGCCAGCGCCGGCTTGGGCACCAGCTTCACCGTTACCTCGGTAACGATGCCGAGCATGCCCTCGGAGCCGATGAACACCGCCAGCAGGTCGAGCCCCGGCGCGTCGAGCGCCGCGCCGCCCAGTTCGACGACGTCGCCCTCGATGGTGGCCACCCGCACCCGCAGCACATTGTGTACCGTCAGGCCGTATTTGAGGCAGTGCACGCCGCCCGCGTTCTCGGCCACGTTGCCGCCGATGGTGCAGGCGATCTGCGACGACGGGTCGGGGGCGTAGTAGAGGCCGAAGGGCGCGGCGGCTTCGGAGATCGCCAGGTTGCGCACACCCGGTTGCACGACAGCGGTGCGCGCCAGCGGGTCGACGCGCTTGATCTGGCTCATGCGCGCAGTGGACAGCACGACGCCATCGCGGATCGGCAGCGCGCCGCCCGACAGGCCGGTGCCGGCGCCGCGCGGCACCACCGGCACCTGTAACTCACGGCAGACGTCGAGGATGGCGAGCACTTGCGCTTCGTCGGTCGGCAGGGTCACGACCAGCGGCAACTGGCGATAGGCGGCCAGGCCGTCGCATTCGTAGGGCCGGGTGTCTTCGGGGTCGGACAGCACGCAGGACGCCGGCAGGCGCGCGCGCAGGGCCGCCGCCACCTGCGCGCGGCGCGGCGCCGGGTCGGGATGATGATCGGGATGAGAAGCAGGGTCGGGCATGCTTCGATTGTAAGCAGAAGCAAGCACATTCGCCACGTTTTGTCGTATGCTCATCCCATCGTTTTTTCTCACCAACGCATAAGGCAACATCATGGGCAACCGCCTCTCGAAAATCGCGACCCGCACCGGCGACGACGGCAGCACCGGCCTGGGCGACGGCAGCCGCACCGGCAAGGACAGCGCGCGCATCCACGCGCTGGGCGAAGTCGACGAACTCAATTCCTTCGTCGGCCTGCTGCTGTGCGAAGACATGCCGGCCGCATTGCGCGAAGAGCTGGTCTCGATCCAGCACGACCTGTTCGACCTGGGGGGCGAGCTGTGCATCCCCGGCTACCAGATGATCAAGGAAGAGCACGTGGCGCGCCTGGACGGCCTGCTCGAGAAGTACAACGCCGACCTGCCGGTCCTGAAGGAATTCATCCTCCCGGCCGGCTCGCGCGCGGCCTCCACCGCCCACGTCTGCCGCACCGTGTGCCGGCGCGCCGAGCGCGCCATCGTGGCCCTGTCGAAGGCCGAGCAGATCCACGCCCACCCGCGCCAGTACGTCAACCGCCTGTCCGACCTGATGTTCGTGCTGGCGCGCGTGCTCAATCGCCATGCCGGCGGCAGCGACGTGCTGTGGCAGCACGAACGCAAGCGGGGCTGATCCATGGAAGACAAGGTGATGGACGACTTCATCGGCGTATATGACGACGCGCTCAGCGCGCAACAATGCGACGCGCTGCTGGCGCGCTTCGAGGCCAGCGACAAGGTCGTGCGCGGGCGCACCGGCAACGGCGTCGACGTCGACAAGAAGGACAGCTACGACATCACCATCAACCTGCATCGCGAGTGGGACGACGTCACCCAGTTGCTGCTCGCGACGATGTCGCGCCACCTGGTGCAGTACGTCGACCGCTACCGCATGCTGCTCATGGGGTCCCTGTCGCCGACCCTGGAGCATCCGCAGACCGGCACGCCGACGGTGCTATCGATGGACAACTTCGAGGAAGTGGGCCGACCGTATATCGAAGAACTGGTACGCGTGCTGTACCGCCCCGGCACCATCAACCTGCAGAAGTACCGGCAGGCCAGCGGCGGTTACCACCACTGGCATTCCGAGATCTATCCGCAGAACGCCAGCTGCGATTCGCTGCACCGCGTGCTGCTGTGGATGTTCTATCTCAACGACGTGGAAGAAGGCGGCGAAACCGAGTTCCTGTACCAGGGCCGCAAGATCGCGCCAAAAAAGGGGCGGCTGGTGATCGCGCCGGCCGGCTTCACCCATACCCACCGCGGCAATGTGGCGACCAGCGGCGACAAATACATCGCTACTTCCTGGATCCTGTACCAGCGCGCCGAGGCGTTGTTCGGCCAGCCGGGCTAGCAAAAAAGTCGTCCCAGGCCGGCCGCTCGCCCCACTGTTCGAGCAGGTAGTCGATGAACACCCTGACCTTTTGCGGCAGGAAGCGGTTCTCGAGATAGACGGCCAGCACCTGGCTGCCGAACATGCCCACCGGCCGCGCCGCCGGCAACACATGCAGTGCGCGGCCGGCGCGGATATCCTCGCCCACGACGAAGGTCGGCAGCAAGGCGATGCCGGCGCCGCCCAGCATGGCTTCGCGCAGCGCCTGGCTGCTGTTGATCGTCAATGCGCTGGCGGGCTTGAGCCGGACCGGCGCGCCGTCCACGTCCAATTCCCAGACCGCGCCAGGCCCCGCCTCGCCAAAGGTCAGGCAGCGCGCCGCTGCCAGGCCGGTGATGTCGGACGGCATGCCGCAGCGCCGCACGTAATCGGGCGAGGCCGCCAGCACGTAGCGCAGCGGCGCCACCGGACGCGCGACGACGCTCATCAGGTCGATCCTCGGCGACAGCCGCAGTGCAACGTCGATGCCTTCTTCCACCAGGTCGACGTGACGGTCGGTCAGGTTCAGGACCACGCGCACCTCGGGGTAGCGCGCCATGAAGCCGGGCAGCAGCGCGGCCAGTTGCGCATTCCCGAACGCCATCGAGGTCGACACGCGCAGCGTGCCGCCAGGCCCCGACTGCTGCCCCGCCGCCGCGGCCTCGACGGCCCTGCCCGCGTCGATCATGCGCACCGCATGCTGGTAGATCTCGCGTCCCGCCTCGCTCAGAGCGATACGGCGCGTCGAGCGGTTCAGCAGCTTGACCTGCAGCGCTTTTTCGAGCCGCGCCACCGCCTTGCTGACGCTGGCCTTGGTCGTGCCCATGCGGCGCGCCGCTTCCGAAAAACTTCCCGCCTCGACCACCTGGACGAAAGGCCACAGGTCCGAAAAATCGCGCGGCGCCAGCTCGCTCATGGTATCCCCGTTGGAAACAATATGTTATCGCTCGAGCGTATTGTATCCATAACCAAGCGGTCGTAATCTGGTCTCCCGATAACCGGAGACGATCATGACGGCATCCAGCATTTCCAGACTCAAGTTCGCGGCGCCCTCGTCCACCCTGCCCTTGCTGTTCATCCTGATGTGGAGTTCTGGCTATGTGGTCGGCAAGCTCGCGCTGCCCTACGCGGGACCGTTCACCCTGCTGTTCCTGCGTTTCGCGGTGGCGGCGCTGGTGCTGCTGGCGATCGCGCTGCTCACCCGGGCGCCGTGGCCAGCCGGCTGGAAGCAGGCCGCACACCTGGTGGTGGTCGGCCTGCTGATGCAGGCGCTGCAGTTTTCCAGCCTGTACACCGGCCTGAAGCTCGGCGTGAGCGCCGGCGTGTCTGCCCTGATCGTCGGCACCATGCCGCTGTTTACCGCGCTTGGGGCCAGCGTGTTCCTGCATGAGAAAGTTAGCGGCCGCCAGTGGCTGGGCCTGGCGGCAGGCCTGGGCGGCGTGGCGCTGGTGGTGGCTGACCGGATCGGCGGCGCCACCCTGGCGGGCCTGGGCGCGGTGAGCCTGGCCCTGGTCGGCATCACGCTCGGCACCCTCTATCAGAAAAAATACTGCGCCAACGCGGACCTGCGCACCGGCGGCTGCATACAGCTGACGGTCGCCGGCATCGTCGCGCTGCCGCTGGCCCTGTGCTTCGAAGGCTTCGAGGTGCGCTGGAGCGTGGAGCTGCTGCTGGCGTCCGGCTGGCTGTCGATCGTCAATTCGATTGGCGCCGTCAGCCTGCTATTGCTCATGATCCGCAAGGGCGAGGCGAGCAAGGTCGCCAGCCTGTTCTACCTGATCCCCGGCACGACCGCCCTGATGGGATTCGCCGTGCTCGGCGAAACGCTGGGTGCGATGACGCTGGCAGGTTTCGTGGTCACGGCCGGCGCAGTGCATGTTTGCACCGCAAACAGCATGAAAAAGAAGGCAACCTCGTTACTACAGTAGTGAAATGTTAATTCCGTTTTTAACGTTGTTTTCATTATTTCGGCCTGCATCAACGTTAAAAACGCCGAAATTCTGTTAAATCAGTAAATTATTGGCAATGGTTTGTCTGGAAACCACCACAAAGCCGCAAAACCGTTTCTCGTTCATCTACACCATGGGTAGACTTGTTCCCCACGGAAACATCCTGTTCCGCTACTTTCAATCGGCACATCATGAGCACCTTCAGCACTTTCGATTCGACCGTCAATTCCTTCTACCTGGCCTTCTACGGCCGCCCGGCCGACCCGGCCGGCCTGAAATTCTGGTCCCAGCAACTGGCAAACAATGACGGCAACCTTGGCGCGATCACGCAAGCCTTCGCGACTTCGGAAGAAGCGCAAGTGCGCTTCGGTACCGACAGCGTCAACGACCGCATCGCCGAGATCTACCAGCAGCTGTTCAACCATACGCCCGACGCCGAAGGCCTGGCCTACTGGACCGGCGTGATCGAACAGGGCAATGCCTCGATGGCCGACGTCGCCATCGCCATCCTGAACGGCGCCAGGGAGAGCGATGCCACCCTGTCGCAGCTGCGCCAGCAGGCCGTCGATGCCTTTACCGCGCAGGTCGAAGCCGACGGCACCCAGTACAGCGGCTACGCCTCGATCGAAGCGGCCCGCATCCTGGTGCGCGGCGTGACCGCCGATGCGACCGCCGCCGACCTGGACGTGCTGGTGAAGGCCGCCGTTTCGTTCGCCGATACCGCCACCAAGACCCCGCAAGTGGTCGAGGCGATCGCCGTCAACACCACCCTGCTGGCGCTGTTCGACACCGCGCGCGGCACCAAGGAACCAGTGGCGCTGGCCAAGGCCCTGGCCGATACCGCCAAGGCGGCCGCCGGTGACCCGGTGACGCTGGAGTCGCTGCTGCGCGGCGGCGGCATGGACAAGGTCCTGAAAGTAATGCCGGCCAAGGCCACCCTGAAGGACGTGGTCGATGCGCTGAGCACCGGCGGCCTGCCGGCCGCGATCGAAGTCGTGTATCCAACTGCGCCGACCGAGCCGTCGGTGCCGTCCCCGACTTTCAATTTCACGCTGTCGTTCGAGACCGTCAAGCAAGGTGACTTTGATCTGAACTTCAAGGACAACATCACCAACCAGGGCACGGCTGACGTCACCTTCAGCTACGTCGGCCGCGACCTGCGTGCGGGCCAGCATTTCGAATACAGCCTCGATGGCGTGCACTATAGCGACAAGAACATCGTGACCGACGCCGCGACCAATACCGTGGTGTTGAAAGGTGTTCAACTGGGCCATCCGCAGCACATCACCACCTTCGGGTCGCCGGACGTCTCGGTCACCACGCCAGTGGTGCCACTGCCGAACCTGCCGAGCTTCCCGCTGCCGACGTTGCCGACGTTGCCGACGCTGCCGACCCTGCCAAACGTGCCTAACGTGCCTAATCTTGATCCTTTCAACAAGGTGACCACGATTTACGTACGCGCGGTCGACTCGAGCGGCGCCTCCACCATGCCTTTCGTTCAGGAGATCGTGTACGACGGCTTCGTGACGCAGCCCCTGGTCGCACTGAAGAACGACACGTTCCACAAAGAACTCGGCAACAACGTGGATCTGGTGACCAGGGACGGCGAACTTGATGTGAGCAATGTCGAGGAAGGCGCCGAAATCGAGTATGCCGTGATCAAGCAGCAGCCACAGAAGATCGTCGGTCCATTCGGTTCGACTACGGACTTCGAGCTGCCTCCACTCAATGCCAAATGGACCGAGGCCCCGGAATACGTACAAGGCCTGAACACTGTCTGGGTGCGCATCACCGACATCGCCGGCAACCAGAGCTTCCGCAAATTCGACTTCACGCTCGACAGCGTGGAGCCGGAGGCCCCGACCATCGAGCTGCACAGCAGCACCACCGACAGCTCCAGCAACCTGCCGCTGTCGGACGGCCAGATCGACATCAGCGGCCTGGAAACCGGCCCGGACAGCGCATGGGAATACAGCCTGAATGGCGGTGACACGTGGATCCTCGGCAACAAGGCGGCCAATATAGATGGCGAGGCCACCCTCAACGTGACCGGCTCCGGTGCCAAGAGCGTGCTGGTGCGCCAGTTCGACAACGCCGGCAACGTCAGCGCGCAGAGCAAACCGCTGGCGTTCACGATCCCCGACCCGGCGCCAGTCGAAGTGCGAACCACCGATTATGGCATCGAGGTGAAACAGAACGCACCAGGCATGCCGGCGCTGGTCCCCCAGGACAATGCGCAGTTGCCGACCATGCTCGTGATCGGCGCCCAGGCAGGCGGTGGCTGGTACAAAGTCGAGGCGCCGAGTAATTTGGTCACTGGCGTCGTCGGTCTCGTGTTGCCGAACAACTTGGTGGTGCTCGATCCTGAGGGGAGTGTCTACACTCTGGGCACCAATGCCGATGACGCGATCGTCGGCTCCCACGTGTATGGCTTTGGCGATAACGACCTCCTGACCGGTACTGACGGCGACGACTTCCTGTCCGGCGGCGCCGGCAACGACACCATCAGTGGCGGTCTTGGCGACGACACGATCATCGGCGGCGCCGGCGGCGACCTCATTATCGCCAGCGGCGGAAACGACAGGATCGTGATCAACGATGCCAGCGAATCCTACCTCGGGTTTGATTTCGATCTGAAGTTCGACCAGGTCGAGATCGAATCGCCGGATACGCTCGTGTTCGACTTCAAGGCCGATGTCACGAAGGCATACAACGAGACCCTGGACCTGCATCCCGAATCGACCATCGACGAGATCTTCGTGGCGCTCAATGCAAGCTACACCGCCGCGGCGGGACCGGAAGGCGGCGCGGCCGTGCTGATGTCGAACGAGGACGGATTGATCTTCCTCGTGGTGGACAATGGCGATCACCAGATCGACGACCAGGACATCGTGGTGCAGATCGTCGGAGCCGACTACGGCACCATCTATGCCGATCCGAATGGCAACGTCGCGTTCAATCCATTCATCAACTAAGCGCTGATGCAGCATAAAGCCCCGCTTTCTCGCGAAAGCGGGGCTTTTTTAGGTTCATCGCGCTTTGCCGGGAAACGCATCCTTGATTTTCAGGAAGAAGTAGGATGCGTCCCGAAATCCGTAGGCCA
>Ga0265780_10005556_pt1 | contig 15920 bp, 13 predicted proteins | sample P1T30metagenome_FD_192432 | JGI IMG/M metagenome (GOLD analysis project Ga0265780, IMG submission 192432) | Plant litter microbial communities from East Loma Ridge, Irvine, California - P1 T30 | ecosystem: Environmental > Terrestrial > Plant litter > Unclassified | place: USA: California... | reverse complement strand
TTGGCGATGCTGGTGCGCCGGTCCACGGCTTCGCCGATCAGCACGGTGGGGGCGCGTTCGATCGCGAACACTTGCGCGTCCGGGGCGGCGATGCGCTCGTCGGGCCGCAGCAGGCGCAGGTCGGCGCGTAGCTCCGAGACCGCGGCCGTACTTGCGACTGGAGTGGCCAGGGTCGCCGTGGCGGGCGCGGCCAGCTGGCGTGCCGAACGCCAGTCGTCATAGGCGTTGTCGACGCGGGCGCGCAGGGGTTTCGAGGTCACCGGCCAGGACTGGCCCAGCGCGGCGTTGGTCATGGCCGCCGAATTGGCGTTCGCGTATTCGGCCTCGGCGTCGGCGTAGGCTTCCTTCAGCATCTGGCAATTCTTGAATTCCTTGGTCTTGCCTTTCTGCTTGCCGTTCTCGTCGAACACGTACAGGATGCGCATGGCCTCGTCGATCTGCTTCTGGATCTCGGGCGGCGGCGGCGCCGGAATGCCCTGGGCCTTGGTGATCACCGCCTCGTAGGCGCTGCTGACCTTGCCCCCGCCGATGCGGCTGGTGCGGTAGCTGCCGTCGCTGGTCACGCGCAGCATGCGGTCGAACTTCTCGGCCGTCTTGCGTGCCGCCATGAAGGCATGCTGCAGCTTGATGTCGATCTGCGGCGGCGGCGGCGTGGCCGGGGTGCCCGCACCGTCGGGCGCCGGCGTGGCGGGTGGCGTGGCGGGCGCAGGCTGGGCGGCGGCCTGCGCTTCGGCGGCGCCGAACTTGCCGTCGTCCTGGATTTCGCCGCTGGAGGATCCGCCGGACGGGTCCCAGGGGAAGGAGACGTCGCGCGGATCGATCGGCTCGCCCATCGGCATGACCAGGTAGCAGACGTCGCGCAGCGGTTCGCCGCCGCGGCCCTGCGTCGGCGTGCCGACGATCCTGTCGATCAGCTGCCGCAGCAGGTCCTGCAGGGCGTCGGCCAGGGCGCCGGCCGCTTGCTTCGATTCCTGCATCGATTCTTTGGTATCAGGCATGATGCTCCTCCTCATCGTTCAGGGACGCGCGGTGGACCGCTTGCCTGCAGATTGGGAGCCTTGATAGCCAAGGATTTGAGAAGTATCAAACGCGCGATAGACGTGGATCTATTCGCGCGCCGTGGATCAGGTCGAAATACCGTACTTGCGCTTGGCGGCCGACAATTCCGCATCGAGCGCCTGCAGCCTCGGGTGGGCCGGGTCCAGTGCCCGGATATGCTCGAGCTGCTCCGCGCAGGTGGCAGCCAGGTCTTCGTCCCAGCCCATCTCCATCACCTGGCGCAGGACGCCGCCGGCCACCGCGATCATCACCTGCAGGTTGTTCGGCGCCATGCGCAGCGCGTCCAGCAGGGTCTGCACGGCGCCGCGCACGTCGCCCATGTTGCGCTTTTCGTCGGCCACGCCGAGCAGGATCTGGGCCTGGGCGCGCAGCTGCTTGTTCATGCCGTCGGCCAGTTCCGGGCGGCCGGCCTGCACGAAGACGTCAAGCGCCTGGCGCGCCGAGATGCCGTCGCCGTCGCTGCCGCCGTTCATGCTGGTCATCAGGACGTTCGAAGCTTCGTCGTCGAGACGCTGGGCCAGGCAGGCGCGCGCCAGGTCGATGCGCATCCCGGACGAGAGCGCACCGCCGCCGCGCACGGCGTCGGCCGCCCCCTTCAATTCGCCGACCACGCCCGCCTTGTTGCCGGCCGCGTCGTGCAGCAGCGCGGTGGCGATCGCCTTGCAGGCGGCCAGTTCCGGCGAGCCGCGCAGCGAACGATCGAGGTCGCGGATCACGCCGGCCGCGCCGACCGGATCGCCCTTGCGCACCAGCGCCTTCACCAGTTGCACATGGTCTTCGGGACTGCGGAATTCGGAATAGCGCGAGCGCGCCACGACCTGGCGGAAGGATTTTTCGGCTTGCGCGGCGTCGCCGGTTTCGAACGCCACCTCGCCCAGGCGGCGCTGGCGCCGCACCATGTGGGGCGAGATCGCCACCGCGTCTTCGAGCGTCTTCTGCGCCTGCGCGTGCTCGCCGCGTCCGGCGCGGCACTGGGCCAGCAGGTCGTAGGCGGCCATCAGGCGCGGGTTGTCGGCGATCAGCGCATCGAGCTGCTCGATGGCGTCCGGCACCCGTCCTTGCGCCACCAGCGCGCGCGCCAGGCCCAGCCTGGCCCAACCCAGCGGCCGCGCGGCCAGCACCTGGCGGTACACGCCCTCGGCCTGGGCCGGCTCCTTCAGCGACGCGTGCAGCTCCGCGCGCAGGCGCGCGAAGTCGAAGGCGTAGCGCGGCTTGGCCCTGGCGCCTTCGGTGCAGGCCTGGATGGCGGCGCGCGCCTCCCCCTGCGCGACCAGCTGGTAAGCCGGGAGCAGGGCGGAACGGCGCGCCAGGGCGCGCGCGATGCGCTCGCCCAGCATGCCGGCGGTGAAGGGTTTGAGCACGTAGTCGGTGGGCGCCAGTTCGGCCGCGCCCAGCACCTTGTCCTCGGCGCCTTCGCTGGTGATCATGATGAAGATGGCCCAGGGCGGGACCAGCTTGTGGTGGCGCAGGTCTTCCAGCAGCTGCTGGCCGTCCTGGCCCTCGCCGCCGGCGCCGGGGCCGCCCAGGTCGTATTCGCACAGGATCACGTCGTAGCTCTTGCGCGCCAGCTGCTTGACGGCGCCGCCGGCGTTGACCGCGAACTCGACGCGCGAGATGCCGGACTGGTTGAGCATGTTCTGGACGTTGGTGCGGATGACCGGATTCGGGTCCACGACCAGTACGGTGAGCTGGCTGCTCAGTGGATTGCTCAGCGGATTGTTCTGTTGGTTGGGGTCTGGCATGCTTCTCTCGTCTCCGCCCGGGCAGCGTGTTTGTCGGCGCTACGATAACGCTTACTTGTCCCTCTAGCAACCGTGCATAAGCTGCAAGACCGGGTGCAGGGCAACACTGTATAATAGCGGGCTATCTTCCACCCGCAGCCACGCTGCATCAACCGACTTCCAAGCCATGTTGATTCTGCCGGGTTCCAACGCCCTCTCCGCCTTCCGTAGCCAACGCCTCCTCGCGCAGTTGCAAGCCGTCGCCCCGACGATCGCCGCCGTGCAAGCCCGTTTCTACCATTTCATCGATGCCGGCGCGCCCCTGTCGCTTGACGACAGCGAGCGCCTGTCGGCCCTGCTCACCTACGGCGAGCCGGTGCCGCAAACGCAGTACGAAGGCGTGACCGAGGAGTTCTTCGTGATCCCGCGCCTGGGCACGATCTCGCCCTGGGCCTCGAAAGCCACCGACATCGCCCGCAACTGCGGCATGGCCCACATCCACCGCATCGAGCGCGGCGTGGCCTACACGGTGGTGCTGAAAAGCGGCATCCTGGGCACCGGCTTCGGAGCACCGAAGAAGCTCGCGGAAAACGAACTCGCGGCGGTGGCCGCGCTGCTGCACGACCGCATGACCGAGACCGTCCTGCGCAGCGCCGACCAGGCCAGCGCCCTGTTCGATGAGCTCGAGGGCCGTCCGCTCGAATCGATCGACATCCTGGGCAGCACCGGCCGCGCCGCGCTGGTGCGGGCCAACGTCGACATGGGCCTGGCCCTGGCGGACGACGAAATCGACTACCTGTTCGAGGCCTTCACCCGCGTGCAGCGCAACCCGACCGACGTCGAACTGATGATGTTCGCCCAGGCCAACAGCGAACACTGCCGCCACAAGATCTTCAACGCCGAGTGGACCGTCGACGGCGTCAAGCAGGACAAGTCCCTGTTCGGCATGATCAAGAACACCCACCAGCTGCAGCCGAAAGGGACCATCGTCGCCTACAGCGACAACTCGGCGATCATGGAAGGCGCCGAGGCGATGCGCTTCTTCCCGCAGGGCGAAGGGCAGGCCTACGCGCCCACGACCGGGTTGACCCATACCCTGATGAAGGTGGAAACCCACAACCACCCGACCGCGATCTCGCCGTTCCCGGGCGCCTCCACCGGCGCCGGCGGCGAGATCCGCGACGAGGGGGCGACCGGCCGCGGCGCCAAGCCGAAGGCGGGCCTGACCGGCTTCACGGTCTCGAACCTGAACATCCCGGGCGCTAGCCAAGCCTGGGAAAACCCGGCCTACGGCAAGCCGGAACGCATCGCCTCGCCGCTGCAGATCATGATCGACGGTCCGCTGGGCGGCGCCGCGTTTTCCAATGAATTCGGGCGCCCGGTCCTGGGCGGCTACTTCCGCACCTACGAGCAGAACGTCGGCGCCACCGCGCTCGGTGAGAACACCGTGTTCGGCTACCACAAGCCGATCATGATCGCCGGCGGCATCGGCAATATCTCGGCCGAGCACACCCACAAGAACGACATCCCGCCCGGCAGCCTCTTGATCCAGCTGGGCGGCCCCGGCATGCGCATCGGCATGGCCGGCGCGGCGGCATCGTCGATGGCGACCGGCACCAACACCGCCGACCTGGACTTCGACTCGGTCCAGCGCGGCAACCCGGAAATGGAACGCCGCGCCCAGGAAGTCATCAACAGCTGCTGGCAGCTGGGCAGCGACAACCCGATCATCTCGATCCACGACGTCGGCGCCGGCGGCATCTCGAACGCCTTCCCGGAAATCACCAACGACGCCAAGCGCGGCGCGACCTTTGACCTACGCAAGGTGCCGCTCGAGGAAAGCGGCATGTCGCCGCGCGAAATCTGGAGCAACGAGTCGCAGGAGCGCTACGTGCTGGCGATCTCGCCCGAGGACCTGGGACGCTTCGCGGCCATCTGCGAACGCGAACGCTGCCTGTTCGCCGCCGTCGGCGTCGCCACCGAAGAGCGCCAGCTGCGCCTGATCGATCCGCTCACGGAGACCTCGCCGGTCGACATGCCGATGGACGTCCTGCTCGGCAAACCGCCGAAGATGTCGCGCAACGTCGAACACGTGCGCAATGACTTCAAGCCGGTCGACGTCACCGGCCTGGATCTCGAAGAAGTCGCGCGCCGCGTGCTGCTGCTGCCGGCCGTGGCCGACAAATCCTTCCTGATCACCATCGGCGACAGGAGCGTGGGCGGCATGAGCGTGCGCGACCAGATGGTCGGCCCGTGGCAGGTGCCGGTGGCCGATTGCGCCGTCACCACGCTGAGCTTCGAAGGCTACAAAGGCGAAGCGATGGCGATGGGCGAGCGCACCCCGCTGGCCGTGATCGACGCCCCGGCCTCGGGCCGCATGGCCGTCGGCGAGGCGATCACCAACATCGCAGCAAGCCCGATCGCCGACATCTCGGACATCAAGCTGTCGGCCAACTGGATGGCGGCCTGCGGCCAGCCGGGCCAGGATGCCGCGCTGTTCGATACCGTGAAAGCCGTCGGCATGGAACTGTGCCCGGCGCTGGGCGTGTCGATCCCGGTCGGCAAGGATTCGCTGTCGATGCGCACCACCTGGAACGAGGACGGGCAATCGAAAGCCGTGGTCTCGCCGGTCTCGCTGATCGTGTCGAGCTTCGCGCCCGTCACCGATGTGCGCAAGACCCTGACCCCGCAGTTGCGCACCGACCTCGGCGACACCTCGCTGATCCTGGTCGACCTGGGCCGCGGCAAGAACCGCCTCGGTGCCTCGGCCCTGGCGCAGGTGACCGGGCAGCTGGGCAACGACACGCCGGACGTGGATTCGGCGGATGACCTGAAGGCCTTCTTCAGCGCCATTCAAAAACTCAATGCGGACGGCAAGCTGCTGGCCTACCACGACCGTTCCGACGGCGGCCTGTACGCGACCCTTTGCGAGATGGCCTTTGCCGGCCGCGCGGGCGTGTCGGTCAACCTTGACATCCTCACCATGGAAGGCGAGCACGCCTCCGACCACGGCGACGCCAAGAACTGGGCGGCGCAGGTCGGCGAACGCCGCAACGAAATGACGCTGCGCGCCCTGTTCAGCGAAGAGCTGGGCGCCGTGATCCAGGTGCGCCACGAGGAGCGCTCTGCCGTCATGAACGTGCTGCGTTCGTTCGAGCTGGGCGCCTGCAGCCACATCATCGGCAAGGTCAACGACCGCGGCGTGGTCGAATTCACGCGCGACACCAAGGTCATCTACCAGAAGCGCCGCAGCGAGCTGCACCGCCTGTGGAGCGAGACCAGCTGGCGCATCGCCCGCCTGCGCGACAACCCGGCATGCGTCGACCAGGAATACGAGCGCCTGCTGGACGAAACCGATCCGGGCTTCACGCCGAAGCTGGTACACGACACGGACGTGAACATCGCGGCACCGTTCATCGCAACGGGCGCGCGTCCGAGCGTGGCCATCCTGCGCGAGCAGGGCGTCAACTCGCATATCGAGACCGCCTGGGGCATGCACCAGGCCGGCTTCCAGGCGGTGGACGTCCACATGAGCGACCTGATCGCCGGACGCGTGTCCCTGGAGCAGTTCAAGGGCCTGATCGCGGTCGGCGGCTTCTCCTACGGCGACGTGCTGGGCGCCGGCGAAGGCTGGGCCAAGACCATCCTGTTCAACGCCCAGTTGAAAGAGCAGTTCGCGGCCTTCTTCGCGCGCCAGGACACCTTCGGCATGGGCGTGTGCAACGGCTGCCAGATGATGAGCAACCTGAAGTCCATCATCCCGGGCGCCGAGGCCTGGCCGAAGTTCACCCGCAACAAGTCCGAGCAGTTCGAGGCGCGCTTCGGCATGGTCGAAGTGCTGGATTCGCCGTCGATCTTCTTTGCGGACCTGGCCGGCACCCACGCGCCGCTGGCGATCGCCCACGGCGAAGGCTTCGCCGATTTCTCGCAGACCGGCGATTTGTCGAAGGTGGTGCAGACGCTGCGCTACGTCGACAATCGCGGCGCCGCCACCGAGGCGTATCCGTTCAACCCGAACGGCTCGCCGGGCGGCCTGACCGCGGTCACCACGCCGGACGGCCGCTTCACGGTGATGATGCCGCATGCCGAGCGTGTGCAGCGGTCCGTGACCATGTCGTGGCATCCGGATGGCTGGGGCGAGAATTCGCCCTGGGCGCGCATGTTCCAGAACGCTCGCAAGTGGGTGGGTTGATTTGATGTGATGCGTCACGCATAATAGGTTCATATGGAAGCGCTCCCTCGGGAGCGCTTTTTTTATGCGCCGCCGATGGCGCTTGATGTACCTTCAACGCAGTGCTGAGTGCGCGCAAGCCGGGAGTGACCCGGGTCGCCGATGATGCCGTGTCCGATTCGTCGAGCCACGGTTGCCAGAGGAGACCCATGAAGCACGTGTTGACTGCGTTGTTGTTCACCTGCCTGATTGCGCTCGGTATCGGCCCGCCCGCCCGCGCATTGCCATCCGCAGATCCCGTGCCCGCCGCCAGTGCCCGGCCGTCAAGCGCGGCGCCGCTGCGGCTCTCTGGGCGCAAGCTCGAATCCTGCGCGCTGCTGCCGGGCACCCGCCTGCCGCTGTGCCGCAGCGCCATGCTCCCGGCCAGGGTCGGCCGGGTCGTGAGCGCGGGGCCGGCCTCCTTCGAAGCGATCGACAGCGCGATGACCTTGATCGTCGACGCCGACCGCCACGCCTGGCTGTGCCTGTTCGACTGGAACGGCGTGCGCTGCGTGCCGGTGGCGGCGCCGGCGCCGCAGAACATGGACATCCAGTTCTGGAACATGCCCGGCGACTACCGCGTGGTCACCTACACGCACACGCCCGGCACCCCGGTCGTGCTCGATCCGGGCGCGCAGGTCACGAACACCTTCCAGCGCGCGCTGGAAGCGGCCGCCGCCGAAGTGCGCCACTTCCTCACGACCGCTACCGCCCATGCCGTCAGGCCGGGCACGACGTCGCGCGTGAGCAGCTGCGACGCCAGCGTCGAGCAAACCGGCGACTGCGATCTGGAAGAGGGGCCTGAGCCCGGTGATAACAACGGCGACGGCCTGGGTGGCGACTGGGGCTGGGACAATGGCCCCGGCCCTTGGGACGCGCCGCCCTTCGACCCCAACGAGGGCTGGGACAATGGGCCGGGTCCCGCCGGCCCGCCGACGGACCCGGGCGACGGCTGGGACGACAACCCCCTGCCGGACACGCCGCCCTGGACCGATCCGAACTGCGATAACGGACCATGCCCCGGCTTCGGCGACGACATCCCGGCGATGATCCCCCCGCTGCCGCGCGACCCGGACACCGACACCGCCGACCTGACGCCGTGCGACGCCGTCATCCCCGGCATCATCTCGATCTGCATCCGCGCCCAGCGCCCACCGCCGCCGGTCGACGAGGCGCCGCTGCCCTCGGGCCCGAGGCCGTGGTTCCCGCAGAGCTGGTGCGATTTCGCGAGCCTGTTCTGCAGTAACGGGCAGATCCAGAAGAGTGCGGAGAGCGGGAAGACGTTGGTCGAGCTGGTTGCCGATTGCGGCTTCACGGTCCGCGTCAAGTTCGATCTCTGCAAAATCGACGATATCGTGGAATCCAACTTGCAGCGCTACGCGGAATGCCTTCAGGCCGCCACGGACGAACATGCAACCTGCGTGACGCGCGCACGCGACCTGACCGACGACGGCGCCCATCCGGCGCCGTGACCCGAACCCTGACAAGGAGACCATGATGAAGGATCCGGTCCTGACGGCCGCGTTTGACGATGACGCCACAATCTTGCAACTCCGGCGTCACGATGACGAGGTCCTGAACGAAGTGAACTGGCCTCTCGGTAAACTGGACGACCTTGGCTACGACGGCGCGTGCCTGTTGATGGGTAACGCCGTGCTGCGCCTTCTCGAGCGGGCGCATGGCGAAGTCTACCGCCGCCACCCGCGCATCTTGCCTCCGCCGCCGGCCCCCACGAACGCCTCCATCGTGATCTCCGAATTGATTGAGCGTTCACGCCGCAGCAAAACCTGTCGCTATGTCAGCGCGATCGACGCGCTGCTGGCCTTGCACGCGGACGAGATTGGCCACACTAGCCTACCGACACAGTGGCCGTCTCTTCGGAAAGAACTGATGGACTTCGACGATTGAAGCCTGAACACAATGTGCAAAGGGAGCATACGATGAGGAATCCGATCCTGACGGTCGCATTCAACGATGACGCCACGCTCTTGCAGATCCGGCGCCACGACGACGAGGTCCTGAATGAAGTCGCCTGGCCCCTGACCGAGCTGGAGGACCTGGGCTACGACGGCGCTTGCCGCTTGATCGGCAACGCGGCGCTGAGGCTTCTGCAGCGTGCGCGCCCGGAAGTCTACACACGGCATTCCCGCATCATGCCGCCGCCGCCCTACGTCACGAACACCTACATCCTGATCTTCGAATTGATCGAGCGCTCGCACGCCAGCCGCACGCGCCGCTACGTCGAGGCGATCGACGCGCTGTTGGAACTGCATGCGGATGAGCTGAGCCATACCAGTATGCCGGCGCAGTGGCCAGGCAACCGCGAGGAGCTGATGCAGTACAAGGACTGAAGCAAAGCTTGAGGCGCAACAGCAAGGCGGCCGAACGTTTCGAGGATCCGGAACCGTCTCGCTCGCTCATCTGTCCAACGGATGATCACCGCATAAAGCGAAAGGAAACAGCATGCGATTGGGTGAACTGGTCAGGCGTTTCGGTGGGCAACTGGAGGGCGATCCCGAGCACGACGTCACCGGCATCGCATCGCTCGAACGTGCCGGCACAGCCGACGTCAGCTTCCTGAACAATGCCAGGCTGCGCGCCCAGGCAGCGCAGTCGCATGCCGGCGCATTGATACTCGCGCCACAGGATGCGGCAGTGGTGAGCGCCACGTACGGCGGCGCGTGCATCGTCACAGGCAACCCGCACGCCTATTTTGCGCGCGTGGCGCAAGCCCTGCTCGGCACGCGGGAGGGCGGACACGTGCCCGGCATCCACCCGTCGGCCGTGGTCGACCGGAGCGCCTGGATCGACGAAACCGCCTGCATCGGCCCGCAGGTCACGGTGGAGGCGGGCGCCGTGGTCAAGGCCGGCGCCGTCATCGAGGCCGGCTGCTTCGTCGGCCGCGACGCCTTCATCGGCGAAGACACTCGCCTGTTCGCCAACGTCAGCTTCCACGCGCGCTGCGTCGTCGGCGCACGCGGCATCCTGCATGCCGGCGCCGTGATCGGCGGCGACGGCTTCGGCTTCGCCGTGGAGGATGGCGTCTACATCAAGGTGCCGCAAATCGGGCGCGTGGTGATGGGCGACGACGTCGACATCGGCGCCAACACCACGGTCGACCGCGGGGCGCTGGACGACACCGTGATCGAGGATGGCGTGAAGCTCGACAACCAGATCCAGATCGGCCACAACTGCCACATCGGCGCCCACACGGCGATGGCCGGTTGCGTCGGCGTGGCCGGCAGCGCCCGGATCGGCAAGTACTGCACCTTCGGCGGGGCCGCCATGGTCAACGGGCATATCGAGATCGCCGACCACGTGCACATCACGGCCGGCACGCTGGTGGCGAATTCGATCCTGGCGCCGGGGCGCTACACCGGCTTCTATCCGATCGCGCCGAACGCCGACTGGGAGCGTAATGCCGCGCTGCTGCGCAACCTGACGGCCATGCGTGAAAAGATCCGTACGCTGGAACGCACGGTCAAGGCGCTGGCCGCCGGCTCAGAGTGACACGCCGATGGTCAGGGTGACGACGTAGCCGTTGACCGCGTCGCCGCTGACCGAGGCCATCTGCAGCGAGGTGCCGTCGCTGAAGACGTTGTCGGTGGCGTAGCTGATGCTGGCCAGGTTGCGCGAACTGGTGGCGTACGCGGTCGTGGCGTAGGCTTGGTTCAGCGTCGCCATCGGGAAGGTGAATTGCGAGGTCTTGACGCGGTTGGCGGCGCTGCTGGCTTTCGCCAGGCTCGGGTAGACCTCGAAGTGGATGTGCGGCATGCGGCCCGCGTAGCAACCGGGGAAGATGGTGGTGAAGGTGATCGTGCCGGTGCTGTCCGCTTCCTGCACGCCGCGCAAATAGTTCTCCTTGGTGAGGCCGGTCGCGTACATCGAGTAGTTGCCGTCGCGGTCGCAGTGCCACAGGTAGACGGCGGCGCCGGCCGCGCTGGCGCAACTGGCGCCGACGTTCACGATCTGCAGCTTGAGCGTGGTCGGGATGCCGGCCGCGGTGGCGCTACCTGGGGAGACGCTGGTACGGATGTCGCTGCGCACGATCCCCGACAGCGTCAGCGCGTTGGCGATGCCGCTGCCGTTGCTGTTGGTGCCGTCGCCGGGATAGGGGCCGCCGGTTTCCTCGGGGATGACCGCGCAGCCTCCGTTGCTACCGGTGCCGGTGGTGGTGCCGGTTCCTGTCGCGCTGCCAGTGCTGCCGGTGCTGCCCGTGGCGCCGGTCGCGGCCGCGGTCGATGCCGCCGTGATGTCGCCGCTGCCGCCACCGCAGCTGGCGAGGGGCAGGGTGGCGGCGCCCGCCAGCAGCCAGCGCAGCGACTGGCGGCGGTTCGATTGGGTGGCGAGCATGCGCTCGAGGTCGTCGGCAAGGCTGGTATGGTCGTGGTTCATGTCTCTGTCCGTTTCACCTGGGACGTCCGCAACTGCCCGGGGAGGCGGTGCGTCGTCGTGTAAATATGGCCGTCAAGGCTGATGCGGATTGTCCGTTGACCAGGCGTTAAGCGCGGTCAAGGTCGGTAAAACGGCGTAAAGACGAGCAGGCCGCGCGCGCGATGACCAGCCCAGCCATGTATCCGGAGGCTGAAGTAGAATCGGAGCCTTTGCCACCCGCCTGCCGAGCCATGACCGCTATCCTCGTTGTCGCCATTGCCGCCGTGCTGTTCTCGCTGGTTCATCTCGGTGTCATGGCGCTCTGTGCGCGGGCGCTGGGGATTGGTGTGATTGCCGTCAGCCTCGGCATGGGGCGAAGCTGGTTCCGCCATGGCATATTCCGGCTCGGCGTCTTGCCCTTGGGCGGCTACGTGAAGATGAAGGCCTCGGAAGAAGGTTTCCTGGCGCCACCCGGCCCGGGCGGCTATTACGATACGCAGCCGCGCTGGAAGCGAACGCTGCTGCCCTTGACCGGCGTCGCTGCCGCCTGGCTGGTGGCGGCTGGGGTACTCGGCCCGGCCGCACTGGGCAAGCTGCTGCACGGCTTCGCCCAGATCGTGTCCGGTGCGCTGCAGCCGCTGTCGGTGGGGCAGGCGCTGCTGGCGGATGCCGCGCGGCTGGCCTCGAGCCAGGCGGCCGTCACCACAGCGGCTGTCCTGTGGTGCAAGCTTGCCGCCTTCAACCTGTTGCCGTACGTGGGGTCGAACGGCATGCAGGCGCTGTTGAGCCTACTGGCACCCGAGGGTACGCAGGGGCGCTGGGAGCGCGCCCTGGCGCCCGTGTTGGTGCTGTGGGCGCTGGTGCTGATGGGTGGCTGGCTGCTCGCGCTCGGCGTCTACCTTGCTTGAGGCAAAAAAAAGCGCTCCGATGGGGAGCGCTTTCTTCAGGCCATCCAGATTACTGGATCTTGGCTTTCTTCATCAGGTCGTCGCGGAAGGTGGCGAGCTTGCGCTGCTGCAGCGACTCTGCGACTTGCTGCTTGACTTCTTCCAGCGGCGGGATGGTGACCGGACGGACTTCTTCCAGGCGGATCACGTGGTAGCCGTACTGGGTCTTGACCGGGGTCTCGGTGATCTGGCCTTTTTGCAGCGAGGTCATGGCCTTCGAGAACTCAGGCACGAAGCTCTCCGGTGCTGCCCAACCCAGGTCGCCACCGTTGGCTCCCGAGCCCGGATCCTTCGATTGCTTGGCCAGGTCTTCGAACTTGGCGCCGCCCTTCAGCTTGGTGATGATGGCTTTGGCGTCGGCTTCGTTTTCGACCAGGATGTGGCGCGCGTGGTATTCCTTGTTGCCACCTTGCGCAGCCTTGACCTTGTCGTACTCGGCCTTGATTTCAGCGTCCTTGACCGGGTTTTTCTTGATGTAGTCGGCCAGCATCGCATTGATCATGATGCTCTGGCGCGCATTGTCGATCAGGTTCTTGACGTCCGGACGGGCGCCGACGCCTTGCTTGTCGGCTTCCTGGATCAGGACTTCACGGCCGATCAGATCTTTCTTGATCGCATCGCGCAGCTGCGGCGAATCGGTTCCCTTGCCTTGCGCGACAACCTGCTTGACCACCTGGTCAACCTTGGATGCCGGGATCGGCTTGCCATTCACGGTCGCAACGTTCTGCGCGAACGACGGCAGGACCACTGCCATTGCGGTCATGGCTAACATCAGGCGGGCGGGCTTCACAATCATTTATTCGATCCTATTTGTTCCCGGCAGCCAGGCCGCCGGTTCAGTACATAGAAAGTCGCAAGGCGACGATAACCGGTGGCCGGAGACACCGGTGATACAGCATCTTACTGCACCTTTGCCTTCTTGACCATTTCCTCTTGGAAGGAGGCAAGTTTTTGCTGCGACAGCGCATCCTGGATCTGCGGTTTGACCTCATCCAGCGTCGGCAGTTTCGCCGTGCGGACGTCGTCCAGCTTGATCACGTGGTAGCCGACCTGGGTCTTGATCGGCTTTTCGGTGACCTGGCCTTTTTGCAGGCTGGTGAAGCCGGCCGCGAATTCCGGCGGGAAGGAGGCCGGGGTGGCCCAATCCAGGTCGCCGCCGTTGTTGGCGGTGCCGGTGTCCTTCGACTGCTTGGCCAGGTCTTCGAACTTGGCGCCGCCCTTCAGCTTGGCGATGATGGCGTTGGCGTCGGCTTCGTTTTCGACCAGGATGTGACGCACGTGGTATTCCTTGTCGCCGGTCTGCTTGGTGAACTTGTCGTACTCGGCCTTCACTTCGGCGTCGGTCACCGGGTGCTTGCTGATGTAGTCACGGGCCAGGGCGTTGATCACGATGGCCTGGCGGGCGCTTTCCAGCGCGTCCTTGACTTCAGGCTTCTTGTCATAGCCTTGCTTGACGGCTTCCTGCATCATCACTTCGCGGGCAATCAGCTGTTGCTTGACGGCGTTGCGCAGTTCCGGCGAATCCTGGCCCTGGCCTTGCGAGACCACCTGCTTCACGGCCTGGTCGGCGCGCGAGGACGGGATGGCCTTGCCGTTCACGACGGCGAGGTTCTGTGCGAATGCAGGGGAAACGGCGATAGCGATCAAGGCTAACAGCAGCCGTGCTGGCTTAAAAGTCATGTTGATTCCTGTGAGGGGGTTGCTTGGACGAGATTGGATTAGTTTTTGTGTAAAGCAGGTTTTGAACCAGAGCAGATTTTCAAACAGATTACTTAAGATTCCCTGAAGCTCCGCGCTGTCTGTCTCAGGACAGCTCGGAAGGCGCATGCGCGGTAATCGCCAGCGCGTGAATGTCGGTATGCATCATACCTTGCACGGCATCATACACCAGCCGATGACGCATGACGAGTCTCAGGCCCTCGAAGCGTTCAGAAACGATCTTGACGTGGTAATGGCCGCCGCCGGACGCCGCGCCGGCGTGGCCCGCGTGCAGGTGGGAGTCGTCGCGGACCTCGATCTGGGTCGGGGCCAGGGCCGCCGTCAGCAGGGTGCGGATGCGCTCGAGGCGTTCGTTGTGGGTTGCGCTCATTTCGCGTCCTCCGGTTCTTGCATGTACTTGCTGAGCATCAGGGTCTGGGCGATCACGAACACGAAGAACAGGCCGGTGGCGCCGAACATCTTGAAGCTGACCCAGGCGCTGGTGTTGCCCTTGAAGATGACGAACGCCATGAACAGGTTCAGCGCGCCCATGGCGGCCATGAAACCGATCCAGGCGAAGCCGACACGCTTCCAGACGGCATCCGGCAGCTTGATCTGTTCTTCCATCGCCTTGCGCATCAGGTTCTTGCCGAAGCCGAGCTGGGCCACGAGCAGGGCCAGGGCGAAGGCCCAGTACAGGATGGTCGGCTTCCACTTGATGAAGTTCTCGTCGTGGAAATAGATGGTGGCGCCGCCCATGACGACGATCACCGCCAGCGACAGCCACAGCATGCCGTCGACCTTGCGGCCGCGCGCCAGCAGGTAGCCGATCTGCAGCACGGTGGCGATCACGCCGACCGCGGTCGCAACCATGATCGGCGATTGCTCGGGCGTGAGATTGCCGCCGGCGATCAGGCCGCCCATGTATTGCAGGGCCAGCGCATGCGCCGCTTCCTCATGGCTGACGCCGAGGCGGTAGGCGATGAAAAACAGGATGACCGGGAACAGGTCGAACAGGAATTTCATGTAGATCAGTCTTTCTTGGGCCGGTTCAGGCGGGTTCGAAGCGCATGGCGGCCGAGTTGATGCAGTAGCGCAGGCCGGTCGGCGGCGGGCCGTCTTCGAAGACGTGACCCAAGTGAGCATCGCAGACTGCGCAAATGATCTCCGTGCGCACCATGCCGTGGGTGCGGTCGACCTTTTCGATCACGTTGGCCGGATCCAGGGCGCGGAAATAGCTGGGCCAGCCGCAGCCGGATTCGAACTTGGCGTCCGATTCGAACAGCGGGGTGTCGCAGCACACGCAGTGGTAGATGCCGTGCTCGTGGTGGTCCCAGTACTTGCCGGTGAAGGCGCGTTCGGTGGCCGCATGGCGCGTCACCTGGTATTCCATCGGGTCCAGCTGGGTACGCCATTCGGCGTCGGTCTTGGTCACTTTGTCATTCATGATGTCTCTGTCTCTATATAGATAGCTCAGGATGAGCAGCTCACTTCGAGGTGGGATGCCCAATCCGGCGGCAGGGCCGCGTAGGATTCGTTCTCGGGTTGTTCGTCGAATGGCCGCTCGAGCACGGCCAGCAGGCGGTTAACTTCCGTGAAATCGCCGTTCTGTGCCTTTTCGATCGCAACCTGGGCCAGATAGTTGCGCAATATGTATTTCGGGTTGACCTTGTTCATGGCCTCGCTGCGTGCCACGTCGACGCTGGATTCCAGCCGCAGGCGTTCGCGGTACTGCGCGGCCCAGGCGTCGAAGCCAGGGCGGTCGAGGAACAGATCGCGCAGCAGGGCGTCGCTTTGCTCGCGGTCGGCATCCGGCACGTCCAGGCGCAGGCCGCCCAGGCGGCGGAAGAACAGCGTGAAGTCGACGTGATTCTCCTGCATCAGCTTGAACATGGCGTCGAACAGCGCCTT
>Ga0265780_10005555_pt1 | contig 15921 bp, 26 predicted proteins | sample P1T30metagenome_FD_192432 | JGI IMG/M metagenome (GOLD analysis project Ga0265780, IMG submission 192432) | Plant litter microbial communities from East Loma Ridge, Irvine, California - P1 T30 | ecosystem: Environmental > Terrestrial > Plant litter > Unclassified | place: USA: California... | reverse complement strand
CATCATTAGCCCTCGCTGACAATCAGCGGGATGGACCAATGTCGGGTAGATGTGGATGCACGTGTTCGATACGCCTGGCTCGAGCTCGTCCATCAACTCTCTCTCAATCCCGACGTGAGTCCATGCTCCCTTTGCAGTCCAATTGACCATTCAGGGCAAGATGCAGAAAACGAGCCTGAATGCCACTGTCGACGCCTGTAAACCGCTGTTGCAGGATCCATCGCCAAGGTACGATCTCACTTTGATGGCTGTCTGACGCCAGGGTACGTGCTCAGGCAGCGCGTTGTCTTACCGGTGTGCTCTCTCCAAGATTCACCGAGTATTCAAATACTCTCAGAGATCGTGAACAGCTGGTAGACCTGCTGTTTACCACTTTTGACAACGGTCCTCCATCCATTCAATCTGAGGTTTTGCATACGTTGAGTGAGTCTTGGCTTTGGGCTGCGCTGATGGTTAGGCACATTGGCAGAGTTGTTGGGTCGACAGTGCCAAGCGCTATATAGTGAGGCTTAGCGAGGGTCAGTGTGTCTAATGTACAGAGCCTTGGATGGGCAAACTGCTCGGTATCTTGGGATCCGACGGCGACTTGAAAACGCAAGGGACCGCGATTGTCAACGCGACCACATTAGGTGAGTGCCCTATCAACAATGTAGCTGACCACGTAGTCGCTGCCGTCGGTACCGAGGTATGTTGTCATGTCGGTCGTCGCTGAGTCCAGGAATCGGCAAATGACCTCGCCCAGCTCGGCCCCATGATGCTGCGTTATCACAATAGTCTGGACGATACGAGTGATGACTGGCCGATTCTACTTTTCAGTGAGTCCCTTGCTCGATCATCGCTGACGGTCCAGGCTGGGAAAGACTAGCTTCGACTCTAGAGGACGCTTTTGCGCCAATGTTGCCGATGATAATGCCCCGTATAATTAAGTCGGCCTCGATTCCGCCAGATGAAGGTCAGTGGTCGCAGTGAGTGTGCTGATGTGTGCTGACATAAACAGATCCCGACCCCTGGGTTTGTACCGAAGAGGGGAAAGACAAGGCAGAAGCTCTGACAGCGTTGTGGTTTTACGCCAACAATGTCCCTACTGGGTTTGCGCAATATCTCCAGCCGGTCTGGCATCTGGTACTCGAGTCTCTCAATCTCGGTTTTCATGCGGAGGTTAAGCAGGTGAGTGTCATATCTTGGGAGCGGGGCGATTCGTCAGGGCTTGTAAGCGGGTATGGCTTGGCTGACTAGCAGGCTGCATTCAAGTGAGTATCCCGTACTATACGGAGCTGAACGACTAGATTAGTGCCTCTGCTTCTGCATCAGATCAAAGGAAATCAGCAACTCGAGGACACGATTCTCGAATCGATTTGGAAAGAGCTCATGGAGGCTTTTGATCCCATCATGCACGTTGAGACGGAGTACGCGGCGATAACCGCTTGGTACGTAGCTCTGCAAGGTTCGCTACTGACGATAGTTTCGTGGCATTGCGGGATGTCATACGAGTGCTGAATTCTCCACCTCCAATCGACGCAGCATTGAAGATCTTCAAATACGCTCACATGAGAGCAGGGGAAGTGCAGATACTACGCGGGATCCGAGCCGAGGACGCCGAGGAGTTCCCACTTGAAGAAATGGATGCTAGCGATGTAGTAGCGGAAGAGGAGGAACTTTTGTTGGATATCGAAAGGATAGGTAGGACATTGAAGGAATATATGAGGGGCGTGCCAGAGGTCTATGCGGCCTACGGGCTTATTTATGAGTTGGTTGGAGACCTGGTCGATGGGCAGTGGTCAATCTAGTTTTGTGTTTGTAGTCTTATCATATTGCATTGTTATGTAGATGTAGCTTGTACGTGGCTACCGCATCTGTTGGCAGTGTGTGTGTCCAAGTCCCGGCCGACGCCATTCACGTCACTCGACACGGAGGAATAGGGACGCGACGCGACTCGACATGAGAGAAAGACGCGGAATCAGATCACGTGACGACGCGACGCGACTTTCGCGAGTTTTAAGGGAAAGGTTGACTGTATCCTATATTACAAACCAGGAATCTCATCTCTTTTCCTTCTCTACTTATTACTGCTGCTTCCTTATATATCAACGCTTTCTATATCTTGACGATCAACGACTAGTCAATTAGGTAAGTACACCTTCCCAATGTAGCGGATGTCCATCACTCTTTCCCGTCGATCCCGCTTTTACGTCTTTCTGACATTATCAGATCACCTTTTATTTCACGCTCGTTCACGTCCTCATTTCCCAAAACACTTTATCTTTCTCATACATCAACACCGGTCAGAGACCTATTCAAGATGGTTATGCACGTCTACAAGCGAGATGGGCGAAAGGAGCCGAGTAAGTCAATTTTCTTATGGTGTGGTCAGTGCTGATTCAGCAGTTGCTTTTGACAAGGTATGACTCTCTGACCCTTGTTCCCGTATCCTAGCTGACATGATCTCTTCTACAGATCACGGCACGAGTAAGTTCCTCTTCCCACTAAATGAGATCGAAGCTAATATACAGATCAACAAACTCTCATATGGCCTTGACCCCAACTTTGTCGAGCCCGCTCAGATCACCATGAAGGTGGTCCAGGGATGTCACAACAATGTTACCACTGTCGAGCTAGATGTGAGTCGCTTGACAGAAACAACGACGAAGTGGGCTGATGACAGAACCTCGCCGCCGAGACTGCTGCTTACCTCACCACCAAGCACCCCGATTACGCCATTCTCGCTGCCCGAATCGCCATCTCCAACTTGCACAAAGAAACCCAAAAATCCTTTTCAGCAGTTGTCGACAACCTGTACCAGTGGGTCAACCCCAAAACCGGCAAGCATGCTCCTATGATCTCCGAAGACGTCTACAAGGTCGTCATGGACAACAAGTCTTTACTTGATTCGTCAATCATCTACGATCGAGATTTCGCATACAACTACTTTGGTTTCAAGACCCTCGAGAGGTCTTATCTGCTTCGAGTCAACGGCAAGATTGTCGAGCGACCTCAACACATGATGATGCGAGTCGCTGTTGGTATCCACGGTGCCAACATTGACAAGGTCCTCGAGACCTACAACCTTATGTCTGAGCGATTCTTTACCCACGCCTCCCCAACTGTACGTGACTCTTTTTGAGGCAGCGCTGACTTTTAGTTGTTCAACTCTGGTACTCCCCACCCCCAAATGTCGTCTTGTTTCCTTGTCGCCATGAGGGATGACTCGATCGAGGGTATCTACGAGACCCTCAAGACCTGTGCCCAAATTTCCAAGACTGCCGGTGGTATCGGTCTCCACATCCACAACATCCGAGCCAAGGGTTCCTACATTGCCGGTACCAACGGTTACTCGAACGGTATCGTTCCAATGCTTCGAGCATTCGACGCCACTGCTCGATACGTCGACCAGGGTGGAAACAAGCGACCAGGAGCGTTCGCCATCTACCTCGAGCCATGGCACGCTGATGTCTTCGATTTCCTCGATTTGCGAAAGAATCACGGAAAGGAGGAAGTTCGAGCTCGAGACTTGTTCTACGGTCTCTGGATCCCTGATCTATTCATGAAGCGAGTGGAGTCTGATGGCGACTGGACACTCATGTGTCCTGCTGAATGCCCCGGACTTGCCGATGTCCACTCGGCCGAATTCGAAAAGTTGTACGAAAGCTACGAAAAGGCTGGCAAGGGTAAAAAGACCATCAAGGCACAAAAGCTCTGGTTCGCCATCCTCGAGGCCCAGACCGAGACCGGTACCCCATACATGCTCTACAAGGACGCTGCCAATGCCAAGTCGAACCAGCAGCACTTGGGAACCATCAAGTCTTCCAACTTGTGTACCGAAATCATCGAGTACTCTGCTCCCGACGAGGTTGCCGTCTGTAACTTGGCTTCCCTCGCTCTTCCCGCATTTGTCGACATGGAGAAGCGAGTCTACGACTTCAAGAAGCTCCACGAGATTACCAAGGTCGTTACCAAGAACTTGGACACTGTAAGTTAACCTCCGTCGCTTGGTACACAAGCTGATATCCAGGTCATTACCCGAAACTACTACCCTGTTATCGAGGCACGAAACAGTAACATGCGACACCGACCTGTCGGTCTTGGTGTCCAGGGTCTCGCAGATGCCTTCATGGCTCTCAGAATGCCCTTCGACTCTCCAGCTGCTAGGGAGCTCAACATCCAAATCTTCGAGACTATCTACCACGCCGCCCTCGAGGCTTCGTGCGAGATGGCTCAGGAGCTAGGCAAGTACGAGACCTACGAAGGTTCCCCAATTTCGCAGGGTAAGCTCCAATTCGACTTGTGGGGCCGAGTCCCTACCGATCTCTGGGACTGGACTACCCTCCGAGCCTCCATCGCTCAGCACGGTGTCAGGAACTCTCTCCTTGTCGCACCCATGCCTACTGCCTCGACCTCCCAGATCCTTGGATGGAACGAGTGGTGAGTCCCGCTTTGTGCTGTCCTTGAATGTAGCTGATTCCAGTTTCGAGCCATACACATCGATGCTTTACGCTCGACGAGTCTTGTCTGGTGACTTCCAGGTCGTCTGCCCCTGGCTGCTTCGAGATCTCATCAACCTCGGTCTTTGGGATGACGATATGAAGAACCTCATTATCGCTTCCGGTGGATCTATCCAAAACATCCCCACAATCCCCGCCGAGCTCAAGGCAATCTACAAGACTGTCTGGGAAATCTCTCAAAAGGCCGTCATTGATCTCTCTGCCGACCGAGGAGCGTTCATTGATCAGAGTAAGTCACCACTCCTGGCAATTCAACTCTGCTGATGGACAGGTCAATCGCTCAACATCCACTTGACTAACCCATCATTCTCCCAGTTGACATCGATGCACTTCTACGGATGGAAGCGAGGACTCAAGACTGGTATCTACTACCTCCGAACTCGACCCTCTGCCAACGCTATCCAGTTCACTATTGACGCTGGTACCTCGAAGCGTGAGTTTGCCCTCTTTATTCTAAGATTTGTGCTGACTATTCCAGAGGTCAAAGACAATGCTGCTGCCGCCAAGATTGCCAATGCCCCAGTCGCACCCGCTGCTCCTTCCGCTGAATCACTTGTGGCTCCCCTCAAGCAAGTCTCTATCGCCACCACCGCTTCTGCCGCTCCCGTCCCATCACCCAGTGTCTCGATCTCAAAATCTGCCGCTACCGCCAGCCGTCCCGAGTCTCCCGGACCATCGGAAGAGGAGGAGATCTCGTATGAAGAAGCCAAGCGACGCGCGGATGAAAGGGCCGAAGCGGCATTACAGTGCAGTATCGATAACAAGGACGCTTGTATGATGTGCTCCGGATAGATACATTTCCCTCTTCCGGTTCTGTTTCTCGTTCGTTAGATGGTAGTGGTAGTTGTGTTGTAGCTTGTTTCTTGGTGCTCTCATGCATGTATCTCGTTCTGAAAAATCGCTTGTTGGCGGCTAAACCCGGTCCGTGTCTGATGACGTCGGAAGCGTGGAATTGATGATTGATTGCGTTTATTGCTTGTTTCTCCTTACTAGTACCATACACATTCACCCCGGCCGTCATTTGTAGCCAGGCAGCGATAGAAGCGGATAGAGGACTGATATACTTCGAGACCACCCCCCACGCAGCTCCAAGACTCATCAGGAGAGGGTAATCGCCAACATTCGACCGGATTCTACCCCCACTTTGTCGCCGTTCATCTTTCGTCCCGAGACGAGACGTTCACACCGTCGTCGAGTGAGCAGTCGGAATGCCTGAATCACCTGGAAGAGCCTTCTGGCTCTGCCATGAGGTATGCCCCTCTCCTATGATCCTGGTCGCGGCTGACAAATCTAGTGCGGTGCCCAGATGAGGCCAATACGAGTGAGTCCGATGGTAATCCAACCATTTTCTCTGCTAATGTATTAGATCGATGGAGTCCGACAGTGTGCATCATGCAATAGCGAATTTATAGAGATAGTAAGCTACCACACATCTCCCAACTGAGCTAACGGCTAGCTCGATCCAGAAGTAAACCCCGATCCAGCTTATGAATTGCCTCCAGCGCCTCCGGTACGACCTTCAACATCACCGACGATACCTGGTAATCGCCCTCACTCTCCTCCAACCAATGCCGCGCCTTCAATCACGGATGTACTAAGTGGAATGTTCACTGGTGTTTTCGGTGGAGGGGGTGAAGAACAACCGCATCCGCATGCCAATCAACAGGATCAACAGGCAGATGCCGATAATACACCTTTTGGAAGGACCTTTCAGTTCAACATAGGGGGAGGATCTGGTAGTGTTACTTTCGGGACTATTGGAGGTGGTGGTGGTGGAGGGTTTCAACCATTTGGACAAGGTCCCGGGCAGGGTGGAAGGGGCGGTAGAACATTAGGTGGAGGTGGCTTCGGACCGTTTGGACCTGTCCCAGAGCAAGGCGGAGACCAAGGAGGAGGACTTGATGCGTGAGCTGTTGTCACTCGTGGTGAAATGCAAGCTGATAAGGAAGGTTCTTTCCTGGATTCCCACCTGCCCCACCTGGACATGGTCAACAAGGACAGGGACGTGGTCGAACCACAGGAGGCCCGCAGGGTCCTGCAGTTGTGATGCAAGGCGGCGATCTCGTGTGTCTCGCCATTGTACTTGGTCGCTGACGAAGCCAGTTTCGAGTCCTCATGAATGTCCTTGGGGATGAAGGGATCCCAGGAGTCGCCAATGTGGGAGATTATGCGACTTCAGAACGTGAGTGTCATCATTCTCATCACCTGGTATTGACGGATACAGAGGGCTTTGCACAGATCCTGGAACAGTTGATGCAAGCTGCCGGTCCTCAGGGTCCGTTACCTGCTACCGATGCTGTCATAGAGGGACTGCCTCGAGTCAAGTTAGATGAGGATGCCATAGGTGAGCAGACAGATGTAGTCAAGCTAATCGTCAGAGAAGAGTCCATTCAAGGATTGCCCTGTGTGCAAAGATGACTTTGTCCCGGGAGATGAGATTATGCGTGTTCCATGCCAGTAAGTTCTGCCATTCCCTGGCATAGGGGAGATGCTGAAGATCAGGCACATCTTCCATGTCGATTGTCTTCAGCCATGGTTAAAGACCAATGGGTCATGTCCTGTTTGGTCAGTCTATTACAGTCAGCGTTATGCAGTACACTGACACCTTCAGTCGCTTCTCATTAGTACCAGACGAGGGCAATCAAGCAAGACCAAACTCCACCCAGACTCCAGCTCAGCAGAACACCGACACGGGACCCACACCGACATCCGATTCACCCGTCACCGGTCCTTCAGGAATCACAAACATCCTACACCGCCTATGGGGTCAAAGCGGATCCCCGAGTCAGCCAAGTAGTCCTACGACCGAGAATCCTCCTCCGACTCCGCCAACTGGGCAAGCTGGATCAAGTGGCACGAGAATCTACGAGCCACATGCGACTCCTCCACCCGGGTCGACGGCAGAAAGTGACGAGCTGTACTATACCCCTCCCACATCCCTCCCTCCTGGAGACGAGCAGCCAACGTCAGATCAAGTGGAGGTCGGAATGTCAGAGGCAGACCGACATGCTCGAGCAAGAGACCGGACGAATCGAGACTTTCGCTTGTCCCCCAGATCGCTCGTTGAGAGGGGATTTAATCCCTCACCTCAGGAACTCCGAGATGACGAGATGAGGCGTAGTGAAGAGCAAGAGCGCTATGCGGCACAAGCACGAGCACGGAATGAACAGCGACTAAGGAATGAAGCTAGGGGCCTCTACGGGACCGTAGGAGGTCCAGAAACCCGAGCGTCGGGTCAGGTGGAGCCGGAAGAGAGATTACCCACTTCTATACCTGAGGATTATAGAGAGAGACACCGACAGAAGGAACTTGAAGAGAGTAGGCAAAGAGAGGCCAGGCAGAGCCAACAGCGAGATAGCGATCCGTAGTATGTTCTCAGCTTATATCCCAACAAGAAGGAAAGCTGATGGTAGTCTCGATGATCTCGATTAGCCTGCTAAGAGAAGGAAAGTGAGCGAGAGGTGTTTTGTAGACGGTTGTACAATTGCATGTTCAGTAGCCAGTATCATCATGCATGTGATGCCCCACACTTGTTTCCCCATATGAGTCCGATCAATGATGCAACAACGTCATGACTTCCAGAATGGGATTGTCATTCTCCAAGAGGTAAAAATCGGTTGGGGCATCTTGCCAGTTTCAGACATTTTGGTCACTTGCATACTGAAATTCAAGGTCATTCCCAAAGCGGAGTACCTACAAAGCTAATGCAACGGGATTACTAAGAAATGCATAATCGGCGTTATCTACCAGCCGTTCAAGGATTGAAAGGTCGGCAAAAGGGGCATCACTTTTTCGCCTCAGCCGCCCGCCTCATCTTCTCGGGCAAGGGCAAGACTTCTCCCGTCTCTGAAACTACCCCTACTGGATCCATCTCTTTCACTACAGCCTGATTCTCTGGGTTATTTCGCATAAGATTCCGAATGGTGAATAGGGCATGTTCACGCAGGTCTGTCATTTAGTTTGGACCGGTGATAGTGACATACAAGGATTAAGTTCATCCACTTCCGTCATGCTTAATACCAATTGAATACCCCCATGCGATCTGACTTGATCACCGACGTTTGTGTTTTCGTATGATAGGACACCCAGAAGTCGGATAAGGGATACCTTGATACCACCTAGGGAACGCTCGGTTGGAGCATCGTTACTAACTGGATTTGCGGGTGATGGGCGGAGTCGAGGCATAAAGGCATTCAGTGCTTTCAATAATTCTGATATCAGGTTTGCCAATGTTGTCAACTCACCAATTAGCGGTCCAACAATGCCTCCCTCGGCTTGCATCTCGGTGACGATCATTTCTTCCTCGCCAAGCGGTTCATGACGATCACGTCGACCTTGACATGCTAAGCCTATACTTCCTAGACCCTCGAGCACGAGGACCAAAGCCTCTAGGACCTTGGGCAATCGGGCATCATCAATGCCACTTGAGAAACTGCCATTCGCATATACCTGGAGTCGTTTGAATAGGGGAAGCAGGAAATGGTTCTCTGCAGTATTGGGATGACTGTCGGATAGGTGCGAATCGATGACTTTTAGTAACGAAGTTTGAGCAGGGGTGATGGGTTCTGATGATGTTGTCGGCGGATTCAGCGAGTTGACCAGACTACCTTGTAGACCTGAGGTGATGAAGGATGTGAAGATAGAACATCTATAATCAGCTACGACTAGCTTGTGGGACATACGCTAATTCGAATCGACCATCTCCAGCTTCTAGCCATTCGTCCATCCTTGACAGTAGGCGCGATAACCATTGTAATCCGACCCCATCCACCAGACGTTCCCTACACGTCAGCCGGCCCCTTCTACGAGACTTACTGCCTATCCGTTGAAGCCCTGGTAATGTTATTGAGTAAATGGAGTATCGCGATATTGGTTGGAGGATCTCTCGAGTCGAGAAGTCGTGAAATCACATCATCCTCCCTCTGCCCGCTCAGGTAGAGGGCTAGTAACTGGTTCGTATGCGTGTCGGTATCACTTGGAGAGATCAGATTGGAGAGGAGCTGAGTCATCATTGCCTGCAGGCGAAAGACTGGAATTAGCGACATTTCGAGGGCGACTTACATCTTGGATCCTCTATACGGGTAAAAGTAGTGATATGAAAGATCACTTTGCGTATCGTTGGCTCGTGCTCCCTTCTTCGTCAGCTACTCTACCCAAGAGTATCCTAAACTCACATGGCCTTCTCTTGGTGACTGCCAAGGCCGGCGATGAGGTTCCGCTCGAGCTTGGCCAGGATCGTCGCCAGGTCTATGATGGTATCCTCGGCGAGCTTGCTGCTTGTCGTTGGATCCAGCTCCCCTTCTATTCTGACCCAGTATCCACCAATTCGACTCCATACGTCATCTCCATCGATAGTGTCGAGTGCATACACTGCATTCTCCCTGGAATCAGCTTCTTGATACATTCGAGACATACCTCTGATCCAGATTCCGAGCTATCTTCTTGGCCAGAGCATCGACATCGGTCGCAAAGCTCGTCGCGGCACCATCCGATGCTAGCTGAGCTTCGAGGGACCCAAACAGAACTTCCTTGAGGTCGCTCAATAGCATTCTATGTAAAGTGACAAAAGTCAGGACCCAAACCCAGAATTACCAACAACTTGACCCGAAATATCCGGGTTGACTGTTATTCACTCTTGTCACTTGTCCCACATTCAACACCTGTACACAACATCAGGCAGAATGGCAATGCCACCACCAAGGTCACCTTCGACCTCGCGGATCCTCAATTTCGATCGGGACAAGCAGCGTGCATCATCGCCTGGTCTACCTTCTCCTTCTCTGAAACACCCAACTGTTGTTCTGGGGGTATGTGCCATGGACGTCAAGGCTAGAAGTAAGGCCATGCGGGAAATCCTTACTCGGTTGGTAGATATTGAAAAGGGTGGAGTGGACGTCAAGATCTTTGGAGATGTGGTCATTCTAGAGGAAGGTATGTATCGACATTCAACAATAGCTAATGATAGATATCTCTCACTGGCCTCCTGTTGATGTCCTCATCTCGTTCTTCTCGACCGACTTCCCTCTACCCAAGGCATTGGCATACACCCAAATCCCGACGCGACCACCTCCTATGTCGATCAATTCGCTAGCTATGCAGTCACTATTATGGGATAGACGACTCGTCCTAGCTATCCTTGATCACGTGGGTGTGCCTACACCTAAACGTGCCGAGATCTCTCGGGATGGTGGCCCAAGAGTCCCACGACCACTACGAAAGCGAGTTCGCAGGGAGCTTGGACTAGTCTTGCCGGGCCACAAAGCAAAAGATGAGGAGGAATGGGGAGAGGTGGTAATTCCAGAGAGGTGGAGGGGGAAGCAAAAGAGTTATGTAGTGCCCAAGGATCGGGATGTTATTTTGAGAGCGGACGGGGATGCTATCATTGTCAATGGCGTCGTCGTTGAGAAGCCCTTCGTGGAGAAGCCGGTAGATGGAGAAGACCATAACGTTTACATCTACCATCGGGGTGGAGGAGGTAGAAGACTATTTAGAAAGGTTAGTCACCGTTTGGAGATCCGCTAATGTTAGGTCGGGAACAAGTCGAGCGAGTACGACCCGGATCTCTATCACCCTAGGACTGTTGGTTCGTTCATCTATGAAGAGTTTATCAATGTCGACAATGGTAGGTCACAAATCACGGCGCAGTACACGGCACCGGGCTGACAGACAGCGGAGGACATCAAAGTTTACACGGTCGGACCCGACTTTGCTCATGCTGAAACCCGTAAATCACCCGTCGTAGACGGCCTAGTCCGTCGAAATGCCGATGGAAAAGAAACACGGTTCATCACCAAGCTCTCCGAGGACGAAGTAGGATACTGTCGAGATGTGGTCGAAGCATTCGGTCAGCGGGTATGCGGTTTCGATTTACTTCGATGTGATGGTGCCAGTCAAGTTATTGATGTCAATGGATGGAGTTTCGTCAAAGGAAACCAGGCATACTATGGTTAGTCCACGTATCTCGATAGCGCTGATGAGCAGATAAAGCCGCCGAAATCCTTTCTGCCGTATGCCAAAAGGCGAGAGAGAAAAAGATTCAAAATATGCCTATTGGGATCAACCCCTCGATAGAGCAGAGTGCATCCGCCTCGACGACCAGTACACTACGCGCGACCGTCACTGTACTCCGACACGCTGATCGGACACCCAAGATGAAGCTCAAATTCAGCTTCCCAGCCCATGAAGCCTGGACTCAACCTTTCCTCCGTCTCCTCCGCGGTCATCGAGAAGAGATCATTCTACGAGATCCACGTCAACTTGCCTACATCCTGTCCGCAGCCGAAGAAGCAGAACAAGTTCCCGGCCTCACTCCCGAGATCTTGACCAAGTTGGCTCAGCTTAAAGAAGCGCTCGGCAAGAAAATGTCACTTGCAGGAACTAAAGCTCAGCTTAAACCCAGTTTCGGTAAAAAGGATAAAGAGAAGGATAAAGATAAAGAGGGCAAGAAGGAAAAGAAGGAGAAGAAAGAGAAACTTGGTTCAGACGATGAAGATGATTTGACCGAGACGGAACGAAGTGCAAAAGTCAAGGACTGGCTCAAGCGTGGTACATCTGACGTATCGGCTCCTACGACTGTCTTGATCAATGGAGAAGCAAGCCAGCATCAGAGCGATGACGGTACGCCTAGTCGACCTCGGACGCCGGAACGAGCTCCTACGGTTCTGCCTAGTGGAGACGATGAGGGGAATATTCCGGAGGGATTGGAGAAGATGCAGCTGGTTGTCAAGTGGGGTGGTGAGAGTACTCACTCGTCGAGATATCAATCTCGGGATCTTGGAGATGCGTTCAAAAAGGTGCGTTCTTCTCTCCGTCATCGGGACATAGCTGATTATCCAGGACATCATGATCATGAGTACGTCGATCACCGGTTTACAGCTGACGGCCAGACAAGGATGTCTTGAACAATGTCAAGATTTACACTTCCTCAGAACGGCGGGTTATCGTAAGTCTCGTCTCGAAGCTGGCTGACATCAGAACACAGCCGAAATCTTTGCTGCATCTCTTCTAGGCGTCGCAGGTGGTTCTTCGACCTCATCCACTACATCCATTTCTGGTTCTCGAAACCCGGAACCATGCCCTCTCATCAGTCACCTCATTCAGCGTCGAGATCTACTAGACGACAACAACGCAGGCAAGGAGAAAATGACTGAAGCGAAAAAGAAGCTCAAGATCCTCCTCAGACCTGGAGAGAGTGAAAAGAGACCTGATCTTGCTTGGCCCAAATCGTTCAAAAAGGAACCCGTTGAAGTCGTTGCGGTATGTGGAACTATACTAGCATGTCTGACGGATAGGATGTAATTCAGCAATTGACCGAACTTCGCGGTATCATGAGGAGAAACTATGAAAATGGCAATGTGGAGAAGATCCCTCATCAGCGGTGGTGTAGTGGAGATAGTCCTTGGTTGTTCAAGGAACGATGGGAAAAGATCTTCGAAGATTGGGTAGGGGTCAAACAGGAAAAGTTTGACCCATCAAGAGTCTCTGAGCTCTATGATAGTGTACGTTGCTCCCAACTGGAATCTGCTAATGATAGATCAAATACGATAGTCTGCATAATCGGATGTTTTTGTTCGCCATCTTTGATCCAGAGGGCAAAGGGCAATCTAGCAAACCCGGGGCAGAACACCAAGATCGGCGTAAGTTGATCGTCTCACGTCCGGCCAAGACTAACATACAGGTCTGCACGATCTCTTCGACAGGGCCAAGGCGCTATTCGACCTAGTCGCTCCGCAGGAGTATGGTTTCGACCAAGAAGCCAAAGAGGAGATTGGTGTCTTGACAAGTCTCCCACTATTGCGAAAAGTATGGCGAGATCTTGACGAAGCCAAGACGACTGGGAAATCGCTTGCATGCTTCTACTTTACGTACGTTCGGCGCATGTACAAGAGCTGATGAGCAGTAAAGAATCACACATCACGACGTATCTGCACCTACTTCTAGCTTCTGGGTTACCATTCACAAACATCCGGATCCCCGAGCTCGATTACTGCTCGCATTGTACTATCGAGCTATGGGAAAAGACAACCAGTAAAGGCGCCAAAGACTTTTCGATTCGACTGTCGATCAGTGAAGGTGCTCATAGTCCTGCTGTATTGGACAGTAGTGTCGATGCGCGACATAGTTTGACTGTTCAACCTCGGAAAAAGTTGACTTCACACGTTGATTTCGATCTTGCTTATCAATGCTTCTCCAAGCATTTTAGCAAGGATCTCAACTTTTCTACCACCCCTCTTGAGGTGAGTGAACTCTACGATGTCGATGGCGAAGCTGACGAGACAGGGAGACGAGGTGTATTTGAAGAAAGCGATTCATGACGAGTCGGTACTTCCACTCTCGCTTACAAGGCCAGGAGAGGAAACGCCTAGGGTCATGAGTAGTGCAAGTAGTGATAGGAGTCATGCTGGCGGTAGCGAGTCTGGATGGTAGGAAAGTTTGTTATATGTATGCTAGTCTGAAAGTAAGAAATGACTCGGGCATAGTGTATGGCCGTGGTTGATGCGGTGCTTGGCATCTAGCCGAGGGCGACATCATCGGGATTTCCCCTTCTAGTTCCGATAAACAGATCTCTCTGACTGTCTGTATACAATCACCCCATCAATTATCCATACTTGCATCCCAGCGACACCGTCCGTCAAACCAGGTCATCTCGACAGTTTAGCCCTTGCTTGACAACGTGCGACAAAGCGCGACATCCCTACCCCACACCACAAATTGATACGTCATCCACCAAAGGCACACACGTCGCTTCTTCCATACCATTACGGATAACCTTGGCCACCTATTCCTGGACATCACTACTACCTACCAATCACCAAAACACAATGGGACTACTCTCTGGCGGTATGGAGTCTCTATCGCTCTCTGGCAAAGCAGGCAGACGGTCATCGGATGCAAGTGGACGTGGAGAAAGGCCGGAAGGAAATGAGAACGACACGAGTGAACTAGACAAGGAGGAGGGAAACATCTTGGGATCTATCATCTCTCAGCGTGAGTCTAGTCATGTGGGCCGAAGATATATTGGCTGATGTGGTAGTACGCCCTGGGATGGATTTGAGTAAAATCGCGCTACCAACGTTTGTCCTTGAACCTCGGTCATTGTTGGAGAGAATTACCGACTTCTTCTCGCATCCAGATCTTATCTTTGGGTATGTCTTTCAGGATATCTGGGTTGGTAAGAGACTAATGGATGCAGAGCTGGCGCGATTGAGGACGAGAAGGAGAGATTTCTCAAGGTTGCAACCTATTACCTGAGTGGATGGCACATTAAGCCAAAGGGGTGAGTTTTTTGTCTGTACAAACGTGGTCAAACTGATGATGCAGAGTCAAGAAGCCGTATGTCGATATCTCAGGTGTACACTGACAGCAGATACAACCCCGTCCTCGGTGAATTCTTCAGATGTACATACAACTATCCAGATGGCTCAGAGGGTCTCTACATCGCCGAGCAAGTCTCGCACCATCCTGTACGTCTAGTGTTAACCCGCAGACGCTGACGATAGCCTGTCTCAGCATTCTTCTATATCTCACCGGCCAACGGCATATTGATCACTGGTGAATTGAAGCCTAAATCCAAATTCTTGGGCAACAGTGCGGCGACCATCATGGAAGGAGAGGACAGGATTCGGCTTCTAGACCGGCCAGAGGATGGAGAATATGTCATTACCGTACGTCCATTCGCTACATGTGTTGGGACTGGAACTGATGAGCAGATGCCAAATACCTACGCCCGAGGTATTTTATTCGGGAAAATGATTCTCGAGCTAGGAGATGTGTCTAGTATCCGCAACGATGAGCTAGACTACCACTGTGATGTCGACTTTAGGACAAAGGTGAGTTTGCAGCATCCGACAGTGCTAACGATAGGGATGGATCTCTGGCGGATACAACGCTATACACGGATCAGTGAAGGGTCCTGACAACTACAATGCTGGAGAGATCTCGGGTCACTGGCACGATGTCATCGAATACATTGACAAGAAAAAGGGCAAGAGCGTCATGTTTGATGCCAAGACCGCAAAGAATGCTCCCAAGTCGGTCCTACCCGAAGATCAGCAGGAGGAGAACGAGTCGAGAAGGTATGTCGTTTGATTCTGGTCTATGCTGATGAAAAGGCTCTGGGCACACCTCACCGAAGCCATCAAGAGAGATGATATGCATGGAGCTACGGCTGCTAAGTCGGCAGTTGAAGACAAGCAGAGGGAGAAGGCAAGACAGAGGGAAGCTGCCGGAAAGGGAATCCCCGAGCCTCGTTTCTTCCGCAATGTCGCAGGTGACAGGTGGATGCCAAAGCTTGATCTCGATGGGTAAGTCTACAGTGTCTGTGCAATACTTATAATCAGTCTACCTCAGGACCGGACCGAAATGTTGAACCATGTCAAGAAATGGATTTTCGCCGACAAGGCTCAAATGACCCCGACTACAT
>Ga0265780_10005554_pt1 | contig 15921 bp, 13 predicted proteins | sample P1T30metagenome_FD_192432 | JGI IMG/M metagenome (GOLD analysis project Ga0265780, IMG submission 192432) | Plant litter microbial communities from East Loma Ridge, Irvine, California - P1 T30 | ecosystem: Environmental > Terrestrial > Plant litter > Unclassified | place: USA: California... | reverse complement strand
CGGCAACAAGTTCGATACCACAACCGCTACCCCGGCCACGCACCAGGAGACCATCCCGTGGGAACGGTTGCAACTTGAGCAACAACTGGGTGAAGGCGCCTCCGGCGTCATTCACCAGGCCGTCCTCGATTCCACCGGCGACAACGCAGCCATGAACCGGCGGGACGTGGCTGTGAAACTGTTCAAGGGAGCGATCACCAGCGATGGCCTGCCGGAATGTGAACTGGCGGCATGGATTGGAGCTGGCAGCCATCCGAACCTGATTGCCGTACTGGGCGAAGTCAGCGGACATCCCGACGGCATCCATGGCTGCGTGATGGCGCTGGTCGATCCTGCGTATCGAAACCTGGCAGGCCCACCGAGCCTTGCGAGCTGTACCCGCGATGTTTATCCGAACGGCAAACGCTTCTCCGTTGAAGCACTGCTGCAGCTTGCACACGGTATCGCGTCGGCCACGCGCCACCTGCACAGCCGCGGCATTCTGCATGGTGACCTGTACGGCCACAATATATTACACACGCCAGGCGGCAATGCATTGCTCGGAGACTTCGGCGCCGCCTCGCTGTTCCAACCGGATGGTGAACATGCCGACGGCTTGCAAAAGCTTGAAGTACGCGCCTTCGGCTTGCTGCTGGAGGAATTGCTCGCGCGCTGCGACAGCGACAGCGACATGGCTACGCTGGATGCTTTGAAAGTACTCCGCGACGCGTGCCTGCAGCCACGGACGACGGGCCGCCCCCTGTTCAACGATATCGTTCGAAAGCTTGACGCCCTGAAGCACCACAAAAATCTGTCGAAAAATCTTACACCTGGCGCACTCCCTCACCCTGTAACGGGTATGCGTATCACATAGCAATGCGCCAACCTATTGATTAACAACAACTTTAGTTACCCTTAGAAACTTCTGTTTCCTGATGGCACGCGTATTGCTTATACTGTTCATGACGGCATGCACATGATGCCGAACCTTATTCCCCATATCGTATTTGACTAATAAGACAGGAAAACACATGAACTTCACCAAAACCCTTGCCTTCATCGCCGCCTTTGCCGGTCTCCTTTGCACTTCAGCACAGGCGACCACGCTCAACCTGGTCACGAACGGAAATTTTGACACCGTTGCCAACTATACGGGCAAGGTGACGACCACCACGGTTCCTGGATGGTCCACGACCGGTTACAACTTCGTGTTCTCTGCAAACGGTGGCGACAACAACACCTTCATGAATCTGTGGGGCCCAAAAAATGGCGCCGCAAACGGCCTGGGCGCGAGTCCGACGGGCGGCAACTACATTGGCGCCGACGGTAACTACGGTGTTGGCGCGCTGACCCAGACCATCAACGGCCTGGTGGTCGGACAGTCGTACGACCTGAGTTTTTACTGGGGCGCTGCGCAGCAAGCGGGCTTCAACGGCCTGAACACGGAACAATGGATTGTCCGCCTGGGCGACCAGCAATTGTCGACTTCCGTCTACAACAATGCCAACCACGGCTTCAGTGGCTGGATGCAGGAGTCGTTTACCTACACCGCTACCTCGACCAGCGAAGTGCTGTCGTTCCTGGCCCAAGGCACGCCTACCGGCGAGCCGCCGTTCTCGCTGCTCGACGGCGTGTCGCTGACCGCAAACGTGCCTGAGCCATCGAGCACGGCATTGTTCCTCGGTGGCCTGGCGCTGCTCGGTTGCGCCATGCGCGCACGCCGCCGCTCCAGCGCCGCCGGCACCCAGTAACAGTAACAACCCGACGATGCCAGGCAGTGCAAGCGCGCGCCTGGCATCGCAGCCTGAACGGACACAACCATGCTCCAGACGCTCCAGGAATTTTTGCCAGGCTTCGCCCGCGATGTTTTTCGGCTGTGCGTCTGGCTGACGCTGCTGACCGCCATTTTCATCCCGCTCGAGCGACTGGCCGGCCTGCACGACAAGTCCGCCCGCCGCGAGTGGCGCACCAACCTGGCGTATTACTTTCTCAACAGCCTGGTACCGGCAATGCTGCTGGCGGCGCCGCTGTCGATCCTGGCGGTGGCCGCGCAGCGCTATATGCCATCGTCCGTGCCTGCCCTGCTCGCGCAGCTGCCGCTGACAGCGCGACTGATCCTCGCGCTCGTCATCGGTGAAATCGGCTTTTACTGGGGCCACCGCCTGAGCCACGAAATCCCCTGGCTGTGGCGTTTTCACGCAGTGCACCACAGCGCCGAGCATATGTACTTCCTCGTCAATACGCGTGCACATCCGGTCGACATGGTCATCACGCGCCTGATCGGCCTCACGCCGCTGTACGCCCTGGGCCTCGCCGGCCCGTCCGCCGCCGGCATGGCCACACCGGTGTTCGTGATCCTGATCGGCACCTTCTGGGGCTTCCTGGTCCACGCCGACATCCGGTGGCGCTGTCGCCCACTGGAATGGCTGGTCGCCACGCCGGTTTTCCACCACTGGCACCACAGCCGCGTCGACCACATCAACCGCAATTACGCTTCGATGCTGCCAATCCTCGACCGGGTGTTCGGCACACTGCACCTGCCGCGCGAATGGCCGGCGGAATATGGCATCGAAACGCCACAGCCGGCAACGCTGCGCGGCCAGCTGATCGCGCCGCTGCGTCCATTGCCGTAAGCCCCGCCCAGGGTAGGCACCAACCAGGGTCAGGTCCGGCAAACGTCATTGACGGAACTTATCCCGAGAACGCCTGTCGAGGCAGGATCAGTACGGACCGCGGATGAATTCCTTGACGTGCTCCTGATACACACCCGCCAGCTTCTGGTGCAGCTCTGCCGGCAATGGCGCCACACTGGCGGCATCCACGTTGGCGCGTACCTGCTCCGGCCGGCTGGCGCCTGGAATCACCACCGACACCGCCGGGTGGTCGAGGATCCAGCGCAGCGCCAGTTGCGGCATCGTCATGCCAGCCGGGACCAATGCCGCGACCTGTTCGGTGGCGGCAATGCCGCGCTCCAGTGGCAGGCCGGCGAAGGTTTCACCGACGTTGAACATGGCGCCGTCGCGGTTGAAGTTGCGGTGGTCGTCTTCACGGAACGTTGTCGCGCGCGTGATTTTTCCACCCAGCAGGCCGCTCGCCAGGGGCAGGCGCACGATGATGCCGACGCCCTGCGCCTGCGCGCGCGGCAACAGCTCTTCCGCCGGTTTCTGGCGAAACACATTGAAGATCACCTGCAGCGATGCCAGGTCGGGCTGCTCGAGGCAGATCATGCCCTCTTCCACCGATTCCACGCTGGCGCCCCAGTGCTTGATCAGGCCTTCCTTTTGCAACTCGCGCAGCCAGTCGAATACATCTCCTTTGCGCAGTACGTCGGTCGGCACGCAATGGAGTTGCGTCAGGTCGAGGCTGTCGACGCCGAGACGCTCGAGCGAACGCTCGGTCGCTTCGCGCAACGAAGCCCGGGTGTAGCCGTCGGGATAGATGCCGGCCCGGCCAAGCTTGGTGGCGACCGTCAGGCCGGCGTCGCGGTGACTTTGTAAAAAGGTGCTGATCGAGCGTTCGCTGGCGCCATCGCCATACACATCGGCCGTGTCGATAAAGCGCACGCCGCTGTCGAATGCGGCCTGCAGCGTTTGCTGGGCGATGCTGTCGTTCCAGTCGTTCCCCCAGCCGCCGCCAAGCTGCCAGCAGCCCAGTCCAATTTCCGGCACGGTCAATCCAGTCTTGCCAAATGCGCGTTGTTGCATTCTTGTCTCCTCGGTGTATGAAGCCACTACTGTAACGCACCCGAACGGAATGAGATGGCCCGCTGGCTGTCGTGTCAACATTGCTATTTTGCATGCTATCCTGAGCAACCCATGCGAGGGCCATGGAATGATGACAACAGGAGAAGCGATGACAATCAGTTGGCAACGTCATGTGTCAGTACTTGCTTTGGCCGCAGCGGCCTGCGGCGCGCATGCAGCGCCAGCCGGGAGCCCGGCAGCGGCAGTCAATGTGTTCATCGGCACCGGTGGCGACGGCCATACGTTCCCCGGCGCCACGCGGCCGTTCGGCATGGTCCAGCTCAGTCCCGATACCCAGGTGCGCCACTTCCGCCAGAGCTATCCGTGGGCCGCAGGCTATCGCTATGAAGACGACAGCATCCTCGGCTTCTCGCACACGCACTTCTCCGGTGCCGGCCATTCCGACCTCGGCGACATCCTGCTGATGCCGTATAGCGGAGACACGAAGCTCGACCCCGGCTATCCCGAGCGCGCCTTCAGCGGTTACCGGTCACGGTTCAAACACCAGGACGAGCACGCGGAACCCGGTTATTACGCCGTCAAGCTGCTGGACAACGACGTCGACGTGGAACTGACCGCCAGCGAGCGCGTCGGCCTGCACCGGTACCATTACCAGCCCGGCGCCACCGCCAAGGTGATCCTCGACCTGCGCACAAGCATCTACGATTACGCCGGCAAGAACCTGTGGTCGCGCCTGCGCGTACGCGGCGACAGCCTGGTCACCGGCATGCGCGAAACACGCGGCTGGGCGCCCGGCCGCCAGTTGTATTTCGCCATCCAGTTCTCGCGTCCCCTGACAGCGCACGCGCTCTACAACCGCGAGGAAGGCGTCGAGTACCGAGGATTCGCCGGACCCGGCAAAACGCCGCAGGACAAGGTCGTCGTCGAGGGCAAGGCGCTTGTTGGCGCCCTCGACTTTGGCGTGCCGGCGGACCAGCGATTGCTGGTGAAAGTGGCCATGTCGGCCGTCAGCGAAGACGGCGCCATCGCCAACCTGGCCGAGATGCCAGGCTGGGATTTCGATGCCGAACGCGGCCGCGCGAGCGCCGCCTGGAACGAGGCGCTCGCGAGCGTGACAATCGATGCCCCGGCCGACACGCGCACGATGGTCTACACGGCCATGTACCACAGCATGCTGGCGCCGAGCCTGTTCATGGACCGCGATGGCAGTTACCGCGGTCCCGACAACCAGGTGCACCACGCCGATGGCTTCCGCTTCCACTCCACTTTCTCGCTGTGGGATACCTACCGCGCGCTGCACCCGCTGCTGACGCTGGTCCAGCCCGAACAGCGCAACGTCGACTTTGTCCGTTCGCTGATCGCATCGCAACAAAACAGCCCGTACGGCATCCTCCCGGTATGGCAATTCGCCGGCCAGGAAACCTGGACCATGATCGGCTACCACGCCGTGCCGGTCATCGCCGACGCCTACATGAAAGGCTTGCGCGGCTTTGACGCCAACGCGGCATTAAAGGCGATGACCGCCAGCGCCGAGTATGGCCCGTATGGTGGCTTGCAGTACTACATGAAGCTGGGCTATGTACCGATCGACCTGGAGCCGGAAGCCGCGTCGAAGACCGTCGAATATGCGTTCGACGACTGGACCATTGCGCGCATGGCCGAGAAAATGGGCAACAAGGAAGTAGCCGCGCGTTACTTCAAGCGGGCGCAGAACTACCGCAATGTGTTCGACGTGAAGACCGGGTTCGTACGTGCGCGTAAATCCACTGGCGAATTCCGCGAACCTTTCAACCCGACGCAGTCGAACTTCGGCAGCGACTACACCGAGGGCAGCGCCTGGCAATACAGCTGGTACATGCCGCACGATAACGCGGGGCTGATCAGCATGCTCGGCGGCGACGCGGCCATGCAGGCGAAGATCGCATGGTCTTCGATGCGAAGGTCGATCCCACGGTGTATGCGCACATGGAAGATATCTCCGGGCTGATTGGCCACTACGCGCATGGGAATGAACCGTCGCACCACGTCGCGTATCTATATAACTATGCCGGCGCGCCGTGGAAGACACAGGCGCGGCTGGCGCAGGTGGTGTCGACGCAGTACAACACGACGCCAGCCGGGTTGTCGGGCAACGACGACCTGGGGCAGATGTCGGCGTGGCTGGTGTTTACAGCGCTGGGGTTTTACCCGGTGGCGCCGGGGAGCAATGAGTATGTGATCGGGCGGCCGTTTGTCGACAAGGCGGTACTTAATCTGCCGAATGGGAAGACGTTTACGGTTCGCGCCGTTGGCCTCTCGCCGGAAAATCTTTTTGTTGGCAGCGTCAGCCTGAATGGGAAGCCGCTGGGGGTGAGCTATCTGCGGCATGAGCAGATTACCGCAGGTGGGGAGCTGGTGTTCAGAATGCAGGCGGGGCCGAACAAGGAATGGGGGATGGCGAAGGGGGCGAGGCCGTATTCGCAGACGGCCTACTGAGTGCAACGCTTTCAGAAGCGGTGGACGATGCCGAGGATGACGGCATTGATGCTCTGCCCCGCGCTGACCGGCATGCCAGGGCCGTTGGCCGGATTCGCGGTGAAGCTGGCGGTGCTGTTGTTCGCAACCCTGGTCACGCCGGCGTAGACGCCCGAGCGTTTCGATAACCGGTAATCGTAGCGCAACGCATACGAACGGGCGTCGCCAGAAGATGTGGCGAGCTGCTTGTACTGGCCGTAGCTGACAAGGACAGTTCCGAACGGCGTGACGTGGACCAGCGCGTTCAACTCGTAGAAACGATTATCGGGATTGGCAAACGTCGTGCGATTGGCGGCGGCGACATCGGCCGCGCCATGGTGGGTCTGGTAGATGAAGGCCGGCTTGACAACGCCGAAATCGTACGATGCCCCCAGCAGCCAATACCGCCCGGTTCGGGCCAGCTCATTGGCAGAGAGCGTGGCGGCGCTGACGTAATCCTGTTGCAGGTAATCGCCATCGATGGAAAACTGCCCGCGCTTGTAGTTCAGGCCGAGGGCACTGGATTTGCCAAGGTCTTTTGGCTGCCCCGCCGCGTTTTCCGTACCCGCCGAATAAAAGGCGCGCAGCGTCAGTCCCGCGTACGTGGGCGACGTGTAACGAATCGAGTTCGACGCCAGCGCGGCCGGTACGAACACGAAGTTATTGGTCGCGTTGCCCCAGCCGAGCGTATTGAGTTCGCCTAGCGAATACGAGACATAGCTGAGGAACAGTGGCGTGTAATTCACGCCGGCCTGGACCTGGCCAAAGCCACCCTTGAGGCCAACCCACGCCTCACGGCCGAACAGGGCGCCACCATTACCGAGTACGCCGGTGTCGGCATAAAAGCCGCTCTCCAGGCGAAAGATCGCCTGGGTTCCGCCGCCCAGATCCTCGGCGCCCTGGAAACCGAAGCGCGTCGGCGCCACCGAACTCGAATCGATGCGGTTGGTCGTGGCGCCGCCGGTGCGACCCGACTGCACGGCCATATCGATGACGCCGTACATGATCACGTTCGACTGGGCCAGGGCGTCGGCGGAACAGGCGGCGAGCGCGCACGCGGCCAGTGTTGCTATCTTCATCTTGTCTCCTTGCTGGATTTAACCAGCCTTGTTATCGCGGCCCGTCTGTGCGGGTCACGTTGCTTTGACTTCGGCTTGCCTTCTGCATGTCAGTACTGGTGCGCCACCTCCCGCTGCAAATGCGCGAGCAAGCCGGCCAGCGCTGCCGCATCGGCAGCGACGCCGAAGACGTAATGATCGGGACGCACGATGGCAGCGACGCCCTGGTACCGGTCGAACCAGCTGGCCAGCACGCCGTCGCACTCCTGTGTCGCGATGGCCCCGGGGGTGTGCGCGAAAGGCTGAACGGTCACGCTGACTAGCGTGCCCGTCATCGCGGCCTGTTGGCGCAAATCGTCGGGCAAGGTCTCGAGCGCCAGGACCGTCACGATGCGCCAGCCGGCGCCAGCCATTTCATCGAGCAGCACGGCGCCGGCCGGGCTGTCCACCCGCGGTTGCGGGAACAGCGTACCCGTGCCCGCCCTGCCGTCAGGCGCCACCAGCCCCCCCGTCAACGGCGGGATAATGTCCTGGCGCGGGACCGTGCGGATCGTGCCGCCCGCTTCCTCTATCAATGCCGCGTCACGCGCCGCGGCGGCGGCCGGATCGCGCTCGCAGATCAAGGCGCCGATGCCCTTGATGCGCGTTGTCAGCTGGCGCACGTGTTCGCGGCGCTCTTCGGCATAGGTATCGAGCAGGCGCCCTGCGGCCGCGCCCGCGACGTCACCGGCCAGGACCGCGCGCAGCTTCCATGTCAGGTTGACGACGTCGCGCACGCCCTGGCACATGCCCTGGCCAAGGAAAGGCGGCTGCTGGTGCGCCGCGTCGCCCGCAATGAACACACGCCCCTTGCGCCATTCGCGCGCCACCAGCGCATGGAAACGGTAACTGGCCTGGCGCCACAGCGTCGCATCCTCGGGACCGATCCAGCGTTTGAGCAAGCTCCATGCGCCCTCCTCGGTGGCCAGCCACGCCGGGTCTTCGCCTTCGAGCAGCGAAATTTCCCAGCGCCGGTGGTTACCCGGGCCGATGACGTACGTGCAGGGACGGGACGGCTCGCAGTACTGCACGCTCGTCTGCGGCAGCTTGGCCATGCCCTGTTCGTTGACCTGAACGTCCACCACGAGCCAGGGCTCGTCGAACGACAGGTCTTCCAGCGTGATACCGACCGCATCGCGCACGGCACTGGACGCGCCGTCGCAGCCGATGACCCAACGCGCCCGCACACTGGCCGCACGCCCTGCCTCGTCGGCCACATGGACAGTCGCGGTGTTGTCATCCTGGTCGACGCCGGTGAAGCGCCAGCCCAGCGCCACGTCGACTGATGGCAGGTCCTGCACATGGCGTCGCAGCGCCGCTTCCACGGGCGGTTGCGTGAACACCATCGACGGCGTGTACCCGAGTGGATATGGCGGCGCCACGGTGGCCAGGCGCTTGATCAGGCGGCCGTCCGCACCGAAATACTCGGATGGCGTAAACGGTTCGCAGTGCGGCAGCACGGTATCGGCCAGGCCGAGGTTCTGAAACACCCGCATGATTTCGTGATCGAGCGCGATGGCGCGGGGTTTCGGATAGACGTCACGGCTGCGGTCCAGCACCAGCGTGCTCACGCCGGCCTGGCCGAGCAGCGCGGCGGCCACCGCACCGGACGGGCCGAAACCAATGATGGCAACGTCGTAGTCGGTGCCAAATTCGGGATGAAACGCGGCACCGGATTCGGACGTTATTTCGGCGTGATTGTGCAACACGTTCATGGCGCCACTTCGTCTTCGATGGTATTGACCAGCAGGCCGACGCCTTCGATCTCGATCTCGATCGTGTCGCCGTGCCGCATCCAGACGGGCGGCGTGCGTGCCTGGCCCACGCCGGCGGGCGTGCCCATGGCGATCACGTCACCCGGCTCCAGCGTCACGCATTCGGACAGCAGCGCGATCGTCTCGGCCACGTCCCAGATCATGTCGCGCGTGTTCGCGTCCTGCATCACCTGCCCGTTCAGGCGCGACTGGATGCGCAGGCCGATCGCCCCCGGCGGCAGTTCATCGGCGCTGACCAGGACCGGGCCCAGGGCGCCGGTGCGATCGAAATTTTTCCCGATCGTCCATTGCGGCGTGCGCTTCTGATAGTCGCGCACCGAGATATCGTTAAATGGCGCGTAGCCAAACACGTAGTCGAGTGCATTTTCACGTGTGACGTGGCGCGCGCGCTTGCCGATCACCACTGCCAGTTCGGCTTCCCAGTCGAATTTCTCGGATACGACCGGACGCATTGCCGCTTCGCCGTGCGCCAGCAGCGACGTCGTCGAGCGCAGGAAGAACCAGGGATACGTCGGCTTCTCGCGGCCGCTCTCCGCCGCGTGATCGTAGTAATTCAGGCCCAGGCAGACGGTCTTGCCAGGTTCAGGGATGACGGGCGCCAGCGCCAGGCCGGCGCGCGGCTGGCGGTCGGCCGGACCGGCGATCTCGATGGCGCGGCGGCCGGCAGCTTGCAGGTCGACGCCTGCCAGCAGCGCACGACGGGCGTCGGAAGGGACGTCCGGGATCAGGCGGTTTAAATCGATGAGGTCGTCGCCATGGACGACGGCCAGACGGGCCTCAAGGCCACTGCGATAACTGGTAAATTTCATGGTCGTTCTCCTTCAGGTGTTCATTGTTGGTTGAAGCGGATGGTTTTCTGCGCCTGCTTGATGCGGTCGGACGGCGGCTTCGACACACCCCACTGGTCGAAGCGCCCCGCTGGCCAGGTCCAGTCGGCGGGTCCGCCGGCGCGGTAGGAGTCATCGACCTGCAGCACGTCGGCCGTGTATTCGATGACGAAGTTGTCGGGGCCGATGAAATAGGCGAAGACGTTGTTGCCGGGACCATGGCGGCCAACGCCCCACTCGATGGGCCAGCCTGCGTCGAGCATGCGTCCGGCGCCGCGCATCACGGAATCGAGGTCCGGCATGACAAAAGCGATGTGGTTGAGCGTGTTGGCGTCGCTGTCGGCCAGCGCAATGCTGTGATGGTCGGTATTGCAGCGCATGAAGGCCATGATGCGGGTGCGGTCGGACAGGCAGAAACCGAGCGCGTTTTCATAGAAGTTCTGCGCGGTGGTAACGTCGGCGCTGTTGAAGACAACGTGCGTGATGCGGCTCGGCGCGTCCTTGCGGTCGCCTTCCTCCACGCGTTCGTCGCCGTGCACAAAACGCAAAATGCGCCCCTGCGGATCGGCAATAACCAGCGCAGTGCCGCCGCCCGCTTCATCGAGCGGCGCGGGGTGCGACACGACCTGGCCGCCAGCAGCCATGGTGCGCGTGGCGATCGTTTCGAGATGGGACAAGGCACCGACACTGAAGGTCACGTTGCGCACGTCCGGCACACTGGCGCGGTGCAGGGACAGGATATGGTGAAAAGCGCCTGCGCCGCGCAGGTACACGGCATCGATGGTGCGGGCAACGGTATCGAGGTGCCAGGTCTCGTTGTAAAAGCGTTCCGCGGCGTCGAGATCGGTGACGCCGATCGCGATGCTGCGCAGCTGGCCGGCGGGAGATGCGGGCATGGTGACTCCTTAAAATTGGGGTGCGGCGTCCGGGTCGAGCCCCAGAAAGTGCGCCGCATTGTGGGTGGCCAGGCGCGCCCGGATGTCAGGGTCCGTCACGGCGGCAGCGATGCTGTCGACCGGGTGCGCATCGTGGAAAGCGAATGGATAGTCGGTGCCGATCATCAGCTGGGTGGCGCCGAAGCGCGCGAGCAGGTGCTGCAAAGTGAGCGCGTCGAATACCAGCGTGTCGTAGAACAGCTGGCGCGCCTGTTCGGCAGGACTGACCGGCATGGCCTCGCGCAATGCCGGGAAGGTCAGGCGTGCCTGTTCGAGGCGTGGCAGCAGGGACGCCAGTGTGCCGCCCCCGTGGCTGAACGCCATCTTCAGCTTGGGAAGGCTGCCGAGCAGGTTCGACGTCAGCACGGATGCCGCCGCCAGTCCCACTTCAGTCGGATACGCGAGCGCCGGCAACAGCTTCTCCGGTCCCACTAGCCGGTCGGCGCCGGCTGGCTTGACCGCGTGGATGAATACGGCCACGCCCCGCTCCGCACAGGCGGCGTAGAACGGCGCGAATTCCGGCGCGCCGGGAGGCATGCCGTTGATATTGCTGCCCACTTCGATCGACCTGAAACCGAGTTTGGTGGTGATGTAGTCGAGTTCGGCCAGCGCCAGGTCGAGATCTTGCAGCGGCACGGCGCCCATGCCGACCAGGCGTCCGCCCGACAGCGCCGCCATCTCGGCGATCTGCTCGTTCAGATAGCGCAGCAATTGGCTGGCCGGAGCAGCATCCATCCAGTACGACAGCAATTCCGGCATTGGCGAAATTGCCTGCCGGGCGAGCCCCATGCCTTCCATGTCCTCAATGCGGCGCGTGGCGCTCCAGGCCTTGTCGGACACCGTGCGGTAGACCTTCCCCGCGACCATCACGTGGCGGTGACACGCATGCGCAGGCGCCATCGATGGCCAGCCGGCCGGCATGGCGTTGCCCAGGTAGCGCGGCAGGTCGTGCGGGATGACGTGGGCATGCACGTCAATGCCGCACGCGCAGCCGGCGCCGTGCACGCCGTGACTCAGTTGGGTACTCATGCCGTCACCAGCCCAGCCGCACGCACGCCTGCCGCGCAGATCGCTTCGTCCTCGGCGCCCGTGCCGCCACTGGCGCCGGCGGCGCCCAACAGCGCGCCGTCGGAGCCGACGATCGCCACAGCGCCCTGCTGCGGAATGAATTTGCCGTGACTCGACGCGGCCAGCGCATTGAAGAAAACCGGATTGCCCTGGGCGCGCTGGTGCAGCACGCCGCTGGCGACACCCATGGCGGCTGCGGCCCATGCCTTGCCAAGGGCAATATCGGAGCGGAACATCGTCGCGCCGTCCTCGCGCTGCAGTGCGATCAGGTGGCCGGCGGCGTCTACGACGACGACCGCCAAGGGCGGTATGCCGTCCGCGCGGGCGGCGCCGATCGCGGCGGCAATGATGCTGTTGGCCTGGGTAAGCGTAATGCCATTCATGCGCAAGTTCTCAATCAAATCAAAAGGTTGGGTTGTGCGGTGCCGACCCGCGGGTTGGTGCGGGGAAAAAAAGGCAGCGGCTTGCAGGGTTCAGTCGTTCAACAGTTCCGGACGCAGCGACAAGTCGGCGGCGCCCGCCCGGCTGCCGCGCACAAAGGCAAACGACAGGCAGGCCAGCGCCATCGATGCGGCCAGGACGTAGAAGGTGTAGAGCGGATCCGGGTTGTACGACTTGACCATGCCGATGACGACCGGGCCCAGGATGCCGCCGATGCGGTTGATCGCCACCGCGATTCCGACACCGGTGCTGCGCACTTCGGTCGGATAGATCATCGCGATGTAGTTGTTCAGGACCGACTGGCCGCCGAAGACGAAGAAACCTGCGGCCGCCACGACGATCATCGTCTCCAGCCGTCCGTGGACAAACCCGAGCGCCAGCATGGCAAATGCTGCGGCGGCGTACCAGACCACCATGGCCAGCACCCGGCTTCTGGCTTTGTCGGCCAGCCATCCGCTGCCGAGTCCGCCAAACAGTGCAGCTGTCATGATCATCGCGCCGTACAAAGCCGCTGACGACATCGCTTCACCCCGCTGCACCAGCAATGTCGGGAGCCACCCGGTCAGGCCGTGGATGCAAAACAGGCTCAATGCGCCGGATGTCCATGCGGCCAGCGTCCTGGCGCGGTACGGCGCTTTCAACAGTGTGCCAAATGGCGTGACCCGACCGCGCGCTGGCGTCGTGAACGTGGCGCCGTGGTACAGGCTGGCCCGGCCTGGACGCAGTTGCGCCAGGATCCGGGCCACGCGTTCATGGGCGCCGCGGGTGGCGAGAAACTGGGCCGACTCGGGCAGGCAGAATTGCGCCGCCACAGCCACCAGGATCGAGATGGCGCCAGCGTAGTAAATGGCCTGCCAGCCGAGGGCGGGCGCCAGCATTGCTCCAGCTGCACCGGCCGCGATGCCGCCAACGGAAAAGCCCAACTGGAAAACCCAGATCGTGTAGACGTTAGCGGTGCGCTTTGGCGCCCACTCGTTGATATACGAAATCGTGAGCGGTGTAATCATGCCCAGTGCCGTGCCGAGACAAAGGCGGAAACCGGCGAACTGCATTGGGCTCTGCGCAATGGCGGCCAGCAGCAGGCTGGCGACGCCCATGCCGTACAGGGCCCACAGCATGACCTTGCGCCGGCCCAGGTGGTCGGCCAGCCAGCCTTGCAGAAGCGAACCCAGGGAAAGGCCGACGATGCCGGAGGAAAGCATCATGCCGATCGAGGACGGAGATGGCTTCCACGCCTTTAATATCAGCGGAATGGCATAGCCTGCATTAAAAAGTTCGTAACCGTCGAAAAACATGATGGTGCCGATCAGGATTCCCAGCTTCCAGTGGAAACTGCTGATCGGCGCGCTCTCGATTTCTTCGCGCACGTCGAATACTGCTGTCATGACTTGTCTCCTTGCCGACGCGGCGCACGTGACGCCGGCCGTTTAGTTTTTATAGGATGTGCTGCTATCTGTACGTCAGTACGGCGCGTCTCTTCGCCTGTCCTGCGCTCTGCTTCACCGGAGCGACATCGCCAGCATTCTTCGATGCGAGGCTCATGCGCGGTGCCGGTTGATGCATACTACGATCCTCGGATTATTCCGAAAAGCCACTTTTTAGTATCTTGGGAATCCAAATTTTGAATATCGCAGACCTGGACCTGAACGTGCTTGTGGTGTTTGCCGCGATGCTTCAGCACCAGAGCGTCACGCGCGCCGGGCAGGCGCTCAATCTGAGCCAGCCCGCGATGAGTGCGGCGCTGGCGAAGATGCGGATCCAGCTGGGCGACCCGCTGTTCGTGCGCACGGGCCACGGAATGCGACCGACGCCGCGGGCGCTGCAGCTGGCCGAACCCGTGCACCGGCTGCTCGATATCGTCCGCATGGACGTGCTGCAGCAGCCGCCGTTCGATCCGATGATGGCGCGCCGGGTGTTCACGATCATCACACCCGATATCGGCGAGACTGTTTTTCTCCCGCGCATGCTAGCGTACGCGCAGGCACACGCGCCGCACATCGCCATCCGGTCGGTTGCCATTTCATCGGAGGGCGCGGGAGAAGCCCTCGAGGAGGGCAAGGCCGACCTGGCGATCGGGTACTTCCCTGATCTAGCCCGTGCCGGTTTCTTCCAGCAGCGGCTGTTCAAGAATTCCTTCGTCAGCATGATTCGCGCTGACCATCCGCGCATCGGCGATACGCTGACCATGGAGGCCTTTATGGCGGAGGCGCACGCAATCGTCCGTCCGGCGGGGAGGACGCACCTGTTCGAACGCTTCCTGGACGCGAAACATATCAAGCTTGACGTGCGTGTTGAACTGTCGCATTTCGCCAGCCTGCTGACGATCATACCGGGCTCGGATCTGATTGCTACCGTGCCACGGGATATTGGCCATGTGTTCGCGACGCTGGCAAAGGTACGGCTGGTCGACTCGCCGGTGCAGCCACCGGCGTTTCACCTGATGCAGCACTGGCATAGCATTGTCAATGCTGATCCGGCCAATATTTGGTTGCGGCATATGGTCAAGAGCTTGTTTGACGATTGAGTGGCTGGGGTCTGCCAGGTGGTTGGGGTCGCCGCGCTTTGCGCGAGCGCTTCCTTTGAGTGCGTGCTTTACTGCAGAAGTGTATGGACGAAGGCGCGCCCACGGCGCGCCGCGCAGTTCGCCTCGGCGAACTGCAGACGGGCGATTCGGAGCGGGCCGCGCAAGTACGCGCGAGCCCTTCGAATCCCACGCGTGCGCCACGCAGGTGGCGCACTCCTCTCCGCCATGCGCAAAAAAAAAGCCACCTTGCGGTGGCTTTTTCTCTGCTTCTGGCGGAGAGGGTGGGATTCGAACCCACGGTAGGGGGAAACCCTACGCCTGATTTCGAGTCAGGTACATTCGACCACTCTGCCACCTCTCCGGTGTTCTGTGTTCGCACTCGGCCGCCAACTGAAGCGACACAAGGGTGGTCTCGAATTCTGCTGCGGTAGCGCTTTTAAACATCCCCCGCTGCAAGAGAACAAAAGTATAGCAGCACGACATAAAAATCGGAAGAGTAAAACCTGAAAAAGTTGCAGATTCTTACTTTGACGCGCTCAGCTTCTCCAGCCCGCCCATATACGGACGCAGCACCGCCGGGATCGTCACGCTGCCATCGGCCTGCTGGTAATTCTCCAGCACCGCCACCAGCGTGCGGCCCACTGCCAGGCCGGAGCCATTCAATGTGTGCAGCAGCTCCGGTTTGCCTGCGGCGTTGCGGAAGCGGGCCTGCATGCGGCGCGCCTGGAACGCTTCCATGTTCGACAGCGACGAAATCTCGCGGTAGGTGTTCTGCGCAGGCAGCCACACTTCCAGGTCATACGTCTTCGCCGCGCCAAAACCCATGTCGCCCGTGCAGAGCGACATCACGCGGTACGGCAGGCCGAGCTCCTGCAGGATCGTCTCGGCGTGGCCCACCATTTCTTCCAACGCATCGTAGGACATGTCCGGATGGACCACCTGCACCATCTCTACCTTGTCGAACTGGTGCTGGCGGATCATGCCGCGCGTGTCGCGGCCGTAGCTGCCGGCTTCCGAGCGGAAGCATGGCGTGTGCGCAGTCATTTTGAGGGGCAGCGTTTCCAGTGCGACGATGTCG
>Ga0265780_10005553_pt1 | contig 15922 bp, 10 predicted proteins | sample P1T30metagenome_FD_192432 | JGI IMG/M metagenome (GOLD analysis project Ga0265780, IMG submission 192432) | Plant litter microbial communities from East Loma Ridge, Irvine, California - P1 T30 | ecosystem: Environmental > Terrestrial > Plant litter > Unclassified | place: USA: California... | reverse complement strand
GCTATCGTCCAGACGTTATCATCGCATGACGTCAGCGCAGGCCCATCATCCGCCCGGCTTTACGCCCCATGCGCCGCCAGCGCACACCCGTGCGTGCTCGTCCCTTCCTCCACCTGCAAGGTGCAATGCGCAATCCCATGCTCCTCGCGCAGCGCCGCCACGGTCTCGTCGAGGAAGCCATCCCCCGGATACCCGCCCGGCATCACCAGGTGCGCCGTTAGCGCATTCTCCGTTGTGCTCATGGCCCAGATATGCAGGTCGTGCACGCTTGCAACGCCGGGACGGGCCTCCAGGAAGTGTTCGATCGCATGCGCATCGACGCTGGCCGGCACCGCCGCCATCGCCATCTGCACCGATTCGCGCAGCAGCGACCAGGTGCCCCAGACGATCACCAGCACGATCGCCAGGCTGACCGCCGGGTCGAGCCAGGTCCAGCCAGTGGCGATGATTACCAGGCCCGAGATCACCACGCCCAGCGAGATCGCCGCATCCGCCGCCATGTGCAGGTAGGCGCCGCGCACGTTCAGGTCGCCCTTGCTGCCGGCCATGAACAGCCAGGCCGAGAAACCGTTGATGGCCACGCCGATGGCCGCCACCACCGACACCGTGACGCCCGCCACCGGATGCGGTTCGGCGATGCGCTGCACGGCTTCCCAGGCAATCGCGCCGCAGGCGGCCAGCAGCAGCAGCGCGTTCGCCAGCGCCGCCAGGATCGAGGAGCTGCGCAGGCCGTAGGTATAGCGGGCGCTCGGTGCGCGCTTGGCCAGTACCGCCGCACCCCAGGCCAGCACCAGGCCCAGCACGTCCGACAGATTGTGGCCGGCGTCGGCCATCAGTGCCGTGGAGTTGGCCAGGAAGCCGTAGACGAATTCGATGGCGACGAAGGCGGTGTTCAGGCCGATGGCCAGGGCAAAGGCGCGGCCGTGGCCCTCGACCGGGGCGTGGTGGTGATGGTGGCCGTGTCCGTGGCCATGCGCATGACTGTGTCCATGAGCGTGTTCATGCGCGTGCGAGTGATGGTCGTGGTCGTGGCTCATGGTTCGTTTCCGTTGGCGGGTTCGGCGATGTGCTCGAACATGTTGGCGAGCAGGGTGCTGATGTGGGCGTCGGCGGCGGCGTAGAACACCTGCTTGCCCTGGCGTTCGGCCTTCACGATGCGCGCCGCCCGCAGCAGGCGCAGGTGGTGGCTGACCAGCGAGCTGGAGAGATTGAGCGCCGCGGCGATGTCGCCCACGGCGGTCGGCTGCGCCAGGCAGGCGAGCACGATGCGCAGGCGGGTGGCGTCGCCGAGCAGGTGGAAGAGGTCGGCCACTTGCTCGACATGGTCGAATTCGTCGGGAATAGTCATCATTAACATGTGAATAGATGTTCACATGTTAGGGCAAAAAGTTGGGGCCGGCAAGCGCGCATGCGCCGGCCGGCCCCTGATCCGAATCGCGCTTACTGCGGGTGGAATTCCTCAGCCGACGCAAACATCTCCCAGGCCGCAATGAACAGCGCCGCAATCACCGGCCCGATGACGAAGCCGTTCAGGCCAAACAGCGCCATGCCGCCCAGCGTCGACAGCAGCACCAGGTAGTCCGGCATCTTGGTGTCCTTGCCGACCAGGATCGGGCGCAGGATGTTGTCGACCAGGCCGATCACCAGCACGCCAAAGGCGATCAGCACCACGCCCTGCCAGATGGCGCCGGTCACCAGGAAGTACACCGCCACCGGCGCCCAGACGATCGCCGCGCCCACGGCCGGCAGCAGCGACAGGAAGGCCATCACCACGCCCCACAGCAGCGGCGCCTGCACGTCCAGGAACCAGAAGATCAGGCCCCCCAGCGCGCCCTGGGCAATCGCCACCAGTACGTTGCCCTTTACGGTGGCGCGGATCACGGTGGTGAAGTTGTCGAACAGGCGCTGCTTGTACATGCGGCTGAGCGGCACGGCGCGCTTGATGCGGTTGGCCAGGGCCTGGCCGTCGCGCAGCAGGAAGAACAGCAGGTACAGCATGATGGTCAGGCTGACCAGGAAGTCGAAGGTGTTGCGGCCGAAGTTGATGGCGTAGCGCGCGAACACCTGGCTGACCTGGGCCGCGCCTTCGGACAGCTTCTGTTCCAGCGAGGCCAGGTCGGTGACTTCGAAGCGCTCCAGCACGGACACGATCCAGTCGGGCAGCACGCTGACGATCTGCTGGAAGTAGCGGCCGAAGTCGATCTGGCCGGAGCCGATCATGTCGTAGATGCCGAGCGCCTGGCGTACCAGCGAGGCGCCGATCAGGGACAGCGGCAGGATCACCATCACGATGATGGAGAACAGGGTGAGCAGGGCGGCGACGGTCGGCTTCTGTTTTGTTACCGGCAGCAGGCGGCGGTACAGGGGGGCGAACAGAATCGCCAGCACCATGCCCCAGAACACCGCGCCGGAATAGGGCAGCAGGATCCAGCCGAAGGCCAGGGTGACCAGGGTGAGGAGGAGGAGGAAGAACTTTTGCTGGATCGTGAATTGGTTCATGGGCCGCCGGGGTGTGAATACATTGGGGCCATGATAGACGATTCGACAACCCGGTGTTGGGGAACGCGGGTGTGTCGAGTTCGTGATGTAAATTTTTCGCCGCAATGCGGGCGGTGAGACCGCGTGGGCACGAGTGCCCACCCTACCTTATTGCACCAGCTGGCCTTCGGTGTCGCGGATTTCGATTGGGCCGAGTTTCAGCTTGTCGAGCTGCGGCAGGATGCGCTTGCGGTCGCCGACGGCCACGATGACCAGGTGCGCGGGGTCGAGGTAGCGGCGTGCGGCTGCCTGCACGTCCTGCGCACTGACTGCGGCCAGCTTGGCGGGCAGCTGGCGGTAGTAGTCGAGCGGCAGGCCGAAGACGAAGGCTTCGGCCAGGCTGGCGCCGATGTCGGCGTTGGTCTCGAAGCCGTTCGGCAGCGACAGCAACTGGGCATTGCGGGCGCCAGCCAGTTCGTCGGCGCCGAGCGGGGCGTCGATCATCGCCCGTGCTTCGCGCAGGATCTCGGCCACCGAGGCGCCGGTGGCGTCGGCGCGCACACTGCCGGCGATGCTGAACGGGCCGGGTGCGCGGCCGTAGCGGAAGCCCGAGAACACGCCGTAGCTGTAGCCCTTTTCCTCGCGCAGGTTCTGGTTGATGCGGCTGGTGAACAGGCCGCCGAAGGCCGCGTTCATCACTTCCAGCGCCGGATATTGCTCGCTGGTACGTTCCGCGCCAAAGGTCACCAGGCGCAGCGCGGTCTGCGGCGCGCCCGGCTTGTCGACCAGGACCACGCGTGCGCGCGTCGGGCCAGGCGTGCCCGGTGCGAACGGCGGCGCTTCTTCGCCTTGCCAGGCGCCGAAGTATTTCTCCGCCAGCGCCTGCAGTTCCTCACGCTGGATGTCGCCGGTGACCACCAGTGCCGCGTTCGACGGCACGTAGTGGCGGCGCCAGAAGCCGAGCAAGTCTTCACGCGTGACGGCGCGGATCGCGGGCTCGGTACCCAGCTGGCCATAGCCATAGGGATGGCGCGGCCCGTACAGGGCGCCGGCGGCGGCCACCGAGGCCACGGCTTCGGCTTCGTCGCGCTGGCCCAGCAAATCGCCGAGGCGGCTGGCGCGCTGGCGCTCGACTTCTTCAGGCGGGAAAGCCGGGTGCAGCACCACGTCGGCCATCACGGCAAAGGCCTGCTCGAAGGTCGAGCGCAGCGCCAGCAGCGACACCGCCGAGGCATTGGTGCCGCTGTCGGCATCCATGAAGGCGCCCAGCTGCGCGATCTCCTCGGCAATCGCCAGGGCGCTACGCTTGCCCGTACCTTCGGTGAGCATCTGCGCGGTGAAGCCGGCCAGGCCGGGCAGGGCCAGCGGGTTGCTGTCGGCGCCGCTGCGGATCACGACTTCGGCCGACACCAGCGGCAGCGCCGGGTTGCGGTGGTGGATCACGGTGAGGCCGTTCGCGAGCCGGAAGGCTTCGCCCAGCGGCAGCGTGAAGCCCGGCGCCGGGCCGGCCTGCGGTGCTTTCGCGCGCCAGGCTTCGGCTTCGTTGGCGCCGGCGTGCCGGGTCTTGGCGGCCTTGGTCCCTTTCGGTGTTTTCGGCAGCGGCGGGTCGTGCGGCAGCGTCGGCTCGCCCGGCACGCCGGCCACCACGACGCGGTTCTTCGGCTGCAGCCAGATGCGCACGGCGCGCTGCACGTCGCCGGCCGTGATGCGGCGCAGGGCGGCGATGTCTTCGGCCAGGTAGCCCGGGTTGCCGGTAAACTGGTTGTAGTGGTTCAGCTGGTCGGCCAGGCCGTCGCCGCCCAGCTGTTCCAGGCCGGTGAGCATGGCGGTTTCGATCTGGCGCTTGGCGCGTTCGACTTCTGCTTCAAGCGGACCCTGTTCGCGCAGGGCATCCAGTTCGGCGTCGATCGCCGCTTCCAGTTCCTGCGCCGTGTGGCCGGCGCGCGCCGTTACCTCGACCAGGAAGGTCGACGCGAGCGCACGCGCATCCTGGTCGGCGTCGACGTCCTGGGCGATCTGGCGTTCGTAGACCAGCGACTGGTACAGGCGGCTCGATTTTCCGCCGGCGAGGATTTGCGCCGCCACCGACAGTTCGGCGTCGCCCGGCTGGTAGGCGGGCGGCGTGAGCCAGCCCATGTAGACGCGCGGCAGCTCGACGCGGTCGGGCACCGTCAGGCGCCGTTCCTGCGTGATCGGCGGCGTGGTCACCTGCGGGCGCTCGACGTCCGGGCCGCGCTTCAGGCTGCCGAAGTATTTCGCCACCAGGGCGCGCGCCGCCACCTTGTCGATGTCGCCGGCGATGACGATGCTGGCGTTGTTCGGGCCGTAGTAGCGCGTGAAGAAGTCGCGCACATCGGCCAGTTTCGCATTCTGGATATCGGTGTGCGAGCCGATCACCGAGGCGTAATACGGGTGCTCGGGCGGGAACAGCGCGTGGTTCAGGGCTTCCTCGACGATCCCGTAGGGTTCGTTTTCCACGGTCTCGCGGCGCTCGTTGCGCACCACGTCCTGCTGGTTGGCCAGGGATTTCTGGTCCAGCACGTCGAGCAAATAGCCCATGCGGTCGGCGTGCACCCACAGGGCCAGTTCCAGCTGGTTGGCGGGCACGGTGTCGTAGTAGCTGGTGCTGTCGTAGCCGGTGCCGCCGTTGCTGTCGCTGGCGCCGGCGCCTTCGAGCAGGCGGTCGGCCAGGCCGCGCGGCAGGTGCTTGCTGCCGGCGAACATCATGTGCTCGAACAGGTGGGCGAAGCCGGCCAGGCCGGGCGCTTCGTTGGCCGGGCCGACGTGGTACCAGACATTCACCGCCACCACGGGCAGGCGCTTGTCTTCCACCAGGATGACTTGCAGGCCGTTCGGCAGCGTGTATTTGTCGAAGGCGATGTGCGGTATGTCCAGCGGCGCGGCGGGAGGGACAGGCGCTGCACCTCCGGTCTGCGCGCCGGCGCTATTCATAGCGGCCAGCAGCACGGATGCGGCGAACAGCGGTCGGGTTTTCATGCGGTACTCCAGGATTCAACAATATAGGTATTAGTGGCAGGCGGCGCTGCCATGGTCGGGCGGCGATGCATTCGGCAGCATAGGTGGGGTCGCTTCCAGCAATTCCCAGTCGTAGCCGTCTTCGCGCAGCCGCAAGCGCAGCACGGCGTTGCGGCTGGCGTCGCGCACTTCGCTGTGCTTCGCGAACAGGAGGAAGGGCGTGGCAAAGGCGCCGCCGGTGCCGACCACGAACTGGCGCATCCCGCGCGGGTCCGGCTTGCCGTGCGCATCCTGCGGCGCAAAGCGCTCGTAGTCGTGGTCGTGCCCGGACAATACCAGTTCCGCGCCGGCCGCGTGCAGCAGGGCCCAGGCATCCTTCATCTTCGGCACGCTGCCGTGGCCGCCCGAACTGTACAGCGGATGGTGCCAGAAGGCGAGGGTGCAGCGGCTGGGATGGTTCTTCAGTTCCTCGCGTAGCCAGTCCAGCTGGGCGGCATGAGCAGCGCCTGCCAGGTTGCTGTCGAGGGAAATCAGGCGCCAGCTACCGAGCGTCAGGCTGTACCAGCTGCGCCCAGGGCGTCCGGCGCGCTCGCCGAAATAGGCGAAATAGGGCAGGGCGCCCTTTGTGTAGTACTCGTGGTTGCCGGGCGACGGCCAGGTGCGGTCCTTGAAGCGGCCCCAGGTCGGGTGGTAGCAGTCGGCAAATTCCCTGGCCGTGCCGCGCGGATAGGTGTGGTCGCCCAGTGTCAGCACCACCGCTTGCGGGTCGGCCGCCAGGCCAGCGGCCACCACGGCGGCGGTATCGGCCGCGCCCGACCAGCGCGGGTCGGGATGGGCGCAGCGGGCGATGTCGCCGGCGGCGTAGACGGTCTGCACCGGCGCCGCGTTCGCACAGGCGTGCGCACACAGGGCGGCCAGCGCGGCCAGAACTACACGGACCGGCAGCACTATTCAATAAAGCGCAGCAGCCCGCGCAGCGCGTGGATGACGGTCTGTTCGCGCACGGCCTGGCGGTCGCCCTGGAATACCAGGCGTTCGGTGAAGGTGGTGTCGCCGCGCGACCAGCCGAAACAGACCGTACCGACCGGCTTGCCCGGCACCGCGCCGGTGGGGCCGGCGATGCCGGTGGTCGAGAGGGACACGTCGCCATTGCTGTTCGAGAGCGCGCCCTCGGCCATGGCGCCGGCGACCTCCTCGCTGACGGAGCCGAATTGCGCGATCAGCGCGGCCGGCACGTCCAGCAGCTCGGTCTTCGAGTTGTTCGAATAGGTGACGAAGCCGCAATCGAACCAGGCGGTGGAGCCGGCGATCTCGGTGACGGCCTGCGACACGCCGCCGCCGGTGCAGGACTCGGCGGTGGCCAGCACCAGGCGCTTGGCCTGCAATGCCGCGCCGACCTTGGTGGCGAGTTCGATCATTTCGTTGCTCATGCGGCTTCTCCAGTGTGGTGACGGTACCGGTGCGCCGCAAGCGGGAGGACGCGCGGCGGCGCGGCAGCACTGGCCGCGCATTGTCCATTCTAGCGCGCGGCGGCGGGCGCCGGTGATGCAAACTTGCAGGAAAAATCCACGCCGATGCTGTTCAATCGACAACAGAAGGCGTAGAGTAACGCGCTTTCAGCGTACGAAATGTTCCGTGCGACACGTTGACATTGCCTGCTGCTATCCTGCATCGCGGCGGTTTCCGCCGCGTTTCTTATATTCAATCGACCACCATGTTGCTTCATCAATACGCGAGCTGCCGGGCCTGGCCGGCGCGGCCGTGATGGATTTGTCCATCCGGGCCGCGTGGCGCGTGGGCGCGCTGCCATCCCTGGCGCCCCTTGCCTTGATCGGCGCCGCGCCATGATCCGCCTGCCCTCGATCCGCAAGAAGCTGGTCGCCGTCGTGATGGCCACCACCCTGGCCGCGCTGGTGGTGTCGGTCGGTCTGGTGATCGGCTACGATTTGCGCAGCTACCACCGCACCCTGATCAACGATCTCTCGACCCAGGCCGAGCTGGTCGGACACATGACCTCGGCCGCCCTGTCCTTCGACGACGCGCGCCTGGCCGGCGAAAACCTGGCCCTGCTGCGCACCCGCCCGATGGTCGACGCCGCCGCCATCTACGACGACCGCGGGCGCCTGTTCGCGTCCTACGCGGCCGACGGCGCCGGCACCGTCTTCCCGGCGCGCGCCGAAAGCGCCGGTGCGCGTGTCGAGGGCGACCACCTGGTGGTATTCCGGCCGGTGGTCGAGAACGGCGAAACCGTGGGCACGGTCTGGCTGCGCGCCGAGAACCGCCTGCTGGCGCGCACCCTGGATTACCTGGCGATCGCGTTCGGCGTGACGCTGCTGGCGATGGCGATTGCGTATCTGGTGATGCGGCGCCTGGGCAGGATCATCACCGCGCCCATCGTGGCGATTACCGAGATCGCCCACGACGTGGTGGCGACGCGCGATTATTCGCGCCGCGCCCCGCGCATCAGCAACGACGAGGCGGCCGAGCTGGTCGATTCCTTCAACGCCATGCTGAGCGAGATCGAGAGCCGCACCCGCGAGCTGGAAGACTCGAACGCCACCATCGCGCGCGAAGCCCAGGAACGTTCGCGCGCCCAGCAGGAAGTGATGCGCCTGAACGAACAGCTCGAACACCGGGTCGACGAGCGCACCCTGCAGCTGGCGCTGGCGAACGCCGAACTGGCGAATGCCATCGACGAGGCGCGCACCGCGAACCAGGCGAAATCGGCTTTTCTTTCTTCGATGAGCCACGAGCTGCGCACGCCGCTGAACGCCATCCTCGGCTTCGCCCAGATCCTCACCTCGGAAGCGCTGCCGACCAGCGAGGCGCAAAAGAAGGAATTCGCCAGCCACATCCTGAAGTCCGGGCGCCATTTGCTCACCCTGATCAACGAGATCCTTGACCTGGCCAAGGTGGAGTCGGGCACGATCCCGCTCAGCATGGAGCCGGTGGCCCTGGGCGAGATCCTGGAGGAGTGCCGCACCATGATCGGGCCGCTGGCGGCCGGGCGCGGCATCCGCGTGCTGTTTCCCGAACAGGTGGGCGCGGTGCTGCTGGCCGACCGCACGCGCCTGAAGCAGGTGCTGCTCAATCTCCTGTCGAATGCAGTGAAGTACAACCGCGAGGCCGGCGCCGTGGTGCTCGACTGCGCCGCGGCCGGGCCGGGGCGCCTGCGCATCGCGGTGCAGGACACCGGCATGGGCCTGCGCCCCGACCAGCTCGACAGCCTGTTCCAGCCCTTCAACCGCCTGGGCCAGGAAGCCGGCGCCCAGGAAGGCACCGGCATCGGCCTGGTGGTGACGCGCCGCCTGGTGGAGCTGATGGGCGGATCGATTCACGTGAGCAGCAGTCCCGGCGTGGGCAGCGTGTTTTCCATCGAGCTCGGCACCACGGCACCGCTGGCGGGTCCCAACGAGGCCGCAGATGGCGTAGCGGCGGCGCGGTCTGAACGCGCCGCCGGCGCCCCGCACCTGGTGCTGTACGTCGAGGACAACCCGGCCAACCTGCGGCTGGTCGAAGAAATCGTGCGCTTCCGGCCCGACCTGCGCCTGATCTCCGCCAACAACGGCCCGGACGGGCTGGCGCTGGCGCGCGAACGGCGCCCCGACATCATTTTGATGGACATTAACCTGCCCGGCATGAGCGGCTACGAGGTGCTGGCCGCGTTGCGCCGCGACGTGCAGACGGCCGCCATCCCGGCCATCGCCCTGTCGGCGAACGCCATGGCCAGCGACATCGAGCGCGGCATGGCGGCAGGCTTTTTCCGCTACCTGACGAAACCGGTCGACATCGACAAGTTCAACGAAGCGATCGACGGCACGCTGGCCCAGCTGGCTGCCGGGAAAGGACAAGAAACATGATCACGCCCGCCGAGGTGCGGCGTGCACGCGTGCTGGTGGTCGACGACCAGCCCGTCAACGTGCAGCTGCTCGAATACCTGCTGAAGACCACCGGCTACGAGAACGTGCACAGCACCACCGACCCGCGCCAGGTGGTGGCCCTGCACCTGAAGTACCGCTTCGACCTGATCATCCTCGACCTGCACATGCCGCACATGGACGGCTTCCAGGTGATGGAGGCCCTGAAGCCCCTGGAAAGCGAATCCTGGCTTCCGGTGCTGGTGGTCACGGCCGAACCGGATAAAAAGCTGGCCGCGCTCGAAGCCGGCGCGCGCGACTTCATCGGCAAGCCGCTCGACACGGTCGAGGTGATGACGCGCATCCGCAACCTGCTCGAAGTGCGCCTGATGCACCGCGAGTCGCTGGCCCACGGCGCCAACCTGGAACGCACGGTGCGCGAGCGCACGGCCGAGCTGGAGCGCTTCCGGCGCGCGATGGACGCCACCTCCGACGGCATCTTCCTGATCGACGCCGCCAGCCTGGCGCTGGTGGATGTGAGCGACGGCGCCTGCCGCCTGCTCGGCTTTTCGCGCGACGCGCTGCTGCGCATCGACCCGGTGGCGCTCGGCCTGACCACCGCCGACCAGCTGCAGCGCCACCTCGACACGAATGGCGCCGCCCACGAATCCGACATCGCCGAGACCGAGCTGCTGCGCGCCGGCGGCGAAGGCGCGGTGCCGGTCGAGATCAGCTGGCAGTGGGAAGAAGCGGGCAGCAGCAAGCTCCTGATTGCGGTGGCGCGCGACATCAGCGAGCGCCGCCACGCCCAGCAGCGCCTGAAGCACCTGGCCAGCTACGACGCATTGACCGGCCTGCCGAACCGCACCCTGTTCTTCCAGAACCTGCGCGAAGCGATCGAGCTGGCCCAGGACAAGGCCTGGCGCGTGGCGGTGCTGTTCATCACGCTCGACCGTTTCAAGATCGTCAACGATTCGCTGGGCCCGGCCCTGGGCGACGAACTGCTGCGCCAGTTCAGCAACCGCCTGATGCGCGTGATGGACCTGCGCGACGCCGTCGGCCGCCTGGGCGGCGACGAGTTCGCGGTGGTGCTGAACATGACGCGCGAGCAGGAACATGAGCCGGTACACGTGGCCAACGAGATCCGCGAAGCGCTGCGCACGCCCTTCGACCTGGGCGGGCAGCAGGCCGTGCTCACGGCCAGCATCGGCATCGCCATGTACCCGAGCGACGCCACCGACCCCGGCACCCTGGTGAAGTACGCCGACACCGCGATGGTGCGCGCCAAGGAAGCGGGGCGCGACGGCTACCGCTTCTTCACCGCCGGCATGAACGTGCAGGTGCTGGCGCGGCTCGACCTGGAAGTGGCGCTGCGCAGCGCGCTCGAGGGCGGGCAGTTCGTGCTGCATTACCAGCCCAAGCTGGAACTGAATACCGGCCGCGTAACCGGCGTGGAAGCGCTGCTGCGCTGGAACCGGCCCGGCCATGGCCTGGTGTACCCGGCCGAATTCGTGCCGGTGCTGGAGGAAACCGGGATGGTGGTGCGCATCGGCGACTGGATCGTCGACGAGGCCTGCCGCCAGATCGCCGAGTGGAACGCGCAGGGCGTACGCGAGGTGCGCGTGGCCGTGAATGTGTCGAGCCGCCAGTTCGTCGAGGGCGACGTCGAAGGCGTGGTGCGCGCCGCCATCGAACGCCACGGCATCGACCCCGGCATGCTGGAACTCGAGCTGACCGAAAGCGCGCTGATGACGAATGCCGAGCGCACCATCGAGGTGCTGCAGCGCCTGAAGAAACTCGGTATCCGCATCGCCATCGACGATTTCGGCACCGGCTACTCGTCGCTGGCTTACCTGAAGCGCTTCCCGATCGACAAGCTGAAGATCGACATCGCTTTCGTGCGCGACATCGTCACCAACCCGGACGATGCGGCGATTGCCCTGGCCATCATCAGCATGGCGCACAGCCTGCACATGCAGGTGATTGCCGAGGGCGTGGAAACGCGCGCCCAGATGGCCTACCTGCGCCGCAACCGCTGCGACGAGATCCAGGGTTTTCACTTTTCGCGTGCGCTGCCGGCGGGCCAGCTGGCGGCGCTGGTGCGCAAGAACCGCGCCGCGCCCGACATGCCGGCCGCCGACGACAGCAACGTCCAGACCATCCTGGTGGTCGACGACGATGCCGATACCCTGAGCGCGCTGCACCGCCTGTTCAGGCGCGACAACTATCGGGTGCTGACGGCATCCACACCGTCCGAGGCATTTGAAGCGCTGGCGCTGTACCGGGTGCAGGTGGTGATGTGCGACCAGCGCATGCCGGTGATGAGCGGCACCGAGTTCCTGAGCAAGGTGAAGGAGATGTATCCGGACACGATGCGGATCATTTTGTCCGGTTATACGGGAGTGAACGTCGTGCTCGATTCGATCAACCGCGGGTCGATCTACAAGTTCTATACCAAGCCGTGGAGCGATGCGGAGTTGCGGGATAACGTGCGGCTGGCGTTCCGGCAGTATTGGATGGAGCATGGGCCGTATGATGACCGGAAGGTGCCCAGGGCGGGGTGATGGTTTGGTGGTAGGGTGTGCATGGGTACGACCGCGTGGGCACGAGTGCCTAGCGCGGCCCGGCCCACCCTACAATGTGCGCATATCAACTGCCGCTGAAATGATCCCATCCCTTGACCTGCAAATCGACCGCCGCGCCTGACGCATCAACGAATCGCAATCCGGCTGCGGCATCGATCGTGCCGACCCGCGTTACCGGCGTACCGGACGCCATGCCGGCCGCGATTACTGCCTCGCGATCTTCCCGCCGCGCCGCGAAACACAACTCGTAATCGTCTCCCCCAGCCACCGTGAACCGGCGCCGCCACTCTCGCGGCTGGCGAGAAAGCACCGGCCCCGCCGGCAAGGCATCCACCTCCAGCGTCGCGCCAACCCCTGACGCCGCCAGGATATGCCCCAGGTCCCCCACCAGCCCATCCGAGATATCCAGCGCCGCCGGGGGCGACGCCAACCCGGCCAGCGCACGTCCCAGCGCCACGCGCGGTGTCGGCATGTGCATGCGCGACGCCGCCAGCGTGTGTTCGTCCTCGTCCAGCGCATATTCCTTCCAGTATCCCGCCAGCGCCAGGCGCGCATCGCCCAGCGTCCCGGAAATCCAGATGTCGTCGCCGGCACGCGCGGCATCGCGCCGCAGCGCTTGTCCCGGTTCGACTTCGCCAAACACGGTGATGCAGATGTTGAGCGGCCCGCGCGTGGTGTCGCCGCCGATCAGCTCGCAGTCATGGGCATCGGCCAGCGCGAACAGGCCCGCCGAAAAACCCGCCAGCCAGTCCGGATCGGCTTCCGGCAGCGCCAGGGCCAGCGTGAAGCCGAGCGGCCGCGCGCCCATTGCCGCCAGGTCGGACAGGTTCACGGCCAGGCATTTATGGCCCAGCATGCGTGCGTCGGCCCCGGCAAAGAAATGCCGACCCTCGACCAGCATGTCGGCGGAAATCGCCATCTGCATGCCGGGCGTGGGCGCGAGCAGGGCGCAGTCGTCGCCGATGCCGAGCACGGCTTTGCCGGGACGGTTGCGGCGGAAGTAGTGTTGGATGAGTTCGAATTCGGAAAGCATGCGCGCATTCTACCGTTGCCCTTCTATACATACCGCACTGCCAATGATCCATAAGACTTGCCAATGTGACACCGCCTACCATCAGATAAGCGTCTAAAGCCCCCTGGGAGTGGAAAATACGTAGCCGCCAGAAAGAGTCAGTCTGATAAAATTGGAGGTTCCCCTCTAGTTCAGGAAGGCTGCATAGCATGGATTCGTCATCGGATAAAAAAGAAGAATTACGCCAACAACTGCGTGCTGCAGCGCTCGAATACCACCAGTTTCCCCGTCCCGGCAAGATCGCCGTCACCCCGACCAAGGGCCTGCTGAACCAGCGCGATCTGGCGCTGGCCTATTCGCCCGGCGTCGCCGCGCCTTGCGAAGAGATCGTCAAGGACCCGGCGGCATCGTACAAGTACACCTCGCGCGGCAACCTGGTGGCCGTGATCTCGAACGGCACTGCCGTCCTCGGCCTGGGCAACATCGGCCCGCTGGCCTCGAAGCCGGTCATGGAAGGCAAGGGCGTATTGTTCAAGAAGTTCGCCGCGATCGACGTGTTCGACATCGAGATCGCCGAGAACGATCCCGATAAACTGGTCGACATCATCGCCTCGCTCGAACCGACTTTCGGCGGCGTGAACCTGGAAGACATCAAGGCGCCCGAGTGCTTCTACATCGAGCGAAAACTGCGCGAGCGCATGAAGATCCCGGTCTTCCACGATGACCAGCACGGCACCGCCATCATCGTCGGCGCCGCCATCCTGAACGGCCTGAAGGTCGTCAACAAGGACATCAAGCAGTGCAAGCTGGTCGTCTCCGGCGCCGGCGCCGCGGCCCTGGCCTGCCTCGACCTGATCGTCGACCTCGGCTTCCCGATCGAGAACATCTTTGTCACCGACCTGGCGGGTGTTGTTTATAAAGGTCGTCTTGAGCTGATGGACCCGGACAAGGAACGCTTCGCGCAGGAGACCCAACACCGCACCCTGTCCGAGATCATTCCCGGCGCCGACATCTTCCTCGGTTTGTCGGCCGGCGGCGTCCTGAAGCCCGAGATGGTCGCGCAGATGGGCCCGAATCCGATCATCCTGGCGCTGGCCAACCCGAATCCGGAAATCCTGCCGGAAGACGCGAAAGCCGTGCGCAGCGACGTCATCATCGCCACCGGCCGTTCGGATTATCCGAACCAGGTGAACAATGTGCTGTGCTTCCCGTACATCTTCCGCGGCGCGCTGGACTGCGGCGCGACCACCATCACGCGCGAAATGGAAATCGCCGTCGTCCACGCGATTGCCGACCTGGCGCACGCCGAGCAGTCGGACGTGGTGGCCACCACCTACGGCATCAATAACCTGTCGTTCGGCCCGGAATACCTGATCCCGATGCCGTTCGATCCGCGCCTGCTGACCCACATCGCGCCGGCCGTGGCCAAGGCCGCGATGGAAGGCGGCGTGGCCGCGCGTCCGATCGCCGACCTCGACGCCTATGCCGAGAGCCTGCAGCAGATCGTCTATCGCAGCGGTTCGTTCATGAAGCCGCTGTTCCAGGTGGCCAAGGCCACGCCGCCTGAACTCAAGCGCATCGTCTACGCCGAGGGCGAGGACGAACGCGTGCTGCGCGCGGTGCAGGTGGTGGTGGATGAAAAGCTGGCGCGCCCGATCCTGGTCGGCCGCCCGGCCGTGCTGGAGCAGCGCATCGAGAAGTTCGGCCTGCGCCTGAAGCTGGGCCAGCATTTCGACGTCATCAACCCCGACTTCGACGAGCGCTACCGCGACTACTGGCAGACCTACCACCAGATGGTGATGCGCAAGGGCGTGACCGCCGACATGGCCAAGCTGGCCATGCGCCGCCGCCATACCCTGATCGGCGCCATGATGATCCACAAGGGCGACGCCGACGGCATGATCTGCGGCACCTACGGCACCACCTGGACCCACCTCGACTTCATCGACAAGGTGCTGGGCCGCCGTGCCGGCGCCGACGTGTACGCGGCGATGAACTTCATCATCACCGAGGAACGCCAGCTGGCGATGGTCGACACCCACGTCAACGAGAACCCGACCGCGCACGAGCTGGCCGAGATCACGATGATGGCCGCCGAGGAGCTGGAACGCTTCGGCATCGCGCCGCGCGTGGCGCTGCTGTCGCACTCGAACTTCGGGACCTCGGACAGCGAGTCGGCACGCAAGATGCGCGACACCCTGGCCCTGGTGCAGCAAAAGGCGCCGCACCTGGAAATCGACGGCGAGATGCACGGCGACGCCGCGCTCGATTCGAAGCTGCGCGCGAAGATCATGCCGCAGTCGACGCTGAAGGGCGACGCCAACCTGGTGGTGATGCCGAACATCGACTCCGCCAACATTGCCTACAACCTGCTGAAGACCGCCGCCGGCAACGGCATCGCCGTGGGGCCGGTGCTGCTCGGCTGCGCGCGTCCGGTGCACATCCTGACGCCGTCGGCCACGGTGCGCCGCATCGTGAACATGACGGCGCTGTGCGTGGTGGATGCGGTTTCGAGCCGCTAAGCTCGATCATGTTTGTCCGCCCGTGCGAATAAAAGTTCGGGCCGGATAACAGTAACTTGCGGTCACTCACAGGCGAGCATGCTCGCCTGTTTTTTTTGCCCTGAACAAGTAACAATCCGTAAGCGGCGCCTGGAAGTGTGGCGTTTAGCGCAATAATGCTGTCGATTTGCAGCCGGGACCGCTATCTGATAGCGGCCACTGCCTTTGCGGGATATGGCTCTGTTACAATATGGGGTTGTCAGAAAAGTATTTGATCGACCCGAGCACTCATCCGGAACTCCATTACCATGCAAAACACAACGAAACGTGCCGTCGTCACCGGCATTACCGGCCAGGACGGCGCTTACCTGGCGCAGCTGCTGCTCGAAAAGGGCTACCACGTTACCGGCACTTTCCGCCGCGCCAGCTCGACCAATTTCTGGCGCATCGAGGAACTGGGCATTGCCGCGCACCCGAACCTGTCGCTGGTCGAATACGACCTGACCGACCTGG
>Ga0265780_10005552_pt1 | contig 15922 bp, 13 predicted proteins | sample P1T30metagenome_FD_192432 | JGI IMG/M metagenome (GOLD analysis project Ga0265780, IMG submission 192432) | Plant litter microbial communities from East Loma Ridge, Irvine, California - P1 T30 | ecosystem: Environmental > Terrestrial > Plant litter > Unclassified | place: USA: California... | reverse complement strand
TTGGCATTGAAGTCCTTAGCCATTCTACATCTTTCGGATTGCTGTGCAACTGCGAAAAACGAAGATCGAGTACGGTTTTATTTATTGAGGGTAGTCCTTTGACGCTAAAATCGCCTTTGAGGTAGCTTGCCTGTCCGGCTCTGACGCTGAACTGTTTTGCTTTAATGTTATTTACATAACCGCTTATGTTGCCGTTCAGGTTAACGTTAAGGTTCATCGACTTGGTTGCATCGGTGAAAAATGAAATGTCTCTGGCGTGGAGGGTTGATTTTTTTAGTCCTGCAAATACATAAACCTTATTTACGAAGTTGTTAAAGTCTGAAAATTTGGAATATTTCAGCAGCAGGTAATCGCCCACCTGGGAGTTCTCCGTTTGGAGAAAGAGTTTTTTAAACTCCATATTATTGGTGTCTATGGACGCCTCTGTTGTTAGATTCTTAAGATAGAACCCGCTTTTTTCCCTGAAGGTAAGATTGTTCACCTGTGCTTTGAGCAGGTGGTTTTTGGTGTCGAGGTTTAAAAGCGTTGTGCTGAAATTATAGAGATTTATATCGTCGAAATTGATCCGCTTAAGTTTATTGTTTCTGTTGAAATTGTGGTACCTGAAGGCAATATTGTTTAATGCCACTTTTCTGAGCATTACTTCGAAAGGCTTTTTGCGCGGTTTTTTTGGAGTGCGGGGTTTAGTGCCTGCAAAATAGTCGATAATGAACTGCAGGTTGGTTTTACGGTTTTTGTATGTTTTGAGATAAAACTGCCCGCCATCTAATGCGAGATTGCTGATATCTATTTTTCTTTGTTTTAAAGAGAAGGTGTTAATGTCTACCGTAAAAGAAGGTGAAAATAATAAGGTATCTTTGTCGAGGTCTTGTACATAGAGATCTTCGAGCACTACTGATTTAAAAGGCTTTATATATAAACTTTTAATTTGAATAGTGGTATGAAGTTCGTCTGAAAGATAACCGGCCGCTTTTTTGGCAATATAAGTTTGGACAGGTTTAAACTGCAGGGCAAATATAAAGGCTGCAAACAGCAGAATGATTACTGCTATTGTCCATAGGGTTATTTTAAGTACTTTTTTAATAATTTTGTGTTTTAAACAAATAAAACCAATAAACAGTTAACAGGTTTGACTACAATTTTAGCAATCGAATCTTCCTGCGACGAAACTTCAGCAGCTATATGTAAAGACGGTAAAATACTGTCTAATATTATAGCAACCCAGGAAGTTCATCAAAAATATGGCGGCGTAGTTCCGGAACTTGCTTCCAGGGCACATCAGCTTAATATTATTCCTGTGGTTGAAGATGCAATTTCTTCGGCAAAAATAAATAAAAAAGCCATTGATGCAGTTGCTTTTACGCGCGGTCCGGGATTACTTGGCTCATTACTGGTAGGTACCTCTTTCGCCAAGGGTTTTGCCCTTGCAAATAATCTGCCATTGATCGAAGTAAACCATATGCAGGCGCATATTCTGGCTCATTTTATTGATGACCCGAAGCCGGAGTTTCCGTTTTTATGCCTTACGGTTTCCGGCGGACATACACAGATCGTGCTGGTGAAAGACTATTTCGATATGGAGATTGTGGGGGAAACCATGGATGATGCCGCCGGTGAGGCTTTTGATAAAACTGCCAAAATACTGGAACTGCCTTATCCGGGTGGCCCGCTGATAGATAAATACGCCAAACTAGGTAATCCGGCAGCCTTTCAGTTTCCGGAGCCCCAGATACCGGGACTGGATTTCAGCTTTAGTGGCTTGAAAACTGCCATCCTCTACTTTATCAGGGACAGGCAAAAAGCTGATCCCGATTTTCTGAAGAATAATATGGAAGATATCTGCGCTTCTGTACAGCATCGGATTATCACCATCCTGCTGGCCAAGGTAAAGAGAGCCGCCAAAGAATATAAAATAAAGAACGTCGCTATTGCCGGAGGTGTTTCGGCTAATTCGGGATTGCGTGCTGCTCTTGAAGATGCTGCAAAGGCATACGGATGGCAGGTATTTATCCCTGCCTTTCAGTATTGCACAGATAATGCTGCAATGATCGCCATTGCGGGATATTATAAATTTTTAAACAATGATTTTGCCGGTCAGGATGTATCTCCGCTGGCAAGAATGATCTTTTAACCGGATGAGTATAGTTACGCTGATATTTGCTATTGTTTTCGTGGTGCCGTTGATAGGATTTATATTTTCTATTTTATGGAAAGATAAACGAAAAAGGACGGTTGGGTTTTTAGTAGCAAGCGTTCTGGTTGTTTTTGCGCTGGTTGTTTCTTACTATGTAAACCGCGGGAAATAGCGTTTCCCGGCCCACAAATATGGCACAAGCTCTGGTTACAGGTTCTGGGATTGCGGGTATTGCCTCGGCAATAAGGCTGGCAGTAAAGGGCTGGGATGTAAAGGTATTCGAGGCGAATGCTTATGCTGGCGGGAAACTATCTGAGCTGAGAACCGGCAATTACCGGTTTGATGCAGGCCCGAGCCTGTTTACCATGCCTCAGTATGTCGACGAATTGTTCCGCCTGGCGGGTAAAGACCCGCGCGACTATTTTAGCTACCGCAAGCTGGACCCCTTATGTCATTATTTCTATGAGGATGGCACGCGTTTATCTTCATGGGCAGACAATAAGCAGTTTGCAAAAGAGATTGCGGCCAAAACGCTCGATTCGGAACAATCTGTGCTGAAATTCCTTGAGCGCTCGGCCGGGATATATGCCGTTACCAACCATGTATTCCTGGAGAAATCGCTGCACCGATTAAAAACCTACCTTAATTACGATACGTTCAAATCTTTCCTGCAGCTCGGTAAAATAGATTCTATGCGCAGCATGAATACGGCTAATGAATCATTTTTCAAAGACGGGAGAACCATACAGCTTTTTAACAGGTATGCTACTTATAATGGATCCAACCCGTATAAAGCACCGGCAACACTAAATGTGATCCCTCATCTTGAACAGAATATGGGAGCTTATTTTCCGGAGGGCGGCATGTATGTTATCACCAAAAGCCTGGTACGGCTTGCCACAGAAATAGGGGTTCAGTTTTACTATAATTCGCCTGTTGAGGAAATTGTTGTTAAGGATAAGAAGGCGGTAGGGCTGAATGTTAAAGGTGTGTTCCATGAAGCAGAGCTAGTGATATCTAATACGGATGTTTGGTTTGCCTATAAAAGTTTGCTGCCCCGGGAGAAGCCGCCTCTCAGGATACTAAACCAGGAACGAAGCAGTTCTGCATTAATATTTTACTGGGGGATAAAGAAAGAATTCAGCGAACTTGGACTTCATAATATATTCTTCAGTAAGGATTACCGGAAAGAGTTTGACGGGATATGGAAGGATAAAAGTATTCCTGCGGATCCTACCGTTTACATTAATATAAGTTCTAAAATGAACATTTCTGATGCGCCTGCCGGACATGAGAACTGGTTTGTTATGATCAACGTGCCTTCGAACTGCGGACAGGACTGGGACCTGTTAATTGAACAGGCAAGGGAGAATATCCTGAATAAATTAAACCGGATATTAAGCCTGGAGTTAAGAGACTTTATCAGCTGCGAAGATATTCTCGATCCGCGCAGTATTGAATATAAAACCGCATCCTACCAGGGGGCTTTGTATGGTACGAGCTCAAATAATCGTTATGCTGCTTTTCTGAGGCATTCCAATGCTTCTTCGTCTGTAAAGGGGCTTTATTTTACGGGGGGCAGTGTTCATCCGGGCGGGGGGATTCCCCTATCATTATTATCTGCCAAAATAGTGAGCGACCTGCTTGATGACGAATTGAAGGCTTAACAATAACATAACTGTTTGAAAACAATGGCTTTATTTGTGTTTCTTAGATTAGAGAAAAAATTTAGGTTATGAAATTTGGCTTTTTTAAAGTGTTGACATCTTTCAGAGAGTGGATCTTTCTGAAAGCAATGTATTCTTCCTTTATGCATTAATATTGTTTCTTTGTTAAATTGGACGAACATATTAGTGAAGGATAATGCTTGATAACGGAGGATCTGAATTCCCTGAGAGAGAACATTTCGGTAGAGAATTTCAATGGGGGGTATCAACCGCTGCTTACCAGATAGAGGGCTCATTTGATGCTGATGGCAAGGGTTTGTCTATCTGGGATGTGTTTACTGCAAAAAGAGGCAAAATAAAAGGCCGTCATCATGGCCGCGTCGCCTGCGATTTTTATAAGTGTTACGAGTCTGATATAAGGCTTATCAGGGCACTTAATATTCCTAATTTCAGATTTTCTGTCAGCTGGTCGCGCGTAATGCCTACCGGCCGCTCTCCTGTAAACCAGGCAGGTATAGATTATTATAACCGGGTGATTGATTTTTGCCTGGAGTGTGGTATTGACCCCTGGCTTACGCTATACCACTGGGACCTTCCGCACGAACTTGAAATGCAGGGCGGATGGACGAACCGCGATATCGTCGGCTGGTTTGCCGGCTTCGCTGATCTGTGCGCCCGTAATTTTGGAGACAGGGTGAAAAACTGGATGGTAATGAACGAGCCTTCTGTTTTTACCGGTGCCGGCTATTTTCTGGGAGTCCATGCGCCGGGAAGAACGGGCCTGAAGAATTTCCTTCCGGCAGTGCATCATGCTACCCTATGTATGGCAGAAGGGGGAAGGGTTTTGAGATCTGTTTTGCCTTCTGCGGAAATAGGTACTACTTTTTCCTGTTCTCATATTGAGCCTTATAGTACGGGGCTTCGGGATCTGGCTGCTGCAAAACGGAGCGACGCCTTGCTGAACCGCTTGTTTGTTGAACCGGTGCTGGGCATGGGGTACCCGTCTGAAGATCTTCCCGTGCTGAAAAAGATTGAGAAATATATGCTTCCGGGTGATGAGAAGCTGATGGGTTTCGATTTTGACTATATCGGGATCCAGAATTACACCCGTGAAATTGTAAAGGCTTCTTATTTTACGCCTTATATAGGTGCTACGCTGGTTAAAGCGAAGAAGAGGAATGTTGAGATAACTGAAATGGGCTGGGAGGTGTTTCCGCCGGCTATTTATCATGTGATAAAAAAGTATGATGCTTACCCCGGCGTAAAAAAAATAATCATTACAGAAAACGGTGCTGCTTTTACCGATCGCCTGGAAGGGGATTCGGTAAAAGACGATAAGCGGCTGAATTACTTAAAGGCTAACCTGCTGCAGGTGCTGAAAGCTAAAGAGCAAGGCTGTAAGGTGGAGGGATATTTCGTGTGGACGCTTACGGATAATTTTGAATGGTCTGAAGGGTATCATCCCCGGTTCGGACTGGTATATGTTGACTTTGATTCGCAGAAGAGGATTATTAAGGATTCCGGACACTGGTACAGGGAATTTCTGCAAACCGGCGGAGCCGGTGTATAATGGTACTTCAGTTTCAGCGACATCCGTTTCGGTAACATTATCCGCAGGCGCCAAACCCAGCCCCTGATCTTAAAATAAAAAAACCTGCCTTCTGCAATTAGAATTTTCGGTAATTTCGTTTTTACTAAAGAACGATTAGCTGATGCCGGAATTTTCTCATTTACACGTACATACGCAATTTTCTCTGCTCGACGGAGCTGCCGATATTTCCAAACTATACAAGAAGGCTGCTGCTGATGGCATGAAGGCGCTGGCCATTACCGACCATGGAAATATGTTTGGTGTTTTTAAGTTTGTTGCAGAGGCAGGCAAGCATAATGTAAAACCTATAGTAGGCTGTGAATTTTATGTGGTTCAGGACAGGCATAAAAAACAGTTCACGAAAGAAAACAGGGATGTACGCTGCCATCAGCTTTTTCTTGCCAAGAATGCAAAAGGTTATCAAAACCTGGTGAAACTTTGCTCGTACGGCTTTATGGAAGGGCTTTACAGTAAATGGCCGAGAATTGATAAAGAGCTCATCTTAAAACATCATGAGGGACTGATCGCTACTACCTGCTGTATCGGGGCTTCTGTACCACAGGCTATTTTAAAAAAGGGGGAAGAGGAAGCAGAGAAAGAATTTCGCTGGTGGCTGGATATCTTTGGTGAAGATTATTATATAGAACTTCAGCGACATGAGATCCCTGAGCAGGAAATCATAAATAACGTACTTCTAAAATTTGCTAAGAAATATAATGTAAAGGTGATCTGCTCGAACGATTCGCATTATGTGGATCAGCAGGATGCCAACGCGCATGATATTTTGCTTTGTGTAAACACAGGCGATATGCAGAGCACACCTATTGCTACGGATGAGGAAGGCGGTAAGGGGTATCGTTTCGGTTTTCCGAACGATCAGTTTTATTTTAAGACGCAGGCCGAAATGGCTCAGCTGTTTCATGATATACCTGAAGCGCTGGATAATACAAACGAAATTGTTGATAAGGTAGATCACCTGAAGCTTAAGCGGGATATCATGCTTCCCAACTTTCCGATTCCGCCTGAGTTTAAAATTCACGCGGATGACGTATTGAACCAGTGGGAATACCTGAGGCATTTAACGATGACCGGAGCCAGGGAAAGGTACCAGGTAATCACTCCCGATGTGCAGGAACGCCTGGATTTTGAGCTGAATACGATCAAAATAATGGGCTTTGCGGGGTATTTTCTTATTGTATCAGACTTTATTAAGGCGGGAAGAGACCTGGGCGTTTTCGTAGGCCCGGGACGTGGATCGGCAGCGGGGTCGGCCGTAGCGTATTGTATTGGTATCACTAATATAGATCCTGTTAAGTATAATCTGCTTTTTGAGCGTTTCCTGAATCCTGACCGTAAGTCAATGCCCGATATCGATACTGACTTCGACGATGAAGGCAGGCAGAAGGTAATTGACTATGTAGTTGATAAATATGGAAAAACACAGGTTGCTCAGATCATAACTTATGGTTCGATGGCTGCAAGAACGAGTATCCAGGATGTTTCGCGGGTACTGGATGTGCCCTTGTCTGAAGTTGCTGCCCTGAAGAAGCTGGTTCCGGATACTCTGGGGATAACGCTTAAAGATGCTTTTGAACAGGTGCCTGAGCTGAAGGAAATACTGCGAGGAAATGACGTTCGTGCAAAAGTATTGAAGGAGGCAGAAAAACTCGAAGGTTCAGTAAGGAATACCGGTATTCATGCAGCGGGTATTATCATTGCCCCGGAAGATTTAACTAATATTATTCCTGTAGCTACCGCCAAAGATTCTGACTTGCTTGTTACCCAGTTTGACGGTAGGGTGATCGAGGATGCGGGGGTTATCAAAATGGACTTCCTGGGCCTGAAGACGCTGACTATCATCAAGGATGCGCTGCGCTTAATTAAGCAGAACTATAACAGGGATATAGATATCGATTATATTCCGCTTGACGACCAGAAGACTTTTGAGCTTTATCAGCGGGGGGAAACTAACGGTACTTTCCAGTTTGAAAGTGACGGTATGCAGATGTACCTCAGGGAGCTGAAGCCCGATAAGTTCGAGGATCTGATTGCGATGAATGCGCTCTACAGACCGGGCCCGATAGAGTATATCCCGAGCTTTATTTTGCGAAAGCATGGTAAAGAGGTGGTGAGCTATGACCTTCCGGATATGGAGGAGTACCTGGAAGATACTTATGGCATTACCGTTTACCAGGAGCAGGTGATGCTTTTATCGCAGAAGCTGGCAAACTTTACCAAGGGAGATGCCGACGTTCTGCGAAAGGCGATGGGGAAAAAAGACAGGAAAACGCTTGATAAGCTTAAACCACAGTTCGTTGAGAATGCCAAGAAAAACGGGCACGACCAGAAACAGCTTGAAAAAATCTGGACAGACTGGGAAGCTTTTGCTTCTTATGCTTTTAATAAATCGCATTCTACCTGTTATGCTTTTGTGGCTTACCAGACTGCGTATCTAAAGGCGCATTACCCTTCTGAATATATGGCCGCGGTATTGAATAACCAGGGTAATATTGAGAAGATCTCTTTCTTTATGGAGGAATGCCGGAAGATGGGAATCGCTGTTCTTGGGCCAGATATCAATGAGTCTCAGCTTAGTTTCGGTGTGAATAAAAAGGGGGAAGTGCGCTTCGGAATGTCGGGAGTTAAGGGTATTGGCGAAAAGGCGGTTGAGAGTATTATTGAAGAGCGGACGCTGAATGGTCCTTATATAAATATTTCAGACTTCGCACGCCGTGTAAATTCGAGAACTGTTAATAAGAAGGTTTATGAGAACCTGGTTTATAGCGGAGCCCTTGATTGTTTTGGTTTTAGCCGGTCGCAGTTCTTCCACAGGCCTGACCCTAGCCAGATGAATGCTATAGAGCGGTTAATTAAGTACAATGCAGACTACCAGAATAGTCTTAATACTTCACAGGCCTCTCTTTTCGGGGGTACTTCAGACGCTCATATCCAGGAGCCGCAGCTGCTGGACTGCCCGGAATGGGGGCTGATCGAAAGGCTCAAGTACGAAAAGGATATGATCGGTATTTACCTTACCGGGCATCCCCTTGATAATTATAAGTTTGAACTTGATAACTTCTGCTCGCACCAGATTAAACACCTGCACCTGATCAATAAGGCGAAGGGAGGTGAAATGCTGGAGGCCGATGCCGAAGAGTTTGCCAAAGTAAAAAACCGGGAGATCGTAATCGGCGGACTTGTATCTAATGCCCAGCACCGTACCACGAAGATGGGGAAACCTTTCGGTGCGATGATGTTTGAGGATTACAGCGATTCTTATGAACTGGTACTGTTCGGGGAGGATTATGTAAAGCTGAAACAGTTTTTTACGGATGGGTATTTTCTTCAGATCAAGGGAACCATTTCTGAACGCTTTAAGCAAAAGGATAACTGGGAGTTTAAGATAACGCAGATCTGCCTGCTTTCTGACCTGAGAGACAAAATGTCTAAATGCCTGACAATACAGTTGCCTTTACAGGAGCTTTCTTCTAATCTGATCAATGACCTGGAAGAGCTTTTGAAAGAGAATGCTGAACAGAACCCTAACCGGAACTGCCAGTTGAAATTCACAGTTTTTGACAGGGAAAAAGAGGAGCTGATAGCTGTGGATATGCCGGCAAAAAACCTTAAGATTTTTCCAAGCAATGATTTTCTTGATAATCTGCTTAAACTAAATAAGGTTTCATATAAGTTAAACTAGATTGCCCACAGCTATAAATATTTTTTCTTTTTTTTCTTCGGTGTTTTAATTAATTATTAAATTGGGGTCTTTAAACACACTTAGTTTCTAAACCCTAATTTTTTAAAATTATGAAAACCTACTTTATTGCAGCGCTACTGCTTGCTGCCTCAACCTGGACTGTCCAATCACAAACAAAAGGTACTAATTCTATTGGTTTTGGAGTATCGTCGTCAACTTCGAAATATGAAGTTGATCCAGCCAATGCTATTTACAATGAGCAAAAAGGAACCAATTATTCTTTGACCTTCGGGCATTTTGTTAAAGACAATGCGCGTATTGGTTTAACCGCTACTTATTTTGAAGGAAGTTCAAAGTCAACTAGTGGCGGAGTTAACTCTGATAATAAAGGATATGGGGGTATACTGCATTATCAGAAGTACTATCCGCTTCTTAAGCGATTCTATGCTTATGCGGGCGGAAGGGGAAGATATCTATATTCAAAAGATAGGCAATATTACCAATCCTCAGGGTCTAATTCTTATAAAGGCAGTACTTATGGAATTGGTGCGTATGGAGGAGCTGCTTATTTCTTATCGAAGAGATTTGCTTTCGAAGCACAGCTTCTTACCGCCGATTTTACTTATTACAAACAAACGAATACGCTGAATAGTGCTAAATCAACTCAAACCAATCTGAATATATCAAGCTCCGGTGTGATAAATGACCTTGGATTCAGTATTTATCTGTTATTTTAATTAATCATTTCCCTGTCAGAATGTCCGGCATTACTTGTGGTAAGATTATTGTATATGTACATTTGAATTAGTAACCGTAAAAAATTAAATCATGGCTTTAGAAATTACAGATGCAAACTTTGAAGAAGTAGTGCTGAAATCAGATAAACCTGTTCTTATTGACTTTTGGGCTGAGTGGTGCGGACCCTGCCGTATGGTTGGTCCGGTTGTGGAAGAGCTATCTAAAGAGTACGAAGGAAAGGCTGTTGTTGGTAAGGTGAATGTTGACCATAACCCTGGAGTGTCCATGAAATTTGGTATACGTAACATCCCGGCTTTATTATTCTTTAAGAACGGAGAGATTGTTGACAAACAGATAGGGGCGGTGCCGAAATCGGTTCTTGCCGATAAGCTGATCAAACAATTAGCATAAGGCTTTTATTTCAAAATAAAGGGTCCATTTGTTTTTAACAGATGGACTTTTTTATTTTACGGCTATTGCTCTGATTGAAATTTGTAAATTGTGACCATGCTGCCAGAATTAAATACATACAAAGATCTGCAGGACTTCGGAAACCTGGAATTACTGGCCAGGCAGGTTGTTGAGGGATTTATAACGGGGCTTCACAAAAGCCCGTTTCACGGATTTTCTGTAGAGTTTGCCGAACACCGTTTATATAATAGCGGTGAATCTGTAAAAAATATAGACTGGAAGTTATACGGCCGTACAGATAAAATGTTCGTAAAACGCTTCGAAGAGGAAACGAATCTGAGATGCCAGCTTGTTCTTGATATTTCTTCTTCTATGTATTATCCGCAGAAGGAGTTTAACAAGATCCTTTTCTCCGTTTATTCGGCGGCATCGCTGATGTACTTGTTCAGAAAACAACGCGACGCTTTTGGCCTGAGCTGTTTTTCTGATAAGCTTGAGCTCTCTACTCCGGCTAAATCTACCACTGTGCAGCAGAAGTTCCTTTTTTCTGAGCTGGAAAAACTGTTGCAGAAAGAGGGCAGGGGCAGCCGCACGGCACTTGCTTCTTCACTTCATGAAATTGCAGAACTGATACACAAAAGGTCGCTGATCATTATTTTCAGCGATATGTTTGAGGCAGGTACAGATGAAAATACACTTTCAGATATTTTTTCAGCACTGCAGCATCTGAAATATAATAAACACGAGGTGATCCTTTTTAATGTTCTTGATTTTAAAAAGGAAATGGACTTTAGCTTCGAAAATAGGCCATATCATTTTATAGATATTGAAACTGGAGAAGAATTGAAGGTTCAGCCCTCCCAGGTGAAAGAAAAATATATGAAGGCAGTAGAAGCTTTCAGGAAAAATCTGAAGCTCAAATGCGGACAGTTCAATATCGATTTTATTGATGCGGATATTAACGCCGGCTTTTATCAGGTTCTGCATTCCTACCTGATAAAACGGAATAAAATGATCTAATCCCTGCTATTTTAAAGAACATAAATCTTTAGGGTGTTTTAATTGTTAGACTAATTCAATTGAACACCTTATGAATAATGTATCAGAAGTAATTCACGGCCATGTAGCTTCCCATATTCTGGAAGATGATGGTACGTTTCCGAATAATCAGAAATGTCCTGTTTTGGTTTACAAAGGAGCTTTGCACCTGCACCCTGACGACCGGGCAGAGTCTATACAGGAATTGTTTAAAAAGAATAACTGGACCAATGCCTGGCAGGCGGGGATCTATGATTATCATCATTATCATAGTACCTGCCATGAAGTGCTTGGTGTGTTTTGCGGCGTTGCAGATGTACAGCTCGGCGGCCCGGAAGGCATATGCGTGGAGCTGGTTAGAGGTGATGTGCTTGTTATTCCGGCGGGAGTTTCTCATAAAAGCGTTAAAGCCAGTGACGATTTTTTATGTGTAGGAGCTTATGCCGAGGGGCGTAACTATGATATGAATTATGGAAAGACAGAGGAGCGGGAAAAGGCTCTTTCAAATATCGCCGCGGTGACTTTGCCTGTTAGTGACCCCGTTTTTGGTGCTGACGGCCCGCTTCTGGAATGCTGGATGCGATAGTCATTAATTTATAATTGATCTGGCTGGTCTTGCAGCCGGCCGGATACTATTTTCTGCAGCTCTCTGGCGTTATAGATAGCATATGTATGAATGTCATTATTAAAGAAGATAAAGGAGGAGGTGGCTTTAGTGTTGTTCGAAATGGATTTCGCGATATCCTCAAGTTCGCTGTTTTTGTAGTCTGAAGCATAAAGTTGGTTTTGGCCGTGCAGGCGGTAATAGATCATTGGGGTATTGGTTATAATATCTGGCGGAAGACTGGGATGGCTCATTCCGCAGAATGTTATATTCTTTTCTCCCAGGGAAGTGTAAACGTCTTCTCTCCACCAGGATGGATGTCTGAACTCAGCTACATTGAGAAATGAGTTGTCGAGCGCCCTGACTATCTTCTGCAGCCGGTCTTCTGTATATGAAAATTTCGGAGGCATCTGAAAAAGTACACAGCCAAGTTTTTCTTTTAAACCTTCCCGTATAGTATTATAGAATCCGCCGAGCATGTCTTCAACCTGCGAGAATTGTTTATAGTGAGTAATAAGCCTTGGTGCTTTTACTGCAAAGACAAAATTTTCCGGACTCTTGTTATACCAGGTTTCTAAGAACGAAAGCTTTGGGAACCTGTAAAATGTAACATTTAGTTCCAGTGTATTGAAAAACTGGCAATAATAGTCGAACCACTTATTTTGTGCAAGCTTCTCAGGGTAAAAAGTGCCTTTCCAATGCTTATAGTGGAATCCTGAACAGCCGATATACCAATCCATGCTGTAATAACACAAAGAACAGCTGAGAGTTTATAAGAACTCCGATAAGTTCCGAATTAAAGCCAGTTCTTTTTCTTGAAGTAGATCAGTGTTACAGCAGACGATAATATCATGATGGCGATTGCAAAAATATACCCATAGTCCCAGTCCAGCTCCGGCATGAATTTGAAGTTCATTCCATAAACGCTTGCTATAAGCGTAGGAGGCATAAATGCAACTGTTGCTACTGTGAAGATCTTGATAATGCGGTTTTGCTCGATATTTATAAAGCCCATAAAGGTATCTTGCAGGTATTCAAGACGTTCGAATGCAAACTTGTTGTGCTCAAGTAATGAGCTGATGTCTTTTATCATAATGCGTAAAACCCCCATATATTCTTCCGGGAAAATGCTGCTTTTCATTAGTGCGGAAACCAGCCTTTGTTTATCGATGATATTCTCCCTGAGCGACATGGTTTCATTCTGAAAAGACGATATCTGGATGAGCTGCTCTTCGTCTGACCGTTTTTTTCTCAATGTTAACTGCTGATTGAGTTCGGCGATCCGTTTTGCCAGGCTTTCTATCAGATCGGCATCCTGGTCAATAGAGGTTTCCAGAATGGTAAGAAATATCTGAAATCCGTTAGTATAGGATGCCGGGCTTGATTTTATCTTTTTTACAGATTCGCTGAATGTTTTCAGATCATCGTCGCGGTAGGTGAATAATATGCCTTTTTCCACGATAACCGAGACCGGGCAGTATTCAAATCCATCTGCGTGTATAGAGAGAAAATTGGAGTTGATGATAAGCTCGTCTTCTACCTCGCTGAAGCGCGATGAACTCTCGATTTCCTGGGATTCTTCTTCGGACGAATATTTTATATCGAAATATGTTTCAATGGTGGCTTTTTCTTTAACGGTTGGATTTTGAAGATCGACCCATATCATGCTCTCCATTGGAATATCCCTCAACGATTCCAGGTCTGTCTCTTTGGCAAGTCTTCTGTCTTTTTTATAGTAAATTCTTAACATAGACAATAAATAAAAGCTAAATGTAGAAAGTTATATGTTAAATATGCTCAAATGTATATGTTGAAACTTTAATATAGTACAGGAGAAAGAGGCTTTTGTTATCTTTGTTCCTTATTCCTGCAGGCCCTCATTTTCTGAGAGATCAAATTGCAGGGTCATATTTAGAAGATAAGCGGAGCAACATGGGAACACCGGTGGATTTTGGGCATAAGAATTACAATTATTATGGTGCTTATTTAAGGAATAAGTACGAGGGGCGCCGTGTGTTCAAAATTATTGTTGACGGAGGCTTTACCTGCCCCAATCGTGATGGCAGCAAAGGATTTGGCGGTTGTGCTTATTGTAATGTAGATTCTTTTACTCCGGAGCTGTCGAGAAAAAGCCCTACTATCAGGGAGCAGATTGAAAAAGGGATGGAGAGAGCGATAACCGGGTATGCCGCAGAGAAGTTCATCATTTATTTTCAACCTAATACCAATACATATGCTCCTGCTCATTATCTGAAGATGATGTATGATGAAGCGCTGAGTATAAATCCGGAGAATGTGATCGGCTTATCAGTCGGCACCAGGCCTGATTGTATCGACGCAGAGAAGGTAGCCTTGCTTGAAAGTTATCTGGAAAGAGGCCTTGATGTGGATCTTGAGATGGGAATGGAGTCTATTTATAATGATACGCTTCAGCGCATAAACAGAGGATGTACCCATGAAGAGCTGGAAACGGCTCTTGATCTAGTGAAAAATTCGCCGCTTGATATTTGTGTGCATACCATTTTTGGCTTTCCCTGGGAGACAAAAGAAATGATGCTCAAATATGCGGATGAGATAAACAGGTTTCCTCAGATCAAATTTGTAAAACTTCACCATCTTCATATAGTGGAAGGTTCAATAATGGGCGTTCAATATAAAAGGAATCCCTTCCATGTATTTTCATTGGAAGAATATACTGATTTTCTGGCGGAGTTTATCCCATTGTTACGTCCGGATATTGTTATTCAGCGTCTTTTCGGCATTTCTGATTATGATTTACTGATTGCTCCTAACTGGGGCAGGAAGAAGGCCGAGATTCAGACCTATATTGACAAGGAACTGGAAAGGCGAGGAGCAGTTCAGGGAAGTAATTACTCGCCTGTTCTGATCTGACCCGCAACGTTCGTTGCCTGTGCCGGCCATTTTCCGAAGATTTCTTCGATTTTTTTCTCCCTGTATTCGAAAATTTCCCTGATTTTCTGTTTTACGAACAATTTATGAGCTAAGCGGCCAATAAAACCAAGTGGTATAGCATAACTCAATACGTCTTTCATTATTATTCCGCCCTGTATTTCCACAAAGTGATGCTGATGGTGCCATAAGGCGTAGGGACCAAATCGTTGCTCATCGATAAAGTATTCTTTGTCTTTTACATGCGTTATCTCTGTTAACCAGTCGACTTTTATTCCGGCCAGCGGACTGATTTTATAACCTATTAATATACCCGCGTACATTTTTTGTTGTTTTGAGTAATCACTTGTGATTATAAAGCCCATTTCTTTCGGTGTAATAAGCGCCAGGTTATGCGGCGAAGAGAAAAACTCCCAGGCTGCACTTATGTCCACAGGTATCTTCTGCTCTGTTATCAGGTTGTAAATCTTCATTTTCCATTAATGTATAAGGGTGAACGAAGTTTATCCTATAAAAGTTTTAGGTGCGTGTTAGTGCAAGGTTTTAAATTGTTTTTGCGCGTTTTTGCAGTATTTGTAATTGTGTTTTATATAAAAACTGATACATAATTTTGCTTTTTTTAAAGAAATGCGAAAAAAATGTTTGTATTTGTGTAAAAATTTCTAATTTTAGTCTCATAATCTTTAAAAATTAATTCTTAATCTAGTTTATTATTAATCTAACAGCCTAATGAGTGAAAATTTACTAAAAAAATCAGGTCCGTTTGTTCTTTTGCTGGTAATTGCCATAGCTTCTGTGTTTGTTCCTTCTTTTTCTGCTTTTGATGATGGAGGGAAGATTTATAATGGTGCTGACATTGCATGGGTAATCGTTGCAAGCGCATTAGTTTTTTTAATGACACCTGGCCTGGCATTTTTCTACGGTGGTATGGTACACCGCAAGAATGTGCTGTCTACAATGATTAAAAGTGTAGTTGCAGCGGGAGTGGTCAGTGTGTTATGGGTAGTTGTTGGATTTAGTTTATGTTTTGGCGAGTCAATCGGAGGAATTATAGGCAATCCATCTACTTATCTTTTCTTTAAAGGTGTTGTATCGGGAGCTCCATGGGGAGGCGGCCCTACTATACCCC